>Ga0075156_10001038_pt1 | contig 14880 bp, 10 predicted proteins | sample JI81AbrownDNA_FD_70966 | JGI IMG/M metagenome (GOLD analysis project Ga0075156, IMG submission 70966) | Wastewater effluent complex algal communities from Wisconsin, to seasonally profile nutrient transformation and Carbon sequestration -... | ecosystem: Engineered > WWTP > Effluent > Algae...
CCCTCAGCCGAAGATGGTGGCCTGCGAGCGGGCCTGCTCGATGATGTCGGCGATGGCGATCGATTCCGCGGCGCGCAACTTGAACGACTCGGGCGCCGAGTTGCGGATCAGCCAGGCGAACTCGGCCAACTCGTAGCGCAGCCCGTCGCCGGCGAACTTGTAGTAGTACTTCTTGTTGTTCGCCGGGTTCTCGAAGCGTGCCTCGAAGTACTCTGTCTTCCACCACGGCGCCGGCACGTAGACGTAGCCACGGCTGCCGGACACCACCAGATCACCCTCGGCCTTGACCCCGATCCCGGTGCGCGCCGAGGCGATCGCATGCGGGTACGTGACGTCGATACGGCTGAAGAGCTCGACCTCGGAGCCCTCTGGACGGTAGGAGTAGGTGCGCACGTCGGTGAAGTCGGTGCCGAGCAGTTTCACGATGGCGACCAGCGGATACGTGGCGAGCTCAGAGATGCTGCCGCCGTCGTCGCCGTGCAGTTCGCGGCCCTCGCTGACCAGCTTGGTGAAGGTGGCGTCCACCGAACGGACGGTGCCGATGGTGCCGATCCGGGCCACCGCCACCATGCGCTGGAAGCCGGGCGAGAAGGCGGTCTTGATCGCTTCCACCAGCACCACCCGACGGCTGGCCGCCAGGTCGTACAGCTCCTTGGTCGACTGCTTCGACAGCGTCATCGGCTTCTCGCACAGCACGTGGACGCCGGCCTGGATCGCCTGCTTGGCGTAGTCGTAATGGCTGGCGTGCGGTGAGGCGATGTACACGGCGTCGGAATGCCGCAGCAAGTCTTCGAAGGACTCGTTGGCCCACTGCAGCTCGCATTTCTCGGCGAACGCCTTGGTCTTGCCGAAGTTTCGGCTGTAGACACCCTCGACGCTGACCCCGCTCACGTAGCGGGCCTCCTCGACGAAGCGCGCCGCGATCCGTCCGGCACCGACGACGCCGACCCGCAGCACGCCTGCGGACTCGTTGCGCAACTGAGTGCTGGAGACGCCCTTGGTGCGGTCCAGGTACACGACCTTGGTGTAGTCGTTCAGATAGTCGAACTTGCCCAGCCAGTCACTGCCGATCGCGAAGATGTCGACTCGGTGCTTCTGCATGTCCTGGACCTTCTGGCCCTCGTACTCCTCGATGATGATCTCGTCGGCGAGCCCGGTCTCCTGCACGTTGCCGATGCGTTCCATCAGGCTCTGCTGCACGTTCAGCTTGCCGCGGGAATCGTCGTAGTTGTCGGTGGTGACGGCGACGATCAGATAGTCACCCAACGCTTTCGCCCGCTCCAGCAACCGACGGTGACCCTCATGGAACAGATCGAATGTGCCGTAGGTGATGACCCGCACCGGTGCCCTCCTCGTAAACCCGAGTCCCTGACCGCCGCCGGGGGTGTGGCATGGCAGGCTGGTCGAACCCCATCGAATGTATGGAGTATCGCAGTAATCGGAGGTGTGGCGATGAATCGCGTGGTCCAAGGTGCGGCACGTCGGGGCAGGGCAGCCTGGCAGGCCCTGACCGGGACGCCGGCCCATTCCTCCCCTGCTGCCACGGCGACCGCCGCCGTGCCGACGCCGCTGGTCAAACGGGTCGATCCGATTCCGCCGATGCAGCCTTTCCCGGACGCTCTCTACATTTTTGCCGTGGGAGGCCTGCCGAGAAATTTCGCGGGCCGCACGTCGTCCATCTTCGCCAAGGCGCGGCTGTTCAAGACGCTGGCCGGGGTCGATTCGGTCGCGCTCACCTTCAACCATTCCTCCGAGCTCGACGATGTGACGCACCTGTTTCGCGAGCGAGGCTCGGTGATCGACGGGGTCAGCACGGTGAACCTGCTCGATCACATGCCCGACGACACCAGCCGGATCGGCCCGCCGCTGCGCTACGAACTCGACGAGCCCGGCATGCACCCGATCAAGGACGCTGACCAGGACCTGTTCCGGTTCTACGACGGCCAGGGCGTGTACCGGCTGTACAAACGTTTCGACTACGAGGGCCGGCTGATCGTGCGCGACTGGTTCACCGAGAACCGCAACCGCACCCGGCGCGACGAGTTCCGGCTCGACGGCACCGTGCGCCGCACCGTGTACATGGACCTGCTGCACAACCGCCCCCGGCAGGACGTCTACTACCGCAAGGACGGCACCCCGCACTTCAACCTGTGGCGAGGAATCGACCAGGACACCCAGTTGCCCTACATCGAGCGGGTCACCCTGTTCGACGGGGACGGCCGGCCCAGCCGGGTACTCGACAGCTTCGACGGGATCGTGCACTCGTGCCTCGACAACTATCTGCAGGGTCGGCGCGCGTTCATCTGCACCGAGGGCCGCGACGTCGACCCGTGGGTGCTGAGCTACGAGCGGCCCAATGTGAAGCGGCTGTTCCTGCTGCACAACACCCACATCCGGCCGCCGCACGACAACATCAAACGCGTCCGGCCCTCGTACCGCGCGCTGTTCGAGCATCGTGACGATGTCGACGCGACCGTCTTCCTGACCGACACCCAGCGGGCCGAGGTGGAGTCGATCTACGGCAAGCAGTCCAACTTCTACGTCGTGCCGCACGCGGCGCCCGACGTTCGGCCCGACCCGGCGGTGCAGCGCGACCCCGATCTGGTCATCATGATGGCCCGGCTCGACCAGCAGAAGCAGCTCGATCACGCGCTGCAGGCCTGGCAACGGGTGCAGAAGCGGTTACCGAACGCGCGCCTCGATATCTACGGAAAAGGCCCGCTGCTCGGGCAACTGACCGACCAGATCAAGCAGCTGAAACTCGGCGGCTCGGTCACCCTGGCCGGCTTCACCACCGACCCGCACGCGGTCTACCGCCGGGCCGGCCTGTGCATGATGACCAGCCGATTCGAGGGCGCCCCGCTCACCTTGCTGGAGTCGTTCGCACTCGGCTGCCCGGTGGTCAGCTACGACCTGCGCTACGGACCGTCCGACATGATCCGCGACGGGGTGAACGGCTTTCTGGTGCCCTACGGCGATCGACGGGCGATGGCCGACACGGTCGTGCGGTGCCTGACCGAGCCGGGCCTGCTGCAGAAGCTGTCGGCGGGCACCCAGCAGTCGTCGGAGCAGTTCACCCCGCAGACGTTCGTGGCGCGTTGGTCCGGCATCTACAACGCGCTGGACGCCAAGGGCTGGTAGCCGCGCACCGTCCCCACGCCCGTAGGTTCAGCCTGCGGCGCGATTGCGACGCGCGAACACCACCGCAGCAGCGGCCAGCAGCGCCGTCACCGCGATGCCCGCGCCGACCAACCACCCGGTCGTTGAGCCGCCGTCCGAGGACGGCGTGGCCGCGGGCGTGCTGCTGTCGGTCACCTCAGAAGTTGCCGACGGCGAAGGCTGATCCGTCGGCTGCTCGGTGGGCTCCTTCGTCGGCTCGGCGGTCGGCGATTCGGTGGGAATGCCGGGAATGCTCGAGTTGGGGTCGGGATTGCTCATGATCGGCGGCTCTTCGGCCTTTCCGACCCATACCTCTTTGTCGAGGGCCGTCCATTGGCCCGGACCGAAGGCGAACTGGAACGCACCGCCCCGAGGCTTTCCGGCGGCGTCGCTGGTGCGGTAGTACACGCTGTAGGTGCCCCTCGGCAGGCTGAACTGCAGCTGCGAGGTGACGTTGGTGCCTTCGACGATCAGCGCGCCGGACGTGACGTTCTTTCCGGCGGCATTGAGCACGACGATCTTGGCGAGTTTCGCCGTCGCCTTCGACCGGAAGGCGAGCGTCACCCAGCCGGGCGTCTCTTTGAGTTCCTGCCTCGGTTGGGGGTCGCTGCCGATCAGATAATCGTCTGCCCGAGCCACGGACGGCGAGCTGGTGAGGGTCAACAACAGGCCGATGACAAGGGCTCCGATCAGTTGCCTGAGTCGCATCTGCTGGCCGCCTCTCCCGCCGTGCCCGGGTGCGAATACCTGCGGACGTTGGCTGCCAACAGTACCCGTCCGGACGTCCGAGACGGTTGCCGCGCCGTGCCGATGCCCGAATCCACAGGATGCTGAGTTAGCATGCCTGAAGCAATCCTAAGAAACGCACCGCTGGTGTCGTGCGTTGCGCGACACCGCTGCAGTCGGTGCGAAAACAAACTCCGGGGGTATGGATGCCGACTTCGGCCGACCGGTCCAAGTGGACGAAACGTGTGCTGGCAACGCTCAGCGCCGCCGTATTGATGGCCACCATGGCGATCACGCCGGCGGCGGCGATCACCTTCACGATCGACGACGACACGAACGAGGCGAAGGCGGTGCCGCAGGATTTGAGCGAGTGCCCGACGCTGACCGCGAAGCCGCGGGCGTTCGAGGCCTGGTTCAACACCGACGACATGGAATACCGCGGCTACCTGGACGCGAAGAACCAGTCGCCCTGGAGCTACGCCAACCGCATGGCCCAGATCGTCTGCGGCGCCAAGAAGGACGCCACGATCATGATCGGCATGTACTTCATCCGGGCGATCGGCACCACCGACCGCCCCGAGTCCGACAGCGAGATCATCTGGCGGGCGATGGATTACGTGAAGAAGAAGCGCAACGTGACGATCGGCCTGGTCATGGACGGCGGCGGCATCACCCCGGCCTCGGCCAAGGCCAACATCGTCAAGCGTCTGGTCACCACCAAGACCGCTTCGATCGCCTGGTGCTACAACGGCTGCTTCAACACCAACTCCAAGAGCGTGTTCCCCTACGCGATCAACCACGAGAAGTTCATGACGATCTCGGACACCATCTGGGACGACGACGACGTCAAGCGCCCGGCGGTCTTCTCGTCCTCGGGTCAGTTCGCCCGCAGCCAGGTGCGCACCTACTGGCAGGAAGCGTCGCTGATCTACGGCGACCAGAAGCTGTATGACAACTTCGCCGCCCGCTACCTGAACATGAAGATCTGCTCGGGCTCCTACGCCGGCTCCGCCAACTGCAAGAAGGGCAAGTTCGTCACCGTCGGTGACGTGAAGCCCACCCTGAAGAAGCTGCGCGGCATCTGGACCGACACCCTCTACCGGCACTACACCGACTCCGGCCGCGGTACCTCCGTGTCGTTCAGCCCGCAGCCGCAGGAGGTCGACGACTACTACACCGCGCAGTTCAACGACGTCGACTGCCTGGTCGACAGCAAGATCCGGGTGGCCATGTACCGGCTCACCATCACCCGCGCGCTCACCTTCGTGAAAGCGCTGGTCAGCCTCAAGAGCCGGGGCTGCGACGTGAAGATCCTGTTGTCGCAGAAGGGCGGCGCACAGACCGTCTCCAAGGACGTGGTCAAGGTGCTGAAGAAGTACAAGGCCACCACGATGGTGCGCTGCACCAAGGTGCCGATCCACACCAAGATGATCCTGATCACCCCCTCGACCAGCAACGCCGGACGCGCCATGTTCGGCACGGCCAACATGACCACGTCGGGCCTGCGGTACAGCGAGGAACACGTGATCACCATGGACACCCGGCGCGCGAGCGCCGCCACCGCCGAGGACATGCGCCGCGCGATCGGCGTCTATCAGGCCGGCTGGAACGAGCTCAACCAAGGAAACGGGGCCTGCACGTGACGAACCGACAGTCCATGAAGATCAGCCTGGGCCGCCGCGGCCTGATCGTCGCACTCGTCGGCATGCTGACCCTCGCCTTCGGCGTGGTGGCTCCGACCACCACCGCCTCTGCCGCCTTCGGCAAGCCGACCAGCCTGAGCGCCAAGAAGATCTCCGGATCCAACGGCATCACCGTCGCCTGGAAGGCTCCCACCGGCGGCACGCCGGTCGCCTACCGGGTCTACTACGGCACCAGTTCGAGCCGCAGCAAGGCGTCGTCCCGCTATGTAGCGGCGTCGCCGGTGACCATCTCGAGCCTGAGCACCTCCAAGACCTACTACGTGTGGGTCGAGCCGTGGAGCGCGGTGGCCAGCAGCGGCAAGTCCACCGGAGCAGTCACGTCGGCGGTCAAGGTGAAGACGTCCTCGTTCAGCTACAAGGCACCGATCGAGATTCGTGCGGTGAACGCAACGAAGACGTCGATGGAGGTCACGTGGCGCACGGTGACCGGATCCCCCGGCTACGTGCTCCGGGCCGCGGCCAAGGGCCAGCCCACCAAGTACCAATACGGTTTCGACGGCTCGGCGGTCTTCACCGGGCTCAAGTCGGGCGTCAGCTACAAGTTCACCGTTGCCAACCGCCTGCCGGTGGCCGGCAACACCGACCTGCCGGGTGTGCGGATGAGTGGTTACTCCTCGGCGAGCTCGACCCTGGCCACGAACACGACCACCGTCAAGCTGCCCGACGGCACCACCGTGCCGATGCGCGACGTGCCGACGGGCCTCGCCGTGACCGAGACCGACCATCAGAGCATCAGCCTGAAGTGGAAGGCGCCCGACGGCTACGACGCCGACAAGCATCATTTCCGGGTCTATTGGGCCGAGGATCAGGAGATGCGTACGAAGCCGGGCTACGCCGACCTGAAAGGCACCTCGGGCATCGTCAAGGGCCTGAGCTCGAACACCAACTACTACGTGCGCATCCGCATGGTGCAGAACGTCACCGTGGCGGCCAAGGTGAGCACCGTCGCCGTGTCGGACCGCACCGAAGCGATCATGGCCAAGACCCGTTCGCCGAAGGGTTTCATCGCCGGCACCGTCGAAGGCGCCGGCAGCACCGTGCTGAGCGACTACGTGGCAGTGGCGTACTCGCGCACCTCGGGTGACGTCAACGCCCAGGTACCGGTCTCCAGCGCAGGCAAGTACAAGCTCGAAGTTCGCCCCGGCGACTACTTCGTGCAGATCGCCTACGTCGGTAGCGGCAACTACACCACCCAGTGGGTCGACACCGGCGGCACCGCCTTCACCCGTGAAGAGGCCACCAAGGTGACGGCCAAGCTGGGCAACACCCCGGTCAACGCCGACACGGTCGACATCGGCCAGGGCGGCCTGTTCACCGGCAAGGTGCACAGCACCAGTGGGGGCGCGCTCCGCGACGTGTTCGTCTCGGCCCGCACCGGCTGGACGACCGCCCGCGAGGTCGTCGCGCAGTTCAGCACCGACAGCGGCGGCAACTTCACTCTGCGCGGGCTGCCGCCGGGCAAGAAGCTCTACATCCGGATCAACGGATCGCTGATCGGTAAGGGCGCCAGCTCGGTGTCGAGCGCCTACACCGCCCCGGGCGCCGGCGACACCAAGAGCATCGGCACCCTGACCCTGCCCAACTGATCCGGATCGATAGGATCCGGTGGTGACCCCATCGGATTGGCGCAACAAGCTGGGCCAGGGCACTCGTGCCCTGGCCCGCTTGATTCGCAGAGACACCCCTCCCCCGCCGCCCGCGGCCCCCGAGCCGTTGGCCCGCGCCCGCCGATGGCTGCTGGACGACAATGCTGCGGACGCCCTGCGCCTCGGCTACGAACTGCTCTCCGAACCCGAAACCCAGGCCACCGGACGTGCCGTACTCGGCCTGTGCCAGCTGGCCTCCGCCACGCCGGCGATGGCCTGGGCCCAGTTCGAACGTCTCGATGACCCGCAGCTGATCGGCGCGGCATGCCCCGAGTACGCGGTGGCCGGCTTCGGCGCCGACCCTGACACGTGCGCGTCCCGGCTCGACGACCTGCTGACCGAGCGACCCGGGTGGCTGGCCGGCTACCCGGCGCTGGTGGCGGCTCGGCACGCCTTCTCCGTGGGTCACGAAGACCTGGCCCGTCGGATCGCCTCGGTGGCCGACCAGGGAGGCTTCGGCGAGCTGACCGAGTACTGGGCCAGTGAGTTCACCCGGTTGCGCAGCTGGTTCAGCGACGGTTTCCGCCGCGATCCGCAGCCCTTGGTCGAAGCCGACTTCCGGTTCGGAGTACTCGACTACAAGCAGCCCGACAATTCCTCCCGCAACGTCGGCGACTACATTCAGACGTTGGCCAGCCTGGGGCACCTGGTGCGGCAGAGCGGACTCTCCTTCGTCGGCGACGAGGCTCTGGTGACCGCAGTCGAGGGCCTGCGTGCCACGGTGAAACCCGAGCGGGTGCGCACCGGGGCCACCGGCACCGTTCAGCTGCTCGAGGTGCAGCGCGACGGCAACGTGTACCAGAGCCTGCCCGCGCCCACCTGGGCGGTGATGTTCGGCTGGTACCTGCATCCGACCTTCTCCGGTGGGTACAACCTGCCGTTCAACGACAACCTGCGTCCGCTGTTCGTCTCGTTCCACCTGAACAAGCCGGACGCCCTCACCCCGTCCGCGATCGACTACCTGCGGCGCTTCGGCCCGGTCGGCTGCCGCGACTGGCAGACGGTCGCCCTGCTCGACGCCGCGGGGGTGCCGGCGTTCTTCTCCGGGTGCATCACCACCACCGTCGACACCGTGTTCGCTCGCACGGGCGCCGACGAGCGCACGGGCGTCGCCTACATCGACGCGCAGGAACCGCCGGACGATGTCGATCAGATCGAGCAGTCGGTGGGCGACATCCGTCCGCAGCCGTTCGCCGCCAATCTGGCACTGGGTCGCGAGTGGGTGCAGCGCTACCACGCCGAGTTCGCCCAGGTGGTCACCACCCGGTTGCACAGCTACCTGCCGGCGCGATCGGTCGGCTGCGAGGTGGAGTTTCACCCGAAGAACCCCAGCGACCCGCGCTTCGGGGGTCTGATCGCCATCGACGACGCGGCCTACGAGAAGATCCGCCAGGGCATTCTCGACAAGCTCGACGCGATGCTGATCACCCTTGCATCCGGCGCCTCCGAGAGCGCTGCCTACGCGCGCTGGCGCGAGCTGTGCGCCCCGGACGTGGCACACGCCCGGCAGTTTCTCGGCGAACACGTCTTCGGGCAACGCGCGCTGCAGCAGTCCGCTGCGGTCCCGTCCGACCGTCCGGGGTCCGACGACGTGGCACTGCCGACCGTCGACCTGCCGAGCCTCGGTGCCGCCGGGGCCCGCGCCCGGGTGATCGTGGTCAACGCACCGCGCGCCAGCAAGCCGCTCGCTCGGCTGCTCGAGTCGATTCGGGTCGCCGCCCCCCAGCTTCCGGTGCTGGTTGTCGGCACGGCCGACCAGGCGTCTGGGCGCGACGGCCTGCACGTCGTGCCCGCACCCGAGGGTCAGGACCTCACCCTGGCCGCCGTCCTCGACGCTCTGCCGAACGGGGCACGGGTGTTGCTGCTGAGCGCCGACACTGTGCTGCGCGGCGACCCGACCCCGCTGTTCGACACCGCGACCTCCACGACCGGACTGGCGGCAGATCTCGACGTTCGCCGCAACCGGCAGAGCCTGTCGGTGCTGATCCGCCGGGTGTCCTCCCGGCAGGGCGACGAATGGCGGCGCGCGCTGCAGTTTGCCGCCGCAGCCCACCGGCGTGTGGGTCATGGCGCGTGGGTGCCGGACTCGAGGGTCTGCGTGATCGAGGTCGAAGCACTACAGTCGGCAGGCTGGTCCGCGCTCGCGGCCGAACTCATCGGCACCTTCGATGCGCGCTTCGGTGAAGCACTGGCAGTGGTCACCGAGGGTCGCTTCGAGCCGTTGCCCGACGCCACTCAGAGCCGCGTCGGTGTGCAGCCGCACGATCCGGACGCGCTGGTGGTGCAGGGGGCCGGCGCAGCCCGCGTGCCGCTGCGCTGGTTGCCCGATTCTCGCCTTTCCGGCGTGCGCTAGCCTCGACGACATGGCAGCGGACACCCCCAAGGTAGCCATCGTCGTGGTCAGCTACAACGCCCTCGACTATGCGCGAAAGATGCTCAAGACGGTGCACAGCACGCGCGGCGTCGACTACGAGATCGTGGTGGTCGACAACAACAGCGGACGGCGTACGAAGCTCTTCTGGGCCGCGCAACGATTCAGGGGCCGGATCAACCGGCTCGCTCTGCTCGACCGCAACACGTTCTTCGCCGAGGGCTGCAACATCGGAGTGGCGATGACCCCACGGGAGGCAACGCACATCCTGCTGCTCAACACCGACTGCGAGATCAAGGACCCCGACTGGCTGGCCCGCCTGCTCGCCGCGCACGAACGTGGCGCCACCGGCCTGCACTACATCACCACCGGCCCATGGCCACGGGCCGACGGCTTCTGCCTGCTGGTCGACCGTGACGTCTGGGGCGAGGGCCTGGACGAGACTTTCCAATGGTGGTGGTCGGTGACCGGCTTCGAGGGCCGGTTGTTGCGTGAAGGCCATCAGGTCACCGCGGTGAAGAACTATCAGGACGCCGTCGTGCACCACTGGGGCAAGAGCGGAACGGCATTCAAGAAGGCGCGCTCCGGCTCGGCCAAGGCCGACGTGGTGCGCAGCTGGTTCGACGGCCATCACGTCAGGGTGCTGGAGGAGCTGCCCGCGCTGGGATCCCATCCGGTCGAGCCCGCCGAGAAGCAACCGGCCGGTTGAGCCGACCTGAGCCTGCTGGTCGAGCCCACCCAAGCCCGGCTGGTTTGAGTCTGTCGAAACCTCTCGACCTCTTGCTCGCCGGCGATGGTTTCGACCCGGTGCACCCGCCGACTTCGGCGTCTGCTAGGACTTGACCCGAAACTCGTTGCGGATGCTCAGCGCGTGCTCGGTTGCCGCGTAGGTCAGTCGATCCGACTGGGCGACGAACGTGGCTGTCGGTCCCTCGGGATGATCACCGAGGACCCACTTCTTCACGGCCAGCCGCTGCTCGCGTTGGGTGTCCGGGCCGAGCACGTCGTCCATCACCTCGGTGAAGTTCTCCAGCGACCGTTCCATCACGTAGGAGGCCCGCTGGGTCGGGAACGTGTGGAAGAAGAGGTCGCGGGACAGCCGGCGCGGGTTCGACGTGACCAGCGGACGCTCGGTGTACAGAAAGTCGGTGACCACGCTGGAGATGTCCGAGATCATCGCGTCGGCCATGTCGAAGCACTCGTAGAGCGTGAGCTCCGACTCGGGCCCGACGTACAGGTGATTGCCCGGATGCTTGCCCAGTTGCTCGATGATCGCCACTCGGGCTTCGGTCATCCCGGGGCGTTGGACGCCGCTGGCCGGGTGCGGCTTGAAGATCACCCGGACGTGCGGGTACTGGGTGAGGATGCGGCCGATCAGCAACGGCCCCATGCGCTCCAGCGAAGAGTAGTTCGACTCTTCGTAGTACCCCTCGAACGTGGGTGCGTACAGAATCGTGGGCGGTCCACCGGTGTTGAGTGGGCCGACCGCCAGTTGCTCGACCTGCGGCCGTCCGACCACGGCGTAGTGGTCGCGGGGCATGTGAATGCCGGCCGCCTCGTAGCGCTCGACCGCGGCCTCACCCGCCACCCACACCTCGTCGTAGACCCGGGCCACCGGGTTGGCCGAAGTGGATTTGTCGCTGTCGCCATGGTTGAGAAAGACGTGCTTTAGCCGGGCCTCGCGCAGCAGGTGCACGTTCTTGCCCGCGTTGGCCAGGTAGAAGGCCAACCGCACGCTGGGTCGGGTCAGCTCCTCACAGTGCCGGGTGCTGGGCGCATAGACAACGGGCAGTGTGGTGGGCCGGATGGGTTCGAGGTGGCTCGACTCGCGCACCATGATGAAGGCCTTCTGGTGCAGCTTCTCGATGGTCGGCACCCACTGGTTGAGGATGTACTGCGACTGGCCCGCGTCGGCCGACATGTAGACGATCGCCTCGGGGCTGAGCACGTCCAGTTCGTCGGTGACCTGCTTGGTGATGCGCGCCTGCGCCGCCTCGGAACCGAGGGCGCGCACCCGCAGGGCGTAGCCGACGACGATCGCCCCGAGCCCGGCGGCGATGACCCCGGATCCGATCAGCACTGCCAGCCAGCCCGGGCGCAGCAGCGCGGCGACACCCAGTAGGACCACCACGACGATGTCGGCGCTGATCAGCCACTTCGGCGTCCAGCTCGACTGGCGGTAGAGCTTCGCGAAGGCGATGGTCGACTCGGGTTGAGGCCCCTCGGGCCGATAGATCAGCGGCGGCTGCTTGGACGCCAGCCAGGCGGTGCCGGCCACCTGCACGAGCTGGGCGAGCACCATGGACAGCAGGATCGCCGCCCAGCTGAGAGCCAGCCAGGGCTCTTCGACGCGGCCGAGAACGGCGAGCAGCAGCACCCCGCGGATGAAGTGCCGCACGTGGCTGCCGGTGCCCAGGCGCCGTAGCAACAGCGTGTCGCGCTGGAGTTCACGACTGGCCAGGTAGTCGACGAAAGCCGTCAACCCGTAGGCGACGATCGCCACCCACAGCCAACCGAACAGTGCGGCGATCACCAGCACTGCCCAGAGTGCGCCGGTCACGACCAGGAACCAGCGTCCGACGAAGGTGGCGATCGGTGTCAGCCAACCGGCCAGCGGACGCTCCCCGATCACCGCGCAGGCGAACTCGAAGGAGCGGGGCATGCGCACCGGCTGCTCGGTGTCGGACGCCTTGGGCATGCCGCTGATCGCGACCGTGTCCACGAACACGGTATTGATGGGCAGTGATTCCTCGTCGCTCATCGCGTCCTCTCCGGCGTCAGCGCCTGGACTCCTCGTACGCCACCACGACATCGTCGCAGGGGCCATCCATCATCAGCGTGCCCTCGTTGAGCCAGATCGCGCGCTCGCAGGTGTCGCGGATCGACTTCATCGAGTGCGACACCAGAAAGATCGTGCCGGCCGCGTCCCGAATCTCACGGATGCGGGCCTCGCTGCGCTGCCGGAACCGCCGGTCGCCGACGGCGAGCGCCTCGTCCACGATCAGGATCTCGTGCTCGCGGGCGGCGGCGATGGCGAACTTGAGCCGCGCCTGCATGCCGGAGGAGTACGTCTTCATGGGTAGGTCGATGGACTTCTCGAGTTCGGCGAAGGCGACGATGCCGTCGCGCATCTCGGCGATCTCCTTCGGGCTGAATCCCATCGCCAGGCTGCCCAGCACGATGTTGCGCTCGCCGGACAGGTTCGGAATCAGGGCTGCTCCGACGCCGAGCATGTTGGGTCGGGCTGAGGCGTAGACCGCACCCGACTCGGGCGGGGTGAGCCCGGTGATCGCACGCATCAGGGTGGATTTACCCGAGCCGTTGGAGCCGATCACGCCGATCGACTCGTTCTGATAGGCCACGAACGACACGCCCTTGAGCGCGTGCACCTCGCGGAGACCGCGGCCGCCCTTGGCGAGCAGTCCGCCCTGGCCCTGCTTGGCCACCCGGCCGCTGCCGTAGACGCGGTACTTGACGTGCAGTTCGTCCACGACCACCGCGGGCTTACGGTCGGCGTCCAGGACGAGCGGTCCGTCAGTCACGTCCGTACCTCTCCTCGGCGACCCAGAAGAACACCAGGCCCACGGCGAAGGTCACGACCGACCAGATCGAGAAGTAGAGCCAGTAGTGCTGGTTGTAGTTGTGGCCGCCCATCAGGGCGTCGCGCGCCATCGTCAGCACCTGATAGAGCGGGTGGAAGTCGTAAACCTGGACCACCCAGGGCAACTTGTCGAAGATGCGATTGACGTCGAACAGCACGCCGGAGGTGTAGAACAGAATGCGCGAGATGAACGGCAGCAACTGGGTCAGGTCGCGCACGTGCACGGTGAGCCTGGCCGCGATCATCGCCACGCCGGCATTGAACAACGTGTAGAGCCCGAGCAGCGGAACGATCAGCAGCCAGTGCCAGGTGGGCCAGTGCCCCAGAAACGGCAACACCACCAGCAGCAGGCCGATGGACGGCAACAGAGACAGGAACTGTTCCATCACCTCGGCCAGCGGCAGGGTGAGCCGCGGAAAGGCCAGCGACTGCACGAGAGCCTGATTGCCGGTGATCGACTTGGCGCCGTCGGAGAGGCTGCGGCTGAAGAACTGGAACAGGAAGACGCCGATCACCACGTGGGCCACATAGTCGGACGGGCGCCGATCAGCCTGCAGGAAATAGAAGATGGTGCCGTAGACCGTGGCGTTCAGCACCGGCTGCAGCAACAGCCAGACCACTCCGAGCCGGTTGTCCTCCAGGCCGGCCCGCATGCGGAACTGCGCCATCGCGGTGATGAACCGGCGCCGCCCCCAGGTTTGCTTGAGGTACTCCCCGAGCCTGGGACGCGCACCCACCCGATGCAGCCCACGCTCAGCTGCCTGCTGGGCCATGGTCATGTGCGGAAGGAACCTCCGGTCGAGGGCGGGACCTGGTGGCCCCGAGACGCCCACCGCAGTCTAGTGCGAGGGCGCCCCGGGCCGAACGCAGGCGCGCGGCCTACGGAACTGACTCAGTTGCGGTGCGCGAGGTAGTACCCGACCAGGTTCTTGGTGGACGGATCCTGCACTTCTAGGGCCGCCGCATCACCGGCGACCGCCGGGGCGATCTGCACTGCCAGTTGCTTGCCGAGCTCGACGCCCCACTGGTCGAAGCTGTCGATTCCCCAGACCGATCCCTGTACGAAGGTGATGTGTTCGTACAGAGCGATCAGTTGTCCCACGACGGACGGCGTCAGGGCCGGGGCCATGATCGAGGTGGTCGGACGGTTGCCCTTGAACACCCGTGCCGAGACGATGGCCTCGGCCGTACCCTCGGCACGAACCTCGTCGGCCGTCTTGCCGAAGGCGAGGGCCTTGGTCTGGGCGAAGTAGTTGGCCAGGAAGAGCTCGTGCACGTCGGTGCCGTCGTCCTTCAGAGGGTGCGCCGGGTTGGCCACCGCGATGAAGTCACCGGGAATCAACTGAGTGCCCTGATGAATCAGCTGGTAGAACGCGTGCTGCCCGTTCGTGCCGGGCTCGCCCCAGAACACCTCACCGGTCTCACAGGTGACCGGCGTGCCGTCCAGCCGCACGCCCTTGCCGTTGGACTCCATGGTGAGCTGCTGCAGGTAGGCCGCGAAGCGATGCAGGTACTGGGCATACGGCAGCACGGCGTGCGACGTTGCCTTGAAGAAGTTCACGTACCAGACGTTCAGCAGGCCCATCAAAAGCGGCACGTTCTGGCGCGGCTCGGCCGTGGCGAAATGGGTGTCGATGGCATGGAACCCGCCGAGGAAGTCGGCGAAGTTGTCGG
>Ga0075156_10001039_pt1 | contig 14875 bp, 16 predicted proteins | sample JI81AbrownDNA_FD_70966 | JGI IMG/M metagenome (GOLD analysis project Ga0075156, IMG submission 70966) | Wastewater effluent complex algal communities from Wisconsin, to seasonally profile nutrient transformation and Carbon sequestration -... | ecosystem: Engineered > WWTP > Effluent > Algae...
TGGCTTGAAATTTGGAAGCAGACCAAAAAATTTGTCGACGCGATTTTGAAAGGGTAAAGACATGTTTAATACGATTGAAGAATATCTCGAAGCTTTGAAAAATGAAATGAAAGATGCCGACTCTGCGTTGGTGCAGGATGCCCAGGCAGACGCACGCGAGCATTTGTCCACCGCCTTGGAAGCAGCACGAGCATCCGCTCCTGAAATGAGTGAGGCGGATGCGCTCAAAAAGATCATTGAAGAATATGGCTCGCCCGAAGAAACTGCATCCGCTTATAAAGAAGTGGAACGCCGCACATCCCCTATGTTGAAGCAAGTTGTGAAACCACGCTCTGCATTGGGACGTTTTTTTGGAGTCTATACGGATCCTCGGGCATGGGGATCTCTGCTTTACATGTTGATTGCGTTTGTGACGGGAGTCTTCTATTTCACCTGGGCTGTCACTGGTTTGTCGTTATCCATTTCCCTGTTGATTTTTATCTTTGGTTTTCCAATTGCTTTATTATTTTTGCTCTCCGTGCGTGGACTCGCTCTCTTGGAAGGTCGTCTCGTGGAAGCATTGCTTGGCATTCGTATGCCCCGTAGACCTTTATTTTCTCATCAAGGCATGAAGTGGTTCGACAGATTGAAAACCCTCCTGACCGATAAAGCTACCTGGTTAATGATCGTTTACATGCTTTTTCAATTTGTGTTGGGAACTGTATATTTTGTGTTGATCGTCACCGCATTAACCCTCTCTCTGTCATTCGTCGCTATCCCTGTTTTACAGGAATATTTCAATCAAGGTGCGATTATGATTAATAATAACGTTCGCTACTTCTTCCCGACATGGACATATCCGTTGTGGGTGTTTGGCGGCATTCTTCTTTGGACCACATTTATGAATATTGCACGTGGTGTTGGTCAGCTTCACGGCAAGATGGCAAAATGGCTTTTGGTTAGTGAATAGGATGGTTGATATGAATGAAAAATTACCGCCCGTCAATAAATTTATAAAGTTTTTGCAACTCCCGCCCATTCGCGTCTTTGTAGGATTTGTTTTCCTGTTACTTGTTATATCACTTGTTCAATTCGCGACTGTTGCCTGGCCTGGGCATGATACAAGTATTTCAAATGTAGTGTCAGTGGCTATAACTGTACTTGTTGTCAGTTATGCGTATTATGGATTTGTGCGTGTGATAGAGAGGCGCAGCGTCACCGAATTGTCTTCTCAAAATATGTTTGTTGAATTGGCTAGCGGCATGCTGGTTGGCGCTATTTTATTCTCTGTGACCATCGGCATTTTGTGGCTGTTGGGATATTACAAAGTAATTGGCATCAACCCGTGGACAGTGATATTTTCCTGGCTTGTGCTTGCGATCATTTCAGGGGTATCAGAAGAACTTCTTTTTCGCGGCATCCTGTTTCGTGTTGTGGAAGAGTCACTTGGGACATGGCTTTCGTTAGCAATCTCAGCGCTCATCTTTGGATTATTTCATCTGGCGAATCCCAATGCAACATTGTGGGGAGCCATCGCGATTGCCATTGAAGCGGGCATTATGCTTGCCGCTGCTTTTGTATATACCCGTCGCTTGTGGCTGCCCATCGGCATTCACTTTGCCTGGAATTTTGTTCAAGGGGCAATTTTTGGCGTCGCTGTTTCTGGGAATGAGGCTACTGGTTTATTGCAATCAACCCTCAGCGGGCCGCCATCACTTTCCGGCGGTGACTTTGGCGCAGAAGGCTCTATCTTTGCTGTACTTGTTTGTCTTGTTGCGGGCAGCTATTTTATTTGGAAATCTTATCAGCAGGGGAAATTTATTAAACCATTTTGGAATCGACCAAAATAAACGACGCCTCTTTATGCCTTAACCTTTGCTTGATTCCGTCCAAATAGCATTTTATTCTCTGAAAGTATTACCGCAATAAAAGACCAGCCCAATGATGTCATTGGGCTGGTCTTTTATTTTTTTGAAATACAGATTATGGCCTGACCAACAATCCCAGATGATTTGCAACTGCGCGCTCTCTGCCAGGGATAGCCATATCAATGGGGGAGTTTAATACACGAGCTTTTCCGTCAAAACCCTTGATGACCATCGTGGACGAGCCGCCGCCGTCCATATTGACGCCAGTATGCGCGCCGTAAGAAATGAGCAATTCACCTAATTCTGAGAGAGTAATCCCTTCGCTGTAGCCAGCCTGACGACCATCCACCACCATCAAGGTTAACCATCGGGCATTCATACTCAACCCAATTGCTGTGCGAGGAGCGGGAGCAAGCGCTGCAAGGTTTTTCACCACCACACCCTTGTCCACCACCACACGGTCACCGGAGATGGCGTTGAAGATAGCGCCGTCTATTTTGTTTATATTTACCTGATTGCGCGCACCAAGGGTAATTATGGGTTGTGCAGTCCTTTGTGGCGAGTAGATTTTCCCGCGTGAGGCGGCATAGTCGCTTACTCGAACCGGAATGCCACCATTTGGACAATAAGTCACCGGATCAACCGAAGCATCTACATAGCTGTAATAGCCGCCATTAATTGCAACTTGTAATTTGAACTCTTCAAGAAATTTGGATGTGACGCGTGAACAAAGGATATTGCTGGTATTTGGCGAAGGCGTAACAAGAAATTCCAGCTTGGCAGTTTGCAGGTCAATTGCCATCACATGCACCACATTTGTGCGGGGGGCAGTGATCTCCTTACATAAATACGTAATGCCCGGAAAGAGACTCTGGCGAATCGAGGTCGGACGCCCAAAACCGAGTGAAACAAGATAGGCTTTGGAGCACCAGCCGGTTAATCCGTCCAGCCGTTGGATCTTTATCCAGCTTGGGTTGCTTGAGTCGTCCAATGCAGGAACAGTGTCATTTTTTAGAACAGTTCCCAATATCTTTGCGCTGGTGCTGGGAGTCTCACGGATATTAAGCGTGACGGTGTTAACACGATACCAGTTTTTATCGCTATATTCCGGAACAGGCGTGGTAACTGGAGGCTCTTCTTCCACAGGCGCGTGAACGCTTATCAGATACTCGCTTGCACTCCAGCCAATTAACGTCCCGGAAGTGTTACGAACATTCAACCAGGTGCCATCTGCGGTAGCGCCTATTTTTTCAACAAGCTCACCCAAATAGACAAGACCAAGCGAGTCATAGGTCAACCCAGGTCCCTGACGTACTTTCAGCGAAGCAGCTGTAACTCGGTACCAGTTTGTATCTTCTTCATCAGGTACAGGATCAGGGTCCGGTATTGGGTCCGGGTCAGGCGTAGGGTCTGGTTCTGGGTCGGGAGTTGGGTCAGGTACAGGTCCGCTTACTCGTTGGAGATAAGCAGCAAAACTCCAGCCCGTCAGGCTGTCATCCAACTTGCGGATATTGAGCCAGGTGCGGTCTGCGTTTGCGTCGATCTCCTCAACGATCTCATTAAGTAGAATGCTGCCAATCTGCGGGGCTATTAAGCTGGCTGCGTTTCGCACTTTTAATGAAGGAACAGTGACACGAAATCTTTTGCTAGTTGGCACAGGGTCCGGGTCTGGGATCGGCGAATCCATCAGACCAAATCGCTCTTGCAGTGCGACCAAGTCACCGTTGAAATAGTTCAAATCAATGTTGCCGCTCTCCACACCGTACACCGCGCCATCGCCGTTATCAGTGAACTGCCATAAAGTCCATTCATCTACCGTCCACGGTTTCGGGACGAGGGGTTTTGTCGTCCCGTAATTTGCGATCCACAGAGGATATTGTTTGAAATAGTTAACACTTGCAACCGGCACCCCCGCCATATTTTCCAGCCAGTAATAATACGCTGTGTAAACACCGATCTCTTTTTTGTTCGGGAGCAGTGCCTTCAATCGCTCCATAAAGTTATACCAATTCTTCCAGCCCCCAAAAGAGCCGCCGTAATTATCTTCAAAATCACACCACAAAGGCAATTCGCCAAAATCACCATCAAATTGTGAAACCCATAACTCTGCTTGCTTCTTGGGGTCAGCACGGCTATCGTAAAACCAATACGAACCACGCGGCATACCAGCAGCTTTTGCCTCGCGCCAATTGGCTTTGAAATCTCGATCGCCCCACAAATTTTGACCTGCACGGATGATGATGTAACCTGCGCCTGCTCTGCGCATTTTTACAAAATCAATGCCCTGCGGGGTCTGGGGGTCGTCTTGGTAAAAACTAACATCGGGTCCGATAACGTTTGCCATAATATTCTCCTTGTTGCCCCGCACATTGCGATAAGAGCTAAGGGAATGTGCGGGTTGTTAGTCGACTTCTAAAATTATACAAGATTTACAGGGCGTTTTCAAAATGGGTAATGACTGGTTCCATTCCCGGCCTACCTTCAATTGCAATTACATCGATCTGCCAATGGTCAATTTCATGTTGAGCGGCATAATGCTCTGCGGCGTGAAGCATGTGTTCACGCTTTCGTGCAGTGACATTATGTTCGGGAAAGAAATTTTTACTGGATGTAAGCGTCTTAACTTCAATAAAGATGGTGACATACCCTTGCTTTGCGATGATGTCAATCTCCCCATACGGTGTGCGGATATTTCTTGCGATGATATGAAGCCCGCGCTTCATTACATAACGGACGGCTGATTCTTCACCCCAAACACCCACACGCTGATTATGATTCGTCATGAATTAAATTGTTCCACGAATCCTCGTAGACGGGTGCGCCAGCTGCTTTTTCTTGGCTCGGAGTCCGTTACCAGTTTCTCGTAATGCTTGAGCATAACCTTGGTTGTCTCTTCGATGGCATAAGCAGAAGAAGCCTTTCGCGCCGAGTGGCTCATTTGCTGACGCAGGTTCAGGTCAAGACAGAGGCGCATGAGTTTGGCGGTAAATGCCGGCTGGTCATGAGTCGCAAGAAAGCCGGTCACTCCATCTTGCACCGTGTCTCCCACGCCAACAGATTCGATTCCCATGATGGGAAGTCCGGACCCCATGCCCTCGATTACGGAAAGTGGATGAACCTCGGTGACAGATGCGGTTACAAAAATATTGCACATGGCAAGATAAGCAGGCAGCTTGTCGTATGTGATGCGGCCCGTGAAGCGCACACGGTCACTGAGCTGCATTTCGCTAACAAGGGATCGAATTTCATCATCATATTGCTGCACGCCGCTGCCGACGATTAGCAGGTATACATTTGGAATGGCTTGTGAAATTCCCTTGAACGAATCAAATAGGAACGGTAAATTTTTTTCAAGCGCGATGCGGCCCGCATAAACAAGCAGAATGTCATCATCCTTGTATCCGAAATCTGCGCGTGAAAGCGGTTTTGCAGAGTGGAAACTTTTCAAATCCACGCCATTTGGAACAACTTCAATATGGCTATCTACATTGAGCTGGCGTAGAATTTTTTCCATGCCTGCCGAAGGTGTGATGACAAGTTCCATCGCTTTGCAGAAGCTGGGCATGTAGGCTTGTAAAAGGCCGGTGCTTACCTCATCGGGCATCATGGGAAGGTAGGCTTGTGCGTAGAGATCGTAGCGAGTGTGATTTGTGTAAACGACAGGAATGTGCAGCGGACGGCAATATCGCAGGGCAAGGCGCCCGCTTAAAAATGGATGATGTACATGAACAACGTCCATGGTTTGGAGGAGTTTTTTTGCATTGCGCGAATAGCGCATGGAAAGATAAAATCCTGAATCTGAAAGCGGCACACCCGGGCTGTGAATCACACGCGGTTCACCGGTTTTGTGATTGGCATCTCCAAAGGTGAAAATAAAAACATCATGTCCCGCCAGCTCAAGATAGCGTTTGTTGATCTCGACATAATTTGTGATGCCGCTGATATACGGTTTGTAACTGTCAACCATCATCCCTATTCGCATATTAGTATGCTAAGACATGCGCGGGTGAATGTCAAGTGCAGGATTGGACATGGTAGAATGAAAAAATCTTAACGGAGAAATATGACTGCGAAATTGATCTTGCGTGACAAGGAATACGAGGTGAAGCCGGGGATGACCCTGCTGGATGCCTTAAAGAAAAGTAACATCGTCCCTGAGTCTGTGATCGCGACTCGCAATGGGGAAATGATTACAGATGATGAAGTTCTGAGAAGCGGGGATGTGGTCAAGTTGATCGCTGTTATTTCGGGCGGCTCAAAATGAAATGTCGTAAGTGTGAAAACAAAGCATCCATTCACATGCGCCAGCACAAGCTCGCCTTGTGCAAGGAGCATTATCTGGAATGGATTCCCGAGCAAACTGAAAAATTCATCAAGAAATATCAGATGTTCACGCACGAGGAGAAAATTCTCGTGGCGGTTTCAGGCGGCAAGGATTCGCTTTCGCTGTGGGATATTCTCGTGCGCCTCGGCTATAAAGCGGACGGTGTATATCTGGGTCTCGGCATTGACGAAGATATTAATTACTCCCACGAGTCGCAGCGCCTTTGTGAGAAGTTCGCCGCAGAGAACAATCTTAAGCTCCATGTAGTGGATATCGAAAAGGAATATGGACAATCCATTCCCATGTTGGCGCAATCCAGTCACCGAGGATATGGAAAACCCTGCGCCGTGTGCGGTCTCGCCAAACGCCATGAAATGAACCGCATCGCCCGGGACCTTGGGTATGATGTGCTTGCAACAGGCCATAATCTCGACGATGAAGCGGCTGTGCTCTTCGGTAATACCTTGAACTGGGCCAGTGAATTCCTCCTGCGGCAGGGACCTGTGCTGCCTGAAAAGAATGGGCTTGCGCGCAAGGTCAAACCGTTATGCCGGTTCTATGAACGTGAAATGACAGCCTACGCTTTATTAAGCGGCATTGAATACATTTATGAAGAATGTCCGTTTGCAGAAGGGTCAAAGTCTATTTTTTACAAGGAAACTCTCAACCAACTGGAAACAACAAGGCCAGGGGCGAAGTTGATTTTTTATTTGGGATTTTTAGAGGCGAGAAAGAGCGGGGAATTATTCATTGAGAAGAATGTGGAAGCGGGTGTGTTACACGATTGCCCGAAATGCGGGCAACCCACTTCCACGCCCGATTATTGTTCCTTCTGTCGGATGATTGAAAAAGCAAACGCAGAAGCGGAATAAGCTAAATTTTGTAAAGAGCCGCAGAGAAGATTTTCTCTGCGGCTCTTTTTGTTATCTCACCAAAGTGGTAATCAGCCCGATCAGGAATAATCCTATTGCAGTGTAGCCTGCGATCTGTTCGGCTGTGAAGATGGAGAATTGCGGCATATCAAAATTAGAGCGATCTACACCGGGTTTGGTGGGTGTTTCTGTTTTTCCAGTCAACGCATCACGGAAATCAAGCACGTTGACGGGACGATTATCCGGGTGGAGCGACATGGCCCACAGAATGGCTTTTTCAACGGCACTGCTGAGGTGAGGATTGATTTCTCGAGGCGGGGTCAGGCTGCGGGTATCCAGGAAGCGTTTGCGTGCCTCGGTGGGAGGTTCATTTGTCAGCAGGTGATAAAGAGTCGCACCGAAGGAAAAAATATCCGCACGCGGGTCGGTATGAGTATCATCCCCGCCATATTGTTCGAGGGGCGTGTAGTGCGCCGTGCCTTGTCCTTGAATGATGGTGATGGTCACTTCATCGGGAGCCATGATCTTTACCAAACCGAAGTCCACAAGTTTGATCAATCCGCTGGGTGTGATCTTGAGATTGCTTGGTTTGATATCGCGATGAATAATCGGCGGGGTCTGTTGATGAAGATAACTCAGCGCATCTGCGATTTGTGTAGCCCAACGCAGCACTTCTTTTTCTGAAAGGAAGGTGTTGTTGCGGCGTGCTTCCTGCATTCGTTCGCGCAGGTCTTTGCCCGGTACAAAATCCATTACCAGATAATCACGCGGCCCTTCCGAGAAGAAGTCGGAAACCTTTGGCAGGTTCGGGTGGTCGAGACGCGCAAGCACAGAAGCCTCGCGAAAGAATTGTTCGCGGGCCTGCTTGAATACATCTGGTGGGAGTGTCTGATTGTGCTCAACTTCTTTAAGCGCACATAGCCTGCCCTGCAAACGGGTGTCTTCTGCAAGGTAAATACTGCCCGTGCCGCCTTGTCCGATCTGTTCACGGATATTGTAGCGGTCACGCAGAGTCTCCCCATTCTTCAACGATTGGGGCAAATCTTCTCCTTTTTTGTGGCGTTATATCCGTTTGGATACTTCTATTGTGCCAGTGATCTTTTCGGCGTGTATCACTGTTCCTGATGCTGAGTAAATATTCAAATTTGTATTTATTCAGCAGACGCAGGAAATATTAAAATTACAATATAATTATGCACAGAATCCACTTTTCTGCTATATTATAAACGTCTTTACTGCTAACTAGTGTTGAGTATGTGTGCCAAATTATAGTTGTTGGGATTTTAAGATTATATTCGAAACTCGAAATTATTAAACAAAAAAGCGCGCTTTTTGAGGAAATTATGGAACACGAAGATGATTATCCAATTCTCGTCGCTCAGGATGGTCCGCTAAAGGGACAACGCTGGGCATTAAGCCATACATTAATGGTGGGGCGCGACCCCACATGCGATATTGCTGTTCAAGATCGGCAGGTCTCACGTTTTCATGCCCGTGTCACACCCACGCCTGAAGGCGTAACCATTGAGGATCTTGGAAGTAAAAACGGAACCAACCATAATGGAACGGAAATTACCGCACCTGTGATGTTGCAGGATGGCGATTTGCTTGGCGTTGCGTTGGCTCAACAGTTCATCTTCCTCAATTCAGATGCCACCATGCCGCTTGCCGAAGGCGGTGCGCGTCAGGGGCGCCTCGTGATGGATCAGAAATCGCGTCAGGTTTGGGTGCATCAACAGCAGGTGGTACCGCCGTTATCAGCCCAGCAATTTAAATTATTGTGGATGCTTTATGAAAAACAAGGTCAGGTCATTGGCCGCAGCGAACTTGTTGCTGTAGTTTGGGGTGAAGACCAAATGGCGGGAGTTTCCGACCAGGCGTTGGATGCACTGATCCGTCGCCTGCGTGATAGGTTGGCTGTGCTCGACCCAAGTCATCAATACATTGATACCGTGCGCGGGCACGGTCTGCGTTTGGATAACCCAGCAAATGGTGAATAATTAAACATGGATGCCCAGTCGGAAAAACTTTTAGCACACATTATCCGCACTACGCGTATTGCATCTCTTGCAACTCTGCGTGATGAAAAGCCGCATGTCTCTATGATCGCCTTTGTCACGGTCGAGGATTTTTCCGCATTCTATATTCATGTCAGCCGCCTTGCACAGCATACAATGGATATGTTAAAGGATAGGAACGTGAGTCTCTTGATCACTGAAACGGATGATAACCGTGCCGATCCGCTGACACTTGCACGCATATCCATTCGCGGCACAGCCGAAGCCATTCAGAACGGGGAGCCCGGCTACACTCCAATTAAAGATTCGTATCTTGCGCGTTTTCCAGAAGCAGAACAATTATTCAAGCTGGCGGATTTCAGCTTCTGGCGCATCAACCCAAAGGGCGGACGATACGTGGCAGGTTTCTCCAAAGCATATAACATCACTCCTGAAGCGCTCAAAAAAGCATCCATTCGATAAACATCAAGTGACAGTCACCCCGAGGTGGCTGTCTTTTAGGAATAGACATGACCACATTAAAACTTCTCGCCGTATTTGCACATCCAGATGATGAATCAATGGGAATGGGTGGCACGCTGGCAAAGTACTCTGCTGAAGGAGTGGATACACACCTCATCTGCGCTTCACGCGGCGAGCGAGGCTGGTTCGGTCCCGAAGAGCAGAATCCAGGCTTGGAGAGACTCGGCCAACTCCGCACCATGGAATTGGAAAACGCCGTCAAAGCTCTCGGCATGAAAAGCCTGCACTTTCTCGATTATATTGATGGAGATGTAGATCAAGCAGATTACGCCGAAGCTATTAGTAGGATAGTCACACACATCCGCAAAATACAACCACAAGTGATCGTAACCTTTCCTCCCGATGGAAATTACGGCCACCCCGATCACATCGCAATCGGACAATTCACTTCCGCAGCCATCGTCTGCGCCGCAGACTCATCATACAAAGATGCAGAAAATCTCCCATCACATCGCGTTTCAAAACTCTATTACATGGTGGATGGTGAGAACTTCATCAACCTCATCGCGCCTTTCATGGGAGATATGACCTTTCCTGTGGATGACCAGATCCGCGGCGAATTCCCTTGGAAAGAATGGATGATTACCACACGTATTGATATGGCTAAACACTGCGGTGCAGCCTGGCGCGCCATTCAATGCCACCAAAGCCAATTACCCACAATCGGCGCACTGGCAGAAATGCCCGAAGAATCTGCGGCATCAGTCCTTGCTATGCAAGGTACGTTCTATCGTGTATTTAGCTTGGTGAATGGGGGAAGAAAGTCTGAAACAGATTTCTTTGAAGGCTTGAGATAAAAAGAGGCACTCCACAGTGACTGCCTCTTTTTATCTTTTGCTACTTATATTTTATGCCTTTGCTCGCCCGGACCAGAATTCAAGCCTGTTACCTTCAGGGTCGTGGATGTACATTGCTTTGGAACCCCAGATCTCTTTGATAGGTGTTGGGTTGAAGCCAGCTTCTACAAATTGGGCGCGTAATTCTTCTACATCTGCAACTTGTAGGCTGATGGTAATGCCTTTACCTTCTCCACTTTTGATGGATGCACGTATTTCATTTGCAACGCTCAGCCGTGCGGATTCGTTGAGTTTGAATTCGACAAACCAATCGGTTGATGAGATGACCAACAATTTTAGGCCGTCTCTGTAAAATGCAACAGTTTCATCCCATTTTTTGCAATATAAAATTGTGTTCGCGGCTTTGATTTTCATGTTATTTTCTACTATTTTATTAGACTCCTTGCAGAAGTATCATCGTATTTTTTACAAAAGACCTTTCCACAAAAATTCGCGCATTGTAGCGAATATTTGCGCATGAAAAGAACTTATGCAAGAAGTCTGTTTGTAAACAAGTTATATTTGATAAGCAGCGGCTAATTTAACTTAGGTGAACTTCTATGGAAATATTTTTCTTGCCTTGTACTTTGCTAAGCAGGCTGAAGACGTTGAACATGAGACCGTATTTTTTCTTGAAGAGATTTGCGGTGTAGTTTATTGACTTTTCAGAGTTGTTTGCGATAGCGTGGGCATCCAGCCACTCGCCAAGCAATTCTCCCGAGGAAGTGCATGGTGCAATTCGGACAGTGCCATTGTTGCGGATCCGCTTGGCTTTGCCTGCCCCAGCCTGGGTCCAGATATGAAGCGTTTCTCCATCCTGCGCAAACCAGACGGGAGTTTTGACTCCCTGTCCATTTTTGCGGAAGGTTTCGATATTCAGATATTGTTGTTTTTCAAATTGTTTGAGCATTATGGGAGTCCTTTGTAGTGATTTGATTTCCACGCCTTGAATCGTTGCTGACCAATGCTGGAGAGTAAAAGTGTCATCCCGAACACGACAAGGATGTTGGTGATGAAGAAGAAAACAACCTCCTCAAGCGGCAGAATGCCGAAGAAGAGAATACCCGTGGTTTGGTCTTTTGCGATGGACCAGGTTGTATCTGTGAGCGCGATGATGTCCATCAGCGAGAGATAGGTGCCGGGGACGAGGATGCCGAGCAAAACAAGTTTGCGGTGATACCAGAGAATATCCGCGCCGTAGAGCAGTTGTGGGAAGATGGCTGGCAATGCCCAGAAGAGGGTGATGGATAGATAGGTGATAGGTTGATTATCACTGAAAAATAGCGCGGTGAAGATGACCCAAAGAATTATAAGTAAGCTGGTGGAAGCATAAACAAGTGTTTTGTTCGGCTTGAATTCCTGAGTTGGCGGAGACAATCTTCTCGCAAGGAACCACCACCACAACCCCGAGAGGATGGTTTCCAGAACGAAGAAGGTATATTCTTCGATTGGGACGTAGCCAAAGACAATACCCGTGACCAGGTTTGGGTTGTAGAACCAGACGCCTGTGGCAACAAGGTAGTTATCCCACGGAGTGGTGTACACCACAGCGAGAATCACGTGGACAAGAATCCCGATCCACACGGCGCGGCCATTTTGGAAGCCATGCATGAGGCGGTTGTTTTTATGGTCCCACCAAGTGATGGCGAGGAAAATAAGAATGGGAATGACGAGAAAGCGAAGGAGAAATCCGAAGTAAGTCATTGTAGTTAGGTAGTTTGAAAGTTGAATAGTTTTTAGTTGAAAACCAGTTTTCTTGCGTACAAGTTACTTTTTTTATCTGCGCACTACCTTCATCAGTACGCCCGGGCGCGGTTCGAGGGTTGCACCCATGTGCGGGTGGATGGGATGGTTCGTAAATTCAAATGCAAAGGTTTTCAAAAGATGTGCCATCACAATCCGCGCTTCTGCCTGACCGAATGCGGCGCCTATGCAGGCGCGTGGCCCGCCGCCAAATGGAATGTAGCTCATCGGCGGAGTTTTTCTTCCGTGCGAGAATCGTTCGGGGCAGAAATCTTCGGCGTTTTCCCAAATTTCTGGGTCACGGTGGGTGAGATAGATGGAGTAGAACATTCGCTCACCAGCAGGGACGGTGCCTTCTGCGAATTCCACAGCTTCTGCCACACGGCGGTTGCCAATATGAATGGGTGGGTAGAGACGCAGCGATTCCTTGATGACGTTATCCAGCAGTTGATGTTTGCCTTCGGTTTGGTCAGCTTCCTGCACTACTTGCGCGTGGATTTCGGGGTGCTGACCCAGCAGGGCAAATGTCCAGGCTAACAGCGCGGTGGATGTGTCATGTCCTGCGATCAACATCGTCAACATCTGGTCGCGGATGGTGTCGTTGTCCAAACCCGCATCAATGAGGTGCTGGAGGAGATCATTGTGACGATGGACAACAGACGATTGACCATCGTCCATCGTCTGTCGTCTATCGTCAATAATCTTGTGCAAATAATCATCAATCGCCTTCAACGATTTTCCATATCCAAAGCGCGGAATTTTGCGCCAGAGAATCCATGCGCCTGGTGAGACGTATTGAATGGTTTTCAGGATCGGATTCCAGATGTGGGGAATATCGTCCCAGGCATCTTTGCTGAACAAAGTCTGTATGATGATGAGCAGGGCGATCTTGCGGCTTTCGACCAGCATATCCACGGTGTCGCCGTCTTTCCAGTGGGCGGAGACTCTGTCAGCTTGGGTGATCATCATTTGGGCGTAACCAGCCAAACGCGCAGGATGAAGCGGGGGTTCCATCAGGGCGCGGTACTTGTCATGTTCATCACCATCCACGACCAGCACGCCGCGATTCAGCAAATCGGTCACGGGGTCTGTGTTGCGCCAGAGCAATTTGTTCCGTTCAGTAACCAATACTTTGCGCGCGGCTTCGGGACCAAAAACCACGTACGGACGAAAGCCGGGGATAGGAATTTGAAAGAAACGCCCAACGTGTTTTGCCATTGCCTTCAGCGGGCCAAGCGGGGAACGGGTTTTGAAAAGGGCGAGCATGGCTTCACGGCCCAGTTCGGGGGAGAGAGGTTTTGTCATATTTTTTTATTGTTCAATGATGTAACATCCCGCGTTGGTGGGATGATCTTCCACGAGGGTGTTCGGCTTGATGCTGCGGATGATCCAGAGGATGAGAAAATCTCCACCTGCGGCGGTTGTGTAGAGCAAGCCAAAGATGAACAGCAGCAGATCGCCAGTAAATAAACTGACAAGCCACGGCAGAATGCCAAGCAAAAGACCGGGCATGTATGAGCCAATGCGATAGGGACGAATGTCCATGGGTTCCTTGCAATGTGCGTACGGCGTGAGAGATTTCCATTGAAAACCAAGTTTGAAAACGCTCAAAGGTTTTCTTGCAAAGAGCGCCCACGCAAACATGTGAATCAATTCGTGCGCGAGAATCCCGAACAATAAAGAAAATCCGTAAAGGGTCATATTTGCGTTTGTAGGTGTGGCGGGGAACCCATGCAACAAAAAGAAGGGAAGCGTCTGAAGAACAGCAATGGGAATTGAGATCACCAGAGATTTAACCGTTGCTTCACTCATGGAAATGGAAACATCTTTTTTTGTTTCGTTCATGTCAGCTCTTTGTTTTTGAAAAGCTGTACGCCTTCAAGGTTCTTTCTTTTACAATATCACGATCTACGATGGGCGTTTCGGGATAACCGTTTACTTTGATGTCATAGTTCCACGGCGCGTGAATTTCTTTTGCGTTCAGCTTGCTCAACTCAGGAACCCACTTGCGGATGTAATCACCGTTCGGGTCAAATTTTGCGCTTTGCAGCACGGGGTTGAAAATTCTAAAATACGGCGCGGCGTCAGTGCCTGTGCCTGCCGTCCATTGCCAGCCGCCGTTGTTCGCGGCGGGGTCGCCATCCAACAAATTTTCCATGAACCACGCCTCGCCCCAGCGCCAGTCGATCAATAAATCTTTCACCAAAAACGACGCCACGATCATGCGCGCGCGGTTGTGCATCCAACCTGTTTGTTTGAGTTGGCGCATGGCTGCGTCCACAATGGGCATACCCGTGCGGCCATGTTTCCACGCCTCAAATTCAGATTCGTTATTTCGCCACGGGATATTTGCCAGCGTTGGATTGAACGAACCTTTGCTGACATGCGGGAAGTGAAAAAGGATTTGGATGTAGAACTCACGCCAGATTAATTCATTGAGCCAAATTTCTGCGCCATGTTTTGCTTCTGCGCTTCTTCCCGCGCTCATGGTCTGCCTCGCCACACTGACAGCTTGTCTCAGCCCGAGCATTCCAAAGCGCAGGTACGGCGAGAGGGAGGATGTCCCATCCATGTCCATGCGGTTGCGGTCTTCGGCGTAGGCGTAGATTCGTTTGTGCAGAAATTCTTCGAGGCGGACCAATGCTTCCTGCTCGCCAGCAGGGAAGAGGGGATTGGTTTCGTAAGCAGGCAATGCATCCGATTTGATGCCTGC
>Ga0075156_10001040_pt1 | contig 14862 bp, 11 predicted proteins | sample JI81AbrownDNA_FD_70966 | JGI IMG/M metagenome (GOLD analysis project Ga0075156, IMG submission 70966) | Wastewater effluent complex algal communities from Wisconsin, to seasonally profile nutrient transformation and Carbon sequestration -... | ecosystem: Engineered > WWTP > Effluent > Algae...
GTTGCCGCCGTGGTGGTGGCAGCCCGCAAGCCCGATGCGCCGTGGTCGCGATCCTTTTCGGTATTCCTCAAACTCGGTCTTGTTGTCATTGTCATTCGACTGGTCTTTCAGGTGATCTTGGGATCTCCTATCGGCGACCACGTCCTGGTGTCGCTGCCCGTGATTCCGTTGCCTGAGTGGATGGCCTCACTGAGGCTCGGCGGCGACATCACCTGGGAATCGATCATCTTTGCCGCCTGCGACGGCTTCCGGCTCGCGGTATTGCTGGCCTGCGTCGGAGCGGCAAACTCATTGGCATCACCAAGTCGGTTACTGAAGTCGATGCCGGCAGCTTTGTATGAAGTCGGGGTCGCCGTTGTCGTTGCGATGACTTTTGCGCCGCAACTTGTGACGGACCTAGGCCGGGTTCGCCAGGCACGTCGACTGCGTGGCCGGACAAACAAAGGCGTGCGCGGTGCTGCCGGAGCGGCGCTGCCCGTGCTGGAAGGAGCCCTCGATCGCGCAGTGACCTTGGCGGCTGCCATGGACTCGCGTGGATACGGCAGATCAGGCCAATTGCCAATTCGAATTCGCCGGATCACCGTTGCCCTTGTTCTCGGAGGACTCCTCGGCGTGTGCATCGGGCTCTACGGCCTGCTGTCGGCCGACACCAGCGCAATCGCCGGTGCGCCGATTCTGCTCGTGGGAATCTCGGCTTCGATCATTGGCATGTGGCTCGGTGGACGTCGCTCAATCCGCACTCGCTACCGCGCAGACCCGTGGCGGCTGCCTGAGTGGATTGTCTGCCTGTCGGGCATCGGTGCGGCCGTGGGTGTGATCACCGCCGGAATCATCAATCCGGCATCGATCACGATTTCAGTGGTTCCCTTGCTGTGGCCGGCCCTTCCCCTCGCCGCACTGATTGGAATTCTCATTGGGGCACTGCCAGCCATTGCTGCCCCGCCACTTCCTGCCCCCGCCGCGATCCGTCGTCAACCTGGAAGCCGAGCCGGAACGCCGCAAGAACGAATCGAGGTCAGCGCATGATCCGATTCGAAGACGTGACGGTCACATACCCGCAGGCGCAGAGTCCCGCATTGCGCGGGGTCAACTTGGAGATTTCCGAGGGCGAACTTGCGCTTCTCGTGGGACGCACGGGCAGTGGGAAGTCCACCCTGTTGCGCGCGATCAACGGACTGGTCCCCCACTTCACCGGTGGCCTACTCGAGGGCAGGGTCACGGTCGCCGGTCGTGACACCCGCACGCATCCACCGCGTGAACTCGCCGATGTCGTGGGGATGGTTCCGCAGGATCCAATGAGTGGCTTCGTGACCGACACAGTTGAGGAGGAACTCGCCTACGGCATGGAAGCGCTCGGAATCGCTCCGCAGACCATGCGGCGTCGAGTCGAAGACACCCTCGACCTCCTCGGCTTGGTCGAGATCCGCGATCGGCCGCTGTTGTCGCTTTCTGGTGGCCAACGACAGCGAACTGCGATCGGCTCAGTGTTGACCACCAACCCCTCGGTGCTGGTACTCGATGAGCCGACGAGTGCCCTCGATCCTGGCGCCGCAGAGGAAGTCCTCGCAGCGATCCAGCGGCTCGTCTTTGACCTCGGGCTCACGGTCCTCATGGCCGAACACCGCCTCGAACGTGTTGTCCAATACGCCGATCACGTGGTGGTCATCGAAACTGACGGTTCCGTAGTCCACGGCGTGCCCGAGGTAGTCCTGGCAGACGCTCCGGTCGCTCCACCTGTCATCGAACTAGGTCGCCGCCTGGGCCTTAGCCCCCTTCCGCTGTCCGTTCGGGATGCCCGCAGGGAGACGGCGCGCTGGCGAAACGGGTTGGCGACGTCGACGGGGCCGACGGGCGCCGAGGCTCCTCCTCCGTCGACAGCCGCTAGTCCGGCGCGCTCTGACGCAGGAGACGTCGTCGCCGACATCAGCCACCTGAGCATCCGCTACGGGAATTTTGTGGCGGTATCGGACCTGACTCTGCAGTTGCGGCGCGGTGAAATCGTCGCTCTCATGGGGCGCAATGGCGCCGGGAAGTCGACGCTGCTCAACACAATGGTCGGGCTGCGCAAGGCAGACCACGGCAAGGTCAACGTCGGCGCTTCGTTGGCCGACCCGTACCCGATGGAGGGTCAGGAACTCCTCAAACACGTCGGTCTCGTACCCCAGGAGGCTGGCGACATGCTCTACGCACAAACCGTCGAGGCCGAGTGCGCCGCGGCCGATCGTGACGCCCACGCATCGCCAGGAACAACTCGGGCCCTCCTCGAGCAGTTCGCCCCCGGGATTGATGACCAGACCCACCCTCGCGACTTGTCAGAAGGCCAGCGACTCTCACTCGTGCTCGCGATTGTGTTGACTGCCCGACCCCCCGCCCTACTGCTGGATGAACCAACTCGCGGCCTCGACTATCCCGGCAAGGAGAACTTCACGAAAGTTCTGCGCCAGCTTGCCGCCGAGGGGCACGCGATCATGCTCGCGACCCATGACGTTGAGCTCGTCGCATCAACCGCTACCAGGGTTGTCATGATCGCCGACGGAGAAATCGTTGCAGACGGACCTACTGCAGAAGTGGTGACGTCGTCGCCGATGTTCGCCCCACAGATCAGCAAGGTGATGCGCCCGTACCCGTTTCTGACCGTCGATCAAGCCATCGATGCCATGGCGGCGATCACCCCATGACGACCACAGCGACCAAGGCAGTCCACATCGGGAAGCGGTCGACGATCGCGCTGGCCCTGGTGACCATCATCGGGATCATGTCGTTCGGTTGGCCATTGCTCGCCGACCCCGGGTCCGCGGCCATCGCCCACGCGAATGACGCGCCTTGGCTGTTCGCGATTCTGCTCCCGCTTGTTGTGGGTGTGGTCCTGGCGCAGGTCGCCGACGGTGGCATGGACGCAAAGGCTGTGGCCATGCTCGGCGTGCTGGCGGCTGTCGGGACGGCGCTGCGCCCGCTTGGCACCGGGATCGCGGGATTCGAACCGGTCTTCATCGTCCTCGCCCTTGGGGGCCGAGCGATGGGTCGGGGGTTCGGATTTGCGCTCGGGACGATCACTTTGTTCAGCTCCGCGGCACTTACCGGTGGCATCGGACCGTGGCTGCCATTTCAGATGCTCGCGGCAGGCTGGTTCGGATTTGGGGCAGGTTGTTTGCCAGCGAACCTTCGAGGCAGAGCTGAAACACTCGCGCTGGCAGGCTACGCGGCCGTGGCCTCGCTGGCCTACGGGTTGTTGCTCAACTTGTCGTTTTGGCCGTGGGCAGTCGGGCTTAGCTCGCAGATTTCGTTCGTTCCAGGCGCCCCGCTCGCGGAGAATCTTCAACGCTGGATCGCCTTCGACATCGCCACCTCCCTCGGATTCGACATTCCGCGGGCCATCATTACCTCTGTGGTGATTCTTCTGATCGGAAAACCAGTGCTGTTCGCACTTCGACGCGCGACCCGTCGCGCGGCATTTGGCGCTGCACCTTCGTTCGCGGGAGCCGCGGCGCATGGAGATTGAGATTGCCGAGCCGCTGCCGAACGCATTGGGCGAGCTGACACCAATGATCCAGTGGTGGCTTACTGCGACCAATTCGACGAGACCGAGCGATGCTCCGCGCGCTAGCGCCGACGATTCACTGCGCTTCCTCAGCGCACACGAACCTGAGCTGCTCCCGACCGCCGGAGCCCTCTGCGGCCTGCTGACAAATCGTGACGCGGCAGAGGTCACGAGCGTGGTCTACGACGATGCAGGACGCATCGATCACAACGCGTGGATGAGCCACTGCGCACTCGTCCGCGATGAGATTGCCCGGCTGCGACCAATCCGCAGCGACGCCGCCGCTTTACGTGCCAATGTCCCGCCGGAAATCGGCAACCTCGTCGACCAGCTGTGCACCGATGAGGGCGGGCCAATCGTGGTTGATGGGCCACTTGCGGCCGCAGCGTTGCTGCTCGGCTATGAGCTCAACCCAGAAGCCCTAGAACGCATCCGGCCGCTGCAATCGGGAAACTCCAGAGCAGAGGCGCTGACGTGGGAGTACCTGCGAATAGAGCCGATCCTGCCATTCTCAACCGGCTACAGCGATGGGCAATTTCTCGCAATTGGTGTTGCCCTGATCGATCGGGCACTTGAGTTGGCGACCACACCCTGACATGACGTTAGTCATTAAGGCCGACCGGTAGTCGAGCCGTCAGGTATCGAGGAGCTGCTAACCGCGCGGACTGGCCTCGACGAACGGTGGCTTCACGACTACCGCGCGACACGGGCGACCCCGTACATCGACGACCACTTCGTCACCGTCTTTGACATCACTGTCGACGAGCGCGAGCGCGATTCCTGACTTGAGTGTGGGCGAGAACGTTCCGCTCGTGGTCTTGCCCAGCACGACCTCGGAATCCGCCACTGAGCGCACGATCATTCCGGCGCGAGGAATTGCCCGGTCCACACACTTCAACCCGACCATCCGGCGCTGCGTCCCTTGCTCGCGAATCTTCCTCAGCTCATGAAGACCTGGGAATGCCACTTTGTCCCACCCGATGGCCCAACTCAAACCCGCTTCCACTGGATTGATCGACACGCTGAGCTCATGGCCGTGGAGTGCGTAGCCCATCTCGGTTCTTAAGGTGTCGCGGCCGCCGAGCCCACATGGTCGCCCGCCGAGGGCTTCGGCATGCACTCGCAACTGTCCCCACCAGTACTGCGCAGCGGCAGCATCGACAAGGAGTTCGTAGCCACGCTCCCCGGTGTATCCGGTTCGGGCGACAAGTACGTGTCCGTTGTCAGTATCCAGCTCAACAAACCGCAGGTAGTCCAGGTCGCCGGGAAGTCCGACGGCTTCAATGACCTGCTGACTGGCCGGGCCCTGAACGGCAATGATCGCCGTTGATTTCGAACGGTCTTCGACACGAACATCGCTTGACTCAAGCACCCGTTCAACGGTTCCGATGACGATCGATGCGTTTGCGGCATTAGGGACAACGATGATTCGATCATCAGCGGCCAGATATACGAAGACGTCGTCGATAACGCCACCACGCTCATTGCACAGCAGGCTGTACTGAGCCTGCCCAGCCGAGATGCGATTGAGGTCATTGGTGAAGACCTCGTTGAGCCCGTCTTTCGCGCCCGAGCCTGACACGACGAACGTCCCCATGTGTGAGACGTCAAAGAGGCCTACCCGCTGCCTCACGGCCGAGTGCTCAGCAAGAACACCTCCGCCATCAAATTCAAGAGGCATCAGCCACCCGGCGAAGTCGCCAAATTTCGCCCCGAGCGCTTCATGATCTTCGTGCAGTGGTCCACGACGAGCTTCTGATTGCGGCACATCCAAGACGCTACCCGAGGTATGGGCGCCGGCCAATAGCGGCACGACGGGTGAAGGTGCAATCAATTAGGTATTGGATCGGGTTAGAGTCACCTCAGCGATGTATTCGGAATACCCGTCTGTGTCTGACTCCAGGCGGCGCCAATTGGAGGCCTTGTGACCGCAGTTCGACTCGCCGCCATCGATGCGACGGGCCTTTCCCTAGATGCCCTTGTGGTCGGCCTGACAGGCGGAAAGCGTGACGCAAAGATCGACATCCCGGCAAGTTCGGGGCTCGGCGCCGCCGAGCGTCGGCGAATTCTGGATGCGCTGCGCACCCTCGCAGTGAAGCCGAAGACCGGCGAGGCCATCAAACTCCCCGGCGTTGCTGGCGTTGAGGCACCGCTGATCGTATGCGTTCCCATTGGTGCCACTGCCGATGAAATCACCCCGGAACTCCTGCGTCGTGCGGCCGGAGCCGGAACCATGAGCCTCAACGGCATCGAACGGGTCGGCATTGCGATGCCTGGTGATACCCCTGCCGAGGTTGCGGCGACCGCCCAAGGCGCGATGCTCGGCTCCTACCGGTTCGAGAGCTTCCGCGGCGCGGGTACGCCAACTCCGGTTCGCGGCCCCAAAACTGTCACCGTCCTCACCGGAACACATCGGGACAGGCACGTGCGTGAGGCAGTTCGGCAGGCCGAAATCGTGGCGCAGGAAGTCTGTCGCGCTCGCGACCTCGTGAACACCCCACCGTCCGCGCTGCACCCCAAAGAACTCGCGGCGCAGGCGTTGGCAGCCGTTGCCGGACTTGATGTCACGACACAGGTGCTTGATGAGCGGGGCCTTAAGCGTGGGAAGTTCGGCGGGATCTTGGCAGTCGGTCAAGGGTCTGCCAATTCGCCGAGGCTCGTTCGTCTCGCCTACCGCCCGGCGCGCAGCAAGATTCACGTAGCGCTCGTTGGCAAGGGAATCACATTTGATTCCGGCGGATTGTCGCTGAAGCCGCCAACCGCCATGGAAACCATGAAGTGCGACATGGGTGGGGCAGCCGCGGTCATTGCCGCGACCGCCGCGATCGCTCGCCTTGGACTGCCCGCATCCGTGACCACCTACGCGGCCTGCGCCGAAAACATGCCCAGCGGCACCGCCCAGCGACCCGGCGACGTCTTGACGACCTACGGCGGACGCACAGTCGAGGTACTCAACACCGATGCTGAAGGCCGTCTCGTACTCGCCGATGCACTCGTCAGGGCAGGAGAAGACGTACCCGACGTCATCATCGACGTCGCGACCCTGACAGGCGCCCAGATGGTTGCCCTCGGAAACCGGATTTCGGCAGTGATGGGTAACGATGACGAACTACGCGACGACATCGTTCACTCAGCCGCGATGGTCGGTGAACAGTTCTGGCCGATGCCACTGCCCGTTGAGCTACGCGAATCCCTCGACTCACCGATTGCCGACATTGCGAACATCGGCGATCGAATGGGCGGGATGCTGACTGCCGGGCTCTTCCTCCAGGACTTCATCAGCGATGACACGGCATGGGCGCACCTCGACATCGCGGGGCCCGCATTCAACGAGGCAGCACCACACGGATACACGCCCAAGGGCGGCACTGGTGTGGCAGTTCGAACGCTCGTCCAGATCGTCCGCGACCTCGCAGACTCCAATTCGCTGTAGAACTGTGGCTCACCCCAGAGTTAGTTACCGCACAACCAGATCAACTCCGGCCTACAGAGTTGGCCCTCACGACGGGCTAGTGCCAGGATGAGACCAGACCACTTCAATCCGTGCGCGCCTTTGGGAGTTACGCGATGACCGACCAGCAATCTGACCTCGTGATTCTGGGCGGCGGCAGCGGCGGGTATGCCTGCGCCTTGCGCGCGAGCGAACTCGGATTGTCGGTCACGCTCATTGAAGAGGCCGAACTCGGCGGCACCTGCCTGCACCGGGGGTGTATCCCAACAAAGGCGCTGCTGCACTCGGCGGAAGTTGCCGACACGGCTCGCGAAAGCGCGACCTTTGGCGTGAACACCACCCTCGACGGAATCGATATGCCAGCGGTCCTGAAGTACAAGGACTCGGTGGTTGCCCGCCTTTACAAGGGGCTCCAGGGTTTGGTCAAAGCGCGCAAGGTCAACTTCGTTCAGGGCACCGGCACACTCATTGACCCGCATACCGTCCGAGTCGGCGATACCAACTATCGCGGCGAGAACGTTGTTCTCGGGACGGGTTCATACGCCCGCAGTCTTCCCGGACTGGAAATCGGCGGGCGCATCATGACCAGCGACCAGGCGCTGTCGTACCCCGTTGTTCCCAATTCGGCGATCGTGCTCGGTGGTGGCGTCATCGGCGTCGAATTTGCCAGCATCTGGCGTTCGTTCGGGGTTGAGGTCACGATCGTTGAAGCTTTGCCGCGCTTGGTTGCCGCCGAGGACGAATCGAGCTCGAAGGTCCTTGAACGTACCTTTCGCAAGCGCGGCATCAAGTTCTTCACCGGCACCAAATTCGCCAGTGCCACCACCGATGACTCTGGCGTGACGGTCACTCTCGAGGACGGCACAGTCCTGACGGCCGATCTGCTTCTCGTCGCTGTCGGACGTGGCCCACGCACCGAAGGCACCGGCTTCGCTGAAGTCGGCGTGACAATGGATCGCGGATTTGTCCTCACTGACGACCGTCTGCGCACAAATATTCCGAGTATCCGCGCGGTTGGCGACATCGTTCCTGGTCTGCAACTCGCACACCGAGGATTTGCCCAGGGAATCTTCGTGGCCGAGGACATCGCGGGGCTCAACCCCCGAGCCATTGACGAATCAGGAATCCCCCGGGTCACCTACAGCGAACCCGAAATTGCGAGCGTCGGACTCAACGAAGACGTGGCCAAGGCGCAGTACGGCGACGAGGTCGTGACCTACGAGTACAACCTTGGCGGCAACGGCAAGAGTCAGATTCTGCTGACCAACGGATTCGTCAAACTTGTCGCACTCAAAGACGGGCCCGTCATCGGCATTCACATGGTTGGTTCACGAGTGGGCGAACTCATCGGTGAGGCCCAGTTGATCGTCAACTGGCAAGCCGAGGCCGACGACGTCGCATCGCTCATCCACGCCCACCCAACCCAGAACGAAGCACTTGGCGAAGCCCATCTGGCATTGGCAGGCAAACCCCTGCATGCTCACGCCTAGGGCACAACCAGCGATCTACCACCACAATTCCGAATAGCGCCAGGACAGGAAGAGGAGAAGTCGAGATGCCGGTTTCCATCACGATGCCGCAACTTGGCGAGAGCGTCACCGAAGGCACCGTCACCCGGTGGCTCAAGAACGTCGGTGACACCGTCGCGATGGATGAACCACTGCTTGAGGTCAGCACGGACAAGGTCGACACCGAAATCCCATCTCCTGCCGCTGGTGTCCTCCTCCAAATCACAGCCGTCGAAGACGACGTTGTAGAGGTTGGCGGAGTCCTGGCGGTGGTTGGCGAGGCCTCTGAAGCTCCGACTGAAGCTCCGGCCGCGCCAGTACCGGCTCCCGCCGCTGTGGCGGAGCCGGTCGTGGAGGCGCCCGTCGTCGTTGCGGAGCCGGTCGTCGTTGCGGAGCCCATGGTCGTTGAGGAAGCCGAGGTCGCGGTGGTCGCTGCGGCGCCAACCGGGGAACAAACACCTGTCACTTTGCCCGCGCTCGGCGAAAGTGTCACTGAAGGAACTGTGACGCGGTGGCTCAAGGCAGTCGGAGATGACGTCGCCGTCGACGAACCACTGCTCGAGGTCAGTACAGACAAGGTCGACACCGAGATCCCATCCCCTGTCGCTGGCGTACTCACAGCCATTTCGGTCGCCGAAGATGAAACCGTCGAGGTCGGTGCAACCCTGGGCCTGATCGGAGCTGCGGGCAGTTCCGCACCCGCCGCGGCCACGCCCCCTCCGGCCGCACCCGCTGCGCCTGCGCCATCTCCGGCCGCTCCCGCCGCAACCGCACCAGTGACACCCGCGCCAACACCGGCAACCGCACCGTCTGCCGCCAGCAGCAGCGCGTATGCCAGCCCAATCGTCCGCAAGCTTGCGCGCGAATCGGGTGTCGACCTCGCTGGTGTCACGCCTACTGGTCCAGACGGTCGGGTGACCAAGGACGACGTCCGAAGCGCTGGCACAACGGCCCCCGTAGCGGTCACTCCTGCGGCTCCCCCAACGCCAGCACCTGTCGTGTCACCAACTCCAGCAGCCCGGGCGCCGGAGACTGCTGAATCGGGCAAGCGCGGCCACACCGAATCGATGTCTCGCCTGCGACGCGTTATTGCTGAGCGCATGGTCGACTCACTTCAGGTTTCGGCCCAGCTCACAACCGTCGTCGAGGTTGACGTGACCCGCATCGCCGCACTGCGGAGCCGGGCGAAGGCTGCATTCCTGACTCGAGAAGGTATCTCGCTGAGCTTTCTGCCGTTCTTTGCCCGAGCAACCCTCGAGGCCCTCAAGGCGTTCCCGAACGTTAATGCTTCGGTCGATAGCGAGGCCCACACCGTCACGTACCACGACAGCACACACCTCGGGATCGCGGTTGACACCGAACGCGGCCTTCTCGTTCCGGTTATTCGAGACGCGGGTGACCTGACACTGTCGGGCCTGGCGCGGCGAATTTCGGATCTTGCAGAACGAACTCGGACCAACAAGGTAAGCCCAGATGAACTGTCCGGCGGGACGTTCACGCTGACGAACACGGGAAGCCGAGGAGCACTCTTCGACACTCCCATCATCAACCAGCCACAAGTTGGCATCTTGGGAACCGGTGCCGTCGTCAAACGCCCAGTTGTGGTCACGGAACCGCACGGCGAGGACGCCATTGCGATTCGGTCGATGGCCTACTTCGCTCTGACCTATGACCACCGGATCGTCGACGGCGCTGACGCCGCACGATTCCTCAGTGCTATCAAGGCTCGACTTGAGGCAGCCGATTTCGAAGCCGAGCTAGGGCTCTAGGTCATGCGAGTTGCGGTGACCGGTTCCTCGGGATTGATTGGCACAGCATTGTGCGCAAGTCTCGAGAGTGACGGCCACACCGTCATCCGACTTGTCCGGCGACCGGCTGTGAATCCGGGTGAGGCGACGTGGGATCCAACATCGGGTGACGTCGACCTCGAGGCGCTGCAGGGTGTTAACGCCATCGTTCACTTGGCCGGTGCGGGTGTTGGTGACCACCGCTGGAGCGATGAGTACAAAGAAGAGATCCGCTCCTCGCGAGTGCTCGGCACAACAACGATCTCAAGCGCTGCCGCTGCGCTCGATCCCAAGCCCGAAGTGCTGGTATGTGGATCGGCGATCGGATTCTACGGAGACCGCGGCGACGAGAAGCTCACAGAACAATCAAGCAAAGGAACTGGCTTCCTGTCCGACGTGGTCGCTGACTGGGAGGCCGCCGCGGACCCCGCTCGGCATGCCGGAATCCGAGTCGTCAACGCCCGGACTGGACTTGTGGTCAGCGAGGCCGGCGGCGCTTGGGAACGAATGATCAAGCTCTTCAAAGCGGGCGTGGGCGGCCGCCTCGGATCTGGCAAGCAGGTGTGGTCGTTCATCTCTCTCGACGATGAGGTCGCGGCATTGCGCTTCCTCATCGACAACAACTCGTTGAGCGGACCAGTCAACCTGACTGCACCCAATCCTGTGACCAACAGCGAAGCAACGAAATCGTTGGCTCGGGCCCTGCGCCGACCTGCTGCGCTGCCTGTCCCGGCCTTCGCGCTCAAGGTCGCTCTCGGCGAATTTTCGACCGAGGTCCTCGGCAGTTCCCGGGTGTTGCCCCAGCGGCTCACTGAGGCCGGTTTTGAATGGAGCGCACCCACAATGGACCAGGCTCTCGCGCAGATTCTCTAGCCATGGTTCAACCAGCTGCACTGATCATCCCCACCTGAACCAGACCTATGGCTGTTTGCTGCTCTCGACCGAATCGACCAACAGCCACCTCCCACCAATCGACTCCAGGGTCACCCGCCAATTCTTCGCCGTTCGAGCTGGCCTGACTTCGACCTCCTGGCCCGAAGTTGCCCGAACAATGCGATAGCTGCTCAGTTCGTCGGCAACTGCTAGCTCGACAGAAGTCGCGTCCCTGCGCGTGACTGACACTGCGACGATAGTTGCCTTCATCCCGACTGCCTTTACCCCAAGCTGAGCCAGCTGGGCCAGCAATGACCGATCCCGCAGCGCAGCAACAGAACCCACCTTCGACACCTGGCCCAGTAGCTCCTGGTTACCCGTTGCAAATGCTTGCGACCGTTTGTCGTCCAGTTGCGCGAGCACGACCGCCCAAGAGACTGGTTCACCACCTTGCCCGGCGGCAGAAGAGGTCGGCGTCGGAGCCGCAGACTGGCTCTGGGTCGTGGCAGGCACATCCGCGCCGGGCGTTCCATCCGTACCGGGCGTTCCACCTTCCTTGCGCGTTCCATCCGCGCTTGCCGGACCATCTTCAGACGGAGTTGCCGTCGGCGTCGCAGATGCACCCGCTGACAGGACCGCCAGCAGCGCCACCAAGCCCAGAGCCGCGCCAACGAGTGCGGCGAGAAGTCTGCTCGGGCGAGGAATTCGGGCCTTGGGAAGATCGCGGAAAAGTGCGAGGCGAGGCCCCGTCGTCTCATGGGCTGGGGACAGTCCCGCCTCGGGTGAACGCTCAGGCCTGGGTAGCGGCGCTGCCACCGGTTGCTCGGATCCTGCTTCGTATGAGCGAACAGCCGTACCCAGTTCGGCGTCGGAACCGAACTCGGCCAAGACATCAGCAATCCGGTCGGCTCCCGGTGCAGGTCTTGCCAACAGCAGGCGGGCCACGGCAGGTGGAACGGCAGCTTCGTTGAGCGCTTGCCGAAGCAGTCGCAATAACGCGTCGCTTCTCGCCCACGCTCCAATGGGTACCTGCACGAGACCGTCACGACTGACGTGAGCGGACCTGAGATTGAACTCAGATGTTGCCGCCTGGGGTTCGGTCAGAAGCAAATTGGCGAACTGCGCCACGAGAGCTGCCACTGCTGATATCGGAAGTGCCTGGTGGCCTCCTGCGGCCTTGTCGAGGAGGTCACCAACCCGCACTTGTGACTGCGCAGCTGCGAGGCCGTCACTCGCAGGTCGAGGTTGAGGGCGAGCTTGAGGTTGAAGTCGAGGTCGGGGTCGGGCGAACTCATCCCAGCGCTCGGGATCCAGAGGTGCGGCCATGTGCAAACTCTGGTCCATTTCGGGCCGATCCCGCTGCCACTGTCCACAGGCCGCTTCGCCACCTCTGCCTACGCAAGTGACTCAGTCGGCGAGCGGGCCCCAGGTCGCCGCCGCAACCGCACGGGCAAGGATCTGCGCCGAGGTGTACGTCGCCGCATCGTGGTAGTTCATCGGCCCCATCAGGCCGTCTCCTGCGCTGATGTAGGTGTCGAGCGCCTGTGGGAACCGGTGGCTGGCGCCCCGCTTCCAGGTCACGGGATCATTGAGATTGACGATGTTGAGCCAGCTCCCGAGCCTGTCGTAGGGAAACGTCGCTGGGTCCTGCCACAGCTTGCCCCAGAAGTCACGCTGCCCAAGTGGCGAACCGAAGCTCACGAGCAACTTCACCTTGATGTCGCGAACATGCAACGCGTCGAGCGCAACCACTGAACCCAAGCTGTGTGCGAGAAGCACCACATCGTCATCGAGATCATTGATCCGTTCGGAGACCCGATCGAGTACCTCCGCGCGCAGGTTGTCGTCGTGCCGGTAGTGGCCCGCCTGCCTCATGCTCAGGAATGGCAAGCGCACCATCACCTCACCCGGAATGAACGTCGGCGGCCGTTTGGTTGGCGGCTCCACCCGATCGGGGCTATCCCAGACGACCTTGCGCAATTCTGTTCGACGCTTCTGATACCGCTGGCGCAATGCGCTGCGTCGGGATTCGGTGACGATCGGGATATGAAGTTCCTCAGCGGGTCGCCGCCGAATGACCCCTGACCTTCCAATCAAGTCGTCGAATCCGATTTCGACGCAAGCGACCTCCGACCCGCCAGTGTGGTCGGCCAATGAATGCTTCAGCGCCGCATCCCACCCGGGGGTCACTCCCCCGACCCCATGCAGAAACACAACGGTAGTCACAGGCAGCAGTGTCTCCGATCTCCATCCGCAGTGCAGCGCGCGGGTTCCCGCGGGCACCCGAGCCGAGTAGCGTGTGCACATGGACGCCGCTGCTGCTGAGCTGTTTGCTCCGGAGCATCCATTGTCAGTCCAACGTGTTCACCTCGGTTCGGATTTCGTCGACTACGAGGCCGCATGGCACCTGCAGCGCGAAGTCCACGCCGCCGTGGCCGATGGCACGATGCCTGCGACGTTGTTGGTACTCGAACACGCGGACGTCTTCACAGCGGGCAAGCGCACCGAACCCGGCGACCTTCCCGTCGATGGATCGCGAGTCATCGAGGTCGACCGCGGGGGCCGCATCACGTGGCACGGGCCTGGGCAACTGGTCGTGTATCCGATCGTTCCGCTGCCTCACCCGCTGGATGTGGTTGCACACGTCCGTCGGTTAGAGTCCGCAATCATCGCGACCTGCGCGGACTACGGCATCGCCACGCAGCGCGTTGATGGACGCAGCGGTGTCTGGTGCAGTTCCGACAACGAACGACCCGAGCGCAAGATCGCCGCGATTGGAGTCCGCGTCGCGCGCGGCGTCACGATGCACGGGCTGGCTCTCAATGTCGACTGTGACCTCACCTGGGGCACTCGGATTGTCCCGTGCGGAATTCCCGACGCCGGGGTGACATCGATGGCAGCGGAACTGCCCTCATCGGTCGACCTCGACATCATCGACGTCGCCGAGCACCTCGAGCACCACCTGCGCGAGGTGCTCGAACCAACGCTGCCGCAGGACACCGCTTAGGCTGACCCTGTGTCCGAATCCGCTGTCGCCCCCGAAGGTCGCAAACTACTGCGCCTTGAGGTCCGAAATGCGCAAACTGACATCGAGCGCAAGCCCGCCTGGATCAAAGCGAAGTTCCGTAACGGTCCAAATCATGCCGACATCCGCAAGAAGGTTGCAGACGCTGGCCTGCATACGGTCTGCCAAGAGGCCGGGTGCCCAAACATCAGCGAATGCTGGGAAGACCGCGAAGCCACATTCCTCATCGGCGGCGACGTCTGCTCTCGAAGGTGCGACTTCTGCCAGATCGATACCGGAAAGCCTTCCCCCCTCGACCGCGACGAACCTCGACGCGTTGCCGAATCGGTCGCGGCGATGGAGTTGCGGTACGCCACGGTTACGGGCGTGGCCAGAGACGACCTGCCCGACCAGGGCGCATGGCTTTATGCGCAGACCGTGCGGGCAATCCACGAAGCGGTTCCCGGCTGTGGCGTCGAGGTCCTTATTCCTGACTTCTCAGGCGAACCAGCCCTGCTTGGCGAGGTCTTCGCCGCGAAGCCCGAGGTACTCGCCCACAACTTGGAAACCGTTCCGCGCCTGATCAAACGCATCCGTCCGGCATTCACATACGAACGTTCCCTCGATGTCATCACCCAAGCCCGATCTGCAGGCCTCATCACCAAGTCCAATCTGATTCTTGGGCTCGGCGAAGAACGGGC
>Ga0075156_10001041_pt1 | contig 14860 bp, 11 predicted proteins | sample JI81AbrownDNA_FD_70966 | JGI IMG/M metagenome (GOLD analysis project Ga0075156, IMG submission 70966) | Wastewater effluent complex algal communities from Wisconsin, to seasonally profile nutrient transformation and Carbon sequestration -... | ecosystem: Engineered > WWTP > Effluent > Algae...
TTTTCACAGCGTATGCCGCCAGTGCAGAACATGGCGACCTTCTTGTGCCGGCTGGGGTCGAAGTGCTTGCGCACATACTCGGGAAACTCGCGAAAGCTCTCGGTATGCGGGTCGATGGCGCCTTCAAAGGTGCCAATCGCCACCTCATAGTCGTTGCGGGTGTCGATCAGCAGCACTTCCGGGTCATTGATCAGCGCGTTCCAGTCTTCGGGCTCCACATAGGTACCCACCTGGGTATTGGGATTCACGCCCTGGACGCCCATGGTGACGATCTCTTTCTTGAGCTTCACCTTGGTGCGATAAAACGGCTGGTCGTCGCAATAGCTTTCCTTGTGGTCGATATCCACAAAGCGCGGATCGCGCTTGAGCCAGTCCAGCAGGCCATCTATACCGGCGCGGGTAGCGGACACCGTACCGTTGATGCCCTCTTCGGCCAACAGCAGCGTGCCTTTGACGCCGTTGTCTTCCATGCATTGCTGCAGCGGTGCGCGCAGGTCCTGGTAATCACTGAGGGTGACGAACTTGTACAGCGCCGCCACCACGATCTCTTGCGTCATGGTCTTCTCTTAGCCAGTGGTCGCTCCCGTAAAGAGCGGACCGGTTGAAAACAGGAGCACCAAGCAGCGGCCTTGACTATCCATCGACTGGTGACGCCAGCCTGGTGCGGCCGGCATTTTACATTGAAGAATCAATCTATTACAGCCATTGCTGCGAATAGTGCAACAAACCGTGTCGTAGTAGTGCGCAAGGCCAGGGGAAACCCTAATATTTCGCGCTTTCTCCATAGCAATTCCCAATCATGCGCAAACGCCTGTCCCGCTGGCTAATCGGCACCTTTCTCCTGCTCACCCTGTTGTGCCTGGGCCTGCTCTGGCTCACCCATTTCGAAATCACCCGCCATGGCGTGCACACCGGCTTGCGGGTAGACCTGCCAGGAGGCGACCTGCGCCTGCACACCTATGCCGGTACCGGCGATGCACCGCGGATACCGGGCTTTGTCGATGGCCCACTGGTGCGTACCGGGGCCGATGGGCAGTGGCAGGCACAATGGTTTTGCGAGGACAAGACCGCCAGCCAGCAAGGCCGTGGCACGCAGCTGCAATTCAATTGCGGCGGCCGCGAGTACCGTTATGCCCTGGCCCAGCCGGCCCCCGCAGCGGATGTGCAGGCCGAGATGCCTGAGCGGCTGGTCGTGCTGAGCGATATCGAAGGCAATCTGGCCTTTCTGGATGCCGCCCTGCGCAAGCTGGAGATTGTCGACGCTCAGGGCAACTGGCGCTTCGGCCGCAACCAGTTGCTGTTCAACGGTGACCTGGTGGACCGGGGCCGCGATGCCCAGGCCGTCCTGTGGCGGGTACATAACCTGACCCTGCAGGCCCAGGCCGCCGGGGGGCAGGTGCATACGCTACTGGGCAACCATGAACAGTACGATCTGCGCGGCAACCTCTCACGCGCCCATCCCGAGCACATCTATGCCAGCCGCCAGCTGGGCGGGTTTACCGCCACCTATGGGGCCGACACGGTGCTGGGGCAGTGGCTGCGGCAGCAGCCGGTTGCGGTCAAGCTGGGCAAGGTGCTGTTTGCCCATGGCGGCATCAGCCCGGCCGTGGCGCAGAGTGGTTTGTCGATATCGGCGCTGAACCAGACCATGCGCGATTACTGGCAGGCCAAACCCGCCAGCACCGCCGGGCTGGATGCCGTACTAGGCCGCCAGGGGGTGACCCAGTACCGGGGCTACCTGCCCGACGAAACGGGCAAGTCGCTGTCGCCTGCCGAGTTGGAGCAGGTGCTGCAGGCCTTTGGGGCAGAGCGCATGGTGGTGGCCCATACCCTGGTGAACAAGGTGGAAGCCCTGTACGACGGCCGCGTCTATGCGGTTGACGTCAATACCAACCAGGCCCAGCCGCAAGTGCTGGTGTTCGAGCAGGGCCAGCCACGGGTCATCGACCTGGGGATACCGCGAGGCCTACCCGAGGACAGTCCCCCCCTGATCCGGCCCTTCCGCGTGGCTTCGGCCGAGGACTGGCGCGCCATCAAGGCGATGGTGGACAGCCTGCGTACCCTGTCCAGGCTGCCCCACCCCTACTAGCGGTGTGCGGCAGCACCGCTGCCTTACTCGAACACATAGCTGCCCGGCGCCTCGATCAGCTTGGGATATTGCTTGTTGCTCAGGGGCGGTGGCTTGATTTGCGCGCCGCAGCGGGGGCGCAGCCAATCCACCCAACTGGGCCACCAGGAGCCTGGAGTCTTTTGCTGGCGTGCCAGCCAGGCCTCGGGCTGCTCCCTGGCGCCCACGCTACCCTGCCAGTAGCTGCGCTTGGAATTGGCCAGCGGTGGGTTGACCATGCCCAGGATATGGCCGGAGGTGGAAAGGGTAAAAGTCGCCGGCTCGGGCAGGTGCTTGAGCAGGCTGTAGGTGGTCTTCCACGGCGCAATATGGTCTTCCTCGGCGGCCACCATAAAGAGCGGCTGCCGTATGCGGCCCAGGTCCAGCGCCTGCCCGGCCATGCACAGGCTGTCCGGCTCGATCAGCCGGTTATGCAGATAGAACTCGCGCAGGTAATAGCGGTGCATGGCGGCCGGCATGCGGGTCATGTCTGTGTTCCAGTACAGCACATCCATGGCGCGTGGCGTTTCGCCCAGCAGATAGTTGCTGACCACATAGTTCCAGATCAGGCTGTTGGGCCGCAGCATGCGAAAGCTCGATGACATCTCCTTGCCGTCGAGGAAACCCTGTTTCTGCATGATGCCGTCGATGACATCGAGACCGTCCTCATCGATAAAGACTTCGATATCGCCCGGGTTGGCAAAATCGGTCAGGGTAGTCAGCAAGGTCCAGTGCGCTACCGGTACCTTGTCGGGGGCCTGCCGGTTGGCCCAGGCCATGTAGAGCGCCAGCAGCGTACCGCCTATGCAGTAGCCCAGGGCATGCACCTGCTCGCTCTTGCCCACGCTCCGGGCCACCTCGATGATGCGGGCGGCGCCTTCGACGATATAGTCGTCGAAGCTCACCTCGGCCATATCCTCGTCGGGGTTCTTCCAGCTGGTGATGAAGACATTGAAGCCCTGCCCCACCAGGTACTCCACCAGCGACTTGCCCGGCGCCAGATCAAGAATGTAGTACTTGTTGATCCAGGGCGTGATCAGCACCAGCGGCATGGCATGGACGGTCGGCGTGGTCGGCGCATAGTGGATCACCTCCAGCAGCTTGCCGCGATAGACCACGACGCCCGGTGTCAGCGCCAGGTTGCCACCCACGGTGTAGGGCGTGCGGTCGGTCATGCTGACATCGCCACCGCCCGCATCGCGGGCCAGGTTATGCAGGCCCTTGAGCAGGCTCTCGCCCCGGCTCTCCCAGGCTTTCTGCTGGGCGATGGGATTAAGTGCCAGGAAATTGGTTGGGGCCAGGGCGTTGAGGCTCTGCCGCAGCCAGAAGGCACTCTTGCGCCGTTCGGCATCGCTCAGGCCCGGGCTCTGGTACAGCATGTCCTGTATCCAGCGGGTCTGCATCAGATAGGCTTCCTTGACGTAGTCCCAGCCGGGGTGGTCGCGCCAGACCGGATCGGCAAAGCGCTGATCCTCGGGGTTGGGCGGAAACAGATCGGTATCCGGCTCGCCCAGCCAACGGCCCACGCCCTGCTGCTGCAGGGTGGCAACATCATGGACATAGCGGGTCATGGCCGATGCCAGCTCCACCGGATGGCTCAGCCAGGAGAACGCGGCCTTGCTGTGTATGGCCACCAGGCCCCAGGGATCGAAAGCCTGGCGTAGCTGGTGCTTGAGGTTGGCATAGCGGACTTCCTGCTCTTCCAGAAAGCGGGCGCGGCGGGCGGCGGGTGAATCAGACATGGCGGGATACTCCGGTAGCCTGGGTGTACTGGGCAGCAGCCCCGCTTGCGCGGGCGGCACTGCAGACTTCACTCTAGTAGTCATGACGCACTGCAACAAGTTCCACATGGCGTCGCGTGGATACCACGACAAGCAAGCCGCCACTGATTGCCCAGCCCGGAATGGCCTAGACTGCGCGCTTTCCTGCCTTGCTGGACGCCGCCATGCGCCTGACCCCGCTGCTTGCCACCCTGCCCCTGTTTGCCCAGGCCGCCCCCCTGCTATACGAACCCGCCATCTCGCCCGACGGCCAGACCCTGGCCTTCGTCTCGGGCGGCGATATCTGGACCTCCCCCAGCCAGGGCGGCGAAGCCCGCCTGCTGGTGGCCCACCCGGCCACCGAATCGCGCCCGCTGTGGTCGCCCGACGGCAGCAAGCTGGTATTCAGCTCCAACCGCAGCGGCAACGGCGACCTCTACCTGCTGGATATCGCCAGCAACCAGCTGCGCCGCCTCAGCCACGACGACCGGGCTGAACAGGCCAGCGCTTGGTCGGCCGATAGCCGCTGGGTGTATTTCCACCATGCCTCGCACGATATCCAGCGCATGAACGATGTGTACCGGGTGGCCGCCAGCGGCGGCACGCCCATGCCGGTGCTGGCCCAGCGCTATCTGGACGAGAGCCAGGCCAGCCCCTCGCCCGACGGCCAGTGGCTGGCACTGAATGCCCGCAGTTTTGGCCAGTGGTGGCGGCGCAATGGCGCCCATATCGACCAGGACGAGCTGTGGCTGGCCCCGCTGGGCCGCCAGGGTAGCTGGCGCAAGCTCTCCACCGATGGCGCACGCGCCAGTTGGCCCATGTGGGCCTCGGATGGCCGCAGCATCTGGTTTGTCGGCAACCCCGGCGGGCAGGACAACCTCTACCAGCAGGCGCTAGATGGCCAGCCCAGGCCGGTGACGCAGTTCACCAGCGGCCGGGTGCTGTGGCCCAGCCTCTCGGCCAATGGCCAGACGCTGGCGTTTGAGCGCGACTATGGCTTGTGGACGCTGGACACCCGCAGCGGCGCCAGCCGGCAGATTCACGTGAAACTATCGGGCAGCGGCCCCACCCCGGCCACCGAGAAACTGGCCGTGGGCGACAAGCTGGAAGAGCTGCACCTCTCCCCCGATGGCAAGCAGCTGGCCTTTGTGGCCAGGGGCGATATCTGGCTGGCAGCCGTGGCCGGCGGCAGCGCCAGCCGGCTGACCCGCAGCGCCGCAGCCGAATCGCAGCTGGCCTGGTCGCCCGATGGCAAGCAGCTGGCGTATACCTCGTTGCGCAATGGCCCAGCCGAAATATGGCGCTATCACCTGGCCAGCAAGACCGAGCAACGTGTCAGCCAATCGGCCGAGAGCGATGCCTTTCCGCGCTGGTCGCCCGATGGCAGCCAGATCGCCTATATCCGCAACGGCAAGGCGCTGCATAGCGCCAGCCTGGCCGATGGCAAAACCCGCATGCTGAGTGCCGTGCAAACCGGCCGGCCCCCCATCTGGGCCGACTCCCCCCTGGCCTGGTCGCCCGATGGCCAATACCTTGCCGTGGTGGAGCTGGGCCACAAGCTCCTGGCCCAGGTGACGCTGGTGGCACTGAAGGATGGCAGCAAGCAGGCCCTGACCCAGCTGGCCAGCCCCGGCACAGGCAAGAAACTGTGGTTCCGCCCCGAGGACCAGGGTTATGGCCAGCCCAGCCTGCAATGGCGGGCCGATGGCCAGCTGCTGTGGTGGCGCGCCTTCCAGCATAGCGAGGCCGGTGGCCGCATCGTCGAGATTCCGCTGGCGCCGCCCGCACCGCTGGGCGCCGACGGCGAGCCGGCCAAGGTGGCCAGCCAGCCCGATGCCGCCTGGGCCCGCAGCCATGCCAGCCTGCTGCCCAGCCCTATAGACAGCCAGTACTTTGCCGCCAGCCGCGATGGCAAGACCCTGGCCCTGGTAGGCATCGTGGCCGGCCAGCCCAATATCTGGCGCTACAAGGCCGGCGAGCTACCCCGCCAGCTGAGCTTCAGCACCGCCACCAAGCATGGCCTGCAACTGAGTACCGACGAAAAAGAGGCCTACTACCTGGAAGGCGGCAAGGCCATGGTGGTAGCGCTGGACGGCGGCAACCCACGCGCCATCCCCCTGCAGGCCGAGACCGAAGTGGTGTTCGAGGCCGAGAAACAGGCCGTCTTCGACGAGGCCTGGCGCACCCTGGGCGACTTCTTCTTCGACCCGGCCATGCGCGGCCAGGATTGGGCTGCCCTGAAGACCCGCTACCAACCCTGGGTGGATGCAGCACTGACCCGCGACGAGCTGCGCCGGGTAGTGTGGCTGATGCTGGGCGAGCTGGACACCTCCCACACCGGCCTGTCCGCCCCGCGCGGCGAGACCCAGACCACTCTGGGCCGGCTGGGCCTGGACCTGGATCGCAGCGCCTATGAGCGCGACGGCCAGCTGCGGGTGGCCCAGATCGTTGCCAACAGCCCGGCCGCGCTGGCTGGCGTAGCCGTGGGCGACACGCTGATTGGCCTGGACGGTCAGGCAGTGGAACGCCATGACAACCTCGATCGCCTGCTGGACGGCAAGATAGGCAAGCTGGTGGCGCTGAGCCTGCGTGGTCAGGATGGCAAGCAGCGTACTGCCTATGCCAAACCGGTGGCCGCCGCAGACGAGAGCACCCTGCGCTACAAGCAATGGGCCGCCGCCAAGCGGGCCGAGGTGCAGCGGCTCAGCGGCGGCAAGCTCGACTACCTACATATGGTGGACATGCGCGAGGCCTCGCTGGACCAGTTCCACCTGGATCTAGACCGCCTCAGCCATGCCGCCCAGGGCGTAGTGCTCGACGTGCGCAACAACTATGGCGGCATGGTCGATAGCTGGGAGCTCGATACCCTGGCACGCCAAAGCCACTACAGCTTTACCGCCCGCCAGCTGCCCACCGCACCGGGCCGCCTGGCCGTGGGCCAGCAGACGCTGGAAAAACCCACCATCCTGCTGACCAACAAGATCACCCTGTCGGACGGCGAAGTCTTCACCGAAGGCTACCGCGCCATGCAGCTGGGCAAGGTAGTGGGCGAGCCGGGCGCAGGCTGGGTGATCTTCACTTCGTTCAAGGTGCTGGTGGACGGCTCGGTTCTGCGCCTGCCCTTCAGCCGGGTGGTATCCACCCGCAACGGCGACGACCTGGAAAGCGGCCCCAGGCCGGTAGACATTGCCGTTGCCGACAGGCTGGGCGAGCAGAATGATGCACAGCTGGAAACCGCCGTGCAGGTGCTCTTGGGGGGCAAAGCTCCTTGAGGGGCAGTAATCGGTACCGCATTGTTGATGCAACAGTGCGGTGCTGATTCACTCCTGGTCCGGCAATACCCCGCCGCTATCCTCGCCGGCCGCCAGCTCGCTGCGCCGGCCATCCATGGTGCCGCGCCACAGCTTGCCATCCTGCCATAGCAGCAGTTCGCCGCGCTCACCGTCCTTGATGCCGGCGTCCACCCCTATCACCCTGCCGCCATACAGCGATACCAGCTCTCGCTGGGTGGTGTGTCCCACCACGATGCGGCGGGCGCCCAGGCGATCCAACAGGGCCTCCACATCGGCCAGGGTGGCGCGCTCGGGCAGGAAGTAACCGCGATACCAGAGCGGACCCTTGCTACCCATCAGATAGCTGGCTTCGGGATCCTGCGCCAGTTCGGCCTTGCTGGCGCCCAGCCGCTCGCGAAAGCGCTGGTTGATATGCTTGAGGTCTATCGCCGCCTGGGCCAGCTCCGGATGCAGGCCGCCGTGCAGGAACACGGTGTCGCCCAGCTTGAGCACGGTGGCCCGGTTGCGCAGCCACTGGCCCAGCTCGGTATCGCGGCCATACAGCTGGTCGTAGCTGCGGCCCAGCAGTTGGGCCACGGCCTGGTAGCGCGGATGGATGTAGCGCAGATCGCCGCGCAGCACCATGGCCTCGTGGTTGCCCAGGACGAAATGCACGGCGCCACCGGCTGCACGGGCCTGCTGTTCCAGCTGGTAGACCTGCCACAAGGCCTCGTTCACCGTGGGGCCACGGTCAAAGATATCGCCGGCGATCACCAGCACGCCCTTGCCCCAAGCCCAGTTGCCCTTGCCATCGATTACCCCCTGGGCCTTGAGCAGGGTCTGGAAGACGCCCGCCTGGCCATGGATATCGGACAGCGCAGCCCAGCGCAGCGGTTGCGGCTGGATATCGGGCGCCACCGGATTGCTGCGGTTGAGCGCCAGTCCCTTGAGTTCGCCACACGGTATGGCCAGCTTGCCGCCAGCTTGGACCGGCAGGCGCTGTACCTGGCCCTGGCCCTGGCACACCCAGGCCGCCTCGCTGGTCTGCCCCTGGTGGATCACATAGGGGCCGTCATTGAGGCTTTCGTCAGCCCAGGTGGCAAGGCAGGCAAGGCTGAGCAGCAGGGGAGCGAGGCGCATGGCGGCTAGAGGTCGGTTGAAGAGCCGACATTCTGGGGAGGTGGGGCGGTACAGGCAAGCGGCGCAGGTGTTTAGGCCTGTAGACGAGGTTGGGCCATAGTGTCTGGCGACCCTACTCGCCGCGTTCGGCTTGGTGTCAGTGGCTGGGCTCGGCACACAGCGGGCAGGCTCTAAGCGCCGCTTTCCACCTGGGCACCGTTAACCTTGCCGGAGCAACGATACCGCCATCCGAGCGAGGCCTGTGCGTATGACCCTGGCCAGCCATCTGCCGGGCGTTACCCCAAGCGGGCGATGCGGGATGCGGCTTCGTCCACATACCGGCGTATCGCCTCTATGCAGGGTAAAAAGCGGCCGGAGAAACCATTGCAATCACCGACTTTGGTAAGGAATGCTTGTGCCAAATGCAGTGCCTCGCGCCAGGTTGCACCATCGACGGCTGCTACCAATGCAGCCGGTGCGAGCGTATCAACGACTGCGCCGCCACGCTTGGGGGCAAATCCCATAGGCAACATATCGTAAGCCGGCGCGAGCTGATACGGGCGGCCGTGGCGATTGAGAAACGACAGGTTTCCCGCATGCATATCGGTATTGCCGATCAGTGTTCCGAATGCCCGCAACCGCGCCGCACCAGCGACAGCATCCGCATTGACATGTCTGTCAGCAGCCAGACGGCTTACCAGCGATGGCCAAGGTGCAGCAACATCGCCGACGAATTCTGCGTCAAGTGCGCGCAGAGAGAACACGCCTAGGCGGCCTAGCTGCCCGACCCTGTCGAATCTCGGCACTTCCAGGAATCGCTGGCCGCCGAAATCGAAAACCGCCGTGTCTATACCCAGCACCGACAGCGCAAGGTGCTCGGCCAGCAGGAGATCCCGCCAGCGCTCGCTGACAGGGTTATCGTCCGGCGCAGAGAACTTCACCAGCACATGGCCGCGCTCCGTATAGGCGGAGAACTTCGGCTGCTCGCCGCCGGCCGACGAGCCTGGCACCTCTCCAGAGCTGGCGGCACATGCAAGCGCTATGCAAGCGCTGGATAGTCTGCAGCCCTATCAACCGGGAACGGAACCGGCATGCTGATGAATCGATCGTGCGCCAACCCACCTATCAGGAAGTTGCCGATTGCATCGTAACCCTGTGCAAGCAGCACCCTGATGACTTGACTGTCGCTCCAGTGGTCCGGGTTGGCCGATAAGCCCAAAGCGCCGGCACAGGCCGATGCGTAGGCCTGGCCGAGATAGCCCTGTGGCCGCATATCGAATAGCCACCAAGGCAGTCCATCGCTATGCAGCGTTACGCCATCGGCCTGGACCATGACAAATCCTTCTGGCCGGACAGGCACAAGCACACCCAGCTCCCGAATCAGCCCCTGGTCGTTAACGCTGAAAATCGGGGCAGAGGCAAAGCCACACGTCGTATCCCGCAGGGCATAACGAATAGCCGAGCCAGCCCCGATTCGCACCACCTCATCACCCAGCCTGGCCAGCGCACGCGATACCGTAGGCTGGCCACCCCCTGTATTTTCAACAAGTTGCCGCGATGTCAGCGGCCCTCGACCGAGCAACTGGCGAATAGCGTCGGGGTGGCGAGCCATGGCAATGAATAAACGAATGAATAGATAAGTGAATAGGTATTGTGGCTACTCGTAGGCACCCTTCACCATCTTTTGCGGCAATTGGTCCAGGAACAGGCGCTGCATGCGGGCCCTTTGGGCTGACGAAGAAGGGGTTGTAAGCCGAAATCCCAGAAAACTCCGTCAAACGGTTTCAAGCTGAGTTGAGTACATGGCCGGTAACGATGCGGTGTTATGTGATACGTACATAGAACAAACTACGTTGCTGCTTCCTTGGTGGCTCCGACCAGCCAGGTACGTAATTCCTTTTCACCCGAAGCAGAGAACGTAACGACGCGAGAATCCTCAATCCGCCGCGCCCAACCCAGCTCCTCGAAACGCGCTAGCAACGCACTCCCAAGCGAACCGGCGAGGTGATGACGTCGTTCACTCCAATCAAGGCAAGTGCGACAGAACACCCGCCGCTTGCTGACCAGTGCCTCAGTATCGATGCCCAATGTGTGCATGGTTTGTTGTCCGGCGAGCGTAAGTTGAACGCCATAGACGCCGAACGTGAAGGTGCCGGCCTTCACGAGCTGATCGTACACGTGTACACCCAGCTCGCCAGCCAAGTGGTCATAGCACACGCGCGCCTTGCGTAATGCCGGTTCTCGCGGACTTGATCGTATACGCACCGCGCCGGTACGAAACGCAACATTCATGAGCGACTCAAGCAACTGAGCAACGTCGTGATCGGCGAGTCGGAAATACCGATGCCGGCCTTGCGCTTCCACTACCAACAAGTGCGCATCTACTAGCTTGGCCAAGTGACTGCTGATGGTCTGTTTGGTCACCCCAGCCACTTCGGCCAATTCGGTGGCGGTGAGCGCCATGCCGGACATCAATGCGGTCAGCACTTCTGCGCGTGCATGGTCGCCGATCAGCGCAGCGATACCGACGATGTTTGGTCCGTCTTTCATGGTTCGATCTTAGTCGAACCATGGGGCATCGACTAGCTCGTATAGTGAACGCATTACACAGCCACGAGGACAACATGACCATCACCTGCTTTATCCGCTACGAAATCGACCCGTTTCAACGTGAGGAATTCAAGGAGTATGCTGAAAACTGGGGCCGCATCATTCCACGTTGTGGCGGCAATCTGGTTGGCTACTTTCTGCCGCACGAAGGAACCAACAATGTTGCTTGGGGATTGATCGCCTTCGACAGCCTGGCCGCATATGAGGCCTACCGTGCGCACTTGAAAGTCGATGAGGAAGGGCGCACCAACTTCAAGATGGCGCAGGAAAAGCGTTTCATCTTGCGTGAGGAACGTAGCTTCCTTCAAGTGGTGGATGGTACGTTTCACAAGGAGGCCCGCAGTGATCGCCGTGATCTTTGAAGTCGTGCCGCACACGCCGCACAAGCAGGAATACATCGACGCTGGGGCGCAGTTACGACCGCACCTTGAAAAGGTGGAGGGTTTCATTTCGATCGAACGCTTCGAGAGCTTGTCCCAGCCAGGGAAAATCCTGTCGCTATCGTTCTGGCGCGATGAAGAGGCAGTGCAAGGCTGGCGCAATTTCGAGTTACACCGCGAGATACAGTCGAAAGGGCGCGCATATATTTTCGAGGATTACCGGCTACGCGTTGCTGCCGTCGTACGAGACTACGGCTGCAACGAACGCACCGAAGCACCTGCCGATTCCCGTGAACAGCACACGTAACGAATCAGGCATCTCCATTACCTGCGAATGACAGCAATCGCGGCATGTCGCAAAACAAGTGGTTTCCGACATATCGGCAACAGTCGTATGCACCAAGCGCTGTATACCCTCCAATTGTGCGGAAACCCTGTCGCCATGTGCTGCCATACGGAAATCTATTTCTGATGGCTATCCGCTCATGTTGGTAGGCTAGATGCGTATGTCGTCAGACTCAGCAACTTCTCCTTGTTCGGGAGATCCTGATTCAACGATCAGAAACCACTCCCCGGCTCCGCCAGATAGGCGATCTCCGCCTCGCGCGATGGCCGCCCCAGCACGCTGTTGCGGTGAGGGAAGCGGCCAAAGCGCTGGATAACCTCGCGGTGGCGGAGGGCGTAGTCCAGGTAGGGCGAGAGCAAGGGCTGGCCGGCCGCCAGTGCAGCAAACAGGGCAACGGCCTGGTCCTGCATGGCCAGGGATTCGGCATGCTCGAAGGGCAGGTAGACGAATACCCGCTGCAGGGGGCTGAGCTGCTGATCCAGGCCCTGGGCCACAGCCTGTTGCGCTGCCGCCAGGGCCAGCGGGTCGGCCAGGAAGGCGCGGGGCTGTTGGCGGAAGGCATTGCGGCAGAATTGGTCCAGCAGCAGCAGATAGGCCAGCAGCCCCTGTGGGCTGGCCCGCCAGCGTTGCAGGCCACCAGCCTGGGCGGCCGTGATTAGCGCGCCGAAGCGCTGGATGATGGCGGCGTCAAAAGCAGCGTCGCGCTGGAACCAGGCCGGTCGTGGGGCATCGGCATCACCAAACCAGAATCCCAGGATGGCGGCAATCTCTGTGGGCGCATTGGGCGGCGTGGTATCCATGGTGCCGGACAGGCGCAGCACCTGGACGGGGTGGCCGGCCATTTCGTCCGGCTGCAGGCTGTCGATCTCGGCCGCCAGGCCCATGGCGCGGTAGAAATCCACCGCACCACCATTGCCGGCAGCCACCCACACGCTGATGTTGGTATGGCCTGCGGCCTGCAAACCCGCCACGCCGGCCTGCCATAGCTGCCGCCCCAGCCCCTGGCCTGCCCAGGCCGGGTCCAGATAGATGGCCCAGACTTCGCCCTCGCTGGCGGTGGCGCCGGCATCGCGGCAAGGGCCATAGGACAACCAGCCCACAAGCTGCCCGGCCTGCTCCAGCACCAGGGTAGTGGATTCGCCTTGCGGCAGCAGGGTCTGCCAACGTGCCTCGCGCTGGTCTACCGACAGCGCGGCCAAAGCCTCGGCCGGCAACAGGCCGGCGTAGGTAGCCTGCCAGGACTGCACCTGTATCTCGGCGATACGGCGGCAGTCGGCAAGGGTGGCTGGCCGTATCAACGCGGCATCCGCCAGCATCTACAGCACCACCATATTGTCACGGTGTATCAGCTCGGGCTCATCGACAAAACCCAGCACCGCCTCGATCTGGCTGGTGGGCAGGCGGACGATGCGGCGGGCATCGGCGGCATCGTAATTGCACAGGCCACGGGCCATTTCGTTGCCGTCGGGGCCGACGCAGCGCACCATCTCGCCGCGCAGGAAATCGCCTTCTATGCTGGCCACGCCTATGGGCAACAGGCTGGTGCCTTGTTGCGCCACGGCGCGCACCGCACCGGCATCAAGCTGCAGGGTGCCACGCACCTGCAGGTGATCGGCCAGCCATTGCTTGCGGGCGGCCAGGCGGGTGGTGCGTGCCGTCAGCTGGGTGCCTATGGCCTCGCCCTGGGCCAGGCGGCCCAGCACCTGGTCTTCGCGACCGCTGGCAATCACCGTGCTGGCACCGCTGCGGGCAGCGCGCTTGGCGGCAATGATCTTGGTGTACATGCCACCCGTGCCCACGCTGCTGCCAGCGCCACCGGCCATGGCTTCCAGCTCGGGCTGGCCGGCTTCGTACTCGTCGATAAAGCGGGCATCGGGGTGCTTGCGTGGGTCGGCGCTATACAGACCACGCTGGTCGGTCAGGATGATCAGCGCATCGGCATCGATCAGGTTGGTGACCAACGCCCCCAAGGTGTCATTGTCGCCCACCTTGATCTCGTCGGTAGAGACGGTATCGTTCTCGTTGATGATGGGTATGACCCCCAGGCCCAGCAAGGTCAGCAAGGTGGAGCGGGCGTTCAGGTAACGGGTACGGTCGGCCAGGTCTTCATGGGTCAGCAATATCTGCGCGGTCTTGAGCCCGTGCGCCTTGAAACAGCGCTCGTAAGCCTCGACCAGCCCCATCTGCCCTACCGCCGCTGCGGCTTGCAGCTCATGCAGGGCGCTGGGGCGACGGGGCCAGCCCAGCCGGGCCACGCCCTCGGCAATAGCGCCGGAACTGACCAGCACCACCTGCTTGCCCATGCGGGTAAGGGCGGCCATTTCGGCGGCCCAGCGGCCCAGGGCGGCATGGTCCAGGCCACGGCCATCGTTGGTGACAAGACTGGAGCCCACTTTGACGACAAGGCGGTTGGCGGTGGCAATGCAACTCTGCATGGCGAAGACTCGGCTTAGGGTTGGTGGAACAAAACTCCGATTATGCCGTCATGACGGCACACTACAAGCGACTAAAAGCCTGTTATGAACTCAGGACATCAATAGCTGATGGCGAATTGTGCAGGCGCCAGGGTGACCCTGGCGCTAGCGGTCGGGGCAAGCTGATACATTGGGCTCTCCCCTGATTTATCCCACACCCCCCGCCCGCGCCGCCGCGCGGGAGCCTCGCTGACGCTCGTGATCAATTGCAAACTAGCTTGAGCACCCTGATGAACTCAGGACATCAATAGCTGATAGCTGATTGCGCAGGCGCCAGGGAGACCAGCGCTAGACTGGGTGTCTGGCCACGGATACATGGCGCAAGCTGCCTAATAGCACCACCACGGTCATACCCAGCCTTCCATCAACCTCGTCTACCCCAGCCATGAAACCACTGCCCGGCACCCTCTCTATCGGTCTTATCAAGGCCATGGTCTTCCTCCTCTGCCTGCTACCGCTGGGCAGGGCGGCCTATATCGTGCTCAGTGGCGAGGCAGTCAACCCCATCGAGTTCATTACCCGCTCCACCGGCACCTGGACACTGGTGTTCCTGTTGCTGACCCTGGCCATCACCCCGTTGCGGCGCTTGAGTGCTTACACCCAGCTGATCAGGCTGCGGCGCATGCTGGGCCTGTATGCCTTCTTCTATGCCAGCCTGCACTTCACCACCTATCTGTGGCTGGACCAGTTCTTCGATGTGGCCGCCATCATCCGAGATATCACCAAGCGGCCCTTCATTACCGTGGGTTTTGCCGCCTTCATGCTGTTGATCCCGTTGGCACTCACCTCCAC
>Ga0075156_10001042_pt1 | contig 14856 bp, 8 predicted proteins | sample JI81AbrownDNA_FD_70966 | JGI IMG/M metagenome (GOLD analysis project Ga0075156, IMG submission 70966) | Wastewater effluent complex algal communities from Wisconsin, to seasonally profile nutrient transformation and Carbon sequestration -... | ecosystem: Engineered > WWTP > Effluent > Algae...
TATGCACTACCTCCTTACAACAGCCGAATCCTACGAAGCGGACCGCCGTGCGAGCAAGGATTTTGATATTCCGCCAATGGTGCTGATGGAAAATGCTGCGCGCTCGGCGGCTGAGATTATCCTCGCACGCCTTGCGAAGGTCTATCCTGCCAAACCCCTTGATACATTAAGAGTTATTATCTTATGTGGTTCCGGAAATAACGGCGGCGATGGCTATGCAATTGCCCGGCATTTGCATGAAAAACTATGCGTGGCAGTGGCGTGGATGGAACCGACCAAGTCGATGTCCAAAGAAACGTTTGCGAATTTTGAGATTGTCAATGCGCTGAAAATTCCACAAGTAATTCTCATGAACTCGGAGGACTTTCAGCATCTCGATTTCCGTCAGTTCGACTGCGTGGTGGACTGTTTGATTGGTATCGGCGGCGGCGCGGAATTACGCGGTATGGTCGTGCCGTTGCTCCAAAAACTGCATGAGTACAATCATTCCGGCAAGTGGAAATCTCCGCTGTACAGCATCGCGATTGACTGTCCGACCGGACTCGACACCACAACCGGCGAGGCGCATGAAATGTGTTTTGAGGCCGATCTCACGATTACGATGTACGCCGAGAAAATCGGTCTTCGGCGGAATGCAGGACCTGCTGTCTGCGGCGAAATTACCGTTGCCACGATAGGTGCTCCGATGAATATTCTCCCCAAAGTCGCTACCAATGCTCGACTTGAGGCAAATGACATCCGACGTTTGCTGCCTGCGAGAAAACGTGAAACCTCAAAATTTGACTATGGTCGGGTGGTGCTGATTGCGGGTTCGGTTAGTATGCCAGGCGCCGCCGCACTCTGCGCGAATGCAGCAATCACGGCAGGCGCGGGTCTCGTCGAACTCTACGCGACGGCGTTTCATCCGATGCTGCTACCGGAAATTATCCAAAAACCTCAACCCAAAACGGAGAACGGTACGCTCGCGCCGGAAGCGTTCGACGCGCTTCTTGCGGCGTGCAGGAAGGCGCAGAGTGTGGTGATTGGTCCGGGAATTGGCGATAATGTTGATACAATTACAATGCTTACACGACTGCTAGCCGAGATTCCGACGCAGATTCCGGTGCTTATTGATGCTGACGGCTTGCGGATAATTTCCCCGAAATCTATACTCCGTTCGAATATCCTGCTTACGCCGCATGCCGGTGAATTTCATCATCTTACAGGAATTGACCGCGAGGAAATTAGTAAGAAATCAGTCGAATGCGCGGTGGAGTATGCCCAAAAAACAGGTTGCACGCTGCTTTTAAAAGGTGTGCCGACGATTATTACCGACGGGAAATTCTCGTATTGGAATTGTGGCGGGAATCCTGGGTTGGCGACTGCCGGAAGCGGCGATGTACTCTCGGGGATTATCGCAGGACTGCTCGCACAATCGGTGGCGCCACTTGAGGCAGGAGCGCTCGGCGCGTATCTCCATGCAGCAGCAGGAGATTGGTACGCCGAAAAGTATTCATGTGAAACGCTGACGGCGTCGAAGATTATTGAATGTTTTGCTGAAGTGATTCCTCATTAACGGGAGTTTGGGATACGAACATCAACCGCATTCGAGAAGCCTGAAGGGCTTCAATTTCAATAGCCCCGCATGAAATGCGGGGGGCGTAAACAGGTAAGCCCAAACCCTGGAGGGGGTTAATTACGTCCATACCGAAGTTAAACCCCTCCAGGGTTTGTTTGGGAACGCTGTATTTCTCCACCGATTTCATCGGTGGCTATTGAAGTTCATCCCTTTCAGGGATGAGGAACGTAGATTCTGTATCGCAAATCGCCTATCTTCATTGTATCCCTCTATAGTACGTGTATATGACATCCCGAACTCATGTTATTCAACAATCATCTATTTCAAATTAAAACCACTAACCTCATGCTTCGTAAAATAATTGCAACATTACCTCTCGCTCTGTATTCACTTTTTATCATCTACATGTCGAGTCAGTCACATTTGCCGGTACCAAATTTTGGTTTTGACTGGCAGGACAAAGTCATTCACGCGGGTGCATTTTTTGTGTACGGTATTTTCCTCCGGATTTTCCTTGTCGGCGCGCTCGAAATTCACTCCCGCAAGGCGCATATTCTTCTGTTTTTTGCTGTCGGCTGTATTTTTGCCGCCTCCGATGAAGTGCATCAGTATTATGTCGAGGGGCGGAGTTGTGACTTTTATGATTGGGTAGCTGATACGGTGGGGCTGGCGCTTTCACTGGCGGTGACTAAGAGAATAATAGTAACAGAAGGAAAAAGAAGTATATTTGCGAAAAACAAGGAGCATCAATGAAGCCAAAACCACAAAATAAACGATATCAACTGTCAAAGCTAACGCCTGCACAGTTGGTCGTACTCGAATTATTTAATTTTCCCATGAGCGAAAGTGAAGTGGATGAATTAAAAAAAATCCTCGTGGAATTTTACCATACCAAGCTCGAACAATCACTCAATAATCTTTGGGACGAACGAAATATGAGTGATAGCGAGCTGAAGAAAAGTGTTGCTATTCACCGACGATTACAGATGGCATAATTTGTTAAGTTGAGTAATCGGTTTTTCCTGCGATAATCCCTTCTACATCAAACCCACCCACCATCTAAATAAAGAGAAGTGAATTCAGGCCGATTTTTCGGCATACCACCAAAAAAAATAAGAATGTTAGGTGAATAAACGATAGTGTGTACACTTTCTCCATCCCTGAAAGGGATGAATATCATTAGCCACCGATGCAATCGGTGGAGAAATGCAGCTCTCCTCCACAAAACCCCAACGGGGTTTAATTTCGGTATGAACGTGATTAAACCCCTTCAGGGTTTATGGGTTGCATGCCGACGTCCCCCGCATTTCATGCGGGGCTATTGAAATTGAAGCCCATTCGGGCTTCTCGAATGTCTCCATATCGTTATCCCGAATTTACATTCAAGAACCACAACGTAAGAATTCGGCATTACATCTGAGGCTTCGACAAGCTCAGCCTGACTAACGGGTTAGAGTCATACGGCGCATACCATAAATGATACAATCCCCACCTACTCCGGCAGTCCAAGCCGCACACGAAAACGCCGAAAAGCGACAAACACATCATCCGACTCGGGTTCGAGTGCGAGCGCTTCGCGATAGACGTCGAATGCGCTCGAAAAGAGCGACTCCTCTTCGAAATACCGCGCTATCATTAATTTACCGAGCACTGAACTCTTGCCTGCCTCGGCTTCTATCATGCGTACTGTGTCTAAGATGGTTGTTTTTCGTGAGTTGGTGATCATGCAGAGTGAGTATTCGTCGGTCTTAGGGGACTCATCCGGCATACAGGTCACGCTCCAGAAGTAGCATTTCGACGGTTCGAGTCCGAGGGCTTTGGCGCTGACAAGCGCGTGGGAACGTGCCGTAGTCTTGGAGAGAAGCACGTCATGCTTTTCGTCACGAACGGTGAGTAAAAAACTGTCCACTCCTTGCTTCGGTTGCCATGAAAAATGAATGTTGTCATCGAGAATATCGGTCGGTCGTGGCATGAGTGCTACAAGATTTTCGAACGTTTCGGACGTCGTAGCGGATGCATCATCCGTCTGATATTGCTTAATCTTAGCTAATTCTAACGTGCGATCCACAGGTTGAATCACTTCGTCATTTGCCCGCTCGACGCCGCCGGTGGTGGTCATGTTTTTTTTGTAGGTGTCTTTTGCGTTTGCTGCATCGTTCGAACGGGTGAGTTCGGCGGCTACGTAGCCGGCAAAACGTTTGGTGAGTGTGCCGCCGCCGGTGGCGAGCTTGGGTAAGTCATTTGCCTGATACGTGCCGGACTTCTTGATTTCAAGGGACTTACCTGCTGAATTTACCAAACTCACGAGCGCATTTTCACCGACGTTGATTACTTCTCCTGCAAATACTTTTGCGCCGGACGGCAGCGGCTTCCACTCGCCGGTGCCTTTAATTTCTACCTTTCCTTTCGAGACGAGTACGCTGAAGAGTGCGGGTGCCTCGGCGCTGGCTTTGAACGGATTTCCTGCGACCATTATACCAAGTACGAGTAGTATGCTTATTTTCATGCTTGTTTCTCCTTTTTAGTTTCTTTTTTGAGGATAGTTTTACTTTTTGCGAACCAATTTTTGAGGATTTCATGATAAATTTCGAGTACATTTCCGGTGATGGCAATGGCGCAGATACCGAGGGTGAGGTTGAATTTAAATCTATATTGGTCAAAGACATAAAATTGTAAAAATAATATAATCAGCGGCACACCGAGTGAAATTACCACCGTCAGGGAGTCATACCAATTCGCGCGGTGAAGATAGAGATAGGAGTACGCCGCCACGCAACAATACGCAAGCAGAATATTAAGCGCAAGCTCAAGCCAATCGGGCAGGGAATTGATGCAATCACCGGCGAGAATCATCGAAATCACATTCGCATGCACCACAATGCCATACATATCCGGCAGCGACCGTCCGCTCGGACGTGGATTGAGCGGCGTGAAAAACACATCCTCAAGCGAGGGCTTGTCAAGCGTTTCGCCCATGTAGCCGAGGAGGATAATCTTGCCGCGCATGATGCTGAGATCGGACGATGAGTCGAGTACAACAGGCGCATCAAATGTATAAAAATGCTGGTAATTACCACGAAAATTAATGTCCTCCAATGTATTGCCCCGCGACAGAAATGCTGCCGCCGCCACTGGATTATACTTCTCGGCAATACGCACGGCAAAGGACTTTTCAACTATCGTATCGACGCGCTCCTGCGGCGTGATGGTGCGCACCGTTTTGTGTCCTTTTTCGACATCAGTGATGAAATTAGCAAAACCTGTCACCGCCGAAAACTTGGGATGCGAACGGATAATAGAGGTGAATTTGTTCGTGGAGTCGTTGTAGTGCAGCTTGCTCGTGAGCACGAGTTTACTTCGAGCGTTCGCTATTGCAAGAGCAAGAGGTTCATCGAGTTCGGGTGATTTTTCCTTGAGAAAAAACGCATCGACGCCGATAGCTTTCGGATTCTGAGCGTTGATTCGCTCAATTTCCCGGGCAATATCAGCGCGCGAACAATCCCCGATATTGACAAGCACGATATTCGTATCGGCAATGTCGGTGGGCGCAAGCCGCGAGAAAATCACATCCGTCAGGTCAAAATCCTGCAGATTCTGCACAATCGGATTTAAAAAATCGAGGCGTAGCGCGACGAGCGAGAGCATTCCTAAGCCAATAAAAACACTGATGGTTGTGAGCGCTACATCAAGAGTAAATATTTTTCTCATGCGTGTCTTTCCCGGATTGATTGTCGATAAAAAATGCAGATTACTGTGCTATGGTTGTTTTGTTTCCCTTCTGCAAATTCCAATCCTCGCCTGCGGACACCCTTGCCGTCCAACCCGATTATTCTTTTACTACTTTCTGTATCCATGTTTTGTCGCCGCATTTCACGGTCAGGATATACGCACCCGAGGTCAAATCCTTGAATGAAATTTTCTCCTGAAAATTCAGCGCATTGGGCATGAATTCAAGCGTTTGGATAGTTGCGCCATTTGCCGCCGTAATATCAATCGTAACGGGTGCGATGCTTGGCAGGGTGAGTTCGATGCTCGCAAATGTACTTGTAGGATTAGGGAAAATACGTATTGCCTGAGTCGAACCCTCGTTCTCAACTCCATTAGCACCAATGACTACCGGGTCCGAGGTCGCCGAACATCCACCGGAATTAAACACCGCCACCGTTACTTTTTTCCCTTTCGCTATTTGAGGCGGAATATAGGTTTGGGTGGTCGCTCCATCGATTGCTACACCGTCGATATACCACTGATAGTTCACGGCTGCCGGCGCGATAAGGGTGTCAAAATAACGACCATTTGAGGTAATTATCGGCTTGAGCGGCGTGATATCGGACAGTACGGTAAATGGTAAAGATATACCACTGCATCCTGCGGCGCTTCGCAGAGTGACGCTGTAGAGTCCGGGTGTGGAGACGGTAATTCTGCGCGTCGTATCGCCGGTATTCCACTGATAGGAATATCCGGGTGCGATACCGGCATCGAGGATGATGGGAATTCCTTCACAGGCGAGGGAGTCGCGAACGCCATTGCGCGAACCGGAGATGGTGGCTGTTTTTGAGGAACTTGTGGTGATTGTCGTGTTTCCCGAGCCGCTCGGACAGCCGCCGGTATCAATGCCGGCGACACTGTAACTGCCTGCGGTATAAACGGTAATCGACGGTGTCGTTGCGCCGGTGGACCACAGGTAGGATACAAATCCCGGTGTGGCGGTGAGGATGGTGCTGTCGCCGTCGCAGAGTGCGGTGCGTCCGTTTTGCGCGCTGACGGATATTGGTCGTGCGGTGCAATTGACGAGGTCAATTTCCCAAATTCCCCGACCATACGTTCCGGCGCGCAGCTTGCCGGTAGCATAATGAATTTCAAGGTCATTGACGATCACATTCGGCATACCGTCGCTGTAGGGTATCCATTGCCCGGTGCCGTTGTCGCGGTAATACACACCTGCTTCGGTGCCGACATAGAGCCGGTCGGGGGAATTTTTCTGATAGACAATACAGTTGACAGGAATTGCAGGCAGACCCTCCGAAATATTTGACCATGTTGTGCCACCATCATTCGAGGTAAATACTTTTAAATTGGAATATCCGGAAACGGTGAGCCATACGCGGTTGGTATCGGTCGGGTGGGTGGCTACTGCGCTGATATTTCCCTTGCCGGGCGCAGTGCTGAGCGATTCCCAGGTGAGTCCGGCGTTTTTAGAACGGAATACGGTATTTTGGTTGCCTGCAAAGATATACCTTCCATTTCCGGACACGGTAAGATATGTCAGGTAGCCGCTTCCGGGATTAAACGCCGAGATTTTCGTCCATTTTGAAGAGTCGGGTGAATATTTCCACACATCGGCGTATCCCACATAAACAACTCCTTTCGTAGTCGGATCAAGGGCAAGCGGCGCCAGCCAAGCGGCGGCATTTCTGCCGAGTCCGACTTTTTCAGGATGGATAAAGCTTGGAAAGAATGTGCCGCCATCGACCGAACGTCCAAAATTTCCGAACTGACTGGAGGCATAGATAATCATCGGATTCTCCGGATCGAAGAGACATTTCATACCGTCACCGCCGCGCACGCGTGCCCATTGTGCGTCTTTGAGACGGTTGGTGCCGTTATCCTGCGAACCTCCAATAAGCAGCATTGTATCGTTAGCCGAGGAGCTTATGCGGTAGAACTGCATAATTCCCAGGCCATTACTGAGGTCAGTCCACGTCGTGCCTTTGTCCCTTGTGCGGACAATTCCACCATCGCACCCTGCATAGACTTCCGAACTGTTATCCTCCGACGCAACGAGGTCATGGATATCGGGGTGTACGTACGGAATGCCGGATGCGCCGTAGCCGTGAGCATTGAGCGACCACGTAGTACCGCCGTTGAGTGACTTCCAGATGCTGACACCGCCGGCGTAGATTTCCTGAGAATTCGACGGTGAGACGGCGAGTGCGAGGTCGTACCAGCCCTGCTGTGTATCATCATTGCCATCGGCGCTTGAGCCGATGATATTGGGGAAACCGCTTGCTTTCAGCGTCCATGTCGCGCCGGCATCGGATGAAGTGTAGAATCCGCCGTGTCCGCCGGTACCATTGGAGGCGAAGGAACAAAGTGCATAGACCATGTTGGGATTCGCAGAGGTGACCGCGAGGGCGATACGAAAGATTGAATTCGGAATCCCGGTCGTAAGTGCTTGCCAAGACTTACCTTCGTCGATTGATTTGAAAATTTGATTTCTGGCGCACGCATAAAGCGTGGTTGGGTCTCCGGGCTTGAATTCCATATCCCGAAAATTCCCTGATTGTACCATTGTCCACGTCAGCCCGGCATTTTCTGTGCGGTAGATACCATTGCTTGTAGCGGCTATGAGCAGTTCCGGCTTGGCAGGGGACATCAGCAACCGACTGATTACTCGGGCGTTACTCGTGCTCCAATTCAGTCCGGATGGTGACCAGGTAGTGCCACCGTCATTCGATACCATCACCCCTACGCTGTAGGAGATTGGGGATTGGATGGTATTGTTGCCGTTCCCGTCTCCTGTGGCGATATAGACGAGATTAGGATTGGTGGCGGTGGTCACGACATCGGTCACGCCGATGGAGGGAATACCATCGGTCTTGGGTGTCCAGGTTGCTCCGTTGTCGGTGCTGAGCCATGCTCCGCCGGCAGCGGTACCAATCCAGATCATATTCGGAAAGTCGGGATTAATATGCACGCGGTTGACTCTGCCTGCTCCGGTATTTTTCGGAGGATTGACAGGGCCGATTTCTTTCCAGCGTGCCGATGTGGACCCAAGTGGAGTGGAGCCATTGGGTTTCAGCCGTCGAAGTTGTTCGGCTTTGTGTTTGGCGGTAGCGGTATAGATGACCATCGGGTCGGGGAATTGCCCGTCGGGCGTGACGCGTTGCTGCCAGAACCATTCCCAGCGCTTGTATTGTGCCGTTCCACCTGCTTCTTCGGACATCTGCTGCTTTCCACCGGCAGTATCAGCGGCGCGTTGCCGGAAATATGCATTGGCTTGCTTTTGAATTTCAAAGAAATTCGGCGGCGCTTCCTGCTGCTGAGCATGGGTATCATGGATGCAAGAGAAGGCGAGCACCAATAGGATATACAAGGATAATTTCATAAAATTAATAGAGTTACGCTGTGAATGATATTGTATAAAATACTGACTTTGGAAGCAGGCAATCTATGTACCGAACACAAAAAAAGCTATGGGCGAGGTTTATCATTCTCACCCATAGCTTTGGAAGTACTAGTACTGCTGAGGCAGTATATATCGTGTGCGACGGACTATTCTTTGACGATTTTTTGTACCCATGTGCGTGCTCCTGATTTGATAGTCAGCACATAAGCGCCGGCTGCATATTCTTTGAGGGATATAGTCTCACTGAAATTCAGCGCATTGGGCATGAATTCGAGTGTCTGTACCTGTGCTCCATTTGATGCTGTAATCTCCACCGTGACCGGTGCAATTGTCGGGAGCGTGAGCTCGAGTGTGGTAGAATTGCTTGTTGGGTTCGGGAAGAGGCGTGCGCTTTGTGCAGATGCCTCTTCTTCCACACCGCTGGTGCCGACGATAATCGGTTCGGACAATGTATAGCACCCACCTGCATTAAATGCAGCCACTGTTACTTTCTTACCCTTTGCCGATGATGGAGGGACGAATTTCTGAGTTGTCGCGCCGGCTACTTCCACGTCATCGACAAACCATTGATATTTTGTGGCTGTTGATGCCACAAGGGAGTCATAGATGGGGGTCGTAGAGGTGATTTTCGGCTTCGGCGGTAGAATGTCGGACTTGACGGTAAAGGGGAGAGATACTCCCACGCAACCCGCTGCGCTGATTAATGATACCGTATATTGTCCGGGTGTGGCTACCGTGATGCGTCGGGTCGTATCGCCTGTACTCCACTTATAGCTGTATCCGGTGGCGAATCCGGCATCAAGCTGGATAGGTGCGCCGTTGCAGGTAAGAGAGTCAAAGAACCCATTCCGGCGTCCTTGAATGTTGGCAATTTTGGATGTACTTACTGTGACGGTCGTTGTTGGTGAAGAACTCGGGCATCCGGTCGCATCGGTGACAGATACGCTATAGTCGCCGGCGGTTTTAACAGTTATTGACGGTGTCGTTGCGCCTGTTGACCATTTGTACGATGCAAATCCTGCGGTGGCTGTGAGCACTGTACTATCTCCTTCGCAGAAGGTTACTTTTGAATTTTTGGCCGTTACGGCTACCGGCTTGGCAGTACAATTCACTAAATTTCCTTCCCAGAGACCACGTCCGAACGTACCTGCCCGAATTTTACCGGCAGAATAATGAATCTCGAGGTCATTGACAATCACATTCGGGAGACCGTTATTGTATTGAGTCCATTGACCGGTACCGTTGTCTATGTAATAAACACCTGCTTCGGTACCGACATAGAGTCGGTCGGGTGAATTATTCTGATAGACAATACAATTCACCGGAATTGCAGGAAGTCCGTCGGAAATATCGACCCATGATGTACCTGCATCGTCGGTAGCAAAGACTTTTTTACTGCCATAGCCGGAAATAGTCAGCCATGCGCGATTCGTATTCGTCGGATGAATTGCAACGGCTGTGATATTCCCTGTCGGTACTCCTGTCAAGGGAAGTCTTTCCCAGGTAGTGGCGCTGGTCTTGGAACGGTACATGCCATTCTGATTTCCGGCATAAATAGTCTTGCCATCAGAAGATACGGTGATATACGCCAGTGTGCCGATTCCCGTAAATGTTGAAGATTTTGACCATCTGTTGGTAGAAGGTTCGTACTTCCAAACATTAGTATATCCTGCATATAGGATAGTCGGCGATTTGGAAGGGTCGGCTGCCAGGGGAGCGACCCATGCGCCGCCTTCGAAAGTAATACCCGAATTGATGAGTCCCGAGAATGAATTACCGCCATTGGTAGATTTCTGGAATGTTCCATTCGGCGTAGAGGAATATATCGTATTGGGATTATTTGGGTCAACCAAGCATTTCATACCGTCACCGCCGGCAATGAGTGCCCATTGACCATTTCTCCATCGTACAGTACCATTATCCTGCGAACCGCCGATGACGATATTCGGGTCACTTGCCGGTGCGCTGATACGATAGAACTGCATGATACTCAATCCTTTACTGAGGTCACTCCATGAGCTGCCTTTGTTACCTGTTCTGAATACACCACCATCACAACCTGCAAAAATCTCCGATGCATTATCCTCGGAAGCGACCAAATCATGAATATCGGCATGGACGTAGGGCTTCCCGCCATCGCCATACCAGTGAGTATTAATCGTCCAGGATTTGCCGCCATTGACAGACTTCCAGATATTGATACCGCCGACATAAATCTCTTGGGCATTTGACGATGAGGCAGCCATGCAGAGATCGTACCATCCCTGCTGCTGAGTGTTGTCCATACCATCGAGGTCGCGGCCGATGATATTCAACGGACCGGAATACTGTAATGTCCAGGTAGTGCCCGAGTTGGATGATGAATAAAATCCTCCGAATCCCCAGCTTCCACTCACCGCGCAGAGTGCATAGACCATTTCAGGATTCGCAAGTGATACAGCGAGGGCAATTCTTCCAATGCTATTCGGAATGCCGGTATTCATTGCCTGCCATGATGCGCCTTCGTTGGTCGAACGGTAAATATTCTTACCGGCGGCGGCATAGATGGTGGTCGGATCATCGGGCTTGAAATCCATGTCTTTAAAGTCACCGCTTTGTACCATAGTCCAAAGTGCGCCACCGTCAGTGGTGCGGTAAATACCATTACTTGTTGCTGCAATGAGGAGTTCGGGATTGGTAGGGGATATGAGCAGACGGCAAATTACCCGTGCATTGCTTGTCTTCCAATTAAGACCGGAGGGTGACCATGTATCGCCGCCGTCGGTGGAGGTCATGACACCGACACTGTAGGATATAGGGACTTGGATATTTGAAGCGCCGTATCCGTCCCCGGTAGCAATATAGACAAGATTAGGATTAGAAACCGTCGTCGCAATATCAGTCACACCGATAGAAGGAATTCCGTCTGTTTTGGCTGTCCAGGTAGCGCCGTTATCGGTACTTTTCCATGCACCGCCGGCTGCAGTACCCGCCCAAATGACATTTGGAAAGTCGGGATTGATATGGACTCGGTTGACCCGACCGGCACCGGTATTTGTCGGCGCGCCGACCGGTCCGATGTGTTTCCAGTTGGCATCTGCCGGTGAAAGCACAGCATCACCACGCTTTTTCAACCGACGTAATTGATCCTCTTTGTGCCGGGCCGTCTCATTGTAGATGACCATCGGATCAGGGAATTGACCGTCCGGACCGACGCGTTGCTGCCAGAACCATTCCCAGCGTTTGAACTGCGCAGTTCCGCCGGATTCCGGCAACTCCTTGCCGTCCTCCGACTTCAATTTAATGTTGTTTTGATTAAAATATTCATACGCACGCTTTTGAATTTCATAGAAATTCGGAGCAGTTTCGACTTGTTGTGCCGGCGACTCTGGGTGAGTCAGGAGGCAAAAAACAAGCACGAGAGCCGAAAAAAACGATTTGTTCATAGAATGGTCTCAAAAAATGATAGATGAATGATGTTGTATTGTATTCTAGAGGAAATGAACTACCTGCACTGATACGAAAAGAGAAGCGACTACACCTTCACCGGCAGAATCACCACCGGGATACCTTCGAAATATAATTTCCGCTGTACGGCAAAGACCGTATAATTATGGAGCCATTTCGAAAGAATGGACTCTTTTGGGAAAACAACCTGACCGCCGAAGAAAATAGCATTCGGGAATTTTTTGACAATTGACGGCGCAAGATCGCCAACAACATTTACCACATCCGTACCCACGCCGCAGACACTTTCGGCGTACAAGCCGCTGTGTTTCATGAAGTTAACGTACTTTTCAGCGTCCTCGGCGATGTGCTCCTTGAGCGCATCCACCTCTTCGGCACCCTTGAAATTCCCGGCATCAATCACACCTGCCTGCACAAAGACAAAATTCTTGAACACGCCATCGAAAGCTCTCATTACCGTAAAAAGCGTGTGTAATCCAAGCCCACTAAAGCCATTAACCAAAAACACCGCCGTCTTGGCTCGTCTGTCCGGCGTTCGTAAATTCTCCGGTAAGTCTTCATTCTTGATGGGCTTTATTGAATTGTCATCCACCGCTGTAAGAACAATATCGTCGAGCCGTCGCAACAGCTTGGAGGTATTATTATAATGCCGTTTGAATGACACTACCAACATCGCCAAGCTACCGGTGAGCAAGAGCGTAATCCATCCGCCTTCGGTAAACTTAATAATCACAACGGAGATAAGAATAAATGTCGTGAGCACGAGCCCGATACCATTGACGGCAATTTTCTTTTTCCACCCCTTGAATTGCTTGCGTACCTGCGTCCAGTGCTTTACCATCCCAAGCTGCGATAAGGTGAAGGTAATAAACACGTTAATCGAATACATGACCACAAGCGCGTGTACCGAACCTCCCGTGACGAGCATCATCACGCCCGCTGCAATACCCACAAGAAGAACGCCATTCTGGGTGACTAATCGATCGCTGAAGGTCGCAAACCGCGTCGGGAACCACCGGTCAAGCGCCATGTTGGATAAGATCTGCGGACCGCCGAGGAATCCCGTTTGAGCGGCTACAAAGAGTAACACAGCTTCCGAGATTAATACTACTAAAACCGTAGAATATCCAATCGTCGAACCCCAATTCTCGGTTAATTTTTCAAATAAAACGGCGTTTAATGTTTTGCCCGGTACATGATGCACATTGAATAATGCATACGCAATCATCAGCCCAACCGCCACAAATGCAAGTGACACAGCCATATAGCGCATTGTGCTTTTCGCCGTTTCCACCCGTGGCTCACGGAGAATCGGCATTGCATTACTGACGGCTTCGATACCGGTATAGGTACCGGCGCCCATACTGTAGGCGCGGAGCATCAAGACAACCGTCCCCCATAAACCCAAATTCGACTGTGCGTTACTAAAATCAGTCATAGTTTTTGCAGCCACTTCCGGTACTTCGCCCAGATGTGCTATAAAAATATAGATGATAGCTGCTACGTGAGTCACGACAAAAATCATAAATATCGGCAGTAATACCGTTACCGACTCCTTCACGCCCCGTAAATTCAGCACAATCAGCAGCCCGACGCCGAAGATTCCCACAATGAGCTTCGTCCCTGCCCATTCTATCGGTAAAAAGCTATAAATAGCATCCACCCCGCTTGCTATCGAAATGGTAATCGTCAGCACATAGTCAATTAATAATGAACACCCCGCTACCATCCCAATATTCGGGGACAAGAGCTTGCTTGCCACCAGATACCCACCACCACCGGTCGGGAAAAGCTCGATAATCTGAGAATAACTGGCACTAATAATAAAAATCGTAATTGCAGTGCCAAGTGCAATAAATATAGAAAGATACGGATACTGAGCCAGTGCGCGGAAGGCCTCTTCCGGACCGTAACACGACGACGAAAGTCCGTCGGCTCCCAGCCCCACCCAAGCAAAAAAAGCCACAAGCGTGAGCTTGTGAAATACCGAAGTGTCATGGACACTTTTGCCTTCACCTATGATCAGGTTCTTCAGGCGTTTTGTAAATGTAGGCACGTTCTATGGTAAATGTTGATATAAATTCTTTCCAAACTTAGGAACTTCGCAATTCCTACCCAAAAGAAATTCTCGAAGAGTACTGATTATTCTCGTTCTCTGACAATTTTTGTGGAGCATAGAATTTAGACCGTAAGAGCGAATAGCATTCGCCCCGGTCGTGCTAGGGACAATCAGGCGATTGTATTTCGCGCTCCTACAATGGGATAGACCCTACCTCAAAAACTGTCAGAGAAGTCTCCCGCCCCATCTCTACGCAAAAAAAGAGATGCTTATAAAAGCATCTCTTTTAACGGTATGTTTCGGCTTGCAGATGTAGGAATAGCATTATGCCCCGATATGCTCGCGTACGACGAGTTCGGCGCGATCGAGCGTCACCGGCAGTATATCATTGATAATCACTTCATCAAAAAACTCCACACTTTGCATCTCCATCGCCGCCCGCTCAAGGCGAAGTGCGATTTGCTCGGCAGATTCCGTCTGTCGTGACCGCAGACGCTTCTCAAGCGCGTCCATGCTCGGCGGCGCAATAAACATCAGGAGCGTTTCCTCCGGGAATGCCGTGCGTAGCGAAAGCGCGCCCTTGACATCGACGTCGAAGATCATAATTCCACCCGAGTCTAAAATTCTCTTCACTTCCGAACGCAATGTGCCGTAGTAATTCCC
>Ga0075156_10001043_pt1 | contig 14855 bp, 11 predicted proteins | sample JI81AbrownDNA_FD_70966 | JGI IMG/M metagenome (GOLD analysis project Ga0075156, IMG submission 70966) | Wastewater effluent complex algal communities from Wisconsin, to seasonally profile nutrient transformation and Carbon sequestration -... | ecosystem: Engineered > WWTP > Effluent > Algae...
GAAAAGAACCATATCCTTGGAGTAAAAACTTTTTTTGCAGCCAAAGGATTCGATCGAGTTGAACTTTATCCGCCACATGAGTTCGTCATCAAGGGCAAAGTAAGACAAATCTCCGTTTGGGTACTCGGTCGAAAATACCGACATACTCTCTTTGCGAAGTTTCGTGATTACAAGGATACGACTCACAACGTTCGACTTGGAAAACTAGATTTTTTCGGATGGAGAAAACTTACTGCTACGATCCCAGGTTACGTTCCACAAAGTACGCGTTTTGCACTACTTGATAAGAATTTACATTTTGTATCGTTGTTCGTTACTTCTGATAACCACGAAGTGGCTGGAGATTTTTATTTCTATGTTGATGATTTGCAAGTTCGTGCAGATCGTTCGGAATCAAAATACCCTGGTTCAGAAATCAAGGACAATTGGTAAGAGGGGCATGAGGTATTCATAATGGAAAATAGAAAACTAACAACCCTAGCGCTTGCGACAATCACAGCCATTGGCTTAACTGGTTTCGCCCAAGCGCAATATAGAATCACCAATGGTGTCGCTACTTCCAACGGGAATGACATCACTTCGATGGAATTGAAAGCCATCACGATTGAATCTTGGGATACTCCTGCTGCATCTGCTCCCTATGGTTGGGAAGTATCAACAGACAAGGATGGAGTGAACAAGGATGGTACTGGCGACATGAAGTACGACGAGAATAATAAATATTCTCCTGTGCTCAATGACCCAGTGAAATCTCCGCTCGTGATGCGTGAGGTGAAACTTGTTCCCGGAAAACCTACGGATGTTAAAAACGTAGATCCAGGGAACGCGAAAGTATTGGGAGTAAAATTTCAGTTTACATATCCTGGTTACAACGTGGTCACTGTTCGACCCCCGAGAATACCGGAATATGAAATCACTCGAGCTCGACCTTACATCGATGACAGCAATAAGAAAAAATTCGATAAAATCTACGGAATTGAAACTCCTGGAAACGTGAAAGCGATTTCGGTCTGGGTTCTCGGACGTGGAAACGAATACAATCTGGAAGGTTGGTTAGAAGATTTCAATGGCAATAGCCACATTTTCCAATTTGGCTCTCTTGATTTCGTTGGTTGGAGACCCCTTCAAATTGATATCCCAGTCGGGATACCTCAAGAAGAGGTTGCCTTTCCTGCGACTAGGAATTTGATTTTCAAACAATTTAAGATTCGCTCGAACCCACAAACTGGCGGAGAGTCCGTTTATCTTTTCTTTGATGAACTCCGGGTTCTAGCCGATACATTTGAAGTTCACTTTGATGGCGCCAACTTGGATTTTGACGAAGAAGATTGTAAACACAAGATCAAATTGGAGCAAATGTTACAAAAATCGGGAGCCATCTCTACAGGCGCGAAAGTTCGCGATTGTGGCGGTAGCACACAAGGGAAATAAACTCACTCATTTTTCCAAATTCCCCAGAACCCAGTCCGTCGTGGCTGGGTTTTTTTGTACTTTACAAGATCATGCGGTTCACAAATTCTATCTTTAGGACTGTTCTTTTTGCGGATTCATCGCTAAATTTACCGTAACAACGTTTGGAACATTGACCACCCTTTATTGGAAATTCGAAGAGGGAGATTCTTCTCATGCCCGAGACTATTACCGAAGACAAATCGAACAAAACAGCAGATTCTGATAAGCTCACATCGCTTTTTAACGAAGAAATATACGTACGCGCAGATGCTAGCTCTGTCCCTGCCTCCAAGTTTAAAATCTATGATGATATCATAGAAGCTTACAAGGCAGAAGGCAAACTACCGATCGCAAAACAAAAAATAGAAGACCACTTCAGAGAACATCCGGAGTCCATTTCTGCAAAGTACATGCTCATGATTCTTTCCTTTATGGAAGATCCGATGGGAGATGCGAACCTTGTAAAAAATATCTTAGATTCTTTTAAGGCACATGGTAAGTGGACTATTATCGAATACATCACAGATTCGATCCTAAAATTTGGGGACCTCATCCTTGCCCTCCGTGTGAAAGCGGAAGCGCTGGATAAATTAAAGAAAAACAAAGAACTCAAAGTCGTTTTAGAAAAACTGGCGGTGAAGGACAAAAAGAATCCTGAGATCGCTAAAAAGTACGCCCTTACCATCATGGAAGAGGACAAGCCTAAGGCGATCTCGTATCTCAAACAAGCCGCTGAGATTTTTGCAAAAAACAAAGACTACCAGCAGATGGAAGAGATCTGGACCATCCTCGTCCAAAACAATTACGAGGATGTCGCTTTTTTTGATAAAATCGAACGGATATTACTCGGACACAGAGAAAAAACGAGATTAGTCGGACTTCTTTATCCACTCGTAGAACCTTTCAAAGCGATGGAAGAGTGGGATCGTGTTATCTATTTTTTAAAGAAAATTTTAGAACATGAACCTGCTTCCCAAAAAGCTAGAAATGAACTCATCCGTTCTTATAAACAAAAATACGTGAACCACTCACTCCTAGAAGATTTTCTAAAAATGAGTGAGCTCGGTAACAACCGTAAGCCGGTGAAAATATGTATTACTAATTTTGAAAGAAACATCGTTTTTGACACAGGGAATTATGTAATGCACAGAAATTGGGGAGTGGGTAAAATTACATCCATTTCCCAAACTGGGGATTCTATTTTTGTTGATTTTGAAGAAAAAAAAGATCACAAACTTTCGATTCAAATGGCGATCACTTCACTGAAACCGCTCAAAAAAGATCATATTTGGGTTCACCATTATGAAAACAAAGAAGAAGTTAAATCTTTATTTTCTGAGAATCTACCAGAATTTTTAAAAGAATTACTTAAGTCGTATGACAACCGTATGATGGTTGCTGATATGAAAAACGAGTTGATTGGTATATTTTTAAAAGCAGATGAGTGGTCCAAGTGGTGGGCAAAAGTAAAATCAGTTTTAAAGAAAGAAGCCAACATCGGTATGAATCCTAAAAAAAAGGATGAAGTTGTATACCATGAAAAGGCGATCACGCACTCGGAAACATTAACCCAAAAATTCCAAGCAAATGCGGATCTCAATAAAAAGTTAGAAATCGCGATGGAAGCAGTTCGCGATGCAGATGAGGCCGTGGAAGCTGGCGAATTTTTCATTTCGCATTACGTGGATGAAGAAACTGCAAAGGATCCGATTCGAAGGCTTTCTGCGTACCTCTATTTATCAGAAGCTGGAAAAGCATGGCCTAATGAAGAATTTACTCACCAAATCCGAGAGGCGGAACTGCAGTCCATTATTCAGTCATTGAGTAAAGAGGATGCACTCAAAATTTCAAAAGGACTCGAAAACACGGACATCAAAAAAGGTTTCAAAGATTTGATCCGTAAGTATCATCCCAAAGCGATTGATATTCTTGTCGGTTTGTTATTTGAAGTTCCTGTCAAAGTAAACAGGTCTGTATTCCAAAACTTAGTCAATGATGAGAAATATGCGGAGCTAAACCTTTTTATCGAAACAGTTTCGAATAAATCGAAAGATCATCCAGAAGTTTTCCTATGGGTTGCGAAATCAATTCTTTCACATACTTGGAAATTTGATTGGATGAATATCTCGGAAGACAATCTAGTTTTAAGAGTATTTCGTATTTTAAAACCTCTTGCAAAGATCGAAGACAAAGGGACGAAATTAAAAAACCAAGCGATGGACATTCTCTTTGGTAAGGACAATACACTTTTAAGGGAAACATTGGCTCGGGAAGATGATGAGTATGTGCGAAAACTATACGCCCTTTTTAGAGAAGTGCCTTATGTAACGGATTTAGAGAAGGATCAATTACTTACTCTCATCAATGAAGTGAAACCAAATATCGTTTGGGACGAATACGAAGGGGAAGAAGAAGCAGACGATGATCCTTTAGCGAATCTTCCTGCTGATGTTGTCCTCGTTACACGCCAAGCATTTAACGCTAAGAAGTTAGATTTTGAAAACTTGGTCAATGTTGAGATGGTGGAAAATTCACGCGATATCGGAGAAGCACAAGAAAAAGGTGACTTACGAGAGAACGCAGAATACAAAGCCGCGATGGAAAAACAAGTTCAATTGCAAGCAGCGATCAAACGATTGGAAGCTGAATTGAAAAGTGCACGTATTCTAGATTTAAGTGAAGTCAAAACGGATAAGGTTGCGATTGGATCGACAGTGAAGTTGAAAAATAAGCAATCGAATGAAGTTGTCACTTATTCGATCTTAGGTGCTTGGGATGCCGATACGGAGAAGAATATCATCTCTTACAATTCACCTCTTGCAAAATCACTACTCGGAAAGACTGTCGGAAGCGAAGCGATACTTATCTTTGGTTCAACGGAAACATCGTATGAAGTATTGGAGATCTCTCGTTATTCGATGAGTGGACAAGAGGCGTAGTTTTCAGACTTCCAACCGCTAGTTACAATCAGATCCAGAAATGGCTCTGATTCATTTCCTGCAAAATCGAAAGCCCTAACTTCTAATAAAAGGTAGGGCTTTTCTTTGTGTAAACTCTTTGGCAGAGTCACACGTATTGCAGTCCGATCGGGATCGTATTCATAAGGATACACTTGGCCATCAACGAGAAGCTCTACGTTTGTTTTAAAACCAGTCCCACTGTCTCCTAGAACATAGAATCGATCTTCAAAACAGGAATTCCGAACTTCCGGTAATTCGATATGCCGAGCAAGCGATGTCATAGGTGCAATGTAAGGTGGGGAATGGTCCTCTAAAACCATCACATAACCAAGTTTTCCAAGAAAAAATTGAAAACCTGTTCCTTTTCTTTTTTGTTTGATGGATGAAAATTTTCGAATCGATTCATCCCAAAAATAAAGTGCATCTTTTATGGTGGCAGCAGGCGAGGGATTCAACTCTCCGAGTCCCTCCCCTTTCCAAGTGAAGTTTTGGGCAGTGATCTGGTAGATTTTACTGCGTAGGATTAAACCTTTCGGTATAGTCAACGGGATATCTTCCGCTGATGTGATTTCACGAATGGAAATCGAGCCTGCGCCAGTGGATTCATTTTGGGAAACATCAAAATACATCACCTTGTCCGAGGATGATATTTTTTTTGGGCCTGAAATTTTTGGAAATCCGTTGTCCTGTTTCTCGGAAGTATTTATGATTTCAAAAGTGATTTTTGATCTGTTTCCGGTGGCATCCAATAGGCCTGCTTCTACTTTTGTTTTTGATTCAGGTGGGAAAATACTCAAGTCAAAAGAATGACCTTCCTCTTTCCAATTTTTTGGTTGGTCATACAAATGATAAAAGTAGACCGGAGGCGAAAGGGAAGACCTATTCACATCATAGAATTGATGTTTTTTGGAACCTTCATCAAAAGATAAAAAATCAAAGTTTCGTTTGAATGTCTCTTTTTCGTTAATGATTAAATCCATTCCATAAACATTGTTTTTATTTCGAGATCGAATGATATCAAATCCACTGATTCGGAGTTTCACTTTGCCCGAGAGTGAAACTGTCTTAATTTCTTTTCCATTTTCGTCTATGAGGGAGTATTCTCCTTTTGAAATTTCTTTTGCTTGGTAAGAAAGTGGTTTTGGTAATGAGTCTGCTTCGATTAACATGGATAATATGGTAGGAGGTGTTTCATCTTTTTGATGCAGATCAGGAAAGTAGAGTGGATTTACGATTCCTTTTTCTGTTCGAAATTCTAGGTGCAAATGAGATATTCCAGAACCAGATTCACCAGTTTTTCCTAATGCCAAACCTTTTTTCGCTGGAAATAGATTCGGTGGAAGTTTGATCGAGAATCCTTCTTTTTCTCCCATTAAAAATAATGCCTGTCGGAGTAATTCTAGGTCGATCAACTCACCACCAAAGGTATGTAAGTGTGCATATTTCGACTTTATTTTGTGTATTGGATTATAGAGGTTTAAAGAGAGCCCGTAACCTATTTTTGAGTAATTAATCTCATCGATATACCCATCAAAAGTCGCAAGGATGCTGTGTCCATTGAGACCATAAGATTTGAAATCTGAACCTAAGTGTAGGTTGTGATTTCGAATTTCAGCGAAAGTGCCGGTAACTGGAGAATAGTATGGAAGAGGAAATCCTACTTCCTCTTTGGGTATAGAAGGAATTTTTCCATCCGCATAAATGGTAACAAGAAAGAGGAAAAAGAACAATATCACTTTAACAGGCATTTACTTTATGTTGGGCTGAAAGTTGTACTTTTCATCCTTACTCTCCTTCAGGAGGAGTGTATTGTGAAGGGAATTCGTTTGCCAAGTAAAGTTTCGGTCCAGAATGTGGTGTTGGCTATTTGATTTTTATGCTTTTGCGTATTTTATATTTTGTGATCATCCTTTTATTTGCGGCTCATTGTTCTTTTTTTAATCGAGAACCTGGCAGACCACCGAAGATTGAGGGAGTACCCATCTCGGATGTAAAGAGAACTCTCTACATTCAAAACGTGCGAAACAATACTTATGCTGCAGGAATTCATACTCGATTGACTCAGATGGTCATGGAAGAAATCGATCGGCGTGGCCGTTTTATCACAACACGTGATAAAACGAAAGCTGCTTACAGACTTTATGCTGAAATCGTACATTACCAAAAAGTGGGCGACCTCGTGGACTTGGCAGACCAACAATTGACTTCAGAGCTATTTGTAGTCACTCGCCTGGAACTCATACAGAGTGATACCGGGATCAAATTGCCCTTGGAAAGAAACGAAATTCCAGGTAGAGTTTATTTTTCGCCTCAACTTGGTTACCGGGAGTCTGAAGTAGAGGCGCAGAATCGACTTCTCCGTGTATTGGCACTTCGGATTGCTGAAGAAACAGAGAGATCATGGTACTATTCCATTTCTGGCAAAATAGATTAAGAATTCATAGATAAGAGGCTAAATTTTGTCACACGAATATCCACTGAATGAAGATACAAAAAAAGAAATGTTGGTGTTTGAACATTATCTCAAAGAAAAGGGATTAAAAATTACGAACCAACGACTACTCGTAGCGGAAAAAATTTTTTCCTCTCACAATCATTTCACGGCAGAAGGACTTCTCGATGAGTTGAAAGACAATAAGGATCGAATTTCAAAAGCTACAATCTATCGAATTCTCTCGATAATGGTAGAAGCTGGACTTCTTGCGGAACATGATTTCGGAAAAGATTATAAATATTATGAACATATCATTGGCCATGCGCATCATGATCATATCATTTGCATCCAATGTGGTCGCATCGTTGAGTTTATTGATGATCAAATTGAAGATCTTCAAAAAAGCGCAGCACAAAAAAATGGATTCAACATCGTCGGTCATAGTCTTAACATTTATGCGACCTGCCAAAGTGCAGAAACGTGTGAGTTCAATAAAAGAAAATTGTGACATTACAGTTTCAGACTCATGTAAGAGATGAATCCAGTTTTGCTCGTTCAGGTACTCTCCGTTTAAACGAACATTTGATTGAAACTCCCGTCTTTATGCCCGTGGGAACACGTGGCAGCGTTAAATCCTTAACGTCCGAGGATTTGGAGGAGCTTGGTTATCGGTTGATATTAGGGAATACCTACCACTTGTATCTAAAACCAGGTACTGAGGTTCTCGATCATTTTGGTGGACTCAAAAAATTCATGGCCTATCCCCATGCTCTTTTGACAGATTCAGGTGGATTTCAAATTTTTTCCCTATCGGGCTTATTTAAATTCGAAGAAGAAGGTGTCCGATTCCAATCTCATATCGATGGCAGCCACCATAAGTTCACTCCAGAATCCGTAATTGATGTCCAAAGATCCATTGGTTCAGATATCATGATGGTATTGGATGATTGTGCACCTTACGGAAGTTCGACGGAAAGATTAAAAGAGGCCTTGGATAGGACTCACCGATGGGCAAAAACTTCTATTGACTATTGGTCCCAAAATCCAGGGAATCAAAATCTCTTTTGCATCGTACAGGGTGGTACAAACGAATCCTTGCGCCTACAGAGCCTACATTATTTACAAAACCTTCCCTTTCCTGGCATTGCACTCGGCGGCCTTTCCGTGGGCGAACCAAGAGCTGAATACGTCCAGGTTTTAGAATGCATTGCACCACACTTAGATGAAAAAAGACCTCATTATCTGATGGGAGTGGGGACTGTCATTGATATTCTGGACGGTGTTAAAAATGGAATCGATATGTTTGACTGCGTACTTCCGACACGAAATGCGCGAAATGGCCAAGTATTTACTAGTTATGGGAAGGTGAATTTGAGAAATGAAAGCCACAGGCTTTCGACGGCACCCATTGACCCTGAATGTGGTTGCAAGGTCTGTAAAACATACAGTCTCGGGTACATAAGACATTTACATAAAGTGAAAGAACTTACTGCATTCAGCCTTTCCACCTATCACAACTTATATTTCATGAAAGAGTTTATGTCCGCATTGCGAAATTCGATCGAAAAAAAGGATTTCCAGGCTTTTTATGGACATTGGAAAAAATTATATGCTTCCTGAAATTATTAGGTTGACGTACCTGTTTTTTTTTAATGTGATTGTACCGTCATTTCTACATTGATTGTAGCTCACTGAGGAGTCTCTAGACACACATGGAAACCACTAGAAGGGAAAAAGATAAAATCGTAGTCCTCGACATTAACGGGGAAATCGACCTTTACAACGCTCCTGAAATTAAGGATGTTATTGCAAAATTGATTGAAGAGCAGAAATACTGCATCGTTATCAATCTAGAGAAAGTTTCTTATATCGATTCCTCTGGCATTGGAGCTTTGATTTCGAGCTTATCTAACTTGAAAAAGTATCAAGGTGGCTTAAAAATCATTAATGTTGCAGGTTCGGTGCGCAAGGTATTCGAACTTACTAAATTAACCTCTTTTTTCGAAATCTTCGATAGCGAAGACGAAGCCACTGCCGCTTTTAAATAGAAAAGAGAGCCTTTGCTTTCTTTTCTAAAAGCTTCCCCCCAAGAATTAAGGAGAATACTATGTTACAAAAGTTAAAGACATCCGTCTTGCTTGTAACAATGGCATTAGCTATGTCCGCAATGTTCAATTGCGCGCAGGAATTGCCATTGAAAGAACTTGCGTTAGCCAAAGCGCAGGTAGAACGTGCGGAAAGACTAAAAGCGGAAGAATACTCCGCAGATGAATACCGTGAGGCCAAGAAGAGTCTCGTCGAAGCGAATGATTATGCTGCGGCAGAGAAAGCTTCTGATTCGAAAAAAAGTGCGGATTATGCGATCTCGAAGGCCTATGATGCGCTTGAAAAAACCTTACCTAAGTTAACTGCTAAAACTCGGGAAGAAGCCGTGGCGAATTTAGATGCGGCAGAAGAGGCGAATGCTTCTGAAAGTTCACCTGAGGAATTCAAAAAGGCTACGTCTCTCAAGGAAGCCGGCGATGCGAAATTGACGGCGGCAGACGCTACTCTCGCCACTTATCTTCGTGAAGAAAACGATGAGAAAGCGAAAGATTCAAAACGGGACCAAGCTCTCGCAGAGTATGAAGAGGCTTACAATCTTTTCCTAGAATCAAAAAAATCAGGCCAGGACGCGAAGTCGGTCGCACTAGAAAAGTCTGATAGTGTTCGACAGTCAGCAGATGAAGTGGATGCGAGTTTACAGAAAGCGGGACGCTTTTACAACGGAAGCAATCCGGCAGTAGAAGAAGAAAGGGCACGGATTCAGGCTGCCTACGCTGACATCGAAGCTGGGAAATTAAAATCAGCACAAGAAAAAATCAACACAGCCCGAACTGCATCTGGCCCTCTTCTCACTGCATCGGTCAAAGACCACGCAAAAAGCAGAAATAGCCAAGCTAGAGATGTTGTAGAAGACGCCAATGTGCGATTTGGTGAGCTAAATTCAGATTCTCTTTTAAAAACACCAACGACCAAAGATTCTTACAGCAGTGCCCAAGAAAATTTAGGTGCAGCGAATGAGTCGCTTGCCTCTTCCTCGAATTTATTCGAACAGGAAAAATACGAAGACTCACTGGCGCAGTCTGAAGAAGCCATTCGATTGGCTGAGATTTCGATCGATCAAGTAGAGACATTAAAACTAAATGCTCTTGCCGATTCAACGGAGACAAAAAAGAAAGATCGCGGAACAACTGTTATTGCAGATAAAACCAAAAATGATACAAAGTCGGATACCTCGGAATCCACTGATGCCAGTGACGAAGGTGGAAGCTCGAATCTAAAGGATCTTGGGAAAGGTTGGAAACAGTATACTGTCGAAAAAACCAATCCGGCAGACTGTCTTTGGAGGATTGCTAAAAAGTCTGATGTCTATAATAACTCTAAATTATGGCCGAGAATCTATGAAGCGAACAGAGGAAAGATCAAAAATAAGAACCTGATTTACCCGAAACAGAAGCTGAATATTCCTCCCAAAACAGGGAAAATTGGTTCTCCACCAAGGAAATAATTTCAAGTCTATGTGAATTAGAAAAGGCTGTCTTTAGGACAGCTTTTTTTTTGCCTAAGGAGTTCACTCATGGAATCAATTAGAGGATACACAGATCCAGTTGTAAGTATCAGTGCCAGGGATTTTGATGCTCTCGTTGACTTAGCTTGGATGGAAGATATGCCAAGTGGTGATATTACAACAGACTCTTTATTTGAAGAAAAAGAATTCACGAAGGCGACACTTCTATCGAAAGACGAAGGAGTGTTATGTGGAACGGCAGTCATAGATTGTTTACTAAAAAAAAGCGATGGACTGGTTCAGTATTCACCCATTTTACGAGACGGAGCTGTATTAAAGAAAGGCTCTATTATAGGCGAACTCAATGGCTCTCTCAGTATGGTATTAAAAATGGAGAGAATACTATTAAACTTTTTGCAGTATCTTTCGGGAATTTCTACCAATGCTTATCTTGTAACGAGAGAATACCCGAATTTAATCATTTTAGATACGAGAAAAACACTCCCAGGCTATCGAAAACTAGCAAAATATGCCGTTCATACGGGAGGCGGGTGGAATCATAGATTGAATCTTTCTGATATGGCAATGTTAAAAGACAATCATATAGCGAAAGCAGGGTCGATCGATAAAGCAGTTCAACTCATAAAAAAATTACACCCTCAAAAAAAAATTGAGCTAGAAATTGACAACTTAAGTCAGTTAGATGAGGCAATTAGAGCCAAACCAAATATTATATTATTAGATAATTTTAATCTAGAAGATACAAAAATCGCAATTGAAGGAATTAAAAGATCCGCACCTGATATCCGGATAGAGTGTTCGGGAGGAATTACGCCTGACAAATTAAAAGCACTTTCTGCATTTAATGATATCGGAGTAAGTATGGGTTATTTGACTCATACTGTTAGATTTTTGGATATTAGTCTGGAGATTCATTGATGGGACTTTACCAAGATATCCAAGATAAGTCTGAACTATTTCAAGCGATTGATAAAAGATTAGGCAGCGAAAAAACAGACTTAGTAAGAAGAGCATATGATGTAGCGTACAGAATGCACGATGGACAAAAAAGGCTGTCTGGGGAACCCTATATTATTCATCCAATGAATGTCGCCTCTATTTTGGATGAACTCGGGCTAGATGAACGTGCCATTTCTGCAGGCCTCCTTCATGATGTGGTGGAGGATACTAGTTACACAAAAGAAAATATGGCCAAAGAGTTCGGAGAAGACATTGCAGATCTTGTGGAAGGAGTAACAAAGATCTCAGAAATAAAATCTCAGTCAAAGGAATCAGAAGCCGCAGAAAATATACGTAAGATGCTCATGGCTACCATTAAGGATGTTCGAGTCATGTTAATTAAACTGGCGGACAAAACCCATAATGTACGTACGCTAAAATTCCAACCTCCAGAAAAACAAAAACGAATTGCAAAAGAAGTACTTTCTCTCTATGCTCCGATTGCAGGAAGATTGGGTGTATATAAAGTTAAATTCGAATTAGAGGACCTTGCTTTTCAAGCTATACATCCTGAAGAATACCAGGAGATCAAAAAAAGAGTCGCAGCGAAAAAATCTGAAAGAGATGAATATATCGATAAAATCAAAATCATCCTCAAACAAAGGTTAGTAGAAATAAATATAGACGCGAAACTCGATGGGAGAGCGAAACATTTTTACTCCATTTATAGAAAAATGGTAACGAAAGAAAAAACTTTTTCTGAAATCTTTGATTTGAGGGCTCTTAGAATTATCACTAATGAAATAAAAGATTGTTATGGTGTTCTTGGAATTGTGCACACGCTATGGACACCTATACCGGGTCGTTTTAAAGATTACATTGCCACACCAAAAACTAATTTGTACCAGTCGCTTCATACCACCGTTTTTGGACCAGATGGAAGACCAATGGAAGTTCAAATCCGAACCAAAGAGATGAATGCGATTGCCGAAAATGGGATCGCGGCGCATTGGGCTTACAAAGAGTCTGCCAATATATCAAAAACTAGCATTGCTATGCAACCTGGCTTAGAAAATGCATTCCGGTTAAAATGGCTTGAAGTTCTTAAATCCTGGCAGGATCCGAACTTAGATTCGAAAGAATTCTTAGAAGAACTTCAGTATGATTTACATGAGGACGAAGTATTTGTATTCACTCCCAAAGGTGAGATCGTAGAAATGCAAAAAGGAGCGACTGTACTTGATTATGCGTTCCGAATTCATACTGATGTTGGCTTACACGCACGAGGCGGAAAGGTTAACGGTCGAATGGTGACTTTGCGAACCGAATTAAAATCCGGTGATCAAGTAGAAATCATTACAGAAAAAAGTTCAAAACCTTCGCCTATTTGGTTACGAATTGTAAAAACGGCCTCTGCTCGCCAGAAATTAAGGCAGTATTTCAGAAAACTCCAAGAAGAGAATCAGAAAGAAACCATCGCTTCCGTTTTAGAACAGGCAAATCCTTTGTATGACGAAAACGCCATCAAAGAAATTAAAAAAGTAAAAATCAAAAAAAATTCTAAGACAAGTGCGAATCGGCCCGAACAAAAAGAATCTTCTGTATCCGTTGCTGGATGGACAGATGTTCCAGTTAGAATTGCATCCTGCTGTATGCCCATCCCAGGCGATGAGATTATAGGTTTTATTACTCGTGGACGTGGCGTAAGTGTTCATAAGAAGGATTGTGAAACGGCCAATAAACAATTAGAATGGATGAAAACGATCCCTGTTAGATGGGATGGTCCGGGAGAACCAATTCCTGTCCAAATTGAAGTAAGAGCGAGAGATGTCCAAGGAATCTATCTTTCTATGGTAGAGTGTATTTCAAATACCGAAACCAATATTCTAGAAGCTGGTGCCAGTTCACATCCAAACGGAACCCTTACCGCAAAATTTATGTTAGAGGTCGAGCATTTGGATCAGCTAAAAGAGATTTTGGATAATCTTCGGTTGATTGAAGGTGTGATTTTTTCCGAACGAGTTAAAAAATAAACCATTGAGCTTGGCCAGGACCTAACTTGAAGTAAAGACCTTCCGTTAAATCATTTTCTGTAGGTGTTGGAAAAAGAATCCCGGTGATCTGGTCTCTAAACTCCTCTTTACATTTCATTGGAGTTGTCAATTGTGCTTTTCCAGAAAGTTCATGTGTCATGGGATTCCAAATGAATAATTCAAAATGATCACCATAAGTTAGGAGAGAAGCGAATACTCTGCCTTCATCATACAATAGGCAGTTAATCTGCGTTTGTTCCACTTTTTTGTGTCTGTTTACAAGTATATTGAAAACGCGCTCGTAAAAAATTTTCATATCAAGGTTCTCAACTTCGATATCCCGTTTTCCTAACTGGACCGGAAGTTTTATCACGTTTCCGTAGTCTTGGCCATTGTAGTAGAGAAGTATTCCTGGTAAGAAACAAAGTAAACTAAATAGATTTTTACTCCGTGACCCAAAATGGGAAAAAGCTCTTTCTTCGTCATGGTTTTCGAGGAAACGAATTGATTTTTCTTGGAAATTTAAATCTGCATTTAAGTGATCGCAAACTGCTGATCCATCGAAGTGACTGAGTCGATCATAGAGTGTCTTATCATAAGTGCCATCAAAACCTAGGACTTGCAAATCGTACTCACGATTCCAATAAGCCTCGGCATAAAATTTAAAATTTGGATACTTGGACTTTATACGTGTGATTAAAACATCCCAATATCGGATTCCTTGTTTTCCGTGAGTAGAAAAGAAAACATCCGCCAATGCTAACATCGCCATATCACATCGAACACCGTCACAATGCTCGGCAATATTCAGAAGGATTTGAGTGTGAAGCTCCAAAGTATTCTGGTTAGAAAAATCCCATTGCACCGTGTCTGTCCAGCCATCAAAATACGGATCTCGACCGTGAGCAAAGATGTTGTTTGAAGAATGAAGAAAATGATTCTTATCAATGATGTCTCCTCGGAGGAAACATTCTGCATGGGATAAAAGGAGAGGTGTATCCAATGCCATATGATTCGGAACAAAATCTAAGATTAGTTTTTTGTCCAATTCATGTAACTTCGTCCTAAATTTCTGTAAACCTTCGCGACTCGTTAGATTTGAATTCAGAGTATAATCATAAATGGCATAAGGTGAACTCAATATATCTTCTTCACTGACAAGAGCGAGAGCCTTTTTGAACTCATTTCGAAGTCCGGGATGTGCTTGGGCAATTTTTCTAGAACCAGGGCTCATGGACCAAATCCCCATAAGCCAAATTTCGTCTGCGGCTTCGATAGCAGGGTTTTTCCAAAAACTGCTTGGCATTTCATCAAATTTGCAGTCATTCTCAGTGCAAAAAATCCTTGAGTGGATCTCATATAAGCGGGTTTGATGGAAGGGATGTTTCATTTATAGTGACACAGATTATGACAAAAGGAATCTTTATGCGCAAGTCTCTTTTTCTGGTTTTGTTTATTTCGATCTT
>Ga0075156_10001047_pt1 | contig 14839 bp, 13 predicted proteins | sample JI81AbrownDNA_FD_70966 | JGI IMG/M metagenome (GOLD analysis project Ga0075156, IMG submission 70966) | Wastewater effluent complex algal communities from Wisconsin, to seasonally profile nutrient transformation and Carbon sequestration -... | ecosystem: Engineered > WWTP > Effluent > Algae...
AGGCCTCCACCGCGCGGCCGAGCCAGGCCAGTTCCAGCGGCACGGCCTGCAACCAGTCGGCCTCGAACCACAGCGCCAGCGCCTCGGCCTCCTGCGAGGTGGCACCGGCCACGTAGGGAGCAAGCCAGAGGTCCAGCCCGTCGACCTCGGCCCGGCCCTCGGTGGCGGCGGCCGTGCGCATCAGGCCCACCCACTGCCGCCAGCGCCGGTCGGACAGGCCCTGCCCACGACTGGCCAGCCAGGTACGCAAGGCCGAGCAACCGGCCACGGCTTCGTCACCGAGGCGCACGGACGACGCGGCCCGGGTGATCGCCCGGCGCTCGGTGTCGTCGAGCGAATCAGACGCATCCGGCACGGCTGCCGGCAACCGGAGCAAGGGCTCGAACGACGCATCGGCCACCGGCGCCACCGGCACCCGCAGCAGGAAGCGGTCAAAGAAGGCCAACAGTGCATCGTCGGCCGGCAACTCGTTGCTGGCGCCCACCACGCTGATCAGGGGCGTGGGCTGGCGGCCGCTGCCGTTGTCGAACTCTCGCTCGTTGAGCAGGGTCAGCAGCGCATTGAGGATCGCCGAGTTGGCCTTGAACACCTCGTCTAGGAAAGCGATGCCCGCCGTGGGCAGGAAGCCGTCGGTCAGGCGCTCGTAGCGATCGTTCTCCAGCGCCACCAGCGATAACGGGCCGAACAGTTCCTCCGGCGTCGAGAAGCGGGTCAAGAGGCGCTCGAAGTAGCGCGCACCACCGAATGCATGGTGCAGCCGGCGCGCCAGTTCGCTCTTGGCGGTGCCCGGCGGGCCGATCAGCAGCACATGCTCGCCGGCCAGCGCCGCCAGCAGCACCAACCGAGCGGCGGTGTCACGCTCCAGCAGGCCGGATTCGAGCTGCCGTTGCAGCGACAGAAAGCGAAGGGGGGCGGGCACAGTCATGCTCGCATTGTCCTGGAGCAACACGGCCCGTGCAGCGCCCCGAGGCGCCCCCCCCGCAGGCCAGCCTTCAAAGCCCGTCGACGGGCGTCAGCAGGTACGCGCGCCTGACGCCGAAGAGGCGCCCCATGCCGATGATCTGGCCTTCGTCGTTGATGCCCCGCGCGTCCTTCAGCTGCCAGCCCTCGCCGGTCACTGGATCGAGATGCTTGTTCAGGTTGCGCGCAGGGCCGCCGAACGACACGAAGGGTTGCGACCCGCGGGCATCGTCCTTGAAGCACATCCCGACCACGTGACCACGATTGTTGAGCGCCAGGCCGGCGCAACTCTGGAAGTTCGGCATCACGCCCAGGTCCTGCATCACGCCATTGCTGTAGAGGAAGGCATGCCCGTGGCCGTCCAGCGTGTCGGCGCCGCCGGTGACCTGCCCCCAACGGTTGATGGCGAAGGCCGCGCTCTGGCCACCGCCCAGCGTGCCCAGCTCGGTCATCCCGCCAGCCTCGAAGATCACGGCCATGGTGTCGGTGCTGCCGGGCCGATTGGCCCATCCAACGGCCTGCCGCGCGTCGTTGATTTCGTAGGCGGCGCTACGTTCGCCGCCCAGCGTGCCCAAATCCTGCATGACACCGTTGGCCCACGAGAAGGCGTGCACCTCGCCACCAGCGAGCGTCGACTCTCCAACGACCCCACCGACCGAGTTCAGCCCCTTGCCACTGCTGTAGAAGCCGCCGAGGGTGCCCAGATCCAACATCGCTCCGTGGCGGTACCAGAACGCATGAGACTGCGCCTGCGCGGTCTCCGCCGTGCCGACGACCTCGCCTCGGGCATTGACGGCCTCGGCGGACGAGCTGTTGCCTCCCAGGCTGCCGAGGTCGGTCATCACGCCGTCGGTGAACAGGTAGGCACGGGACACACCGTCGACCGGCGCCGTGCCCACCACCTGGCCGCGCCGGTTGATCGCGCTTGCGTCGCTGGTTTCCCCACCAGGCAGCACCCCCAGATCCGTGACCAGGTAGGTGACCGCCATGGCCTGCGCCGACAGGCCGCAAGCCAGCATGACGACAATCGCGTGGCGCTTCATGGCAACTCCTTCTCCGACTCGGTCGACCTGACCACCGTTTCAGTTTGCGCCGACCTGGGCCCGCCGAGTATTGAGTTCACGCAAGCCGAGCTGGCCTGCGGCCCGCCGCTACCGGTTGCTCGGGAACGGTGGCATGCGCAGGCGCCCCTCGTCGTCGCCGGGGATCGGCGAGAAGGCGCCCGCCTCCCAGCGATGGGCGGCAGCCTCCAGCAAACCACGCTGGCTCGCCACGAAGTTCCACCACATGTGGCGCGGTGGGTGCAGCCGCTCCCCGCCGACCACCACGCAGCGGCTGCCGGCCGGGCCCGACAGCTCGATGGCATGCGCACCGTCCGGCACCGCCATCACCTGCGGCGGCAGCACCTCGCCGTTGACCAGCAGCGTGTGCTCAGGGCTGTAGACGGCCAGTTCCTCGGCCAGGCCGGCCGGGAGCCGCAGCGGCACATCGCCGGTCAGGGCCAGGTCCAGGTACAGCGTGGGGCTGGCGGCAACCACGGGCGACACCTGCCCGAAGGCATCACCCACCAGCACGCGCACCACCGCGCCGGGAACGGCCAGCTCCGGGATCGCCCCGGCCGGCACATGCTGGAAGCCTTGCTCGCACTCTTCCTGGGACTCGGGCAGCGCCAGCCACAGCTGCAGCCCATGCATGCGGCGCTCGCGGCCGGCCAGCGCCGGCGGAGTGCGCTCGGAATGCACGATGCCCCGGCCGGCTGTCATCCAGTTCACCGCACCGGGGTGAATCTCCTGCACCGTGCCCAGGCTGTCGCGGTGCAGGAAGGCGCCCTCGAACAGATAGGTCACGGTCGCCAGGCCGATGTGCGGGTGCGGGCCGACATCCGTATCGGCTTCGGCGGCCAGCGTCACCGGGCCGAAGTGGTCGAAGAAGACGAACGGCCCCACGGAACGCTGCGCGGCCGCAGGCAGCAGGCGCCGCACCTGGAAGCCATCGGCGAGGTCCTTGATGTGCGGGGTCAAATGTTTCATGCGGCGGCTCCCACGGGCTGGGCGTCAAGGGTACGGCATGATGATCGCCTGTTGGTCGGTCGGGCGCAGCGTGGAGGTGAAACGCCAACTGCTGGCCCACCTGATGGGCTCGCTGGCCATGCTGGGCCTGGACACCGAGCAGGTGATGGTCGTCTTCAGGGAAACCGCCTGGGAGAACTGGTCCTTCGGCGGCGGCCGCCTGCTGCATACCTGAGCTGCGCGGCTCAAGTGGTCGTCAGCAGCACCCGCCCGCTGTCGGTGGAGAGCGCCTGGTTGCAGTGGTAGGGCAGCTCGATGCCCTTTGCCGCGTCTTCCATCGCCCAGGCGCGGATCACCGGGGCCTGGGCCCGCACACCGCCAAAGATGGTGGCAAAAGCCACGTCGGCCGCGTCGCGCCCGGTGCCGAAGCGCACGAAGGCCATCGGGATCGCCGTGCCGGAGGGGTCGAAGATGTACCAGCGGTGGCCGAGATAAACCTCCACATAGGCGTGGAAATCCGGCGGGCCGAGCGCCGGGTCGGCCCCGAAATCGGTGCCGGTGGCGAAGCGCGCCGGGATGTTCACCGCCCGGCAGAGCGCCACCATCAGGTGCGCGAAATCACGGCACACCCCCACCTGCTCGATCAGCGTGTCCACCGCCGAGGTGTTGGAGTTCGAGGTGTTGGAGGTGAAGGTGACGTGCCTGCGCACCCAGTCCTGGATGGCTTGCACCCGGCCGTGGCCCTGCCAGAGACGGCCGAACTCGTTGATGGCGAACTTCACCAGCCGGTCGCTCTGGCAGTAGCGGCTGGGGTAGATGTAGCCGATCACGTCCTGCGGCAGGTCCCGCACCGGGATTTCGGCCAGTGTGCTCGGATCCGCCCGGTGGTGGGTGAGATCCACCGTGGCGGCGTACCAGAGCTTGAGCCAACCTGGTTGCGCGGTGAGCCGCATGTAGCGGTTGCCTGTGGCGGGGTCGGTGTGCACCTGCGGGGTCAGCGGCTGGCTGATCATCAGGCTCTCGGACGAGATAGCCTGGGCCGGCGTGTGGGCGGCATGGATGTTGAAGACGAAATCGGCGCCGTTCGGGTCGGTCACCTCATAGGCCAGCTCGATCTGCAACTGGATGCGGATCATGCGGCGGCCCAGTCAAGGGTGGGACAAGGTGTCATCGGTAGAGTATGCATGGGTGTCTGGCCTGGCGGGCGATCTCCCTCGAAGGTATGGCACCGCACAGAAGTGCGCCGCTGAAAGCGAGTAGGCTAGGGCCAGCAAGCGGCGTGCCCGCGAAGGGCAACCATGACCGAACCACTGCTTCTGACTGCGACGCAGATCTCCACTTTCGACGGCCCGCGGCTGTTGACAAAGGCCAGTGGCTTCTTTTTCGCCCGCGGCGAGAAACTGTTCCTGGTGACCAGCCGGCATGTGCTGGTGGACGAGCCGAGCAAGCACTTCCCGGACAGGATCTCGATCGAATTGCACGACGATGCGGTGAACTTGACGCGCTCGACGCACTTCCTGGTGCTGCTCTACAACAACGGCCAGGCCATCTGGCGGCAGGGGCGCGACAAGGCCGGCGAGATCGACGTGGCGGTGGTCGAACTGGACCGCACCCAGATGCCACCCACGGTCATCCTGCAGGCGTTCACCCCGGCACACCTGCAGGCTTCCCTGAGCGAGATCGAGGTCGGCTCGTCGCTGCTGATCGTCGGCTTCCCGCTTGGCTTCCACGACACCCTTCACCACCTCCCGGTGGTGCGCCACGCGGTGATCGCCTCGGCCTTTGGCGTGCGCTTCCAGGGCCAAGGCAGCTTCCTGACCGACGCACGCACCCACCGAGGCACCAGCGGTGCGCCGGTGGTGATGCGTGCGGCGCCCGCCGGCTCCGCCACCGACCCCTTGCCCTGGAAGCTGCTGGGTGTGCACTCTGCCCGGTTGGACATGCGCACCCGCGACCTGGAGCAGGACGAGTCGCTGGGCTTGAACTGTGCCTGGTACGCCGACATCCTGATGACCCTCACCGCGCCGGCCCTGGCCACGGGGGCCGCCTCGTGAGTGCCGTGACCCGACTGGAGAGCGACAGCTTCGGCCCCATCGACGTGCCGGCCAAGGCGCTGTGGGGCGCGCAGACGCAGCGCTCGCTCGAACACTTCGCGATCTCGACCGAGCGCATGCCGCCAGAACTGGTGATGGCGCTGGCCCGGGTGAAGCGCACCTGCGCATTGGCCAACGCCGAGCTGGCGGGCCTGGGCAGCGCCACCGCCATGGCCATCGCCCAGGCCGCCGGCGAGGTGCTGGCCGGCCAACACGCCGACGAGTTCCCCCTCTCCATCTGGCAGACCGGCTCGGGCACGCAGACCAACATGAACATGAACGAGGTGCTGGCCAACCGCGCCTCCGAGTTCCTGGGAGGTGGCCGTGGCGCCGAGAGGCTGGTTCACCCCAACGACGAGGTGAACCGCGGCCAGTCGTCGAACGACATCTTCCCGACTGCAGTGCACGTGGCCGCTGCGGTGGCGCTGGCCGGCGATCTTTTCCCCGCGCTGCGGGCCTTGCGCGCCACGCTGGCGGGGCACGCCGAGGCCTGGGTTGGCCTGGTGAAGATCGGCCGCACCCACCTGCAGGATGCCACCCCGCTCACGCTGGGCCAGGAGGTCTCCGGCTGGGTCGCTCAACTCGACCATGCCGAGCAGGCGCTGGCCGCCACGCTGGGCCCGCTGCACGAGCTGGCCGTGGGCGGCACCGCGGTCGGCACCGGGCTGAACACCGACCCGAAGTTCGGAGCTTGGGTCGCCGCCCGGCTGGCCGAGGAGTGCGCCCTGCCCTTCACCACGGCGGCCAACAAGTTCGCGGCGCTGGCCGCGCACGATGCACTGGTCAGCACCCATGGCGCGCTGAAGTTGCTGGCTGTCGCCCTGACAAAGATCGCCAACGACGTTCGCTGGCTGGCCTCGGGCCCGCGCTGCGGGCTGGGCGAGTTGCAGTTGCCCGAGAACGAGCCCGGCAGCTCGATCATGCCGGGCAAGGTCAACCCCACCCAATGTGAGGCGCTGACCATGGCCTGCTGCCAGGTGATGGGAAACGATGTCGCCATCGGCATCGGCGGCGCATCGGGCCACTTCGAACTGAACACCTACAAGCCGCTGATCGCCCACAACCTGCTGCAGAGCATCCGCCTGCTGGCGGGTGCCATGGCCAGTTTCGACCGCCACTGCGCGCAAGGCATGGCGCCCGACCGTGAGCGCATCGCCGATCTGCTGGGCCGCTCGCTGATGCTGGTCACCGCCCTGGTGCCGCACATCGGCTACGACCGTGCGGCGGCAATCGCCAAGCAGGCACATGCGGAAGGACTGGGCCTGCGCGAGGCGGCGATCACACGAGGGGGTGTCAGCGCCGCGCAGTTCGACGCCTGGGTACGCCCCGAACACATGGTGTAGCACGCCGGTGGTAAGGTGGGGTCACCCCCGAAGGAGACCACTGAATGTCCAGTTTTCCCAGCGCCCCGCCCGTCCTTCGGCGTGAAGCGCTCCGCGATGCGCTGCTGGCCACCGTGAGCCTGCTGAAGAACCACCGGGCGGCGGAAATTGACGCCAGCTACATCGAAGACTATGTGGCCCTGAACTGGCTGGAGTGGAACGGTGGCGGCCTGCGCCTGACCATTACCGGCAGCAACGTCTGCAAGCAGCTCACCGTGCGCCCTGTCTGAGGCCGGGCACCCGGTGCCAAGGAGATCGGCACGAAAGGATATATTGGACGCGGGCTCACAGATGTGAGCCCGCCAGCAAGAACAGCCGGAGACACCCATGCCGCAGGACCTCGCCGCCAGGCTCGACCTTCCACGCCGCGCCATCGCGCTGGTACTCGCCGGCGGCAGGGGCAGCCGGCTGCACAACCTGACGGACCGGCGCGCCAAACCTGCGGTCTACTTCGGCGGCAAGTTCCGCATCATCGATTTCGCGCTCTCCAACTGCCTGAACTCGGGCATTCGCCGCATCGGTGTCATCACCCAGTACAAGAGCCACAGCCTGCTGCGACACCTGCAGCGCGGCTGGGCCTTCCTGAAGAACGAGATGAACGAGTTCGTCGACCTGCTGCCTGCGCAGCAGCGCATCGACGAAGAGAGCTGGTACCGCGGCACCGCGGACGCGGTCTCGCAGAACCGTGACATCCTGGACAGCTACAACGCCGAGTACGTGGTGGTGCTGGGCGGCGACCACATCTACAAGATGAACTACGCGCTGATGCTGGCCGACCACGTGGCCAAGGGCCGCGCGTGCACGGTCGCCTGCATCGAGGTGCCGCGCGAGGAAGCCAAGGGCTTTGGCGTGATGGCGGTGGACGCCGACTGGAACATCACCGATTTTGTCGAGAAGCCCGCCGACCCCCCCAGCGTGCCCGGCAAGCCGGGCCACTCGCTGGCCAGCATGGGCATCTACATCTTCAATGCCAAGTACCTGTTCGACGAACTCGAGCGCGACATGGCAGACCCGAACTCCAGCCACGATTTCGGCAAGGACATCATTCCGCGGGCGGTGCGCATGGCGCAGGCCGCAGCGCACCCGTTCGAGCTGAGCTGCGTCGGCACGCAACCCGGCCAGGCCCCTTACTGGCGCGATGTCGGCACCATCGATTCCTACTGGGACGCCAACATCGACCTCACCGCCACCGACCCGCTGCTGAACCTGTACGACAGGAACTGGCCGGTCTGGACCTACCAGCCCCAGTTGGCCCCGGCCAAGTTCGTGCACAACGAACCGGAAAGACGCGGCAATGCCATCGAGTCGCTGATTTCCGGCGGCAGCATCATCTCGGGCCAGGTGCTGCGCTCGGTGCTGTTCTCCAGCGTGCGGGTGCACTCGTACTCGCTCGTGGAGTGGTCGGTGCTGCTGCCGGAGGTCGAGATCGGCCGGCATGTGCGTCTGAACCGCGTGGTCATCGACCGAGGCTGCCGCATCCCGGACGGCATGGTCATCGGCCACGATGCCGAGGCCGACGCGAAGCGCTTCTTCCGCACCGACAGCGGCATCACGCTGGTCACCGCCGCAATGCTGGCGGCCCTGCCCGAATGAGGGTCCTGCAGGTCGCGTCCGAGATCTTCCCGCTGGTCAAGACCGGCGGCCTCGCCGATGTGATGGGCGCCCTGCCCCAGGCGCTGCAGGCGGCGGGTGCGGATGTGCGCCTGCTGCTGCCAGGGCTGCCGGCCATCCTGGATGCCGCGCAGGATCTCCAGCCCATCTGCACGATGGGCCCGCTGTTCGGCGCCGGCCGCGTCACGCTGCTGCGCGCGCGCCTGCCCGGCAACCCGGTGCCGGCCTACCTGATCGAGGCACCCTACCTGTACCGCCGCCCGGGCGGGCCCTACCAATCCGCCGACGGCGCCGCCTGGAGCGACAACCTGCAGCGTTTCGCCCTGCTGGGCTGGATGGCCGGCCAGATGGCAGGCGGCGCGATCGACCCCGAGTGGGAGCCCGAGATCGTGCACTCGCACGACTGGCACGCCGGGCTGGCCTGCGCCTACATGGCCGCCCACCCGGCCACGACCGCGAAGAGCGTGTTCACCATCCACAACCTGGCCTTCCAGGGCTTGTTTCCGGGCGCCGACTTCGCCCACCTGGGCCTTCCGCCGCGCTACATGCGGCCGCAGGGCCTGGAGTTCTACGAGCAGTTGTCGTTCTTGAAGGCCGGCCTGATGTACGCCGACCGCATCACCACCGTCAGCCCCACCTACGCACAGGAGATTGCCACCGCCGAGTTCGGCAGCGGGCTGGACGGTGTGATTCGCCAGCGAGCCGACGTGGTCTCGGGCATTCTCAATGGCGTCGACCCCGAGGTCTGGAGCCCCGCCACCGATCCCCTGCTCGCCGCCCGCTACGGCGCTGAGGATCTTGCCGGCAAGGCACGCTGCAAGGCGGCACTCCAGGCCGAGTTCAGCCTCGAGCCCCGCGCCGACGCGCCACTGTTCTGCATCGTCAGCCGGCTCACATCGCAGAAGGGGCTGGATCTGTTGCTCGCCGCCCTGCCTGCGGCGCTGCAGGATGGCGCGCAACTCGTGGTGCAGGGCACCGGCGATGCGGCCCTGGAAGCCGCCTTTGGCGCTGCTGCCCAGGCCCACCCGGGCCGGGTGGCGGTGTACCTGGGTTACGACGAAGACAGAGCCCACCGACTGATCGGCGGCGCCGACGTCATCATGGTGCCCTCGCGCTTCGAGCCCTGCGGCCTGACGCAGCTCTACGGCCTGCGCTACGGCACGCTGCCGCTGGTGCGCCGCGTCGGTGGCCTGGCGGATACTGTCGTCGACGCCGAAGCAGGCGTGCACGGCACCGGCTTCACCTTCGGTGAAGCCACCGTGCCGGCCCTGGAGGCCACGCTGCGCCGCGCCATCGACACCTTCCGCCAACCGGCTCGGTGGGCCGCCCTGATGCAGCGGGCCATGGCACAGGATTTCTCATGGCGCGAAGCTGCACAGCAGTACCTGGCGCTGTACAGCCTGGCGCGCGCCTGACCCCCTGCCTCAAATGCAATCCCGCGGCGTTCACCTCCAATACACCTTCCAACCCGATGGACAGCGTGGTGCCGACCTGCACAACCCGCTGTTCGACCTGCTCAGCGGCCTGCGCGAGCACGGCTCCATCCAGCATGCCGCCAAGGCCATGGGCGCCTCGTACCGCCATGTGTGGGGCGCCCTCAAGCAGTGGCAAGAGGTGCTGGGCGAGCCGCTGGTCACCTGGGTTCAGGGCCAACCTGCCAGGTTGACGCCCTTCGCCGAGCGCCTGCTCTGGGCCGAGACGCGTGCACGCGTTCGCCTGACCCCGCACATCGAAGCCCTGCGCGCCGAGTTGGAGCGCGTGCTGGCCGATGCGCTCGACGGCGACCAGCAGGTGCTCACCGTCTACGCCAGCCACGACCTGGCCCTGCCGCTGCTGCGCGAGCAGGCCAGCGCCGGCCAAAGGCTGCACATCGACCTGCGCTTCGCCGGCAGCATGGATGCCCTGCGTGCACTGGGTGAGGGCCGCTGCCTGGTGGCAGGCTTCCATGTGCCGCCACTGAATGAAGGCGGCAACGTGTTCGCGCGTGGCCTGAAGCCGCTGCTCAAGCCCGGCCGCCACAAACTGCTGGGCTGTACCCGGCGCAGCCAAGGCCTGATGGTCGCTCCGCGCAACCCGATGGGCCTGAACAGCCTGGCTGACGTGGTCACACAGGGCGCACGTTTCGTGCAGCGCCAACCGGGCTCGGGCACACGCCTGCTCACCGAGCACCTGCTCAAGCAACAAGGCCTGCCACCGCCCGTGGAAACCGAACTGCAGCCCGCCGAGGACAGCCACAACGCAGTGGCCGCGGCTGTGGCCAGCGGAGCGGGCGACGCCGGCATGGGCATCGAAGCAGCCGCTCGCGCCTTCGGGCTTGATTTTGTGCCGCTGCTGACCGAGGACTACTTCCTCGTCTGCATGAAGGACGCCCTGGATCACCCCGGCGTCACCCTGCTGCGCGAGGCCCTGCAAGGCGATGCCTGGCGCCAGGCCATGGCCGCGCTGCCAGGGTACACGGCGCACCCGCAGAGCGGCGAGATCCTCTCGCTGACCCGCGCACTGCCCTGGTGGAGCTACAAGGCGCCCAAGGCCAAGCTCACGCCATGACCGGATGTCACGTGGCGCAGCCCGCCTCGGCACCAGAGGCCACCGTGCCGGTGAACACCGGCTCCGGGATGCGCCAGCCGTAGCGCACGGCGGTCAACTCGGCCAGGATGGCCACAGCAATCTCTGGTGGCGTGCGTGCGCCGTTCTTGATGCCCACTGGCCCGTGCAGACGCTCCAGCGTTTCGGCGCCCATGTCGAAGTGCTCGGCCAGGCGCTGCTTGCGCTTGGCCTGGTTCACGCGAGAGCCAATGGCACCCACGTAGAAGGCCGGGGAGTTCAATGCCTCCATCAGCGCCAGGTCGTCCAGCTTGGGGTCGTGCGTCAGCGCGATCACGGCCGTGTGGGCGTCAGGTTTCAGTGCCTGTACCGCGTCGTCGGGCATGTCCTGGCGGTACTGCACGCCGGGCAAGCGCTCGAAATCGGTGTACTCCTCCCGCGGGTCGATCAAGGTCACCTGGTAGTCCAATGCCTGTGCCATCTGGGCCAGGTACTGGCTCATCTGGCCGGCGCCGACGATCAGCAGCCGCCAGCCCGGCCCGTGGGTGGAGATCAGCTTCTCGCCGTCTACGATGGCGAGGTCCGCGCTGCCCTCGGCCGCTGACAACACCACCTCGCCGGTGGACAGGCTCAGCTCGCGCCGCACCCGCTCGCCGCTCACCAGCCTGGCCAGCAGCGGCTCCACCTGGCTGGCTGTGCTCAGCGGCTCGAGCACCAGTTCCAGCGTGCCACCGCAGGGCAGGCCGAAGCGAGCCGCCTCGTCGCCGCTGACGCCGTAGCGCACCACCTGGGGCCGATCGGCCGCCAGGGCCTGGGCGCGCATGCGGGCGATCAGGTCGTCCTCGATGCAGCCACCTGAGACAGAGCCGGCGATCTGCCCGTCCTCTCGCACCGCCACCACCGACCCCACCGGCCGCGGCGCCGAGCCCCAGGTGCGGGTCACCGTGCCGAGCACCACGGTGTGCCCGGCATCCCGCCAGGCGACCACTTGGCGCAGCACATTCAGATCGACGTTGTCCATAGGCTCGAAGCTAGGGAATCACTCGCCACTTGGCGATTGGAAGGTTTCCCTTATGCCAGGCGATTCATAGGTGTAAGTGACAAAGAGCCAGCGCGGCATCCGATCCCTAGCATGTGCGACTTCCGGAGATCACTTGCGTCCCCGGCCCCTCAGGAGACACCATGACCACGATCACCTTGAAGGTCAACGGCAAAGACCTCAGCCGCGACGTTGAACCGCAGACCCTGCTGGTGCAGTTCATCCGCGAAACGCTGCAACTCACCGGTACCCACGTCGGCTGCGACACCGCCCAGTGCGGCGCCTGCACCGTGCATGTCAATGGCCGGGCGGTGAAGAGTTGCAACATGCTTGCCGTTCAGGCGCAGGGCGCCGAGGTGACCACCATCGAGGGTCTGGCCGCCGCCGACGGAACACTGCACCCGATGCAGGCCGCCTTCAACGAATGCCATGGCCTGCAGTGTGGATTCTGCACGCCCGGCATGGTGATGAGCGCGGTGGACCTGGTGACACACCACAAGTGTTCCAACGATGAACAGGTGCGCGAGGGCCTGGAGGGCAATCTGTGCCGCTGCACCGGTTACCAGAACATCGTCAAGGCGGTGCGCACCGGCGCCGCCGCCATGAAGTGACCGCCCGCCGAACGAACACCCGGAGACACGCACCATGAACGCACGCCAAGGTTTCATCGGCCAATCGGTCAAGCGCCGCGAAGACACGCGCTTCCTGACCGGCAAGGGCCAATACACCGACGACATCACCCTGCCGGGCCAGACGCACGGCTACTTCCTGCGCTCACCCTACGCCCACGCGACCATCAAGTCGCTGGACACCGCTGCCGCGGCAGCTGCGCCGGGTGTGGTGGCCATCCTCACCGGAGAACACTTCAAGGCGGTGGGCGGCCTGCCCTGCGGCTGGCTGATCAACAGCCTCGACGGCACGCCGATGAAGGAACCCAAGCACCCGGTGCTGGCCGACGGCAAGGTGCGCTACGTGGGCGATCGCGTCGCCCTGGTGGTGGCCGAGACGCTGGAGCAAGCCAAGGCGGCCGCCGAACTGATCGAGGTCGACTACGACGAGTTGACCCCGGTGATCGACGCCGCCCAGGCGAAGAAGATCGCCTCGTCGGTGCATGTGGAGGCGCCGGACAACCAGTGCTACCACTGGGGGATCGGCGACAAGGACGGCACCGAGGCTGCTTTCAAGACCGCTGCCCACGTCACCACGCTGAAGTTCCGCAACAACCGGCTGGTGCCTAATGCGATGGAGCCTCGCGCTGCCAACGCCAGTTACAGCCGCGCCGACGACAACTACACCCTTTACGTGTCGAACCAGAACCCGCACGTCGAGCGCCTGCTGATGTGCGCGTTCGTGCTCGGCATCCCCGAACACAAGATGCGTGTTGTCGCTCCGGACGTGGGCGGCGGCTTCGGCTCGAAGATCTACCTCTATGGTGAGGAGACTGCGCTCGTGGTGGCCAGCAAGATGGTCGGCCGCCCGGTGAAATGGACCTGCGACCGCAGCGAGGCCTTTCTCTCCGACGCCCATGGCCGCGACCACGACAGCCTGGCCGAGTTGGCACTCGACAAGGACGGCAACTTCCTCGCGTTGCGGGCCACCACCACGGCCAACATGGGTGCCTACCTCTCGACCTTCGCCTCCTGCATCCCGACCATCCTGCACGCCACGCTGCTGGCCGGCCAGTACAAGACGCCCAAGATCTGGTGCGAGGTCACGGCGGTGTTCACCAACACAGCGCCGGTGGATGCCTACCGCGGTGCGGGCCGCCCCGAGGCCACCTACCTGCTGGAACGCATCGTCGAGACCGCTGCACATGAGCTGAAGGTGGATCCGGCCGCCCTGCGCCGCCGCAATTTCATCACCACCTTCCCCTACGCCACCCCGGTGGGCCTGACCTACGACACCGGCGACTACGAGGCCACCCTCAGCCGCGCCATCGAGCTGGCCGAGGTGGGCGGCTTCGCGGCGCGCAAGGCGGCCTCCGAGGCCAAGGGCCTGAAGCGCGGCCTGGGCTACTCCTGCTACATCGAGGCCTGCGGCATCGCGCCATCCAGCGTGGCAGGTGCCCTGGGCGCGCGGGCTGGCCTGTTTGAGGCCGGCGAGGTGCGCGTGCACCCGACTGGCAAGGTCACCATCTTCACCGGCTCGCACAGCCACGGCCAAGGCCACGAGACCACCTTCGCGCAGGTGGTGGCGGATCGCCTGGGCATCCCGATGGAGGACGTGGTCATCGAGCACGGCGACACCAGCAAGGTGCTGTTCGGCATGGGCACCTACGGCTCGCGCTCGCTCTCCGTCGGCGGAACCGCCATCGTCAAGGCGGTGGACAAGGTGATCGCCAAGGGCAAGAAGATCGCGGCCCACTTGCTCGAAGCCGCGGACGGCGACATCGAGTTCGAGGGCGGCGTGTTCAAGGTGGCCGGCACCGACAAGAGCGTGCCCTTCGCCTCGGTGGCGCTCACTGCCTACGTGCCGCACAACTTCCCGCACGACAAGCTGGAGCCCGGCCTGAACGAGAACGCGTTCTACGACCCGAGCAACTTCACCTACCCGGCGGGCACCTACATCTGCGAGGTCGAGATCGACCCCGCCACCGGCCATACCCGGGTCGACCGCTTCACCGCCTGCGACGACTTCGGCAACGTGGTGAACCCGATGATCGTCGAGGGCCAGGTCCACGGCGGCCTGGCGCAAGGCATCGGCCAGGCGATGATGGAACACGGCGTCTACGACACTGAGAGCGGCCAGTTGCTCACCGGAAGCTACATGGACTACACCATGCCGCGCGCCGATGACTTCTGCCACTTCACCGTCGAGACCGTGAAGGGCACGCCCTGCACCCACAACCCCCTGGGGGTGAAGGGCTGCGGCGAGGCCGGCGCGATCGGGTCGCCGCCGGCGGTGATCAACGCCATCTGCGACGCACTGGGCCTGAAGGACATGCCGATGCCCGCCACGCCGCACGCCGTGTGGCAGGCCATCCAGAACAACCGCTGAACAGGCCTCAGGAGACACACACCATGCAAGCATTTGCTTATCAGACCCCGGCCTCGGTGGCCGAAGCGGCCCGCGCCGCAGGTTCGGCCGACGCCAAGATCGTGGCCGGCGGCCAGTCCCTCCTGGGCTCGATGAAGCTGGGCCTGGCGGCTCCGTCTTCGCTGATCGACCTGGGCGGCATCGCGGCGCTCAAAGGCATCACAG
>Ga0075156_10001051_pt1 | contig 14811 bp, 15 predicted proteins | sample JI81AbrownDNA_FD_70966 | JGI IMG/M metagenome (GOLD analysis project Ga0075156, IMG submission 70966) | Wastewater effluent complex algal communities from Wisconsin, to seasonally profile nutrient transformation and Carbon sequestration -... | ecosystem: Engineered > WWTP > Effluent > Algae...
TTCAATTGGGTCATGCGAACTAAGCAGCCACGTTCCACCTCCTTTTCCACTGCGGCTGTTACCCCTGGAAATCTCCAAAGCTGCCTTACTGGGGTAACAGCAACTCGACGCACTGCTTACTGATGTCACATTATTAGGATCAAACACTGCAATGCGGCCCGAGCAGCTGCTAAGTGTTGCATACTCTGGATGCTGATTGATAAGCCACACAAGCTCTCTGATTGGTGCGTCTACTGAACCCTTGGGAGATTTGTCCTTGGGATTTGACGAATAAAGGTTGGCGATTACATTTGCCTTGAGTTGTTCGAACACTGAAGAAGTTTGATCTGTCATGCTGAAACTTGGGGTTCTTTCACCAATAAGTTTCAAGGTTGAAGTGAGCTTAAGATCTGAGTCGTGATTTTAAACGTGGCTGTCGAACGCTCTACCGTTAGGTAATGGGTAATTCTTGTCAACTACCTACCTCCTCGTCCAGTAATCTGAATGCAAACATCAACATACGAGAGAAATCAAATTTACATTATTGCGGAACCAAATGGACCAAATAAGTGAGATTGTGATTTATATCAAAATAATTTAATGTTTTGAAAAATCACTGATTTTATCATGAAATTAAATTACTTGTAAGCTAATTTGTAACTTGACTTCAAGGAACATAATAAACGAACCCAATTTGAAATCCTCTATATAAGATTTAGAAAGCTATTTCTTCAAAACTAAAAGTATTAAAAGCTGTTTAGAGTCACATAATAAAATGAAACAAATTTAAAATTCTCTATATAAGATAGTTTTGCTAAATACACGAAGAAAATTGCTAAATATACGACGCAAATTTTAAAAGCGAAAAAAGGGTTTTGCAAAATACACGACGAAAATTGCTGAATTCACGACGCAAATTTTATTTAAAAGACGAAAAACAGGGTTTTGCTAAATACACGACGAAAATTGCTAAATTCACGACGCAAATTTTATTTAAAAGACGAAAAACAGACCTTTGCTAAATACACGACGAAATTATCTTACTTAAAATGACTGACGAAAAATACAAAATGTTTTCATCGATTTTAGAATGCTGTGACTGCCGGTAGTAGTATATGCCTTTTCTATCTTCAACCGGTACATGACAGAAAGAAACCTTCTGGGCTCGCGGTAGTCGTCATGATTAATACCTTATAATGCGAATTAGTAGCCACCGGAATTCCTGATCTAAAAGAGAATTGGTAACCAACTGAGATGTTTTAGCGAGACCTGTGCATTCACAAGTTAACCAGGCGGAGTTATTCTCAAAATTCACTGTCGTTCAGGTTTTTACTGTCAGAGACTCGATTGGACGTTTAACTCGTCTCATTACTTCTCGTTGAAAACCCAAGCGTTTATTTAGTTACTCCATAAACTGCCCCCTGAGTATTTCGGGTCCACTTTGACAGCAAAATTGTCGCAACACATGGAATGAATGAGAACGCCGCCAACATTTATTAGCGTTTAACTCTTAACGCAATTCTGTGAACTCCCAGTATCGGCCTGACTACCGTACTTACCTTAATATAAGTTATTAGAATACAAAACAATTTTATGAGCCATCGCCGTTCAGATTCAACAATACTCTTCTTATACTGATCGTAGATTCTCAATTTTCTTATTTTATGACTTTCAGGCATAAACTCACAGAAAAGACTTCCATCAGTCTTCATTGTGCCTTCGCCAAATTCTCATGCGTGAATGCGCGTGTTGTTTTGCGAATAGCCTATAGATAGATGAAAACTGCTTCCGTATGAGTCAGCTGCTTGAGTCTTTATACATCTTTATACATAGAAGATATATGTAATCTACGGGTTATAGCTGCTAATTGTGTGAATTTGTAATTCGGTTCGAGACAACGAAAGTGTCAGAGTGCCCAGCGGTAGTCGTTTAAAGTCTGCGTTAAATGGCCTAAGCACGCGCAGAGTCGCAGTTTGAACTTTCGTACCGGTACAGGCACGAGCATCCAAAAGACTCTCACGTGGCACACAATATTTTTTTAACATCCACAAGTCATGTCCCCATGATGCGTTCCTTTAACAGGCTGTAACAGCCTAATAGGCTATACTCTGAGCAGTTGTCTCTCGATGCACGACAAGACAAAGTGCTTGTAATCCCTACACACACATTCCAAACATAAATTTTTGACACTGAAATGAATGAACTAAGCAGAGGCGAAACCGCTGTCGCAACGGATAATGGGGTTGTTGAAGATTCTGCTCCAGATAGCAAGAAGAGGAGGCGAGATGAGGCGGAAATCATAGCCGAACAAGAAGCCATGGTAAAACAGTTAGCTGAGTTGTCTTCAGAGTACGAAAATCACCCCATGTATACTTTTGCAACTCAAAACATATTCTGCGTCAAGCAAAAGTATGCCGAAGAGTTCAGACTGTACATGGATAAATATATGCGCGATTGCCGCAACGAGTACGGGTGTTTATTCTATGATATGTATCGTCAAGAACCTCTTTCAGTCGATTCAAACGAGTCTTCCTTTGTTCGCTTCATGAATGTTACCAAGTGGATCGACAAGGACTGCTATGATAACCACTTAGACTCTCCCCATGTCAAACAAGTCATGGAATATTCTTTGACTAATGGTCATCTCATTGGTTTTCCTGTTGTCATGCTTCTCAAGAAAGAAAACGGAATTCACCCCGAATCGCCTGTTCATAGAAGAATACTTACGGACACCTTGGGTTTATCTCAAATAATGGGTGATCGAATTCTAATCGGCCAACCTCAAGGCAAAGGCAAATCTTACACCATGTGCAGGTACCGGACGGTCAAGCCCAACTGTTCACATCATGTTGTAATGCAAGTTTTGTCCATTGTAGCCTCCAAGGCCTTGGAGTGTGAGCAAAATTGTATTTCGTATGACATCTTCACATCCCTCTCCGCGGATACCAAAAACTCAATTATTGAGATCGCTTCTTGGAACTCGAGAAGTGACTACCTAGAACATTTACAAACTCCATATGTTAGGCAGATAGATTGTCTCCAAAGCGTGTTTGAATGCACGCATGGTAAAGATGTTGAAACCTTTTGGGAGGATATGAACGATTAAGAGAATATTCCATGTTGCAAGAGGTTTGTTGCATCGTATATCTCAATTTAGTTCTCACTTATATTCAAGTGAAATGCTTTTCTCATGCTCAGAAGACATAATAATTGAACTCTGCTTGCCAATTGTTGTCATGCAATTTCTTTGCTCTTGTGAAAAAATCTTACGTTTACAGATACAACATATTGAAAACAACACCATTTCTTAATTAAAAAAATGGTAAATTATTACTGACTGTCCAAGTATTCCATGTCTAACTTTTCGCTTTGATCATAATCATGGCTTGTGTCGATCAATTAATATGAACTTGTTTGAATTTCAATGTGGCATATAATCCTGCAGTGAATCTTTGGCAGAGTGCTTCACCCGCAAGCCCAGTGCACCACCCAAGATCCTAGAAGATATTCATGTTGAATAGTTTGCTTTTCACAACAACAAGAATAAAACTAATCATCAATTAAGTCAAGTTAAAAATATTATACAACCACACCAGGCTAACAGGGTGTCAGATTAACAGTCTTGCACTGCATCACTGACCACTTTTGCTGGTGTGGTTAGGGAAGTTAAAAGGGACCATGTTGTAGGAACGCGCGGTGGAGACTAAAGATTCAAATGACAAGAAGATCCAAATGACAAAAAGGATAGAAAGGGGAAATAAAAATGACGAGAATATTAAAGTGAACAAGACTCGGAGGCAAGAGTCAAATATGACAAGGGACAGACATGCACCCACGAGGACCAGCTCATGAATTCTTAATTTATTTGAATCCATGTCAATTTTAGCTTACGACTGACTAGATACTGAATTATCAACATAAATTAAGAAATTATCGACCATGAAGGATTGAAGCAACAATGATGAGAATGTGAAGGCTGGACATGTACAAGGCAAGACAGTTAAAAAAATCATCCAGAACATAGACAACCCTACAAGAACCGCCAACGAAGATTCAGAAAGCCACCAGCACACTGAAACAGGCAATACTACCAACCATGGCTACAATCTACAACCTAGGCCAACGAAGCAACACGAGAAGCTGAACCTAATGCAAGTAACACAACAATCAACATATGTGGGCAATGAAAAGCCACACCTACATGTCATGATGATGCAGATGAGTGTGAAAGCAGGTATAAAAAAGTTTGGAGAGGAAGGGAATGACGCAGTGTCAAATGACAGAAAGGCAATGGTGCCAATACTGAAAGATGACCTATTGTTGGAGGATAAGCAAAAAGCTCTGAGATATTTAATGTTTATTAAAGAGAAGAGAGATGGGGAAGTTAAAGCAAGGGGATGTGCAGATGGCAGACCTCAGTGGCAATAAACTGAAAAGGGGGACACAAGCTCACCAACAGTATCACTAGAAGCCATGATGATGTCGTTCTGGATAGATGCAAAAGAGGGGCAATACATGGTTGTGACAGACATCCCTGGTGCATTTCGACATGCAGATATGAACAAGTGCATACATATGATAATTGAAGGTATGGTTGCTGAACATGTGGCCAAGCTCAAACTGACAATATATAGAAAGAATATATGGCATGACAAGAAAGGAAAGCAAATGCTCTATCTCAGACTAAAAAAGGCATTGTACAATACACTTCAAGCAGCATTACTTTCCTGGTATCAAGCATGCTGGTGAGCTGGGGGTTCAGGATTAATCCTTATGACCAATGTGTGGCAAATAAACAAATAAATGTAAAACAATGCACCATAGTGTGGCATGTGGACAATTTGAAGATATTGCATGTAAGTGAAAGTGTCTTGGAGGGGATTATTCAGTGTCTGAACAAGAGCTTCAAGGGAAATCCGTTGGCGACGAGTAGAGGCAAAGTACTAGAGTACTTAGGGCTGACCTTGGACTACTCTTTACAAGGCAATGAAAGAATATCAATGTATGACTACATGAGGAAAATAGTGGAGGAAGCACGGGAAGACATGCAAGGGGTGTCCAAGACACCAGCAGGCAATCATCTCTTTATGACCAACCCAGACTGTGACAAGCTACTGGAAAAGACAGCACAGATTTTTTACCATATAATTGCCAAGCTTCTGTACCTATGCAGAAGAACGCGGCAAGACATACAAACAGCAGTAGCGTTCTTGTGTACAAGGGTGAAAAGCCTGGAAATTGATGACTACAAGAAGTTGACATGCATCATACAATACCTGAGAGGAACACAATATCTGACACTGAGTACGTACCTACCACAACAATTACTGGAAAAGAACGGCAGGGCCTCAAGCAGTAAGCACTTAAATGATATGTACTATTTCATTATGGATCAAATTAAAAATGGACATGTGAGAGTTGCATTCTGCCCCACACAGGATATGATTGCAGATTTTTTTACAAAACCGCTTCAAGTTGCTCTTTTTTTGTGTATGTGCAAAAAGATCTTAAACCTGCCTGCCATCCAAATTGCAAGTGTGCACAGGAGTGTGTTGGAGGAATGCGCGGCGGAGATTAAAGATCCAAATGACAAGAGGATCCAAATGAACAAAAGGATAGAAAGGGGAAATAAAAATGATAAGAATTTTAAAGTAAACAAGACTTGGAGGCAAGAGTCAAATGACAAGGGACGGACATGCACCCACGAGGAATAGCTCATAATTTCTTAATTTATTAGAATCCATGTCAATTTTAGCTTACGGCTGACTAGATAGTGAATGATCAACAGACCAAATGAAATAAACAGAAAGAACTAATCAATAAAGATTGGTTCTGTGGATGCACACCAACATCAAGAATCACGAATTAAGAACTGAACTTTTAGAAACAAGTTACGCAATTGTAGGCAAGCGATATTCCCCTGCGGTTACAAGCGAAGAAATTACAATAATTCTACAAGATAGGGAGTCAAAATAAAAGAGCCACAGAAGGATACAGGGAGTCCAAGCAAGAAAATGTCAAAAACCAGAAAAGAGTCATTAAAGGAGAAAGGAAGTCCAAGCAAGTAAATGTCAATAACAAGAAAAGAGTTACAAAAGTAGACTGGAAGCCAAGCAAGCAAAGGTCAAGAACAATAAAAGCTTCACAAAAGGAGACAGTAAGTCCCAGAGGCCAAGAAATGTGACACAAGACATCGACTCAATAGAATGATTTTTAGAACCTGCTGCTCACTGTTTTGTAAAAGATCCGGCCTATCCATTGCACAAGGCACTGAACTGGACTATGATAACATCAATCAAATCGTTAATATGAAAGAGAACGTTATTATGGAACTAAAATTATGCGCCTGATGACAACAATCCAGAAGACGTCAATAAAGTGCCCAATAGTAATTGAAGAAACTTTATCATGCTGTACTATCACAAGCACACCAAGCATATCTAAATCATCTCTAGTGACCGGATGGATAAGGATTCCAATAACTTTGATTATTTTTGCTAAACTATTGAAGCATCTTTGGATAGAGAGTATCTGCACTGGACATTTTTGCGATGCACAAAATGGATGAAGTTTAATGGAGAGTGTAAGAAATGGTTCATGTCAACCATCAAAGAATAATTTGTGCAAGTGTGGATGGACTGTCACGTGTTCTAGACAATTCTAAGTCCCTCCCATTAGATGGCACAGAAGACCGCTCATTGTACGAAGACCAGAACAGTTATGTTTTCAATGCCATATCTCATGATACAAGTGGTGGTCAAGCTCTAGCAATCATTTGCACTCATGACAAGGAGCAAGATTCAAGAGATTTATACTAGGATAGCAAAGATTTTATGAAAGTAAATCAAACATGATGTCTTGGAGAATATCGTCCAAGCAAGCTATTCTGTCCAAGATATTCTTCACCAATACAACACCAACGACATTCTGCATCGAAACCCAGTCCAGCGAAGGATTCAAGAAGTCAAGTCAATGACTAGCCTGTTTATGGATCGCGTTGACAGCCCCAACTATCTTTGGTTCTTATGTATGCTAGATTAGTTACAAGCTCTTGGTGGTCTGGCACAACCTAATCTTGGTATGAGACTCCTATTGAAGAAGCGCTTAGATATTCACAGGATATTTCAGCTTACTATGTTTCGGGTAGTATAACTCTGTGCTTTACCATCTCGCTGAAGGGAAGACACCTTTTCAAGAGCGTAAGGACGAGCTTGGACGTTTTGTTGAATCAGTAAGAATAACGCAGACTCATTTACATTCGAATATTGATCGCTTATTTGTGCGCCCTGAAAATGATCCGAAGTATCCCAATCTATGCTTGTTTCCATAAGCAGGAGAGTCTGGGACAATTGCAATTGAAAATCTTGTTGTTGAAACTGAAGTGGATGCAATTGAAAATCTTGTTGCTGAAACTGAAGTGGATGCGATTGAAAACCTTGTTTTTGAAACTGAAGTGGTTTTTATTGATCCTTCTAGACTCAGGCTACCTGATGTTGCTCCTGCAGGTATGCTTGGAATGACATTCTTACGAGAGCGATAAGTTGATGTATCTTTATCCAGAGCTGAAATATATGAATGCTCTTGGAATGACTCGCCAGCCTTACACTGTGAGTTTTGCACAATTGGCTCAAAAACATGCGTTATTGGAAGTTTCTGGTTGGAAGAGTTTCAAGGCCTATGTTAGAAATCAGAAAAAGACGAGCAGAATAAACAAGCAAAACTCATTTCTCTGCATACTGGACCGAACTTCAGTTTTGAGTTAAAATGCCTTGTAGTTGCAAGATGCTGAGTGTCTGGACAAGGAGAATGAAAATAATCTGTGAAAGCAATCAATATATACAGAATTGACCCAGCTCAAAGACCATGAGTATTTTGAGAACCATGGACGAGCGGAAAAGCTACCATAATTTTTTCAGAATATCAGAGTCCTTTTTATGTTTGATGTGAGACATGGTCTCAGAAGAAAAGAATGACTTGTAGCTGGCAGACGTATGACAGAAGTACTAAAAGATAATACTTATCTTTGAGAAGCATAAGAATGACTATGTTCCTTTCTTACTCGAATCGTCTCGAACTTTGTGCGGGTTACAGTACATATCTTGAAACATTCACCAAGGAGAAATTAGAATTTTTTTCTGCACTGGGGTTCATTGAGACTGTGTTGGATGATTATCAGAAAGGCACTGTATGGATTAAAAAGCTCAGGAGCGCTGCACCACAGCAACTTTGCAGATACTATGCATAATTTAGATTGATTTCCCTCCAATGCAGATCAGGGTGTATGGACGTTGGATTGTGAAAAATATTTTGAATATTTTGCAGTCTGGGTAAATGACAATTAGCATTCCGGAAAAAGTGGAAAAGTATTGTTTGAGTGGTTGGAGAAACTTGGATATAAAATGAAGGGTGTTGTCAAGCCCAAGTACCATCTTGGTGGTGATCACATTCATTTGAAGGAACAGATGAAGTTCTTACATGGGGGTTGCATAATTATATGAAGAAAATTTAATCTAAGTATGAGGTTCTGTTCAAGGAATGCTACCAAAGTGGGGGGATTACATGAAATTTGGAGCCTGAAGATCATCCAGATTTGGAAACAAGTCCTTTGCTGGGAGCGCGTGATACAGTTTTGTGCAGTTTAATAAATGGAGCTATGCACTGGGCAATGGCTCTTGGAAGGATGGATAGCTTTGCGACCACAACGACCATTTATTGAATCAGATATGTACCTTGCCAGGGAAATTTAGCAAGATTGCAGATAGGTATGCGTATGCGAGAAATAATCTCAAGACATCTATCAAGTTTAGAACAGAAATGCCTGATTATTTGCGGTTCAAGGCAGAAGATTATAATTCGGGCTATTTTCATCAGCCAGGGGTAGAAGAATTGCCAAGAGATGCACCTAATCTTTTGTAGGAGTCTTATGCAACAAGACACCAATTGAGTGGTTTTACAAGAAACAGAACACAGTGAAATCAGCAACCTATGGATCAGAGTTTGTTTAGATTGCATTGATACAGATCATATTATGGATTTGCACTTATCACAATGTTATTTGGATGTACCTTTGGAAGGACATTATTGGATGTTTGGAGAAAGTTTATGTGATTACGAGTGATACCATTTCAAGCTTAACATTGAAGAATCGTCACATTGCATTCACTTACCTTAGAGTTTGTGAGGCTTTTGCAAGAAAAAAATTTAAGACATTTCCAAATTGACTGAAAGTTCAATTCAGCAGATGTGTTGAGTAAACACACGTCCAGCGGTAAATGATTTGAATCGAAGAAGCTTATTCTTTTGCACAACGATGGCGCAATCAAGATTAGCAAAGAAGAGGAGGGTATCACCGGGTCATTTATTAGTCCTAGTCATGGGAACTCGCAATGTGCTCCACACGTTAGCACAGCGCGCCATGAGATGCCACAAAGCTCTGTAAGAGCGGGAATTCATGCACTTTATATTTCTTGCACACTGACAAATCCTAAAGGACTGATAATAGTTGTTAAGTTGGCATAGGCAATGCCATCCAGTTAGGATTAATTTGATCCTTGTGAATTAATCTTCAATAGGTGCTTTTGAGTTAGGCGGCGAAGATAAAGTTTTTTTTACAGAAAGCATGATCCATCAATCTAATTACTGTTTGTTTTTTAGTGGGGAATTATCCAACATCTGTGGTGGATTCATTTCATTCATCCAGCGCAGAACACGAGCAGAGAAAACAAAAGACATCATGTATTTACCTACTGAATTAAAAGAAAACTCATCACAAGCATTAAAACAGCTCGTGTCAAATTATGTTTGAATTTAGTCACAAAAGGACTCAAAACAACAAAAATTCTCTACATTAACAGCCGCGATCTCTAGTTAGTTAACAAAGAGATTGGCTGTAGATTGGCTTCTGGCAACAACCCGATCGGCGAGGGATGACACCATAGTCAGCAATGTATCAAACTTGCACAACACTTAAGCAGTTTTAGAACATGTCCGGAGGGATTTACTTGGAATTGAAAAGAAAACAATTGGCCAAGACTATTGACAAACAAAGGGTGAAGTATATGGCAGACTTGTTTCCCTGACGGAGGAGGATATACTCGCTCTCGAGTATGATGAAAATAGAGTCAAGACAACCATTCAAAAAACACAAATGAGTTGGATATGGAACATACAGGCATGCAATATAACTCTGAGCTATGTTCTTGGAATGCAGATCAACTGGATGGATCAAAAAATCATTTATGAGGATGAATGGTTTACAGAACGGATCTCATGTTATAATCCGAAATGAAAATCAATGATTAAGGTTACATTAGCTACAAACCTCCCTCCATTCAAATACTCCTGGCAACCCTGTGCGAACTATCAGACCAACAAAAACGCATAGTCAACTTTAGAAAGGGTATCATTCAAGCTAGTCTCTTACAGGCTCAAAGACAAGGCTAATTGGAATGATTGAAAACAATCTACCTTGACAGCTGATGTGGCTGATGGTGGGGAACTAGTCACAGACTCGACATATGTTCCTAAAGACCAAAAAGAACTTAAGCTTTTCAAAGAATGACTTTTTAATTATGTAAATGTCATTATCAGGACGTTGCATACTAACATGGGTCAATTTTTTTACATGTGCACGGGAACGCTGGAAATGCCCAGGTTGTATGGAAGGATTATTCATCATACATGAGGAAATTTACCAAGGTAGATGTGGAGCTTGAAGACTTAATGTCGCTCATACCCTAAAAATTTTTACCAATTGGTTGGATTATATTCGATGCTATGAGTCTTTGGTGACAAAAAGTCGCTTTTCACAAGTTGCATGAAGAAATATATGTTGCAAAATGATCTCCAAGAACACAAAGTCTTCATAAATTCTTCACATCGAGAGAAAGACAATATCGCCCAAGGCAATCGACCCCTGGATTTTGATGCTCATACTGACCTTGCTCAAAAACACGCGGCCCAAATGGATGGCCCAAACCCGTCTATGCACCGTCAATTCTCATTGTGTGTTGATTATGTTGGATAACATGAGGTTTAATAGTGTTTTTGATCCATGTACATTGTGACTATGTTCTGCCTCTCAGCTTTCAGAATGGACTGTCATATCTTGCTATTAGATCTTTCATGGATTCTGAATGTGAGAAACAACCCCGCATGATCCTGACTTCAGATGCTGCTTCGTCAGTTTTTCAGAATCACTTGGACATCTGATCACATATAAGGTACTTAAAATGGACACCAAGATGATTCTATACCGTTACAAAGTCTGATTGGCTAGAACCGAACCAAATCTCCGCGCTGCCGAAGAAAGCCAAGTAACTGAAGAAAGCCATGTAAGACATGAAAACCCTGGCGAGTCCAATGCAAGCCCCAACCCAGTCATACACTCCCGTGACTTCCTCATGGCCAAAATGACTCAAGTAACATCACTGAGAGGATCTATCTATCTATGTACGCAGAAGACAGTACATGAATGAAACCACGTATTTTTTAAGCTCTTGAATATCTTGAACGCCCAATCTTCCAACATAATCATGTCATACTTTTCTGAGCTGAATTGATGATGGAGCCTATGAAGAAATACAAACAATCAACCAAATCCTTGACAAGATCAAAGATGACTTCTGAAAATTTAGATCTATTGATGCACATCAAGACTTTTTGAAAGTTTCTGATCCTGATTACAAGGAATTTTATCAGAATGTTCTTGTATTATGGTAAGTTAGGGAGATCTCATATGAACCTTTATCGATCATTGCTAAATCTGATCCAGAGACATGTGCCAGCTACGCCAAGTAGAATAATATATTGATGCATGAGGGATGAAGAAAGTTCACTAGGTTCACAAACAGGCAGAATAAACTGCCATGCCTAGTTAACCAAGACAAATATCAAACCTTTAGAATGGCACCAGTCTACCATTGTGGTTTCCTTTTTCACTTGTGTTTGTTTCTAGCTAAACTTAACAAAATGGAGGTGCGGACTACCAACATTGGTAGCTTTTACATGGATGCCTACACAGAAAATACAGCTTATGTTGTTCCTGGAGATGAGATTGGGTATTGAGCGGAAAATATGTAGATTGACGTGAAGGCGCTTTATGGCTTATCAAGGAGATCTTGATTGTGTCAAGCAAGTATATTGGAAGGATTCGGCATGCATAACTATGATTACATGTCCATCAACCAGATTAAAATGCTAATCCTATCCCTGAACATGATTGGACCAGGATTATCTATGGAAATGTGAAAGAACTTGTACGCATTACAGAATGTTATTCTAGCCATACATGTTGATGCTAACCTATGTCATGACTTCACCACGGGACGCTGTTAACGAGTCCGTTACTGCACAAAAATCAAATTGCTTAATGGGGGTTCAGGTAAAATGAATATGACAAATGTGTCGCAAACAAAACCATCAATGGAAAGCAATGTACTATTATATGGCACGTCAAAGATATGCCATGTAGACCCCAAAGTGGTAAACAAAAGGCTCAAAGAAAAATTTGGACAAGAAAGCCCACTTGTGACATTGCAGGGCAAAACAGTAGAATATCTCAGAATGTGCATTGATTACACTGTAAAAGGTAAAGTAAAAATATCAATATATGACTACATAGATAAGATGCTGGCAGAATTTCCATCAGACATGAATGGAGTGTCTACAACCCCAGCTGCATTGCATTTATTCAACGTGGATGATGGCTCAGAGAAACTGGACAAAGACAAGGCGCAATTGTTTCACCATCTGGTCGCGAAATTACTATACCTAAGCTGAAGGAGCAGACAAGACATACAAACTTCAGTGGCATTTCTATGTACCAGGCTACAATCCCCAGATGTGGATGATTACAAGAAACTGGCAAGAGTAATGAAGTACATACGCAGTACAAGGGACATCACACTAACTATGGAAGCTGGCAACGGACTCAAATGGTGGGTGGACAGCTCATACGCAGTACACCCCAACATGAGAAGTCACAGTGGAATCTTTATGACCCTAGGTAAAGGTACAGCATACTCATCATCCAGTAAGCAGAAGTTAAATACAAAAAGCTCTATGGAATCGGAATAGGTGGCCATTGACAAGTCTATGGGACAAATACTATGGTCCAGGCATTTTTTAGCGGCACAAGGTGAACACGTACCTACCACAACAATATACCAGGACAATAAGAGTACCATACTACTGGCAGAAAATGGGAGAACATCAAGTAGTAAACAAACTAGACATCTGAACGTTAGATACTTCTTCGTGATTGACAAAATCAAGAAGGGCAAGGTAAAAATTGCATACTGTCCCACACAGGAAATGCTAGGCGATTTTTTCACCAAGCCATTACAGGGTACGCAGTATGTACAGATGAGATCCAGCAGGACTAGCTCATAATTTCTAATTTTATTAGGACGTGATTTGATTTTAACTCAATGTTAGATCTTTCCTATGTTCTCAACAGTTAATGACTGAAAAAGAACAACTGTTTAAAAATGAAAAGGAGGCATCCATTGTCAATTATCACACAAGATAAACAAACCCAAATGACCTTTGACTGCTTACAACCTTTTCTTTCGTGATGAGAGAGCAGCAATTTTGAGAGAATAAGTTTTTGCAACTTTTGGCCAACTTGGAAGAAAGATTGGTGAACACTGCAATGCAATCAGTACTTTTGTCAAATACATACAAAATACAGGCCAAAATGGTTTAGGAGGAGTATGAATTGAATCTTAAAATCTTTCATGAACAAGAAGACGCGATGCTCTTACAAATGGGCCATGAAATAGAAGCCAAGAAGAGAGTCAAAAGCAATAAACCACCTTTGAAGAGAGCTAGGGATAATGATTATACAACAGGAAATATAAAGACTAGACAGAAGACTTTGTGTCACTCTCGAGTTATATGCAAGGCATTTCCTGTATATTAAGCAAAATGCGACTCTGATCATTCCTAATCAATATACGTCGGAGCATCTACATTCTGTGTAAATTACGCTGAAGAAACACGAGTACGCAAATGCAATGAAGTGATTGCAGCACTTTTGAAAAGTGCCATGTCTGCTGATAGATTGAATGGCAGAGAAGCTCCTATCTTTCAGCGCGGTTTTCTTCAAGGAGTGGCATGGCGAAGGGAGACATCCTTACATAATCAAATACCAACTGAACACATTTTGGCTGCGCAGCTGAAAAGTATTGAAAACAGTGTATCAGATACTCAACATAGCTCAGCAAATATTCCATCTCTAGACTCGATTCACCATGTTTTGAACTCCATGGCCCGAATAAATAAAATGTGGACGACTCCAGTTGCTCTTGCTCTGGTAGCGTACATTCAGAAAAAAAATTCAGAGCTGCTCGCATGAACTTAAACATCATTAGTTCATTCCTGTAGAGAAATTTTCCTGGTCAGTATCACGAAGCATGGTGACTACATCAATTGAGGCATTTTTATGAAAGTTCAATCGTCAGAAACATGCATGATATGCAAACCAAGCACAAGACAACAGATGAGTTTGGATAAGACAAATTTGTAAATTTATGTTTGGCGAGACTTGTAGGATAGCAATTTTCTTATATTAAAATAAACCAAATCACTCATAATAAAAGTAATGCTATTTTGGATTGTTCTGAAGAGCAAAGCGGATCTCTATATGAATATAATCTGGCACATCCATTTCAAAGAAAGTCGACTATATGTGGTAGTTTGGAGAGCCCAAGTCCCAATGAAGCAAACATTCACTCCACTTTCCATGAGCCTCATCGGGAACCAACGGAATGATACCGTGCATCCTATCTGGTTGTTTCAAGATTATATTTGCGGCTTCCATCCCTGTCA
>Ga0075156_10001055_pt1 | contig 14779 bp, 9 predicted proteins | sample JI81AbrownDNA_FD_70966 | JGI IMG/M metagenome (GOLD analysis project Ga0075156, IMG submission 70966) | Wastewater effluent complex algal communities from Wisconsin, to seasonally profile nutrient transformation and Carbon sequestration -... | ecosystem: Engineered > WWTP > Effluent > Algae...
CGGACTTCCCAGCCACTTGGTGTTTGAATTATCGATGACGAGTGATGTGTAGCTATGCTTGTCGATTGCGCCGCCGGTAAAGCCGTGCCAATCACCGGCAGTATTCTTGACGACGATTACCGGTCCGGGGTTACTATTCTTATAATTGGTGACCCAGATATTCCCCTTACGGTCGGCGGCTGCTTCTGCAGCGAGCACATACTTTCCGGATTGGTCAGCTGCTATTGCTTTGAGTTCGGAATTTGTTGTATTATACATCGTTATGACCGTATCATCTTCAATTTTCGCTACTCCTGCTCCCCAATTTCCTGCCCATACAGACCCGTCAGGCATCGAACTTATCTTGAAGTATCCGTTTGTCACCAATTGAGGATAATTATCTGTAATAAAATTTCGGAATGAACCATTGGCATAATGCGTGAATCCACCGCTTCGGTCGGATTCGGTAGCGCTCCAGAGTCCGCCTTTGGTATCGATGGTCATGCTGAGGAAGAGGTTGGAATACGGTGTGTTGAGCTTGAGGATTTCGGTGGTGCCATTACGGACGATTGCCATTCCATTCGACAGAAAACGCGGAAAGAGCGCTCCTGCAACGACCGACAAACCTGAAAATTCAGGTAATGGGTTGACGGCGAGCTTCGTTCTGTTACCCAAGACATCAACGGAAAAGAACGAATAAATATCAACATAATATAATGAATCAGCAGAAGCACCGAAGGAACGAATCACAGCTAAATCTTTGAGATCTTTTATAATTGGCGTAAATACGCCATTGTCATATTGCACGATTCCGCTTGGCTGAGCGATGTATAATTTCCCTTTCATCTCCACAAGACCGATACAGTTATTTTCCGGCAGCCCGCTTGTAGTAGTAAAATTGCGCCACACCTGTGGATTACGAAGCGAAGTAGCTGACAGTGGCGCGCAGGCGAGACCAAGCGGAGTGATAGCCCAAAGCGTATCTCCCATCGTCACTAACTTCAGAACAGATGTATTTGGCTGAAAGCTGCCAAGCTGACGAATATCATCCCCGGGTGCGTCATTGAGATCATAGCCGATAATACCAAAATCGCCGGCTATATAAATAATGGAATCCATAAAAAGGAAGTCGTTGATACGACGCTTGGTGAGCGTGGCTTGATTGCGGATATCGGTAATATGCCGAAAATTAAGCTGCGGGTCGATGACATCTACTACGCCGTCATCCGAGCCGACATAAATGGACTTGTTCTTTTGATTATAACCGATTGCGGAATTATTCAAGCTCATCAGAGCGTCGATATTCCGAAATTCAGTCGTTACTTTACTCGTTTCATTATACCGAAATACACCGCCTGAGGTAGCAGACCATATAGTACCGCTGTCATCGACCGTCGTCGCCCGCACGGTGTACATCGACGTATGAGTTTTCCAATTGTCAAGGCGAATTTGCGAAGAGACCGATATGGGAAGCAAGGCGAGCAGGAGAACGAAAATGAGGTTTTTCATAATAATTCGGAGATGCAAGATGATAGAATTAATGGAACTACATGTAGAAATTAAACTCAATCAGTCTCCGTTTCGAAAAGTTGGGAATTGAAGGGATGAATTATACTGCTAAAATCGCTTTTTTTTTAGAATTGACCAAACTCTCAACACTCAGAACCATGAAAACATACGATACTACTTCCATTCACCTAAGTAAACATCCCTGTCAAAGCAGCTTCTCAAAAATCTCCATCATTTGTTTTCCGACCACCTTCCAATTGAGACGCTGTCGATACTCGGCGAAAGAAGTTCTGGCAAGACGCGCATACTTTCCTGTTTCAGCCATGACCGAAGAGATATAGTCCGCATAGCGTGCCGCAGGATCCGAGAGTCCGAAGGTATAGCCGTTGACATCATTTATAATTACTGAAGTTATCCCGCCGACATCGGTACTGATACACGGCATTCCGAAAGAATTTGCCTCTGAAAACACAATCGGCGTACAATCAGCCCTCGACGGAAGAATCAGAAAATGAGATTCTTCAAAAAGTGCTTGTAGTTTCAGAACTTCTGCCGGTTGAGATTTCCTCAAAAACCCATGGAGTACCACATAATCAGGGAGTTTTGCAATCGGTGGTGTACAGCCTACAATATGGAGCTCGGCTGCAATACCGCGTTCATTGAGAATTCTCGTAACCTCTAGCGCCACATCGCCTCCTTTTCGAAGCCAATCGACACCAATAAAAAGTAATTGTATCACCTTGCCACGTTTAGCAAGAAGACCTTCGATATCCTGCTCACTCCTCACATCATCGATATTAGCACCAAAAGGCACGACATGTACTTTATCCGAACGGATGTGGTAGTCGTTGATCGCACTTTGAGCAGCCCATTGAGAACTATACAGCGCCGCAGCGCAGGTATCAAGAGCAGACTGTTCCATTGCGAGTGAATTCCGGATAGTTTGCTTGCTAAGATTGGTATAATCGTGATAAAAATCCTTGATAACGGGAAATGTAGCATCTGCAAAGAAGACTAATGGCTGCTTACACCTGAGAAATGCAATTGGATAAGACCAAATTCCAAGCACAATATCGGGATTGATGCCTTGCAATTGCCGTGAAATCTGTTCGGCATTATGCCTGAGAATCGCCGGCTCGGCCTGCCGTATATGTCGTTTTCGAAGAATTTCCCGATAAAATAACTGCTTGCCTTTGTAATAAAGCGCGTTCTTTTCGGCGAGCGGCCCTACATATTCAATCGTAGCTCCCTGCTTCTCCAGTGACTTGGCAATATAATAGCCGAGCCCCGACCAGCTGTTGACCAAGCGCGCATCGAACGTTGAAACGTAGGCAATTTTCATAAAAATAAAAGCGGCGCACTGCGACTGATTGCGGGAAGTGTTCTATTCCGTAAAGAGTTGAGTTCGGTACAAAACAATTAGGTCCGAAATGGATAAGCGATGATTCAATTGTTGCAAGTAGAGAGAATTTTTAGTATCACTTATTCCGCTCACCATCTTATCGTAGAAACACTTACCACCTACCAAGAAGCTGTTCGCCGCTGTAACTGTAGATAAATCAATACTATCAAATAGTTTGCTTGCCCATTTCTTCATAAAATGCGGCAGTGGCAATAATTCCCTTTTCAAAATTCTCGAGCAAGAAATGTTCGTCAGGGGAATGTGCATTTTCCGTTGACAGCCCGAATCCCATAAGCACCGTCGGCGCCTGAAGAATCGTATCAAACAGCAGGCACACCGGTATCGAGCCGCCTTCTCGCGTGAGGACTGCCTTCTTGCCATAGGCAAATTCGAGTGCCACCCGGGCTGCATTCATTCCCATTGAGTCACGGGGAGTGAGCACCGGATTCGCTCCATGATGATGCTCGACTTCCACTCTCACTGTAGGCGGAGCGATCGAAGTAAAATATTCCTCAAACTTTCGGGCAATATCATCTGCCTGTTGATTCGGTACTAACCGCATGGAAATTTTTGCTTTAGCTATCGACGGCAGCACGGTTTTTGCGCCGACTCCGGTGAAGCCACCGATAATTCCATTGACATCGAGCGTCGGACGACCCGATACCCGCTCCAGCGTCGAATAGCCGAATTCACCGAAGGTAAACGGTACATCAATTTCACGGCGATACGCATCCTCATCAAATGGCAAGGCAGCGTAATCGGCGTGTTCCTCGACCGTTAGCTCCAATACATCGTCATAAAAACCCGGTATCGTTATCCGTCCATACCCGTCTTTGAGTGTCGAAATCATATCACACAAGGCATTAATAGGATTCGCAACCGCACCACCGAAGCTCCCGGAATGCAAGTCCCGATTCGGACCGGTGACTGTCACTTCCATATAGCAAAGTCCGCGTAAACCATAGACTAACGACGGAACGCCCGGAGCATAGATAGGAGTATCTGACACAAGCACCGTATCACAACGCAGCAATTCACGATGTGTACGGATAAATTCCTCAAGGTGAATACTGCCGATTTCTTCCTCGCCTTCAAGGAGTAATTTCACATTCACTGGTAATTCCCCATGCACGTTCAGATACGACTCAAGCGCTTTAATATGCAGGAAAATCTGCCCCTTATCATCGGTCGCTCCACGGGCAAATACCTTACCGTCACGGAAGGTCGGCTCAAAAGGAGGATTCGTCCATAAATTCAGCGGATCGACCGGCTGCACATCATAATGACCATAAAATAAAACAGTTGGCGCGTTTTCACGCTTCGTTTTGTACTCGGCATATACAATAGGATGCCCATTCGTCGGGAAAACCGTCACGTCATTTATCCCAATAGCGCGGATATGCTGCGCAACGAATTCGGCACACGCAGCTACATCGCCCGCATTCTCAGGCGCCGTCGATACTGATGGAATTCGAAGTAAATCAGCGAGTTCGTCAAGGAAGCGTTGGAGATGTTCTGTACAATATTGTTGTATGTCGTTCATAATTTTCGATATATAAAGATTGAAATCGCATTTGTTGAGCGCAAAATTACAAAATCAGTTTTTCATGGGCACTTTTTACAGAACTTTTGTTCCCGTTGCTTTACCCCTCACCGTCGCCTGCGGGCACCCATTGCCGTCCAAGCGTTTGGGCAACAGATATCGTTCAGGATCATTCTATTTAGACAGTTACATCCGTTTTCCGTCGCTATCAAATAGAAGCACATGTTCCTTTGCAAAGGCAAAACATACATTGTCGCCGGATTTCACACCGGAGGTAGCACCCGTCCGACAGCATTTGAGTTCACCGGCTGTTTCAAAATAGACGAGTGTTTCATGCCCGATAAACTCAACCGACTGAACCCGAGCTGAGAATTCATTCTGCACTTTAGTATGAGTAGTCGTAGAGGAATTTCCTGTGATAATGAGATGTTCAGGACGGATACCAAGAGTACATTCAACTCCGGGAGAAGCGTTAAAATCAGCTTCAAGTGACATTATACAACCATTATTATTTTCAACAAATTGCAATCCATTATTTGCGCTCATTTTCCCTTTAAAAAGATTAATCTGCGGACTTCCGATAAACGAAGCCACGAATTCATTTTCCGGTGAATGATAGATGTCATACGGAGTTGCAATTTGCTGAATTGCGCCATGTTTGAGGACGACGATTCTATCGCCCATGGTCATTGCCTCGGTTTGGTCATGGGTGACATAGACAGCAGTGACGCCTAATTTCCGTTGAAGCGCGATAATGTCGGAGCGCATCTGCACGCGAAGCTGCGCGCCGAGTTTAGAGAGGGGTTCGTCAAAAAGGAAAAGCCGTGGCCGACGGATGATTGCCCTTCCGAGAGCGACGCGCTGACGCTGACCACCGGAGAGCTCTTTCGGCTTGCGATTGAGGAGATGTCCGAGCCCGATCATTTCAGCAGTCTCCCGCACCCTGCGCTTGATGTCCTGCTTGGGTTCGCGCCGCACCGACAGTGGGAATCCGATATTATCCTCGACAGACAAATGAGGATAGAGTGCATAATTTTGAAAAACCATACCAACATCCCGATCTGCGGGCTGAATATCGTTCATCCGCTTGCCGCTGAATAATAAATCTCCGCTTGTGATTGTTTCGAGTCCGGCGATCATCCTCAGGAGCGTACTTTTACCGCATCCGGAGGGGCCGACGAGCACCAGGAATTCTCCCTCAGCTACATCGAAAGACACATTGCCGACAGCTATCGACTTATTATCGTATTCTTTAGTAATAGAAACGAGTTGCAGATAATTCATAGGTCATTTTTTTCATGAATGGTTCCATAAGCACTTGCCTCAAATCAAGTGTTTACGTACGAGAATCAAAATTTTTTGTGGGGCAAAAATAGGGAAAAATATGCGCCGAAACGCAAGTGAATTTGCGGGTCGATTAATAGTGAAAATTTATCAAATAAGAAAGTTTTTTCCACTTTGAAATTTAAGGAAATAAAAAAATTTGCTTAAAGTGAAATTTTGTTTGTCTTTTCGCATTTATCGTTTTAGTTTTGCAGAGAATTTTTTGAGCAGCATCAAAAAATCTGCACTTCCCTCAAGTTTCGCACTCGGATTTTGATCATGGTGGTTCAGTTTTTGCACGCTACTATCGCCTCTCACCTGACGATACCCGGGAGATTTATAGTAATAGCGGAGTAGAATTCTGCTGAGCGGACATTGGAACTATTGAGAAGAACAAGTAAATGGCAGACAAGCAGTTACGACTCCACAACGTTGAGAAGAACAAACGATACTCACTCTACAGTCAGCTCTTGACTATTATGATTGTGGTTGGTGGTGTGTTTGCTTTGGCAGTGATGTGGAAATCAAAACAGAGGTTGCAGGATGTTCGGGTGACGGGCACAAAAGCCCTTTCACAGCAGGAAATACTTGATATTTCGGAGCTTGACACGACGGATCATCCGTATTTAAAAGACATTGAGCTTGCAGTTATTCGTGAAAATATCCGCAAGCATCCTTTTATCAGGTCGGTAGAAGTGGCGCATGGAGACAACGGGGTGATAGCGATTGCAATTGATGAGCGCGCACCTATTGCAGCGATCAAATCATCGGGTGGTAATTTGCAGTATATTGACAGTGAAGGGAAAATTTTACCGTACCGACTGTTTTCAATCGTATCAGATGTGCCGATTGTGCATGGAGTCGAGACGGTAGGCAGAATTGATAGTGCCGGACTTGGTGGTCTCGTCGAGCTTTTAAAGGAATTACAATTCACCGAAAACGGTGAATTGTATCAGCAAATTTCGGAGATTGGCTATGATGCAAGTTTGTCGTCGTTCTCTCTCCGTTCGGCAGATGCAGGATTTTCGGTCAGTGTAGGTAAAGCAGAAAATATGAACGGTAAATTCTCCCATTTATATGCATTTCTCACACGAGAATTGCCCAAGCTTCCTAAAAATTCAATTGATTATATCGATCTCCGGTGGTCAGGTCAGCTCGTAGTTAAGAAAAAAACAGTGGCAAGTATCAGTAGGTAATTACAGAAAATTATGAATCAAGATTTGAGCAAAAGCACGGATGATATTATTGTTGGATTAGATATTGGCACATCAAAAGTATGTGTACTCGTGGTCGCAACCGATTCATCCCGGCAAACCTTGAACATTTTAGGAATTGGTCTCGCCGATAGCGAAGGTCTCCGTCGGGGAGTCGTTGTCCATATCGAAAAAACGGTGAATTCCATCCGTCAGGCAGTCGAGCAAGCAGAGCAGCAGGCAGGTATTAAAATCAAAGATGTCGTTGTTGGTATAGCCGGTGACCATATTCAATCCCTCCCTACCCGAAGCATTATCTCCATTTCTAACCCTACCAAAGAAATTTCTCATGCGGATGTACAGCGACTTTTGGACGAAGCGCGCAAGATTGCGATATCTTCGGATAGGCGCATACTCCATGTGATTCCACAGGATTATATCATCGACGGACAGGACGGTATCACCGATCCGATTGGTATGAGCGGCATCCGCATGGAGGCAAATGTCCATATCGTGACCTCCCTCTTTACGGCAATGCAGAATATTGACCGCTGTGTAGAGCGGGCAGGACTCAAGGTGAGCGAAATCGTGCTTGAGCCACTGGCAAGCAGCAATGCTGTACTTGACAATGACGAAAAAGAAGTTGGAGTCGCACTCATCGATATCGGTGGCGGCACGACGGATGTGGCTGTCTTTGTGGAAGGAATTATCCGCCACACGGCTGTATTTGCAATTGCAGGACATCAGGTAACTGACGATATTTGCAAGGTGTTGGGAATATTGCAGAATCAAGCTGAGCGTATCAAACGTGAATATGGACATGCTCATCAGGAAAGTATCATGCGCGATGAGGTATTTATGATACCTGGGATAGGTGGACGCAAGCCGCTCGAAGTGACCAAAAGCTTGCTTTGCCAGATCATCGAACCGCGTATGGAGGAAATTTTTGAATTCGCCCACGCGGAAATCCGGAAATCCGGCTATGCCGATCGTCTTTCGGCGGGTGTGATCGTGACAGGTGGGTCAGCACTGCTTCGTGGAACGGAAGAATTAGCGCAACGCGTGATAGGGCGTCCGGTCAAGATCGGAATTCCGTCAGCTATGGGTTATGGTGGACTTGCTCCCGAAGTTGAGAGTCCGATGTTCTCAACAGCCGTTGGCTTGGTAATGCAAGGATTACGCACCCGCAGCATCGTTTCAGTCGATGACCATGAGGATGTAGCCGTGAAAAAGCCGTCGCTCTTTGGGAAAGTAAAGTCTTTTTTCGAGGATTTGTAGTATTTCAGAAAAACTAATTTTTTTTTGGAGAAATTAGTGGTATTTTAATTTGTCTAATAACTTAATTTTTATAACATAATGAACTTATCGGTTTCATATTTTTTAGGTGGGGGGAAACGTGCCTATAGAAGTTGATACAATACATCAGGGCGCGAAAATTCGCGTCATAGGCGTTGGCGGCGGAGGCGGCAACGCAATTAACAGCATGATTCAACGTGGCTTAAGTGGTGTCGATTTTGTTGCAGCCAATACCGACGCCCAAGACTTGGCCCGTAATCAAGCACCTCATAAAATCCAACTCGGCAAGGAAACTACCCGCGGACTTGGAGCCGGAGCACGGCCTGAAATCGGACAACGCTCAGCTGAGGAAGACATGGACGAAATTCGTGAAGCACTTCAGGGCAGCGATATGGTGTTTGTCACAGCAGGTATGGGTGGCGGCACAGGTACAGGTGGAGCTCCCGTTGTGGCGAGAGTAGCACGTGAGCTTGGCGCATTAGTCATCGGCATTGTGACCAAGCCCTTCGACTGGGAAGCGCGGAAACGTTCCACCGAAGCCGAAGGTGGAATCAACGAACTCCGCAAGCATGTCGATGCGCTTATCACCATTCCTAATCAAAAACTTATGAATATCATCAGCCGCCAAACGACCTTCAAGGATGCGTTTCAGCGGGTCGATGATGTGCTTTATAATGCTACTCGTGGCATTGCAGATTTAATTTCTCATACCGGCGATGTGAATGTGGACTTTGCCGATGTCCGTACAATCATGAAAGACATGGGCGACGCACTCATGGGTATTGGTGTCGCAAGCGGTGAGCATCGCGCGATTGAAGCAGCTCAAAATGCACTCAACTCTCCCCTGCTCGAAGGAATTTCAATTTCAGGCGCACAGGGCGTACTCGTTAATGTCTGCGGTAGCTCAGACTTAGCAATGTTTGAAGTGCAGGATGCCGTGAAAATTATCGAAGAAGCAGCCGGCGATGATGTGAATTTAATTTTCGGTATCGTGACCGATGAAGCAATGGGCGATAAACTCATGCTCACCGTCGTGGCTACCGGATTCAAATATCAGGAAACCGCAAAGGTACAGGAAAAAGCAGCAACAGCTCCCGTACCACCGCCGCCGACTCAGCCGCAACCGCAGCCAAATATCCGCTCGGTATCGCCCTCCAATGGCAATGGCATGAGCCGTCCGTCGATTCCGGTTAATCGCGAAAGACAATATGTAATTCCAAACTCAAGCCCAAGCGGCGTCCGTGAATTACAAGAGCTTGATACTCCGGCAGCCTTCAGACGCTCCAATACTCCGGGTTCAATTAGAATTAACTCCTTAAATGACATGTCGGTAGGAGCTACATTTACGAACCCTCCGGGAATTATCTCCATCGGACGTGATAATGCAAAAGAAGCCGCCATCGAAAAACCGGCGTTCCTGAGAAAAATCATGGATTAATCCTACGCGAACATAACTATCAAATAAAAAAGCGGCCCGAAAGCCGCTTTTTTATTTGGTGCTAACTCCTTCATTTGCGCATCATGCGTACCGGGGCTGCCGGTGTATTTTGAATGCAAATGAAGTAGAAGATGATACCATTCCCATGTATTCGGAGTGGTTTCGGCAGGCAAAGTCGTTAAAAGGTGAGGATTATATTTTCCGTGCGTCGAAGCATACGGAGAGAAAATTCTAACTTTCAATTTACAAAACACTTATATATAAAAGAGCCCATGATAATGATAATCATCACGAGCTCTTTTTGATTGCGCCACTGACATTTATACACTCTCAGCATCACCCTATTAAAAACCAATTTCGCATCGGTATTTCTATAAAATTCAGAAGTAATTTTCTGTGCATGATATTTTTCTTGGAAATAACGTATGATCTGTGTAAGTTGCCTTGAGAAAGTGAGTTACACGTTCACTTTTTCTACAATTTACTTTTTCCGCTGCTACTATCCGCCCTGCTCTGTCAAGGGCATTTATTTACTTTTTTCCGGAGGTTTAGATGAAAATGTTCGTTACCCTTGTTCTCGCCGCACTTCTGCTGACATCCATGAGTGTATCTGCGCAGTCGTTTACGGTTTCAATTACGCCGCCTGTGCAGACGATTACGGTCGGTGAGTCTGCGACCTATTCGGTGGTGATTACACCGCAGAATGGTTTTAATGCTACTGTTTTTCTATCGGTTGACGCCGGATCATTTAAAGGTACGGCCACTCTCTCCGTTACCGAACCCAATCCTCCGTATTCAAACATCACCCTCAAGGTCAGACCTTCTATTCAGGATACGGGAATACGTACATTTACCGTTAAGGCCGAGAATAGTGGTATCGAATCGAGCGCTACCTGTAGTATTACAACCCGGAAAAATACTCAATGGGCGAATATTAAATATCCTATAACTCCTATAAATAATGTAAAACTCAGTTATATCCGATTAGATAATGACGGGAATATTAGCTTTGCTTCTCGCCAATATTTGGGTAATTCTCAAAACCGTCAAGATTCGATTGTCATTTATCATTTCAGGAATCAGCACTGGGAGTCGGAAACATTCCGTACATCACCACCGGATCCCCGCACATATGGATACTTTGGTGACGTTGTTGATAAAGAAGGAATGAATTGGTCTATTACCGATAAAGGTATTGCCAAATATGATGGTAAATTCATTACTGTTTTCAATCAAACCAACTCCGATATTCCTTATACAAGTTTTAGAAATTTAATGCTGGATCGAAGTGGATATCCTGTTTGTACGACTGAAGATAACAAGAAAAACTATGCAGTTTCACGGTATGATGGAAATACCTGGAAATCTCTTAAGTTAAAACTACCAAAAGATCCTCATAATAATTTTGAAGTATTTTGGAATAGTAATCTTTGTATTGATTCGACCAATCGAATCTGGATACCACCTACTAATTTTGGGATGGTAAGAGTTACCGACACGATCCAAGAAGATTTTCCTATATCGGGTGGACTATTTTATTCAAGCGTTAGTAGTATGCTTTGCGATAAGGATGGAGAAATGTGGTTTATGTATAACCCTACGCCAAAGACCATAACATTTACTCATTTTGACGGAACGAAATGGGAGCCAATATATACACCGACTCAAGAAACCTTGTATTCCTTTATCTTAGATGAGAATAAAAATATTTGGGCATGCTCAGGCGAGGGCTTACACAGGTATGGTAATAATGGAATTTGGTGGACGACCTATAACAAGACCAATTCCCCACTAACCGGTCGTGTTTACAGTGTCTTACAGGACAAGAACAAAAATTTCTGGTTGTCATCGACGGAAAACGATTATGCGTTCTATGTCTTCAACCCCAATGGCTTAGTCGATATCCCGCTTGCGCCGGTATCAGTCGAAGAGTTACCGGTCAGCACAGAATCATCGATTACCATCTCTCCGAATCCTACTTCTACGTCCGTGACTCTTGCTGGTTTATCAAGTGTTACTTCCTTCCGCGTTGTCAACAGTTTGGGTATGGATATGGGACTTGGCGGCGAACTTGCCATCGGTGCAGCTCAAGAAGAAATCAATGTTTCTGGTCTGGTAGCAGGTATCTATTTTGTGCAACTCCGCACCCCGACCGGTATAATTACCAAGCCGATGATGGTCGTGCGATAATTGTACCTTCAAAAAAGAGAGCCCATGATGAGATTTCATCACGGGCTCTCTTTATTTGCGCCTCTTGCGTTACTCAATCACCCAAGTTCCTCCGCCTCGGCAAATGCCACTTCACCTTCGGCAAGATCGAGTGCTCTTTCATTCGGTGTGCCGAAGACCGACGCGCGTACGTCGTCGAATTCACCTTCCCAGCGCGCGACAACGACGGTCGCGAGACAATTACCCAGTAAATTAACAGAAGTACGCGCCATGTCCATAAGTTCATCCACACCAAAGATGACAGCTACGCCGACAGCACCGATGCCTGCCGGCAAGCCGGGAATACTATTCAACGTTGCAAGTAATATCACGAGCGAAGCCCGTGGAACGGCCGCGACTCCTTTGGAAGTAATCATCAGCGAGAGCATCAGCATAATCTGCTGTCCAATCCCGAAATGGAATCCGGGTGTGGTAGTCTCTACTGCCTGCAACACAAATACCGATGCCATCGCGAGATAGAGCGTCGTTCCGTCGAGATTAAAGCTGTATCCGGTGGGCATGACAAACCCTACTATCCGCTTGGGAACGCCGAAACGCTCCATTACTTCCATCGCTTTCGGCAGTGCGGACTCGCTGCTCGTCGTCACAAAGGCAATCGTAAACGGTTCGCGGATAGCCCGCAGGAACTGTCTCACCGGCACCCGCGCAATCGACGCAACGGCGCCAAGCACCAATACCACAAACAAGATAAGCGCGATATACAGCGACCCGATCAGCATTCCGAGATTCTTGAGGACTTCGAGTCCCTGATGTCCAATTGTCGCTGCCATTGCAGCGCCGACTCCAAAGGGCGCGAACATCATCACGAAATTGGTGAATTTAAACATCACCTGCGCGAGCGACTCGCAGAATCTGAGAATCGGCTTACCCTTTTCACCAACAGCAGATACAGCCATTGCAAATAGCACGGAGAAGGCAACAATTTGGAGTACATCGCCACGCACCATCGACTCGATTACGCTTGAGGGAAACACATGCACAATCGTTTGAATCAGCGTTTTGGGATGATTCTCGGCAATCGCTCCGAGCGTACTTGGGTCTGCATTAAGTACTACTCCGGCACCTGGTTGCACGATATTGACGACGGCAAGTCCGATAAAGAGTGCTATCGTTGTTACAATTTCAAAATAGAGAATTGATTTAGCACCCATTCGCCCAACTTTTTTTAAATCTCCTCCGCCGGCGATACCGATGACAATCGTCGAAAAGACGAGCGGCGCGATAATCGACTTGATGAGATTGAGGAAAATATCCCGCAGGAAAGATATCTGCGTGCCGAACTCCGGAAAGAGCCAGCCCACGAGCAATCCGACGACCAAGCCAAGCAGAATCTGTGTCGTCAGCGAGAATTTCCACCACTTTTTGGGTGCGTCACCTGCCGCTAATTCCATGGAAGTACCTTTTATAATAAATACATAGGGTTAAAATTGTTCGAGTACACGCACATCATTTTCATACAGCAAGCGGATATCGTCGATTCCCGTGCGGAGCATTGTCACGCGTTCGATACCGAAGCCAAATGCATATCCGCTATAGACTTCGGGGTCGATGTTACAATTTTTCAGCACATTCGGATGCACCATGCCGCAGCCGCAGATTTCGAGCCATCCGGAGTATTTGCAGATTCTACAACCTTTGCCGCCGCAGAGATAACACGAGATATCGACCTCAGCACTCGGTTCGGTGAAGGGGAAATATGAAGGACGGAAGCGGAATTTGGAACTCGAACCATACATCTCTTTGGCAAAGGTGATGATTGTGCCTTTGAGTTCGGCGAAGGTCACATTTTTATCGATACACAATCCTTCCACCTGATGAAACTCAGCAAGCGCGCGGGCGCTCACTGCTTCATTGCGATACACGCGTCCGGGCATAACGGAGCGTATGGGAGGAGTCTGAGACTGCATCATGCGGATTTGCACAGACGAAGTATGCGTGCGGAGCAGCAGGTCGCTACGTTCGTCTTTGATAAAAAACGTATCCTGCATATCACGCGCCGGATGATCGGGCGCAAAATTGAGGGCTTCGAAATTATGGTAATCATCTTCTAAGTCAGCAGCTTCGGCGACAGAGAATCCCATTTTACGAAACACTGAAAGAATCCCGTCGAGCGTTTGTTGGACAGGATGCACACTTCCCCGCTTCTCGCGGCGCCCGGGAAGAGTCACATCGATGAGCTTGCTCGTGCTTTGAACTGAGTCAAACTGTTCTTTGAGACGTGTAAATTCCTGATCGACAAATTGGCGGAGTTCATTGAGCGCCTTACCTACAAGCGGCTTATCTTCTTTCGGCACCTCGCGCAGGCGTTCCATGAGTGCGGTAAGGGTTCCTTTTTTGACCAGATGCCGCAGCCGGAATTGTTCGAGCAATTCTGCGGAAGTGACGGCGGGAAGTTCGGCTTCGATTTGAGATCTAAGAGTAGTAATTTCTTGGAGCATAAGTATTTATTTTATAATAAAGTTTAAAATTAGAGGGTTGTAGCGGTTGCCAGCAAGTCGTTTAGCGCAGAGCGGAACCAATGAGTTTTTGCTAAATCGGCGGAAGATACATTTGGAATTCCGCAAATATCTTTATGATGTTTCATGCTGAAAACCTTGTAGAACGTTTCAAATTCATCGGATTCGATCATTCGTTTCACTTCAGGGAAATGACTATCGGCATTAAGTGTTGAATTTTTGAAGAAGATATAGGACTTACGATTGGAATCTAATTTCTGGATAATTCTATCGAGTTCTTTGTTTTTGATCGTAGTAATATTCTGAATATACGCTCGCACATCAAAATCCGGATATTTTTCCCGGATATTTTCAGGATGATAGAGATAATTTTCGATGCTGTAATAGTTGAGTATGACAAGCGTAGAAATC
>Ga0075156_10001057_pt1 | contig 14770 bp, 13 predicted proteins | sample JI81AbrownDNA_FD_70966 | JGI IMG/M metagenome (GOLD analysis project Ga0075156, IMG submission 70966) | Wastewater effluent complex algal communities from Wisconsin, to seasonally profile nutrient transformation and Carbon sequestration -... | ecosystem: Engineered > WWTP > Effluent > Algae...
TATATCGAAATGCCGGACTCGCTTCGGCAGCAATATCAGAATTTCACGCAAGCAGATATGGCAAAGCTCTCCGCAACAAGTGCCGCGCATGAATTTCAATCCTTAGAATCAAGCGTCAATGACTATGTCGGAGAGTATCTATTAACCAAGAAAATGTACTGGTAGTCTTTTTGAATTTCAACGAGTAAGCTAGAAACACTTAAACTTAAAAAACAAGGTCAACATGGCAACGTTACGTGATATACGCCAGCGAATCGGCGCAGTTAAAAACACAGCAAAAATTACCTCTGCTATGAAGATGGTGGCGGCAGCGAAGCTCCGCCGGGCGCAGGATGCAATTCTCGCAGCGCGACCCTATACACTCAAGCTTTCTGAAATTTTGGGTAATCTTGCTGCTTCAACAGAAGAAGAGTATTACCATCCGATGCTCCGTAAGCCATCGCAGGTAAAGTCGGTTGCCGTAATTGTCGTGAGCTCGGACCGTGGTCTCTGCGGTAGCTTTAATGCCAATTTGCTCAAAGCTGCAACGAATTATATCAAAAAAGTACTGCCGGCTCAATATTCCGGCGTCAAAATATCAGTCATTCCTATTGGTAAACGTGCCGTGTCGTTCTTTGGTAAGCAGAATATGACCGTGGTGAGAGAATTCCCCGATATTTTTGCAAAGCTGAATTTCAGTACCGCACTTGATGTCGCGACATTGGTATCCGAGGGATTTACCGATGAAAAGTATGATCGTGTCGAGATATTTTGCAATGAATTTAAGTCTGTTATCAAGCAAGAGGTTAAGATGAATACGCTCTTGCCGCTTGAACGCACGGCAACAGATGCTTCGCCTCACACAGAAGATGGAAGTGACTATATTTTCGAACCCTCCCGTGGCGAAATTATGGATGAATTACTCCCGAAATACCTCAATATCCAAGTATGGCGCGCGCTCCTCGAGTCGAATGCAGCAGAGCAGGCAGCTCGTATGATGGCGATGGATAATGCGACAACCAATGCACGCGATCTGATCCGCGCATTGCAGCTTCAATACAACAAAGCACGTCAGGCAGCAATTACCAAAGAAATGCTCGAAATCGTCGGCGGTGCAGAAGCATTGAAAAAATAATGCATAAAATAATGAGAAAAATAAAAAGGCGTAGAGCAATCTACGCCTTTTTATTTTTAAGGAGTTGTGGTCGCCACCTAAACATCCCTCGCGCGCGATACAATTGCTAAAATGTGTTAAAATTAAAGTGAAACTTTTGTTTTTACCGACGCGTACTGTCGTGAAAGTTCAGATGTATTTATTCACTTTTCCTTGGAGCACATTATGCAAAGAGCGTATCGATCCAAACAAAACAAAGTCGTCGGCGGTGTATGTGCCGGACTTGCGGAGTATTTTGATATAGACCCCGTGCTATTACGAATAGGGTTTGCAGTTGCCTTTTTCGTCTATGGTACGGGTTTTTTATTGTACATAATTTTAATGATTGCCTTGCCGAACAAAGAGGAGCTTCCGGGATATATGCCGGAGACTGACCGCGCATCGTTCGACAATACGAGCAGTTATTATGAGCCAAGGGACAAAAGCAAACGTAATCTCATCGGCGGGATTCTCTTGATTGTATTCGGGCTTATTTTCCTTGCAGAAAATTTTATTCCCAATGTTGATTTTGAAGAATTATGGCCATTACTCCTTGTGGCATTAGGAGCGACCATTATATGGAATTCATTCCAAAAGTCAAGTCGCCCTCCACAGCCGCCTACATTTCATGCGCATCCACCCACTTTTACCGAACCTGGAGAATAATCTATGAAAACCGGAAGAATATTTTGGGGAGCATTTCTGCTCAGTTCGGGTATTATTTTGCTCTTAGGTAATTATGGCTTGGTCAACGTATATTGGGAAGGTGTCTGGAAGCTGTGGCCGCTTGCTCTGATTCTCTGGGGAGCCAAATCCTTTGTTCAGGATCAGACAATCCGTTCCGTACTCTCGGCTTGCGGTGGAATTTTGCTCGGTGTGGCGCTTTTCTCAGGAGTATTTACAGGGGTAAATTCAATTCGTGATAATTTCAATCTTGACTGTGATGAGCCGCGTATGAGCAGCAAGCAAACGAGTCAGTCCTTCGCTGAGACCTTCGAGGTCAGAGACAGCACAGCCAAGGAGTTTAATTTTGAGCTTGATGCCGGGGCGGGGAAGTTCTTTATTACACCCGACACGACTTCGAATCTTGTCGAGGTAAACACCCAATCGAGCTTTGGGGAATACGACTTAGAGACTACGCGAGACGATACTTCCACCAATGTTTCACTGTCCATGCACGACAATCATGTCCATTGGAATTGGTTCAAGCGAAATAGAATCGAGAATCGTGTCGATATAAAGCTCAGTACGATCCCATTGTGGAATTTAGATATCGACTTAGGCGCAGCAGCCACGAATTTTGACTTGTCAAGCTATCGGGTTAATACTCTGAAAATGGACGTCGGTGCTGCATCCGTCAATCTGAAATTAGGCGACCGTACCGACTCGACGCACTTCGATCTCGACTGTGGTGCTTCGTCGGTAGAGTTAAGTATTCCAACGGCTTCCGGATGTGTCCTGGAATTTGAAGATGATGAATTGTCGGGCGTCGATCTTGCCGGATTCGAGAAAATTTCAGAATCCGTCTATCGTACAGCGGGCTACGATGCGACTACCAAAAAAGTATTCGTCAAATTGAATATGGGTGCCGCGAAATTCAAAGTCATTCGCTACTAAAATATCTTCGCTCCTGATACCTGAGGGACTGCAATTGAATGCAGTCCCTCTTTTTTTTGTTATTTTTGGAAAAAATCATCTACAACAAATCATAACCCTGCACGCATACACATCGGCTCAGCAGGGTTTTTCATTGGGTACTTGAGCTCCCTATCGAAGGAAACGCATGTTCACAACAGTTACAAATGTTCATTTTGTCGGTATCGGCGGTATAGGTATGAGTGGAATTGCTGAAATCCTTGTGAATCAAGGTTTTAAAGTGAGCGGTTCGGACGCGGCACAGTCCGACATCACCGACTATCTCGCCTCTCTCGGCGCTCACATTACCATCGGGCACGCCGCTTCGAATATCGACACCGCCGAAGTAGTTGTCTATTCAAGTGCAGTGAATGTCTTCGAAAATCCTGAGACAGCCGAGGCAATTAACCGGAAAATTCCTCTCATCCGACGCGCTGAAATGCTCGCCGAAGTCGCCCGCCTCAACTATTGCCTCGCCATCGCGGGTACGCATGGCAAGACTACCACGACCTCTATGTGCGGACTCGTCCTCATGAAAGCAGGCATCGACCCCACGGTCTTGGTCGGCGGACGCCTCCGCGGTCTCGGCGGGACGAATGCCCGCCTCGGCAAAGGGAAATGGACTGTGGTCGAAGCTGATGAATATGACCGGTCATTTTTGCAACTCTCTCCCACAATTGCAGTTATCAATAATGTCGAAGCCGAGCATCTCGATATCTACGGTTCACTCGATGAAATCAAAAATGCCTTCGTCGAATTTGCCAATAAAACGCCGTTTTATGGTTTTACTGCCGTCGGTCTTGATGATACCGGAGTCAAAGACATTCTTTCGCGCATTACCAAAAAAGTTGTTACGTACGGGCTCTCACCTCATGCCGACGTACGCGCTGTCGGAATTACCGCCGAGAAGCGTTCTACCCACTGTACGGTGATTGCCAATGATATTCCTCTCGGCGAGCTGACGGTGAATATTCCGGGTGTACATAATATAAAAAATGCGCTTGCCGCGGTCACCGTCGGGCTTCAGCTTGGTATCGAGTATGACGTTATACGTCAGGCAATTGCCGAATTCTCCGGTGTGTATCGGCGTTTTGAAGTCAAGGGCGAGTATGACGGCATTCTCATCGTTGATGACTATGCGCACCACCCGACCGAAGTGCGTGCTACGCTCTCGGCAGCGCGTGCCGGATGGCAGGAGCGTCGCATTGTCTGTGTTTTTCAGCCGCATACCTATACGCGAACGCGGGATTTTCTCAAGGAATTCGGACAGTCGTTTGATGATGCGGATGTCCTTGTTGTGCTTGATATTTACGCAGCGCGAGAGAAGCCCATCGAGGGCTTGACCGGCGAGTCCATTGCCAAAGCTGCACGGCAAAGCGGACATAAAAATGTACGCTATATTCAAAGTAAAGACGAGGCGACGGAATTTCTGCGTTCGTTTATTCGTGAAGGTGATATGCTTATTACTGTGGGGGCGGGAGATGTATGGAAAACATCAAATCCCTTTATTCATGAATAAGTTGTTCTGATATGCAGATGCACAGAGAGTTGGCCGGTTTTCATCCGGGCAGTCGCCGGTGTTCACCTGCGCGCCTTCTGAGCGGAAACGAATGCATGTCATTCATGGTGAATTAGTCATATCTGCGTAATTCATGGTGATTTACCGAAGGATTCATGACTGTAAGATACGGCTAAATCCCGTATTTTTGCCGGTAGAATTTGGGAGTATCGTTGACTTCGGCTCCTAAAATCTCAGAAATATTCGGTCGCAACCTGCCATGGCATAAAATATGATACTTAAACTATAGTACATGCCTGACATCGTTGAATTTTATAGTGAATAGTATGACACACGACGATCTTCAAATCCTGCTCGACCGAGCGAATGCAGCCAATATCAAGGGGAATTTCGATGAAGCCGAGCACCTTGCCGGGCAGGTCATCGCCGGCACGACCAAGGAAAATGAGCAGCATGTGTCTGCGCTCTTGGCTATTGCGGATACGGCTCGGCTCAGGGGTGATATTGACGAGGCGTTTTATCTTGTAAATCAGGCACTTGCTCTTGCTGAATACCACAATCAAGCTGCCAACACAGCGCTTGCATGGCTTATGCTGGGCATGATGCACTGGCCGCGTGGCGCCTACGAACTGGCGCTCGAGTATCTCGGCAAAGCGCTCGTGGCTCATGAGAACCTTGGAATTAAATCCGGCTCCGCCCGCGATATGATGAATATCGGTATCGTCTATGCGTATCTCGGTTCGTACGAAGAAGCCCTCGAATTTCTCGGCAACTCTCTCGTACGCTATGAGGAGCTGACTGATCCATCCGGCGTTGCTGTCGTCACCGGCAATATCGGCGGCGTTTATGCCCGCCTCGGCGCGTTTGATAATGCACTTCTTTATTTTGAAAAAGCCCTCTCCACCCATACCGAACTCAATGAAAAATCGTTAATTGCGGCAATTACCGGCAACATCGGGAGTGTGCATTACTCGCTCGGGCAGTATGAGGTGGCATTGGAGTATTTGGTGCGGGCGCTTGTCGAACACGAAGCACTCGGCGCGAAATCGGCCGTTGCGCTCGTGACCGGCAATATCGGAGGCGTCTATGCCGATATCGGCGAATATGATAAAGCATTGGAATATTTTAGCAAGGCGCTCGCGACGCATGAAGAGCTCGGCGAAAAGTCGGGCGCTGCGATTGTTATCGGGAATATCGGGACGCTGTATGCATCGCCGAAATTCGACCGGTATGACCCGGCTAAGGCAGAGGAATTCTTGCTGAGAGCAAGCGCTATGAACGAAGAAATCGGCACCAAAGGGCAGAATGTCGAGGTTTATAAGTCACTTGCAGATCTTTATGAGAGTCAGAGCCGATGGGAAGCGATAGAGTACCTGCGGAAGTATTTCGCAACGTATCAGCAGGTACAAAATGACGAAGCCGCCAAGCAGGCGCAGATTATTGAGCATCGGCGTCGGCTTGAGGAAGTCGAGCGCGATCGGCAAATCAGGATTGTACGCTTCCAGGAACAAGAAAAAATCCTCCATAATATCCTTCCTGCGCATATAGCCGAGCGCATGGTAGCAGGTGAGAGGACAATTGCCGATTCGTTTGAGGAAGTGACCGTGTTTTTCTCGGATATCGTGGGTTTTACCGCACTTTCACAGCAGGTCTCGGCGGAGAAATTAGTGGGTCTTCTCAATAGTATTTTCTCGCAGTTTGATCAATTAGCCCGCAAACACGGACTTGAGAAAATTAAAACAATGGGTGACTCCTATATGGCAGTCGCCGGCGCGCCGATTAAGCAGGATAATCATGCCGAGCGGGCAGCTCTCTTTGCCCTCGATGTCGCAAATATGATGCATGCATACCGCACTCAGGCAGGCGGCCATATCGAAGTACGTATAGGGTTACACTCGGGAAGTGTGGTCGCGGGAATTATCGGAGAGAATAAACTCGCCTACGACTTATGGGGAGATGCGGTTAATACGGCAAGCAGGATGGAATCGCACGGCGAGACGGGGAAAATCCACGTTAGCGAGGGATTTGTACAGTCCGTCGGCGCTTCAAATTTTCATTTTGTCGAGCGTGGTGAACTCGAAATCAAGGGCAAAGGCATGATGAAAACGTATTTTCTCGAAACAGACGTACCGCTGTGATAAGCGAAAATATCTCCTCTTGGCTCGCACGCTGCGAATCTGTTTTGAAGGTCGGTACTTTATGAAATATCCTACTATCTTGCCGGTCAATTCCTTGCAGATTCAGTAAATACTACACCCATGGTCACAAAGCAAATACTCGTTTCCGTATGGCTGCTGTGATAATACTCGGTACTACAAGCACGATTGCACGGTGATTGTGACGAATCGCTTGAGTATTTCGAAAGCGTTCTCATGACCAGGAAGCAAGTACCAAAGAACTCCTGCAGTAATGCTCGTATGCGCCGTAACTTATTAATTAAAATGCAGTTGTGCTGAAAGTAGTGCAATTGGCATTCATGGCAGGATAAAAACCTGTTTTCACTTGCCTGACAGGAAGTACAGGTATTATACGTACTCCCGACCTTCCCCCTCTATTCAATTCAAAGCAAGATTCCTACCGAACGCTGCATCTACGATTCTTTATCGTCCTGACGAGTTCGGATGCTATGGCAGTCGAGCGAAGTAGTATTCGAAGTGTAATAAATACAAACAATTACTCGTTTTGACTATCTTCTTTGCTTCCACCTGCATCATACGGTATCGGACTGGTACTTTCGTCAAGCGGCAGTATCCAGGGATTCCTTCGCATATCGGAATATTCTTGGCGGGCTAGATTTACCGTGGAGTCGATCAGGAGCTGATGTGGGCGGTAATTCATGCTCACATACGCTTCCACGCGGATTTCGAAGGTGCCCCGGTTGGACTTTTGAATGATGTCATCGAGATGCTGCGCATATTGATGAATCATATACGGCCGGGTGGACATTTTGTCCGCTTGCCAGCGTTTTAAGTAATTCTGTGTTTCAATTTCAAACTTTTTATGGGCTACCGGATCGTAGGCATAGAATTTTACGGCGGCTGATTTACCGCGCAACTTCATGTGCCAAGAAAACCTGTGTCCTTCTTCCGTCCAGCTTGAATTACCGGGAATACCAAAATGCCGGAGGGGAATGATACATTGCGTGAGCATCCACAGCGCCAGCAAGCCGACCACAGCCGATGAATAGGTAAAGTGCGACGGCACAGCGTCTGTTTTTTCCGGCGCTGCCTGCTCGGATGCGGTGCTGCGGTCGATAAACAACCATACTAAGATTGCTCCGCTCAAGGCAGCAATTGCGGTAGGAACAATTTCAAACTTCGGATGCAGGTACAAGCAAATCGCTGTCGTGGTAATCATACCTATAATTCCGTATGTCCTTTGTTTGCCTGCCGTTGAATAGACCCGCATCATGCGCGCGAACCAGTCAGAAGGGAAGAAAATCGTGGAAGCAAGGATCATAAACCACGGGAAAATTCCAATGCTGAATAAGCGGTCATTGATAAAATGAAAACCCAGAACTGCTGCATACATGTAGGGGCGGGTTTTTCTGTACATCAGTAAAAACGGAGCGAGTACATCGAGAAGCATACCATTCCATGACATAAAATACGCTACCCAGGGTTCGGTGAAAAACTGTCCGATAATGGGATAATTCTTATTCTCAGCCAGCCAATGCTTGAGCGGTTCAGCCAGAAACAGCCAGTCATTATTCAGCTTCGCAATACCGCCGAAGAAGTAGGCGACTCCGATTTGAAACTGAAGAAGTATCACGCACCACTTGGGTATCAGCGTGCTTTTCGTCTGCTTTTTTTTGCGTATCGCATCGAGTGAAAACGTGCGGGCGGCAGGAATAAAAATCATTAAAAAACTTACTAAGACTACCAAATAGAAGTGATTAAGGTATCGTGCCTGTTCCAGAAGAAAGACATAGGTAAACGACAGAAACATCAGCACCGAAGCAGTTCGGTAGTAGAGTCCGAGGATAATCATCAGCGCAAAAATCACCATTGCATAAAAGTGCAATTCCATGCCATTGCCGCTCCATGGCTTTACCCAATCGAAAAATTCATAGGTAAAATGAAATTGAGGATCGACATAATACTTTTTAATCCAGTCTTTGTCGATATACCGTATCAATTCCCAGAGCATAATCAAGCCATACGCTATTCGGAAAACGACGATGCTGTGCATACTCTCCGCTGAAAACAAGGCAGCAGAAATTCTATCCTTAAGGGTACTATTACTCATAGAGATACCTGAATGACGAAACAACAATTCGAGCCATTATCACCATAATTCCGCACATACCATGAGCCGGGGAAGACTCCCGCCGCCGACATCACTTTCCGCGTACATTATCGTGCAAGCTGCAAAACTATCGAAAAGATACTGACAATCCAACGGATAAAGAATACATCACTCAACAGAGACTGCTATGCAGAGAGTAGAAAAAACAATTCCTAGAGGGAATATTCTCTTGTAAAAAGGGGAGAATGACGGAGGAGTGTACCATGAAAATTATTGAACAAAGACCCGGTGCCGAATCCTCTGTCCGATGATATTCAATACCATTGATGGGAGATTCATAGTCCGGGGTTTTCGCGATGTGAAGATGAGCGGCTAAAACTTAACCGAAGCCACACCATAATTCATATAAATCCGCTATTTTTGCGGGGTATTGTTGTTCCATCGGTCTATTTTTACAGTTTACAATATGGATTACAAAGATTATTACGCGATTCTGGGGGTACCCAAGACCGCCACTGCGCCTGAGATAAAGCGTGCCTATCGGAAGCTTGCTCAGCAGTATCACCCCGATAAAAATCCAAATGATAAAAAAGCAGAAGAGAAGTTCAAGGAAATAAACGAGGCAAATGAAGTGCTCGGCGACCCGGAAAAACGTTCGCGCTACGACAAGCTCGGCGCCAACTGGCAGAATTATCAGCCGCGTCCCGGCGGCGGCGGCAATCCACAAGACTTCAACTGGCAGGGCGGCGGGAAATCATACGAAGATGTGTTTAAAGGATTTGAAGGCGCAGGAGGCGGTGGATTCTCTGACTTTTTTGAAAATATCTTTGGCGGCGGCTCACGGACAAAACGTACCAAGCCCAAAACAAAACCTCTTGAAACGACAGGGTTTATCACACTCGAAGACGCCTACAAAGGCAAGGCAATTCTCGTCGAGCAAGGTGGGCAATCCGTCGAAGTAAAGCTCAAGCCGGGCATCGCCGACGGGCAGAAATTAAATATCACCACCAAGCAGCTCGGCACCATTCTCCTCACCGTCAAAGTACTCAAAGACGATAAATTCACCCGCGATGGCGATGACCTCAAGGCAAATGTCACGCTCGACCTCTATATCGCTGTACTCGGCGGTGAAATTCAGTTCAAAACCTTCCGCGGTATGGTGAATGTAAAAATTGCACCCGAGACCCAGCCCAATACACAGAAAAAGCTCAAAGGACTCGGCATGCCCAAGCATAATTCTCCGGGTGAATTCGGAGATCTGTATCTGACATTCAATGTCACAATTCCAACAAATGTAACGCAAAAAGAAAAAGATTTATTCGAAAAATTAGCCAAACTACGGAAATAATAATGATACTAACCGACAAAGAAATCCTCGATAATATCGAACGTAAACGCATTGTCATTACGCCATTTGTACCCGAATGCCTCGGCACCAACAGCTATGATGTGCATCTCGGCAAAACACTCGCCGTCTATAATGACGCCGTGCTCGACGCCAAAAAACATAATCAAATTACGACCTTTGAAATACCCGAAGATGGCTACGTCCTTGAGCCAAATACGCTCTATCTCGGTGTAACGGAAGAATATACCGAAACGCACGATCACGTGCCCTTCCTCGAAGGCAAGTCGAGCATCGGTCGCCTGGGAATTGATATTCATGCCACAGCAGGCAAGGGCGATGTGGGATTCTGTAATTTCTGGACGCTCGAAATCTCCGTCAAGCTGCCCGTACGCGTCTATGCCGGAATGCCGGTCGGACAATTGATTTACTTCGAGGTAAAAGGCGAAGTGCTCACGCCGTATAGCACGAAGCGCTCGGCAAAGTACAACGAACGCAAGCCGGTGCCCGTGGAGTCGATGATGTGGAAGAATTTTTAATATTTCCGTAAGCCCTTATGACCACTACTCCTACGCGTTCATCTCCATGGAAGATCCTTCTCAATCCCGCCGTTGTGATTGCTTCGCTCGGTTATTTCGTGGATATATATGATCTCGTGCTCTTTAGCATCGTGCGTGTGCCGAGCTTGACCGCGCTTGGATTACAGGGTACCGAACTCCTGAGCAAAGGGCTCCTGCTCATCAATATACAGATGGTGGGGATGCTCATCGGCGGGATATTTTGGGGAATATTAGGCGATAAAAAAGGACGCATTTCGATTCTGTTCGGTTCGATTATTCTCTACTCAGTTGCCAATATCGCCAATGGGTTCGTGACTTCGGTCGAAATGTACGCAGTCCTCAGGTTTTTAGCAGGTATAGGTCTCGCCGGCGAACTCGGTGCGGGCATCACATTAGTGGCGGAAATCCTGCCGAAAGAGACGCGCGGCTATGGAACGATGATCGTGGCGACAATCGGTATCATGGGCGCAATTCTCGCCAATATTGTCGCCAAGCAATTTGATTGGACGACGGCGTATTTTATCGGCGGTGGCCTGGGGCTGGCATTGCTTCTGCTGAGAATTGGCGTTTTTGAGTCGGGAATGTTCGCCGCAACCAAAGAAAAAGATGTGTCGAGAGGTGATTTCCTGTCGCTGTTTACCAACAAAGACCGATTCCTTCGCTACGCGCAGTGTGTGTTTATTGGTTCGCCGACCTGGTTCATCGTTGGAATTCTCGTGACCCTTGCTCCGGAGTTTGCAGCCGCGCTGGGCGTCCAGGGGAAAATCGACGGCGGCAATGCCGTTGCGTACTGTTATGCCGGGCTCGCGCTCGGTGATTTCGCAAGTGGGATGATGAGTCAATTGCTCAAGAGCCGTAAAAAGACGATGCTGTTTTTTCTGCTCCTCAATTTCGCCTGTGTGCTTATCTATATGAGTTTACATGGGATGAGTGCTGATGCGTTTTATTTGTTTATCAGCTTTCTCGGATTCTCGTCGGGGTATTGGGCGATTTTTGTCACGATTGCTGCCGAACAGTTTGGTACCAACCTCCGCGCGACGGTCGCGACCACAGTCCCCAATTTTGCACGCGGGTCGCTCGTGCTTATCAGTCTGCTCTTTGTCACACTCAAGCCAATCTACGGCATCACTACTTCAGGTCTGATTGTCGGCGCAATCTGCACTTCGATTGCACTGATAGCGCTCTATTTCATGAGTGAGACTTTTGGTAAAGACCTGGATTATATAGAGACGACGTAAAAAAACAGCCCATGGCTTGTAAAACCACGGGCTAATCGTAATTGCGCACTGTAGCGCCCCTAGCGCCTATTGCGTTTAAAAAACGCACTACACATGCCGCTCAGCATGATACGAGCTCCGCACCAGCGGACCCGACTCCACGACATCAAAACCCATCTCCAACCCAATACGACGGTACTCGTCGAATTCACTCGGATGCACGAATCGATCCACCGGCAGGTGATTCTTCGTCGGCTGTAAGTATTGACCAAGCGTCAGGATATTAACGTTTACCTCCCGTAAATGCTCCATGACTTCCAGCACTTCCTCGCGCGTCTCGCCGAGACCAAGCATGACGCCTGTTTTGGTGCGCATGTTCTGCGCCTTGGCTTCTTTAAGTAATGCAAGTGTCCAGACGAATTTCCCCTGCGGGCGCACGCGGCGGTAGAGGCGGGGAACGGTTTCCGTATTGTGATTTAAAATATCGGGCTTCGCATCAATAATACGTTGGAGAGGCTCCATTTTCCCTTTGAAATCGGGAATAAGCACTTCGATAGTCGTATTCGGGTTGAGCTCTTTGGTTCGAATAATTGTTTCCGCCCAAATCAGCGAACCGCCATCGGCGCGTTCGTCACGATTGACGGAGGTAATTACCGCGTGACGAAGGTTCATTTCACGGATCGATTCTGCTACATGGCGGGGTTCGTCAGGGTCGATCTCAAGCGGACGCCCGGTCTTCACCGCGCAAAAACCGCAGGAACGTGTGCAGGTATCACCTAAAATCATAAATGTCGCTGTGCCTGCATTCCAGCATTCGGTAATATTTGGGCAGCGCGCTTCTTCGCAGACGGTGTGGAGCGATTTGGAACGCATCATGGTTTTGATATTTGCATAGCTTTCACCGCCGGGGGCGCGTACTTTGAGCCATTCCGGGCGGCGGGAGGACGGCAGGAGTTGTTCGGCCGGCTGTATAACAGGCAAATCAAACTGAATCGGTTGGGCAAGGGTAGCGTTCATTTGAGATTGAATTTGTGGGTACAATTTTTACAAAAATACAAAAAAAGCCCCGTTCGCTGTCGTGAACGGGGCTTGGAAAAACAGTTACGCTTGGCAAATTGTGCCATTCAATTTTTAGTCACGGCTGGTAGATTGAGCAATTGTCTGCTCTTTTCTATCCGCTTTTTCTTTTTTTGCAGCAATAAAGTAGAAAAGTAAGAGGGCAAACCCACCACTAATGAGCACACATGGAACAATTACATCCTCAGTATGTTGAAAATTAGGATTCGAATAGGCAACAAGTCCACTGTACCGTATTCCAACAAATAGTCCAATTCCCACAAAAAATATTAACAGTCCCCACTTTAAACTTGTCAGTGGATTGGGATTTCTCTGCTGACGACGTTCTTGATGGAAAAGTTCGCGTATGTCTTCTGCGTTCATACCTTTATCAATAATTGCCATGCGCTCGCGGTTGCGGGCTTCGATGTGTTTCCAAATCACAAAGCCGGGGATTCCGAAGGTTGAAAGGATTGCTACAACTGCGACAACCATTGCTTCTTCTGGCATAAATTTTCTCCTAAAAAGTTAATGTACCCTGTCTTTTTCTCCTTTGACCGGAATTTTTGCGTTTAGGTTTCAGGATGGTGCAAAAAAGGTGGTTTTTGGGGGTGATTTTTGTGGTTTGGTGGGGAATTAACTTTCTTGCCGCATCTTGCTACAAATATTCGACCTCGCTGAGGTCGTATCTTCTTGGTTGTACATTGTTCTATAAACGTTCGACCTCGCTGAGGTCGTATCTTTTTGGTTGTACATTGCTCTACAAACGTTCGACCTCGCTGAGGTCGTATCTTCTTGGTTTTGCACTGTGCTACAAATATTCGACCTCGCTGAGGTCGTAATTTCTTGAATTTGTAGCATGCTACAAACGTTCAATTTCGTCGGAGTCGGTTCTGCACCACCGGGTTTTTCAACCTTATACCTAAGCGGGATGCAGAGTGGATGGGGGGCTTCGATGAGGATGGGTGCAAACCGAATTCTGCAGAGTACATTTATTCCTTGCGACCCTGCATGATGCTTTCACTGTACGCTGCCGTTATTTTTTGTATCTTTGTTGAAACAATGAGAGTACAATTAGTTTGACTATCAAAAATTACTTGCCGTATGGATACTACAATGCTAATACAAGTTACCAACCAAAAAGCCATAGGGCTTTTACATGAGTTGGAGGAATTACAGTTGATAAAGGTGTTGGAAGAGTATGTTGCTCCCGGTACAACCAAGCTTTCGGATAAATATAAAGGTATAATAACCAAAGAGCAAGGGCAAAATCTAAACGAACACATTCAACAAATTCGAAGCGAATGGAACACTATCTCATAGATACCAATGTAGTATCCGATTATTTTTCTGCTTCAATTTCTCAAGCCGGTATGGCTTTGATGGATCTTGCAACTGATGCAGTACCAACTATTTCCATCATTACTCAAATAGAACTACTGTGCTGGAATACGGATGCAATCACTACCCAACAAGTACAAGAATTTATTGGAGATAGTAGAGTATTGGATATTAATCCTGATGTGATTGTGCAATGTGTGCGTATTCGTAAAACCAAAAAAATAAAACTCCCCGATGCCATCATAGCGGCTACCGCCCTTGTGTATGATTTGGTACTCATCTCCCGGAACACCTCAGATTTCAACAATATTGACGGCTTAAAAGTCATTGACCCGCATAGTTTGTAAAGCATTGCAAACAGTATTTGGAATGGTAAATCTTGGCTGAGAGGTTATTTTCAGTTAAGATTATTGTCACCCATTTCCCGCCAACATCTACCGTAGAAACACCCCGCGTATCTGTACTTTGTACTAAACTCATCCATGCAGAGGTAAATCTACCCATGCACTATACGTGTGATGTTTTTGTTTTGCTTTAAGATGTTTTAAATAAAGGGTTTGTGGTTGGTTAGGTAAATTGAATGGATGGGAATCACAGATAGGGTTTCCGCATCAAAATGTGCGATCCTTCTGATAGCTCCATCGGAGCGAAATAGTAATAGAAAATGGACGATTTTTTGAAACAAAGCTCCGTAGGAGCGACATAAATACTTCGATT
>Ga0075156_10001062_pt1 | contig 14723 bp, 14 predicted proteins | sample JI81AbrownDNA_FD_70966 | JGI IMG/M metagenome (GOLD analysis project Ga0075156, IMG submission 70966) | Wastewater effluent complex algal communities from Wisconsin, to seasonally profile nutrient transformation and Carbon sequestration -... | ecosystem: Engineered > WWTP > Effluent > Algae...
GTATAATCCAGTTTACATTTCAGTAAATTGGAGTCACGAGTGATGGATCAAAACGAAGCCCTGAATGGGGCTGCAAGTACGCAAGGAGAACAGCCTAATAATCATCAAACCATGGAGTCTTTGCTTGAATCAGAGTCCTTGAGTGTTGAGCTGCCTCAGGCAGGTGAAATACGCAAGGGTATGATCGCGAGCATTGGCGCGAATCAGATTCTCATTAGCATCGGAGCAAAATCCGAAGGCGTTGTTGCTGGTCGTGAGTTGGAACAACTCACCGAAGAAGAACGCGCTGAGTTAAAAGTTGGTCAGGAAATTAACGTTTACGTCGTTAATCCCGAAGACCAGAATGGCAATGTGGTTTTGTCATTTAAACGCGCCCAGGAGCAAATGTCTTGGGAAAATGTTGAGAAGATGATCGCCGATGAGACCGTGATCGATACAAAGATCATTGGTTTCAACAAAGGTGGTTTGATCGTTGCAGTTGGCAACTTGCGCGGTTTTGTTCCCTCCTCCCAGATCAGTGCCACACGCCGCACACAATCAACAGGTGATACACCTGAACAGCGTTGGCAGCGAATGGTCGGGCAGCCGATTTCCGTCAAGATAATTGAGGTAGACCGCGAACGTCGTCGCCTCATTCTTTCAGAACGTGCTGCAAACACAGAGTCCCGCTCTTCCATGAAAGATCGCGTGATTGGCGAACTCGAAGAAGGCAAGTCCTACACAGGCCGCGTTACCAGCCTTGCGGACTTTGGCGCATTCGTCAACGTCAACGGCGCAGATGGCCTTGTGCATCTTTCCGAACTTTCCTGGGATCATCTCACACATCCCAAGGAAATTCTCGAAGTCGGTCAGGAAGTTCAAGTTAAGGTCATCAACATCGACCGCGACAAGAAACGCATCGGACTCTCCATCCGCGCCTTGCAGGATGATCCTTGGAAGAACCGCGTTGAGAAGTTCAGTGTTGGCCAGCTCGTGGAAGGTGTTATTACCCGCCTGACCAAATTCGGTGCCTTTGCCCGTCTCGAAGGTGATATCGAAGGTCTCATCCACATTTCCGAGTTAAGCGAGAACCGCGTCGAACATCCCAAAGAAATTCTCAAAGAGGGTGATGTCAAGACCCTGCGTGTCATCCGCATCGACTCAGATCAGCACCGCATCGGCTTGAGCCTTCGCAAAGTAGACTCGGCAGCCTTCGCCGATAAAGACTTCAAAATGCTTACACAGGGGTACGGTGACGACGAGCAAGACGAAGAAGAAACAAAAGAATAAAACAGAGCGCACCGAAAGGTGCGCTTTTTTGATAACTATTTTGATAGGTCAACCCCATGCCATTGATCGTTGATGCTCACGCAGATATTGCCTACAACATGTTGAAATACGGGCGAGATTACACCCGCTCCGCTGCTGAAACCCGCCGCCTTGAAGCTGGCTCTCAAACTGTGGTGGAAAATGAAGACGCCCTGCTTGGCTGGGAAGATTATCAGCGTGGGCAGGTGGCAGTCATTTTTTCAACCCTCTTTGCCGCCCCCATCCGTTTTAGCAAAACTGGGAATCAAAAACAGGTCTACAAAAATTTTGATGAAGCCCACGAACTGTATCGTGAACAGTTGCTGACCTATCATCGCATGACCGATTCCACCCCTGACAAATTTCGACTCATCGCCTCATCCTCCGACCTGAACCTGATTCTAAATCAATGGGCATCTCCCGCTCCCGAACAGACGGGTTACCCCGTTGGCATGGTCGTTCTCATGGAAGGCGCGGAAGGTATTCGCCATCCCTCCGAATTGGACGAATGGCACGACATGGGCGTGCGCCTCATCGGCCCCGCCTGGGTAGGGACGCGTTACTGCGGCGGCTGGAAGGAACCTGGCCCGTTGACAGATGACGGGCGTAAGCTTCTCGCCGCCATGGCAGATTACAACTTCATCCTCGATCTCAGTCACATGGACGAACTCGCTGCCATCGAAGCATTGGACAGGTATCGCGGTCCCATCGTTGCCACACACGCCAACTGCGCCGCGCTCATGCCCAACTCCAATTCCAACCGTCATCTTTCAGACCGCATCATCGAAGGAGTCATCCAACGCGATGGGGTAGTGGGTGTGGTTCCCTTCAACTCCTATCTCAAAGTCGGCTGGGTGTCGGGCAAAAATCCTCGCAGCGAAGTTCCTTTGGAAATTGTAGCCAACCACATTGACCACATCTGCCAGCTTGCAGGTGATTCGCTTCACGCGGGCATCGGCTCTGATTTTGATGGCGGCTTCGGCGTGCAATCCGTCCCGCCTGAAATCGACACCGTAGCAGATTTGCAAAATCTGGTATCCTTATTACAGGCACGCGGCTACTCTGAAAAAGACGTTGAAAATATTCTCAGTGGAAACTGGCTTGCACGCTTAAAAAGAGACTTACCCTAAAATGAACGATAAACCGCTCCCTGCTTCGACCCCAATTGAAACCTCCTCCAGTGTGGAAGATATTTCCAGACCACGGATACTGGTCAGCATGATTACTATATTCGTAGGACTTTTTGTTTTTTTGGTAGGCGCCAAACCGAGTCTATTCACATGGGATCGCAGCCCCGTGGTTGGCTTTGTACAGATTGCTTTTTTTCTGGCAGGGCTTGCTCTCATCTGCCTTGGCGGGTATGTTGGCCTGCACGCACTTTGGTGGGGAACGGAACGTACAATCACATCTGATATTGGCTCACGGCTGGTCAGCACGGGCTACGTTATCGCCGTCTTTGCAGGTCTTGCGGATATCTTTGGGATGGGCTCACAATCCTTCCCTGCGGTTCCGCATTTCGGACCGTGGCAGGCGTCGGGTGTGCTGATCGGGCAGGGCGTCATCGCATTTGGCTTCCTGCTGATGATCCCAATTTCATTCCCCTGGAATCGAAATCGAAAATGAATCAAAAACGCCCTTCGTGATGAAGGGCGTTTTTTTTTATTTATGAAATTTTTCTTGCTTCCATGTAGAAGCGTTTCTCACGCGCCTCGCCCATCGAAAAAGTCTTTCGCGGTAGAGCGCCATCCAAAATCACCGTCTTGAACAATTCATTCTTGTGCATCCCAGCCAGATAAAACCCAGCGTTGCCTTCCTGCAAAGCAAGGCGTTCCACCACGTCTTCGCCATGCACATAATCGATCTTCTCCGCGCCGCCATCTTTCAAGAAAGCATCGAGGAAGGATTGGATCGTGCCGACCGCCAGATTGGATGAAGGGTTGGCGATCTCGATCATGCCAAACTGCGCGGAGCGTCCGCCTCCAACCAGACCGATAGCCTGTTTGCCCGCTTTAGCATTTTCCACCAGCCTCATCATTTCTGTTCCGCTGCCAAGCGGAGTGTAGCTGAAGTTTGACCCGAATGCTTTTTCAAGTTCAGCGAACAAATCCTTTTTCAAACCAAACAACACACGATGGATCGGTTCAAATTCCAAACCCTCGTCGTGGACATTTTCAATCTCAACCAGCGCATAGCGGGATGGATGATCCATGCCAACTTCGGGCTTCATCTTTTCCCAAATAGCTTTGGCTGTTGCAAGCGAGTGATTGCCGTCGCCCATGGCAAAAAGCAAAACAGGTTGATCGGTGCCGATGCCATATTTGGCGGCAAAAGTTTCAGGCTTGGCGAGTCCGCGCAGGGCTTCGACAACTTGATTCTCATGCGCTTCGTTGACGGCATAGCCTGCAAGGTGACCGCTTCCAAGCATCAGGTCGAAATCATAAATTTTTTCAAGTTTTGTTTTGTCTGTGGTCAACGGCTCAATGACAGTGTGATTCGGGTCATCGATCAGCACGAGGATGTGCGGCAATTCCATCGCCGCGCCCTGACGGATCTTGATGCGGGGTGGGAGGCGGTCAACAATTGTGCCTTCGGTAGCGCGGATGAGACTGGAGGAACCTTTGTTGAAATCATAGCGTTCGAGGTCAAGGCACAGGACGATGCCCTTGCGAGTTTTCCCCGAAACAGTGCGCTCCACATAAACGAGTCCATCATGCGGCTGGAGAATTCCCTCATCCATGTATTTGCGCATAGCCAGTTGAATGCTTTGGATGCGCTCATCGGCACCCGGCTTTTCGAGATGCACTTCGGGGAATGTCAGGTTCAATGTGGATGGCGCATCGCCAACAACTTTCTCCACATCGTGCCAATACTCTGGCTCGGAGGTGAACTGGTCACAGGCGATGACCGCCCATTTATTCAAGTCCACGCCTGCTTTGGGAAAATATACCTGCGGAATCTGGATACCAATATCGCTAATGATTTTCATGTGACCTCAACTACGTCATTGCGAGGGCGGTGTTCGTCCGCCCGAAGCAATCTCAGTTTTAATCCGAGATTGCTTCATCACGAAGAACAAGGGCACTCCTCGCAATGACGTGGTATTTAATTATTTTCCGTTCTTGGCGAATGCAATCAACTTCTCGGCTACTTCTGCGCCGACGCGGCCTTGCGCTTCCTTGGTGGCTGCGCCGATGTGCGGGGATGCGATGACGTTGTCCAGCTTCATCAACTTCCAATCGGTGGGGGGCTCTTCGTTGAAGACGTCCAACGCGGCTCCTGCGACCTTGCCGCTGGTCAGCGCTTCGTAGAGAGCATCTTCGCTGACGATACCGCCGCGCGCGCAGTTGACGATGCGGACGCCGTTCTTCATCTTTGCGAATTGTTCTGCACCGATCATGTTTGAAGATTCTTTTGTCTTGGGCAGGTGCAGGCTGATGTAATCTGCCTGGGCGAGCAATTCATCCAATGTGACAAGTTTGATGCCGTCAATTTCTTTGACGTAGGGGTCATAGGCGAGGACGGTCATGCCCATCACAGAAGCGCGTTTTGCAACTTCCTTGCCGATGTTACCGACGCCGATCAGACCGAGGGTTTTGCCGCCGATTTCATCGCCGTTGAAACTCTTCTTGTCCCATTTATCGGCTTTCATTGAAGCAGTTGCCTGATACAGTGAGCGAGCCATCATGAGCATATAGCCGATTGCCAGTTCTGCCACCGAAGCGGAATTTGCCAGCGGCGTGTTCATGACCGCAATGCCCTTGGATTTGGCGTATTCGTGGTCGATGGTGTCAAGACCTGCGCCGCCTCTTAATATGACCTTGAGGTTGGGGCAAACATCAATGAGCGGTTGACGTACCTTGGTACGGGAACGAACGACCATGCCTTCATAATTGGGGAGGACGGTCATCAGTTCTTCGGGGGTAATATCATCGCGCACATCCACGGTGAGACCCGCGGCGCGCATCTGTTCGATATATTCTTTTTCGGTCTTGTCGCAAATTAGAACTTTCATTGAATTTCTCCTTAATGGGGCTGAAATTAATAACAGGAATCCAACCGACGAATCGGCTGAATTCCTGTTTGGGAAGGCATTCTCAACACGCTTGTCATTCTAACAACGGTAAAAACCTTTGTCAACGACAACAATCAGGCGGGAATCGTGCTTTTTGTTCTTGTAGATTTGTCTGACAACTTGATATAATGAAGTGAAATTGTTCACTAGGGATGTGATCTTTCTCCCAGATGCAGTGAATGCTTTTCGAAGCAGAATTAACTCAACGGTCATGGATGAACCGTAAAACAAATCATAAACAGGAGTCACACCAATGTCTGATTTAAAACGAGCCCATAATTTCAATCCCGGTCCCGGTGTATTGCCATTGGAAGTTTTGCAGGAAGCCCAGGCGGAGCTGTTGGATTTCAAAGGCACGGGTATGTCGGTGATGGAGATCAGCCACCGCTCGAAGGAGTTTGAGGCTGTCATCCAAACTGCGGAAGCGGATTTGCGCGAGCTGCTTGGCATTCCCGCGAATTACAAAGTGATGTTCCTGCAAGGCGGTGCGACTTTACAATTTGCGATGTTGCCGATGAACCTGCGTCCTGCGGGCGCATCTGCCGATTATGTTGTGACGGGTTCATGGAGCAAGATTGCGCTCAAGGAAGCGAAAAAACTTGGCACGGCTCGCGCTGCTGCGAACACCGAAGCGGATGGTTTCAATTGCATTCCTGCCAGCCTTGACCTTGACCCGAAAGCTGCCTATTTACATTTCACAGCGAATGAGACGATCCATGGCGTGGAATTTTTCAATGAGCCGACACCGCTTGCTGGTGTTCCTCTCGTATGCGATACATCTTCCAATTTTATCAGCCGCCCAATTGATGTTTCAAAATATGCGATGCTGTATGCCGGCGCGCAAAAGAATGCGGGTCCCTCTGGTGTGACCGTGGTCATCATCCGTGATGATATGATCGCGCGTGTGCCTGAGAATTTGCCCGTGATGTTGGATTACAAAACTCTGGCTGAGAGCGGTTCATTGCACAACACTCCGCCATCCTTTGCTATTTACATGGTGGGGTTGGTGTTCAAGTGGGCGAAGAAGCAAGGCGGCCTCGCGGCTGTGGAAAAGAACAATCGTGTGAAGGCTGGTTTGGTTTACAACGCCATTGACGAGAGCGGTGGTTTTTATCGCGGTCACGCGAAGCCTGATGCACGCTCGTTGATGAATGTTCCGTTCCGCCTGCCGAGTGAAGAACTCGAAGATACTTTTGCGAAAGAAGCCAAGAAGGAAAACCTGATCGGCTTGAAGGGACATCGTTCTGTCGGCGGTATGCGCGCTTCGATCTACAATGCAATGGACTTGGCTGGTACGCAGGCTTTGGTCGGCTTTATGAAGGAATTTCAGAAGAAGAACGGGTAAGTGCAGTAAAAAGTAAGAAGTGAAAAGTAATCAGTAAATGAAAGACCTCCGAGTTTTATAAAAACTCGGAGGTCTTTCATTTGGAATTAGTTTGATTTTGCGATTCTGACGATGTCTTGCGTGACGATCTTTGAGTTCATGATGAAGGTATGGAGTGATGGGACGGTTTGTGTGGGGATGTTTGGTAAAAGAGTTTCTTGCACGGTGAGCAAGCCGTCGTTGGGTTCTTCTCCAAAAGGGGAGTAGCGTCCGCGCGGGCCTGCGATACCTGAGTAGATTTTAGTTGGCACGCTTGGCACAGGCAGAGACTTCATCCGCTGCTCATCAGTGAGGACTTGTCCCATCTCGCTCATGAAAAGTTTGATCAATTTGCGGTGCGCAAAAAAGCGGGCTGCACCCGGTACCTGGGTTGGGGGAGCGAGGAAGAAGCAGGCTTTTGGCTGGTGAGTTAACCTTGGTAATGTGGCACGAGTGAGAACTGTTCCGAGGGAATGACCGATAATAAGGTATTCACTCGATGTAGTTCGTTTTTCAATAAATTTCTGATACCTCTGAAGACATTCTTCCCAGCCTTCAAAAGTGACCGAGTAGCCAAAAAGGTGGGGATGAATATCCACCATCCGCAGCCGTGCCGCCAAAATGGACATTGCCAGCGGCGTGCGTCCCGTTCCGTGAATAAGGACTGCATCCATTTATATCGGCGATTGTCGTAATTGACGAGGTAACCCGCAGCGTTGGCAAACCATTGATTTGATTGAGATCGTATAATCTCGCGGACATTGGCAGTATTTTGACTTATCTTCGATTTTCTTGATGGCAACACTTTCAGTCCATTTGCCTTTGGCGGGCTTATCCTGCTTCTTCCGACATTTTAAACAAGAACGGACTTTTCCCTCGTGAGTATATGTCCATTTATGAAGACCAACTTTGCACAAGTTCATGGTACTTTTCCTCTGGCAAGATATTTGCCCAACTTTTTGTAGCAGCGTTGGCTTGGTGGGCAGGGGATTTTATTTTGATAAAGTATAAATGTATGTAAATCCAACTGAACAGGGGTAATGGAACTGCCAAGTTTACAAGGACTTAACAGGAGAGAGTGGATTTCTAATCTGCAATTATGGGAACTGGTGTGTCTTCTGTGTTAGCGGAAGGCTTTTCTGCCAGTTGGATGCGCGGGGTGAAGAATAGGACCGTTGCCAGCGCGAGCGCAGCCGCCACTAGCGCGATGATAAAGACAATGCTGATTGCATCTGCCACGGCGAAGCGCAGGCTTGAATCGATCACTGCTTCAGCGCCAGGTAAAGGATCAAGCAATTGGCCGACCAGTTTCGGGTTAAGACCAGAGGCGCTTAAATTGGAGGCGAGTCGCATTCCCAGGGCTGCGCCCATCGCACTGACTCCGAGAGTCCCGCCGATGGAGCGGCTGAATTGAATCGTGGAGGTGGCTGTGCCGAGGTTGCGCCGTTCCACTGTTGTTTGGACTGCGATCAGGAACGAGGGAATGGCGAGCCCCATGCCGATCCCCATGATGGTGATGTAAATCATAAGCAGGGTCTGGCTTGTATTCATGTTTACTGTTGCAAGCAATATTGCGCCAACGAACAAAAGGGTGGTTCCGGTGATGGCTAATTTGTAATATCCGGTGCGTAGTAAAAGACGCGTGCCAATGATGCTGGCTGTGACCCAACCTAATAGCAGGGGAGTGATGGTGAGGCCAGCTTGTGTGGCGCTTGTGCCGATGACGGATTGCACAAATAGCGGAATGTATGAGATCGTGCCGAATAATGCCCAGCCGGAAAAAACGCCATGTGCAATGGTGGTGGCGAATAAACGATCCTGCCGAAAGAGAGTGATGGGAAGGATTGGGTCGGCGGCGCGGCTTTCCACCCAGAGCAGTAAAGCAAAGAGTACAACGGCAATCCCGATCAATAACCAACTGGAGGCCGTACCCAAATCCATCAGACCGATGAGAAGAATGACGATGCTGGATGTGAGCAGGAGCGCTCCTGCATAATCTACTGCGGGTCGTGCGTGACTTTGGGGATGATCCCGCCATGCGAAAGCCACCAGCCCGGCTGCAAGCAAGCCCGGGACGATGTTTACATAGAATACCCAATGCCATGAAAGTTGATCCACGATAAAGCCACCCAATAGCGGCCCGGCAATGGATGAGACACCCCACACACCGGAGAAGAATCCCTGCATTTTTGCGCGCTGCTCAAGCGTGAACATTTCACCAATGAGAATAAATGCCAGAGGCGCAATGCCGCCTGCGCCAATGCCTTGCAGTGATCGCGCAAAGATGAGTTGCGTCATACTTTGCGCCTGCCCGCAAAATATCGAGCCAACGAGAAATAATGCCATTGCAGCAAGGTAAATATTACGCCGCCCGTATAAATCTGAAAGTTTTCCATACAACGGAACGGTGGTCGTGGAGGCGAGCATAAACGCCGAAAATACCCACGAGTAATGCTCCAGCCCGCCAAGCTGTCCCACAATGGTGGGCATGGCTGTTGCAACAACAGTCGATTCCATTGAAGCAAGGAATAGGCTAAACATGATGCCAATGGTGACAAGAATAATTCGATTGCGTGACATAAAGACCTTTCGATGTTACATGATTCGGAAGAGGTGATCATACCCCGTCCTATGATATTGCAAACTTTGTTGAATGGAAGAAGAACCCGCCGCGCTTCATACTTCGCGGTTATCTGGTTGAACATCCCAAGAGTCTCTCCCCGTTGACAGTTGGACTCTGGGCTGTGTTTACATAAATTTTGATTAAGATTAGTTGGTCTTATTAAGAAATCAACAACCCTTCAACCATTGCAGCGCAGACTCTCGTTCGAAAAATACGGACACAGAATAGCCGTTATTCCTACAAACAGTTTCGTAAAAATGAGAGTTCTCACGCCTTTCTTCCGGGACTACTACTGCCATTCGAAAAGAAGGAGGAATATTTAATTCCTTATATTTCTTTGGCAAGTCGTACGTGTCGAACACGTTAATCTCAAAACCTTCTGTTTTGCTGTGGTCGAGCATGCACAATAAGTATCCATGCTGTCTAATTAGCTTCATTCCCTCATCCCGCATTTCATTCGCAGACGGGAGGTCAAGAATACCTTCTGTACTCACTACAAGGATTTTATCAGTGGTGTTATGGAGAAAATTCCATTTCATATTGGTTGTAATATACCTTCTATTGAGGATTACAAACGATTTTATTTCTTGCTGCTTTTTGCTTCAGCTTTTTGCATAACTTCTTTTACCCTGAATTTTACGATTTTTCCGATCAACGCGTAAGGGATGGGTTTGTTCAGCGGGAATCTCACTGAGCCTTTGGCGCCTTCATACACTGATAATTCTTTTTTGAAATTTTCAATTCCTGAAGGCGTAGGGTAGAATCCAATATGATTCTTGAAGGCGGCAAAATGTACCAAGTTGCCATGTAATGTAAATGTAGGCATTTGATAGTTAATCGTCTCTTGTGCTGTCGGTGCAGCTTTTTTGATGGTGAGCCTTATTTTCTCCAAAATTGTTTGTACATCTGTTGGAAACAGAGAGATATATTCATCCATGTTTTTTGGGGGTGTTTTATTCATATCAATTCCTTTTGGAATATTTCTTTTCAAATTTTGGGTTTAGGGGTGTTCATAAAGCTGAACCTGCACCCCATAAAAATCACGCTTTTGGATTAATTTCATTTGCGATGTAAGCGTTTGTGGGATTAATCCATTTGGATCTGTGTAGGAGCTATGGCTGTATACAAGCCAGACTCTATTATATCCCTGCAATAATGAAATCAACTTAGGTATATCGCTCTCCGACATTTTTGGCTCCAGAACGCCATCATCAAAGAGATCTACGGGAACGCCATGTTTTTCTGCCTGTAGATCATATAAATTTTCCCAAGTTTCAAAATAATACTCAAAAGGGATTTGAACTATATTTGAGTTAAAAAGAATCAAATCATCTTTTTCAATGAAATTTGCGACATAACCGGCGGGGTTACTCCAATCTTCTTTTTGGAAGAACCGATAATAATCTCCAGTTGAAAATAGATAGTTTGTGGCTAAGACCCCCAATACCAGAGTCATAAGTAGACGAAATCTTAATTGAGCGACGCCAGCTGCCAGTACCAGGAACATTGGTATCGTTATCCAGATTAGAGTTCGGTCGATAAAAATGGGCCTGCGAATGCTCACAATCAGCTCACCCAGAACTGGGACGGCAAACAGAGTAGCTAGGAATAGGAATGTTGAAAGTTTTTTGCGGTAATACACTAATCCTAAACAGAGTACAGCACACAGAATCCATGTCATAACCTGGCTGATTTGATTTGGTGCAGATGCATTCAACAAGGCGCCAAGCGTCTGAGTTACAGTCTCCCAATCTGGTTTAGGAAGCCAAAACTCCTGATCGACTCGACGGGCTTGCTGGATAAAGGCAAATATCCACGGACTCCATAATAAGATGATACCTATTTGAGATTTTATCCAATTTTTAAAAGAAGGGGGGGTGAAGGCAGGCTGAATACCAGATTTGTTTAGCTTTTGAAAAAACATCAGACCGAGAACAAATATATTGATTGCTAATGAGAAAAACACAGCTGTATTGTGGGTGAGTAGAGTCGTTGCCGAGAACAAGATAAAGACAACCCAGGCTAGGTCTGTCTCAATGGCATGGATGGGATTCCAACGATGACGGTAAGCCCAAGCTCTCCATCCAGACAGGTTGTGGAACTCATCCTTATAACTGAAATCTCTTTTGGGATTTGGCTCAACCGGCACCAATGTGATCCAATCATGCACGTATTCTCGAAATTGATTACCAATCGGCTGGATAGAGCGTGAATCTGTAAGCAGCCTGACCAGTGCATAAATCGCCACGGATGCATTGAACACTAGAAGCGTGTACATGCGTGTTTCCTGGGCGTAGTAAATGTTGAAGGTTGAAAAACACATAAACACCGCAGCCATTAATCCCACTATCACACCGGAGATACGTTTCCCGATTAGATAAATTACAGGGATTGTAACCGTGCCAAATAATGCAGAAAGCAGGCGGGCATAATAGGGTGTATCCCCATAGTGTGCTATCCAACTGTGGAGCAGGAGATAATAAAGAGGGGGATGTTGATCAATTTTGATGATCCATTGCAGCATGTCGGTGATACTGTGATTGGCCAGCCATACGCTGAATGTTTCATCCAGCCACATCCCTTTGTCTCCAAGTAGAAAAACGCGCAGCCAACCACCGATCAATGTGATAGTAATTGCCAGCCAGGGCGCAAACTCTTCAATGTCAATTTCTTCGTTGTTCATCGTCTTTCTGAATCCTCTAATTCGTGGAGGTTATTGCTAGTGGCAAGCAGATAGCCATCATTCAGGCAGATAAATGATTCGAGCGTTGATCTGAGTCCCTAGGCAGGATCAATTATCGGCGGATTCTGAGGCGATGAATATTCCGCTTCTGTTGTTGACGGGGAGATTGATCCTGTTTCATCGACATGTACCACCGAGAGGATTGTCCAATTCAGGCATGTAGTTAGGGTATTAAAGCGTGTGCATTTGCCAGTGAAAAATTGCTTGGGATGTGCGCACGCCCTAAAGGCAGCCCCCAGCGTCGGGTGCATGCTTTGTTAGACTGCGCTTATGGAAAGGTCTCATGAGATTTTGTTAGACGCTCAAATCATTTTTTGACGAATGGAAATATAATATCATGTCCATGACCATCGCTATCATTATCATCGACAAGAGTCCATTTCATATCTTTGCCTACAATATTGACTCTGATAATTGATGTTTCGAATATTTCTTCACCGTTAAGAAGTAATCGAATATAGCCTTCAGAAGTACATTCATATTTACCCCGAAGACTCATAGTGTTTGCATAGTCAACTAATTTTTTGTCGAGTTGAACATACTCACCGTTTGGATAGAATGTAATAATTTGTCCCCAAAGATCCGACACCCATTCTCCTTCGATATAGTCCATCCAAGAGCATACTGAATTTGAGGATTGTAGCGCTACCAGAACAAACGGAGTAAACGTCGGTTCCGGTGTCCATGTAGAAGCAATAGTAGGTGAAGGGAGTGGCGTTACACTAGGTGCGGGAATAAGCAAAGGGCTGGCAATAGTTGTAACCGTTTCAAAAACAGCAGGTGGTAATTTTGTATTAATAGATGCTTGTGGTAAATTTTGTAAATTATTTATGGATGGGGTGAGTAAGATATAAAAGCCAAAGCAAATACAAACCATAATGCCAACAAAACTAACAATAAGGCCAATCCATGCTTGAGTAGAAATCTGTTTTTTCTTAGGGGTTGGGTTTGCCTTGGATTTCATTGTTGTTTATTATTATCCTTGTTGACTACTTAGCCCGCCCAACGGTTTGCGTTACCCGCGCTGGGACGACGCAACCGTTCAGATAGAAAAAAGAAAAGCATAGAAAACTGCTCGGAAGGTCGCCAAGCTGGGCACGCTTTGTTGGTCAGTTTTGTTGTAAGACGTACTCAATTTTCACCCAACAAGTAACATGGTAAATAAATTCAAGATTATTGAGTAAATGATAAATCCTTTGGTTAGTTTAGATAAATCAGCACTGGAATTTTTCAATCCTAGTGCTACAAGGATTATCATAATCGGCATAAAGTCAAGCGTAAACCTCTGAGCATTGTATTGAATAAATCCGTTATTGAAGTAAAGGAGCATATGAATTAATGCAAGAGTGATTGATGCCCAAGCAGTCCATAGCTTCAATCGTTCCATTTTTGCGAAAAAACAGGCGAAAAGAAAAGGACTGGCGGCGACAATTGAAGAGCCGTAAGGATCAAGTAAAACAATTTGTTTGACTTCGTTAAAGTCGACATGAAATCCCTGAAAAAACATGTATGTTATGTTGAACGGGACGTAAGCTAGGTTGAAAAGTCCATATTTTTGAAACAAGCTCCCCCCAAATTCTTCTGGGGATTGCCCTGCGATAATCATTTTTGAATACCCGGTGGTAAATTCTCCAAATTGCATGTAACTGAAAGCAACATAAACTAATAGGCAAAATCCGAAAACTGCAAGGAAACCCAAAAGGGAGGTTGTCTTTTTAGGCGAATTTGGATTTTTCCATAGAAGAGCCAGAATGAATATTGAACTATAAATCGATAGTTGACGTGACAGGAATGCCAATCCAAGAAATAACCCCGCCAATGTTCCGCGCCCTTTTCCGAGCGACTCGTTAATTGAGAAAAGTATACAGCAGACACTTACAATCTGTGCAAACATCCATACACCATCGCTGTGACGTAATGTTTGCCAATAAGCGGTTCCTAACATGAAAGCTGCTATAAGCCAAAATGATAGGAGAAAGTCTACTCTAAGTTGAATCAGAATTCTATGCAAGATGTAACAAGATGTAACCCCGATGATAAAAGCAATTAAAAGAATTTTTATATTTGTGTCTCCAAATATTGCAACGAAGGGAAGAAGCACAACGGTCGGAAAAGGGGGAAAGATGTTGTAAAACTTACCATTACTAAGTGCTACTTCTCCAGGGAGGTTATTGATATCTTCTGCGATATTCAGATGTCCTTCTAGAAATGCTTGAGCCTGATAAACATATAAGTTGTTACGACCATTATTTTCGAAAATGGTACTGAACATGCTAAACAGAAGTATTACTGGAATCATAAGCCATAAAAGCTGATTGAATTTTTTAGTTTCCATAAAAACCCTTCTTTGTTATCTGCGTCCAACGATTTGCATTGCCCGCGCTGGGGCGGGGACGGCGAAGCCGTCCGACTGGAAAAATGATAAGGCGTAGAAAACTGCCTGAGATTGCGGCAGACTCCCCAGCGTCGGGTGCACGCTTTGTTGGCACGCTTTTATTGTGCAAGACTCTACATACTTTGAAGTTGCTCACGAATTAATGTATTTAATTTCTTGACGACTTCATTAAACTGTTCGGGCGGTAACTTACAACTAAACTTTGCGTTTCTTGCTTTCCAATCAAGGCTTTTTACTTGG
>Ga0075156_10001063_pt1 | contig 14720 bp, 8 predicted proteins | sample JI81AbrownDNA_FD_70966 | JGI IMG/M metagenome (GOLD analysis project Ga0075156, IMG submission 70966) | Wastewater effluent complex algal communities from Wisconsin, to seasonally profile nutrient transformation and Carbon sequestration -... | ecosystem: Engineered > WWTP > Effluent > Algae...
TACCGTTACGGTGCTGGTGTTCATAACATAAGTACCACGTACCAACACCAAACGCGGACGGACAATACTTTCGCTGAACATGCGATTTAACTGAGTGCCTCTGTCGTATGTCCACTGCAGGTTTACACCGGTAGAAGTGAGATTATTTTTACTGTCGGTAATGGTGAGGCCGTTACCCTCGTTAAGTTTGTAGTAGGCTTGCAAATTACTGTAGAAGGGATGAGAGGCATCAATGGGGCGGTTCATCCAATTTTGAATATCGCTTTGAGAAAGTTCTTTATTCCAAATGGTGAGTTCGTTTACTTTGCCTTTGTAGTTGTTGAGCAAATCCTTGTCTTTACCTAAAATAAGGTTCAGTAAACTAATGGGTTTGGTAAGTCCTGTGCCCGACGCCCACTGTGTACCATTGCGGTAAATTTTCATCGCACCGGTGGTTGCATTTTTTGTAAAGGTCCAGTGATTCCATTGTCCACCTTGCTCGTTGGCGGTGGCTACATTATTGATGCGGTCGAAATTACCGGCGCTGAAACCGCAATCGAAATAAATGCTGCCGTTGCTCCACGGCAGGTGAATGTTAAGATTGCGTTGATTTGGATTGGTGCCGTACCCATACAAAATAGAGGTATTAACCGGCATTAAACTGGCTGTGCCATAGGCCCAAAACGACACAGTCAGTTCGTTGCTGATGCTGTTTAACACACTTGGATTTAAGTTTACGTGACCAAAGGCCGACAGGTCGAGCGCATAATTGTTGCTGCTGTAAAGACTCATGATGGAAGGGGTGTTTACCCCGTTTAACACCACCGCGTTTCCACCGCCGGTATTGGTGAAAGCGAGGTCGATCAACACATTGCTCGTGCCATTCCAAACAAAGGGAGTATGAAATTGAATACGGTTGGTGCCGGTGGTAAAGGTGTGGTTAGCATTGTATACATTGGTGAATCCTGTAAGGGTCACGGTGTTTGCGTTTAATGCAGCGAGGGTGGTGGATTGGATACCTACTTTAAAAAAGTTGATTGCTCCTCCGGTATTGGCCACGCTCAATAAAAATCCGTCGATGTTGCCAGGGGTAAATCCGGCGGCAATTAATTCGGTGGCGGTGTAAAGGATCTGCGAACGTCCCGATTTTTCGTTTCCTTTCAGCAGATTGTTAACGGCTGTGGAGCCGTTGGATAAAACATGCTGTGTTTCGGAAGTGACAGAACTTAAATTGACGTTAATTTGTGAGAAGTTGTAGTAGTCGTAAATAGGAAGGCTGGTGTAACTAAAGGTGTTACCCGAAAAATTGGAGATGGTGTATTTGGCTCTGGTGTTGGCTTCGTTTTCGATGCGCGTAGAATCCACGACAAAGGTATTGCAGGAATAATCCCATTCGCCGCAACCTTGGTTAGGATTGGTTTGATTGGAGATAAGCGCGTTTTTACAACGCATGTTGTATTTCAAAATAATTTTTTCGAAAGTGAGATTGCCCGACGGAAATTGAAGAAGCGTGTCGCGCGTGGAACTACCATATTTAAATGCTTTTACCACAATGGTATCGCCGGGTTGTTGTGCAAAAGCCGCGCCGGGTTTTAGAAAAACCATTAAAATGAAAAGCACCAAGGTTGGAATACTTAAACGGAAAATCTTTCCGGAACAAAGGGACGTAAAAGAATGTTTCATGAGTGTTTGAATAATAGATAAACGCTATTATCAAAAATACGGCTTTGAACACGTACTACCAAATGGGGATAATAAACTAAAAGTGGTTAACGCGCTTCGAAACCGAAACGTGAATAGGCAGATTAGCTGCTGTAACGCACCAAGTGAGTGATGCCTGTATTAAAGGTAAGGGATAACATCACTTCGTCCAAGTCTTCTTCGTCTTCTTGATCTACAATAAAAGTGACTTCAATTTTGCCGGGGTTATTGGCATTGAGTGTTTTCAAAAACAGATTCAGTAATTGGATGTGGGAAGTACTATAATAACCTACGGTTACTTCAATTTTAAAAATGTTGCCGTTGCTCACTTTAAAATCACGACCCCAGTCAAGAACCTCAGCGAACAATTGTTTAGGGTTGGCCGAAAAGGAATTGCCTCTCAACAACATCGTGTTCTCATTCTCATCAATCTTCACATAGGGCGAGCTATCACCCTGCTCAATAATAATCATAGGCTTATCTTCTGTTTTCATTAACATTTTTCACAAAACTTATCTTGTTGTAAACAAAGCTTGCTTTCATGAACGAATTATCTTTCGACCAAACCTGTTGTATAGTGTCTAAGACTTTCATTCGGCACTTAAATTCGCAATTTTTGTTCATTCACCAGATACTTTTCGATATTAACACCTAATTATCCGACAATGTTCCAAATATGGAGGTTAAATCAGTGACTAAGTTATGAATTATTGTTGAGAAATCAAGAAAGTAAAGGGTCACATAAAAATTTTACCCGTCTTTTTTTTAGCCATAAAACTAAACGGATTAAATGGATTTAGATTTATGACTTTTGTAAGGCCACCAAGCTTAGAGACCTTAGAGTTGGAGGTTTTTGAGCTGATGGGCCACTTCTGCAAAACTGGATAAAACATCTTTTGTGTCTTGCTCTACCGTTGGACCAAAACCTTTAATCAATTCAAGGGCTTCTAACTGTTCAACAAGTTGCGCAAGTTTAAATAACGCCATGTTCGATTTTAGTTTGTGTGCAATTTTGTGAATACCGGTTATGTCTTTCTCTTCCAATGCTTTCGCCAGTTTAAGCGATTCTTCGTTGAGTATGGAAATGGTGAGGGTCATGATTTCTTTTTCAAAATCTTTGTTCCCACCCGACAATTCCTGCAATGCCGAAAGGTTGATGTGGCCGCTTGGGCTTGTTGCCTCCGGCGTTGAGCTTGCACCCGGTTGAGGTTGTTGCGAGGCTGTATAAGCCGTATGGATCTTATGATGTAATTCTTCGGGCTTAAAGGGTTTGGCCATGTAATCGTTCATGCCTTCTGCCAAACATTTTTCCTTTTCCCCAACTAGCGAATGGGCGGTCATGGCGATGATGGGCACCGATTTATTCAGGTGCTTGCGTATGGCGCGGGTGGCCTGATAACCATCCATTTCCGGCATTTGTAAATCCATCAACACCAAGTCCACGTCCTGTTGTTGTAAAAAATCTACTGCCAGTAAACCGTTAGAAGCCACGGTTACCTGAAATCCAAAGTCACCCAACACTTTTTTGGCCAGTTTTTGATTGAGGTCGTTGTCTTCCACCAGTAAGATATGAAGCGCCGGTAGTGGCAAAGTTCCGGACCGTTTACCCGAAGGTGCTTTGTATATGGGATGAGCCACCGGAATATCAAACGGGAGGACAACACTAAATTTGGAGCCTTTGCCGGGTTCACTTTCAACGGTGATTGTGCCACCTTGCATGGCCACCAAACTTTTGGAGATACTTAAACCTAAACCGGTACCGCCGTACTTGCGGGTGGTATCGCTGCTGGCCTGATTGAAGCGGTCAAAAACTGCTTCCAGTTTTTCAGGCGGTATTCCAATGCCCGAGTCTTCAACTTCAAAGGCAATTTCGCAATGATCGGGTTCATGCAAGCGTGTTTTCAAACGGAGGGTCACATAACCGGTTTCGGTAAATTTGATGGCATTGCCTACCAAATTAAACAAGATCTGATTAAGGCGTAAACGATCTCCACTCAGCACTTCCGGCAAGGTAGGATCGATGTCGAGTGTGAATTTGAGCGATTTTTCACGGGCTTTGAGGGCCAAAATATCGTGTACACTCCGCGCAGCATCACGGATATTAAAAGGCACACGTTCGAGTTGTAATTTACCGGATTCTATTTTTGAAAAATCCAGGATATCGTTGATAATCCCCAACAAGTTTTCGCTTGCCGTGCGAATGGCACTGAGGTATTCCAACTGTTCGGCCGAAAGGGAGGTGTTAAACAAAATATCGGTGAAACCCACAATGGCATTCATGGGCGTGCGAATCTCGTGACTCATGTTGGCCAAAAACTGATCCTTGGCAAGGGCATTTTTCTCGGCCAGAATTTTAGCCAGTTTTAAGTTTTTTTCCAATTCCACGCGCGACGAAACATCAATGGCGTTACCAATGATATAGGATTTAGGTCCTTCGTGAATGCGGATGTTTTTAAAGAACCACACCTTCACGGATCCGTCTTTGTGTATGATTTTCATGAGTCCGTTGGCAGAACCAACATCGAGAATCGTGCTCAGGTATTTGTCCACCCTTCCTTTGAGATTCGCCGGCGTAACATCGTACAAACTCAAGCCCATCATTTCCTCAGGGGTATACCCAATAAGGCTGGCACCTGCGGTATTGATCGATAAAAACCGACCATGGTCATCGTGGGTGCACATCAAGCCCTGCGAGTTTTCAAAAAACAAGCGGTGTTTCTCCTCGCTTAATCGCAGTTCTTCCTGTATTTTTTTTCGTTGGGTAATATCTTCGGCAATGGCCAGATACCCAATGATGTTTTTTTGTTCGTTAAAAATAGCGTTCACCGAGAGTTGCACGATGAGGGAGGTGCCGTCCTTACGCACATAGGTCCAATCGTTCACGTCCGATTGCCCGGTTGAGGCCTTGGCAACCAAGGTGTCGAAATCGCCGGTTGGTTCGCGAAACCCATCCCGGATAAGCGTTTGACGCCTGCTTTGCAATTCGTTTTGCAAATGAAATACTGTTGGTGATAATTGGTCAACGACTTCTTCTTCGCTGTATCCAAGCATGTTGGTGGCCCCGGCATTAAATGTTTTAATCAAGCCTTGCGTGCCGGTGTATATCACCGCATAGTCGGTCCCATTGATGATGGCCGCCTGGTAATAACTCAGTTTGGCGAATTGTTTTTCGAGTAGCCGTTTTACGCTCGACTTTGGTCCGCGTGATTTGACGCCGGATTCGAGTTTACGAGCCAACTCATCCGAAAAAAGACGGAGTAAACTTTTTTGTTTGGCAGTCAATTTTTTCGCTTCGGCTCTCAACAAGGTGAGGGTGCCTATCCACTGTCCTTTTTTGTTGGCGAGTGGCACGCCGGTGGCCATACCCTGGTACCATTGACCCAGAAACAAGGGATTGCCTTGAAATTTGCTTTTTTTTCCGGGATTAAGTACTTCCTGAACCGTGCCTTTTAGCAGGGTTTGCGCACAAAACGAATGCTGTGCATCCACCTTAAAAGGCTCTGTGCCGTAGGCAGCCACAACGGTTTCGTGAGTAGTATTCAGGAATGAAAGCAATGCTCCCGAGAGATCGAGCGATTGCGCCACCAGTGCGAGAAATGCATGCACATCCTCACTCACCAAAAGAAAACGATCCTCGTAAACACGGTTGGTGTCGAGTCGTTTGGGATCGGTTAACAGGTTTTGCAGGTTCATCCGGATAGGTTAAAGATACCAATCTATTCACAAAGTAGCCGACTAAATATTTAGGGCTTTCAGGGCGTTCTGGCGGTCAGATTTTGCGGTTATTTAGTCATAGAATTAGGCACATTCGTCGATATTAAAACCGATTTAGTAAAATTACCTTTATTTTTGACGAACCAAAAGCCACATTCGTCGTTACTTAAACGGATTTAGTAAAAAACCTTATGAAAGTCAAACATCTCCATCTTTTCTTCTTTTTTGTTGTCCTTCATTTTGTTCAAAAGGGTCAGTCACTGGCCAATTACACTTCGGTACGTAACACAGGGGTTGCCTATTCCTCTATCAGTTCCACCGGTTCACCTTTTAACAGCTGGAGAAATACCACCAACCTTACCCAAGATGATAACCGTTCGGATTTTACCAATATCGGATTTGACTTCTGGTACAACGGCGTAAGGTACACCCAGTTTTGTGTATCCTCCAACGGTTTTATCGATTTTTCAAGTTCAACCGACGACGGGGGTCCGCAAGCCGACGATTTCGGGTATGATAACGCCTCTTTTACCACCAATAACACCGCCAATTCCACCAATCCTGCCATTGCTCCATTTTACGACGACTTAACCGCGCAAGGCGGTACTTCGGCCTTGGGAAACAGTGTGAAATATTTACTCAGTGGTTCAGCGCCTAACCGCACACTCACGGTTGAATGGATCAATATGGCGGTATACCAAAACACCACGCCCAGCTTAAACTTTCAACTAAAATTGGTAGAAACAACCGGACAAATTTTGATTCATTACGGTACCATGAATGCCGGCACTTTTACCTTTTCGTATTCCATGGGACTTAACGGCACTGTGCTTTCACTCGTTCCAACCGCAGCCCAGTTAAAAGAATTACAAACCGTTAATGCCAACACCTTTGGTAACGCGGTGCAAAACAATCTAAGCACCATGCCTACCGCCAATTCGCAATACATTTTTTCACCACCGGTGCCTACGGCAACTGCCGGTAACCTCACTTTTTCGGGTGTGTCGCAAAGTGGCATGACTTTAAACTGGACCAATTGGGCCAGCAACGAGGTAGGGTATGTGATTTACAATTCAACTGATGGGGTAAATTATTCGTTTGTGTCGCAAACAGCTGTAAATGCCGTAAATACAGCTATCACCGGTCTTTTGCCGGGCACTACCTATTTTTGGAGACTTTATGCGGTGACCGAGGGTAGGTTGAGTGCGGCCATTAACGGCACCCAGGCCACCTTGGCGTCCGGCAACAAAACCTCTACCGGCACCGGACTGTGGAGCAATGCCGCCACCTGGAATCCTGTCGGAGTGCCTACTTCGGGCGATAACGTGAGCATTTTGAATGGTCACACTGTTTCGGTGGATGTAAATGCTGTGTGTAATAATTTAACTGTTGGATCAACCGGCGCTGCCTTGTTAAGGTTTTCCGGAGCAACGGCACGCACCTTTAGTGTGAATCAAAACATAAGCATTACCAATGGCTCCACATTCGATGTGCTCACCACCTCCAATGTTACACACAGTGTTTTCGTTAAAGGTAACATCACCAACAACGGCACACTTAATTTTGCTACGGATGCCAATAGTTTGTGCAATGCCTTCTTCAGGGGCAGCAACAATCAAACCATCAGTGGCAGCGGGGCAACTACTAGATTTAATTTAATGAATGTGAACCTCGATGGATTTTCGGTGAACACGCTCGAAATCACTTCTTCTAATTTTGCAGCGGCCAGTAATTTTTTGACGCTTACCGAAGGGGTTTTTAAATTGTCTTCGGTCAATGCCGTCAACCTCACACCGTTCACCGCAGCTACCAGTTTGTCTCAATACACCGGACTTTGGATTAACTCCTCCAACGCCGTCGTGACGGCAGGAGCAGGCATCACGCTTTCGGGCAGCATCACGGTTTCTTCGGGTACCTTAAATGTAGGAGATGCAGCCGACGAAGATTTACAATCAACCGGTGGCATTTTATCGCAATCGGGTGGCATGATCAATGTGGCCGGAAAATATTATTCAAGCACCATCAACAATTTGAGTTATTTTTCCATGAGCAACGGAACTTTTGTGGTTCCGGCTTTTGGTTCCACCAGCACTACCGATGCTCCTTTCCAAATTGGCGGTACCGGTTCCACCTATAACGTAACGGGTGGACTCATTGTGATTCCTCGCGAAGGTGGCACCGCGGCGCAAGATTTTGGATTTGTGAACACCGGTGCTACATTCGGTACAGTGAGTGGAGGAACACTTCAAATTGGTAACGCCACTTCGCCTGCTGCACAAATCATAAGCATTAACAGCACAGCCCCTGTCGGCAATTTGGTGGTGAACAGCACCAATGTTACCGCCCAGCTCAGCACCAATTCTTTAAGTGTTCTTAATCAAGTAAACCTCGTGGCCGGCACACTCAATCCAAATGCTCAGGAGTTATCCCTTGCCGGTAACTGGAACAACAGCGGTGGTTTGTTAACCGCCACTTCCGGAACGGTGACCTTTAACTCCTCTCTGGCCCAAAGTATTCTGAAATCGGGAGGTGAAACCTTTAACGCCGTGCATTTTGGCGGTACCGGTTTAAAAACACTTTCATCACCACTCACCGCCAACGCCTCCTTCAGTATTGGCACCGGAGCAAGTGTGGATATCAGCACCTCCAATTATTCGCTCAACCTCAGAGGGAATTATACCAACAACGGTAATTTTGTGTCACGCAGCGGATTGGTGAATCTCAGTGGCACCACAGCCCAAAACATTGGCGGCAGCAGTGTAACTAATTTTTATGATCTCACACTCAATAATACCGCCGGCGCCTTACTTACGGGAGCGGAAAATTTGATTGGATCCCTCACGCTTTCTAACGGCACCTTCAATACCAATGGCCAAGGGTTCACCATGGTGTCTACCGCCACGGCAACCGCTCGTATAGCACAAATAACAGGTACCGGCGATATCACAGGCAATGTCACCATTCAACGCCATGTGCCCGGAGGCACCACCGGCTGGGCCCTTCTGGGTTCACCACTCTCATCGGCACTTACCTTGCAAGATTGGGACGATGACATATTCATAAGCTGCCCTACTTGTCCGGATGGTAATGCAGCCAATTTCTTATCGGTATACACTTATAACGAAGGTGCCACCGGCGCTTACGATGCACCCAACTCCTATGTCCCACTAGGTGGCATCACCGATCCTATCACTGCCGGAAAAGGGTATTGGGTATACATGGGCAATGGTTTTTCTAACACCACCGATATTACCATGGACCTCACCGGCGCCGTGAGAAAATTTGCCTACAGCATTCCACTCAACTATACCAATAACGGTTCTCAAACTGACGACGGTTGGAACCTTATTTGTAATCCTTATCCTTCGGCTATTAGTTGGAACCTTCTGCGCGGAACAACGGCTAATCTCGATAACGCCGTGTATGCCTACAATGCCGATTTAAACGGCGGTACCGGCGGACATGCAACCTTCATCAATGGCATCAGCAGCCCTGCAGTGGGATCGGGCGGTATTGGCGACAACATCCCGATGGGCCAAGCTTTTTATGTGCACTCCACCGGCGCTACTGCCATTAACGCCACCGAAGCCGTGAAAGTGGCGAATAACCCGGTTTTCCTAAAATCATCTTCATCAGCCGCTGCAGGCAATGCTCTGGTGCGTTTTCAAATTGCCAGCAATGGATCTGTCAACGACGAGTGTGTGTTATACGAACAACAAGGAGCCGGTGCCGGATTTGACCCATTGTTTGATGCCTATAAATTGGCGGGACAAACCCCGGGAGCCCCTGTGCTGGCTTTGGAAAACAATGCCGAACTTTTTCAAGTAAATGGGGTGGCCCCTATTTCCGGCACTTTTACAATGGATCTTAAAATGTTGACCGGTTATAGCGACACTTTTACCCTAAGTGCGTCTGACTTCACGGCTTTGCCTTCGTCGGCTTGTATCAATGTATACGACAAATTCACGGCGCAAAATATCAACCTGAAGAATGGACCTTATGTTTTTAATTTCAGTGACACCACCACCGTGGCTCGCTTTGTCATTCATATTTCCATTCAACAAGTGCAACTGGCAAGTCAAGTGCAGCAACCCACCTGCGCAAATCCAAACGGTGGACAAGTGTTGGTGCAGGCGCAGGGTAACGGTCCGTGGTCTTACACATGGAAAGACACCAACGGAAACTTGATTAAAACAAGCATCGGTTCTTTATCCGACACCTTGATCCAATTGAGTCAAGGCACTTATAGCCTTGAGGTGGCCGGAGCCAATGCCTGTGCATTTGAGTCATTCACCTTTCAAATTATTCCGGTAGAGATCCCTACTGCGGCGTTTAATAGTCCCGATTCAGTGTCTTTGTCCGGCGCAACGCCCATCACGTTTACCAACAATTCCGCGCAAGCGCAACAATTCATTTGGGATTTTGGTGATGCTTCAGGAAGCAGTACCCAATCATCCCCATCTTATGTGTATCAGCAGGCCGGCATCTTTCAAGTACAGTTAGTGGCCATTAGCAACAGCGGCTGTAGTGATACGGTATACAAAAAGGTAAAGGTGATTGATGAAACCACAGGTATAGAACAACGAGTAGCTAGCAGCAATGATATAAAATTAAAATCGTTGGGCGGAAAACAATTTGAATTACGCGCAGAGTCTGGCACTAAGACCTACGATGCCATTTGGGTGCAAGATTTGCAAGGACGTGTGATTCGTACACTTGCCTTACATGGATGTCGCGAATTCAGTTATCCGCTTTCATTTGAAGAATGGAGCGAGCCGGTTTATTTGCTGCGGGTGTTTAGTGGGGATGGCCGACAAACCGTAATCAAGGTAGTGGTACAACCTTAAACCTAGGATCTTTTTTACGATTCGCGTTCACTCAGCACCTTGTTGAGTTTTTCGAGGGTTAGTGGTTTTTCAATAAATCCTATCACACTCGAAAATCGGGTGGCTTTTTCGTGATCCACTTTAAAATTTGATGAGGTTACTAAAATGGTGTTGAGAAACTCAAATTCAGGAGCACTTTCTTCCAATTCTTCCATCACATCAAAACCCGTTTTTTGCGGCATGTTGATATCGAGTAACAACAGCATTTCTGCAGCCTTGTCGGCGTGTTGTTTAAAATAATTGATGAACAAATCCGGGTGATCAAAGGTGTGAATGGTAGCACCTGGATCAAATTCCGACATCACATCTTTGTTGTAAAAGTTGGCAGTGTCGTTGTCGTCGAGCAGGAGGAAGGTTGTGTATTTCATGGTAGTGGTATTTTAGGTGAGTGGAAAGGTGATGATAAATTTGGTGCCTACATTCGGCTGACTGTTCACTTCGAGTGTGCCTTGGTTAAATTCAATAATCTTTTTAACCATAAACAACCCAAGTCCGTGACCATCGGCCCGGGACGCATTTTTGTTGCGGTTAAACATCTTATACAGTTTGTTTTTATCGTTGTTAAGATCCATGCCCAGTCCATTGTCGTTCACAATAAGCTCTACCTTTTCGGGTGTGTTTTTGACGCTTACATTGATTACACCTTTTTGATTGGGTTTTGAAAACTTAATGGAATTGGAAATGAGGTTCACCAGCACGATTCGTAAGATGTGTTCAGAAAAGACCAGGTCGTCGATGCCAAAGGTATAAATGATGTCGATGTTACGTCCCAGAATTAGGTAATGTGTTTCAAGATCCACCGCTTTTTTGAGATGATCTTGATTAATGAGTTCGTATTGGCTGGCAATATTGCCTTCGGCTTTAGATAGGTAGAGGAATCCACCCACAATGGAACTTAACTGATTGGCAGAAAGGTAGAGTTTGTCGACTATCGACTCCGTCATTTCTTTTTGTTCGAGCACGGTATACTTTTTCAGCATACGAATAAGGCCGAGTATATTGGAGGTGTGATTTTTTACGTCGTGCGCCATGCCATGGTTGAAACTGTCGAGGAAGCTATTTTTCAATTTCAACTCTTCGTTATACGCAGCCAATTCCTTACTGCTGATTTCTTCTACCCTTTTGTTAAACCGTCGTTCGTCGTCAAATCCATGATACGACTCATTCACCAATTTTAGAAACGTGAGCAAACTTTCGCGATCGATCTTGTCGTTCTGAAAGCTTTTGTTGAGCTGACGGGTGATGAGCCGGTGTGGATTATCTAAATCGTCGAACATTTATATTTCGGTTAAGCTGGTGATGGTCATGGTTTGGTTATGCAGGTGACAGGCGTTGTCGCCTATCAATGGTGAGAGTTCGGAATAGGAATAAAAGCCGCAAATGGCAGTGGATTGTCCCAGAATTTTTTTGGTTTCTGCAAGTTCTTCCTCGGTGAGTTGACCCAATACCAAACGACGTGCTACACAACTCACCAAAATGGCCAGTTGAGGTTGATGGTGATCAAACAACATGGTTTCGCGTGCCGATTCACCTGCACCTTCAATCAATTTTTCAAAATCGCTGCGCATCAGCTGAATGGTGTCTCCTTCATGAATGTCGCCATACAGAATCAGCGATTTATTGGCCTCATCGGTATTTTGTACACCTCTTACAATTTGTTCATTGGTTTCGGGATCAATGATGGCAAAGGGGAAAAGCAAGGCTGAACCCGGTAGTTCTTGGGCTTTTTCACCCAAATATTCCTTGTACAAATCCAATACGGGTTTATTATCCAATTCAAAGAGTACATTATCCTTGGCTTTGGTCACGGTGCGTTGAGGTCCAAAATTTTCCCAACCGCCTTTGGAGCCATGACTCACTTTTAAATGCTCGCCATACATACCGATTCCTACCAAATAATGTGTGCCAACGTTTTCGTTTAAACCAATGAGGGTTCTTTCGAAACGTGTATCGTCGCCTGCCACACCACCCGAAACCGGCACGCGGCCATGGAAAACCGTGTTGATGCCGCTCAGCATTTTGCCGGCATTGATACCGGTGCAGCTAAACAAAAGGATATTGGCCAAATCAGGAGCATCGAAGTAGGTGGCCACTTGTTGACCCAGTGCCAACTCATTGGCATCTTTGATATCGAAGAGATGACAACGGACTGTGGTAGAAGAAAATTCGATACAGGTTGCAATTATGGTGTTATCGAGAAGTTGTTCGTTGAGGATATTGCCTGCCGTGCTACAGGTCACAATTTGAGCGTCCGGAAAAAGGCTTTGCAGCTCGCTGTAATACGTGGTATCGTTGTCCAGATCATAACGGGAGCCGAACAACAGACACAAATGGGCTTGTTGGGTGGAAGCCTTGGTGGCAACCCATTGTTTGTTTTCGCGTTTATACTGACTAATCTTCATACCAGGCGGCGGTTATACAGCTTCATAAATAAATTCTAATCCGGTGAGTTCTTCGATGGCTTGTCCATTCTCCATAATTTCCTGGTCTTCCTTGTCGTATCGCCATTTGATTTGAACGGGTTTATCGTGTTTGTGACGATGAATGGAGTCGAGCAACACCTTAAAACACACAGAGGTGCCGGTGTTAAAATATTCGAGATGAAACACCACTTCCAAGCTGTTATTCTCTTCGAGGAACTTTGTGGCCATGGCGAACACAGGTTCAAAATACGCAGGCGCATTTTCGAGTATGCTCACGCCCGAGATTTTTATCACCGATTGATCGGGCTGATAAACGATGCGCGGGGCATGACTGGTATTTTTTAAGGTGTTCATCCTAATCTTTTTTTCTTGCTTGTGCCGGCAATTTTACCTTTAATTCAAAATAATATAAATCGTCGCGAAACAATTCAAAGGCGTATTCTACCTGTTGGTTGCTGCGGTATACAATGTCGAGTAAACCAATTCCTGCATTACCGGCTTCTGAGATCGCCGTGTGTTTTAAACTGTCGCGGTAAAAATCTTTTAGGATATTGGCTTGTAATCCGATGTAAATCTTTAAACGGTCATCGATCACATTCATGGCTTTTTTGCTCACAATATTCCCCGAATACAAGGCCACTTCACCAGCCCCAAATCCACACACAAAATAACACAAGGCTTCGTTGTGGATGACACGGTGTTTACTGATGTTCTGGAGAATTTCCACGCTCACCAGTTTTAGTTTGGTGATAAAGGACATGTTATACCCTGCTTCTTTGGCTTTTGATTCGATATCGAGTATTATGGCGGTGATGTGCTCTTTGTTATAAGAGCCCTGGCTCACCATCACCAGATTTTCACCGGTGTAATGTTTTCCAAGCTCTTCAAGCCATGCATGCTTTTGACTATTTTGTGTCATACTCATTACCGTATTATATTCCTATGCCTAACACACACACATCGTCCATTTGTATGTTATTGCCTTTCCATTTTTGAAACTCTTCTTCTAATATTTTTTGCTGTTCGTCCATGTTTTTGACATATACAGACGCCATCAGTTCTTTTAGGTTTTTGGTCATAAAACGTTTGTTGTTTTCGCCGCCAAACTGATCGGTATACCCATCGGAGAATAAATAAATAAAATCACCTTTGGCCACCGGTATGCTTAGGTTGGTGAAAGGAACTGTTTGCGTAGAGAAGCCAATGTGTTGTTTTTCGCCTTTCAGTTCGTAAGCTACCCCCTTGCTCACATGCACCAAGGGACGACCGGCACCGGCAAAGTACAGTGTACTCGCTTCGCGGTCGAGCATGGCACAGGCAATGTCCATACCATCTTTAAAACTGTCTTCTTCTTTTGAACGGAAAAAATTCTTCAGTTGGGTGTTTACAAAGTCCAGCACATCGGCAGGCGAATCCACGCCTCTTTGTTTAAAGGCATAGCGCAATAAACTGCTGCACAACAAACTCAACATGGCACCCGGTACACCGTGTCCGGTACAATCGGCCACCACAAACACATCCAATTCGCGGTTCTGGGTGGTTTTAATTTGCGACACCACATAAAAATCGCCACTGATGATGTCCTTGGGCTGAAACATCACAAACGCGTGTTTGGCAAGTTTTTCAATTTCATCCTTCTTTGGCAAACTGGCTTCTTGAATACGTTGGGCATAGTGAATACTCTCGTAGATCTGCAAGTTTTTGGCTTCGATGATCTCGGCCTGTTTGTTCACCTGAATCAAGGTTTCGGTGAGAGTATCGTTTGAAGATTGGAGGTCGACCGTTAATTTTTCGAGTTTGGCATTGGTGAGTTTAATCACACGTGCGTTTTTAATGTTGATGTATAGAAGTACTCCAACCACGCACATCACAATAAGGGCAGCAATTAAAAACCAACGCATCATACGTTCGTTTTCTTTTGCCATTTTGTATTCCTTTTTGGTTTTGGTCTTAAGCGCTTCGTCAATTTTTCGTTTTTCGTTCAGCCACTTGATTTGCGCTTCGTTGTTTTTGTTCT
>Ga0075156_10001064_pt1 | contig 14719 bp, 17 predicted proteins | sample JI81AbrownDNA_FD_70966 | JGI IMG/M metagenome (GOLD analysis project Ga0075156, IMG submission 70966) | Wastewater effluent complex algal communities from Wisconsin, to seasonally profile nutrient transformation and Carbon sequestration -... | ecosystem: Engineered > WWTP > Effluent > Algae...
CTGATGCGGATGAGATCAAAAACGGGTATAATCCCTTAGGTACAGGAAAGTGCGCCGTAACAACCTGCCTCATCAATTAATACCGTCTATGAATCCGCCTAATAACCTGCCATTTGCCCCAGACGAACTCTCTGACGAAGCGTTAGAGTCTTTGGCTGCGCCAGAGCCATCGTCACCAACACCAACACCAACTCCAACTCCAACGCCTGTTCGTCCATTGCCAGAATCGATGACGGCACCAGCACCCATGGCAGCGCCTCGTGTTGAAATCCAATCCATGCCACTCAAGGCTCAAGAGCCTGAAGATATGTTTGCGGATTCAGCGCCGCCTGCTCCAGTGCAGCGCACGCCCGTTATGCCTTCGATGGCGCCGATTGCGGCACCAGCAGGGCCTTCGATGGCAAAAGTCGCGCTCTTATCGCTTGTGATCATTGTCTTGCTTGGTGGTGCAGCGTTCGGTGTCTATACCTTGATGAACAGCATGTCTGATGATCAAACGCCTAACGTACCAACAACGCCAACGACCACGACGCAGACACCAACAACGCAGGTACCGGTAGTGAATACACCGGTGACAACGACAACTCAGGTAAATCCGAATGACGGGATGACCTTGCCGCCGCCGGTGACGGTCCCTCCAGCAGATGTGAATATCCCATTGCCTTCGACGTCGACCCCGGTTGTTATTCCATCACCTTCAACAACGAGTTCTGTCGATACAGACACGGATGGTTTAACCGATCAGCAAGAAGTTGAGCTTGGTCTTGAGCCAAATAATCCAGACTCAGATGGTGACGGTCTCAATGACGGTGATGAAAACAAGATCTATGGGACGAACCCACTAAATGCAGATACCGATAAAGACGGTTACTCAGATGGTGACGAAGTCAAAAATGGTTATAACCCCCGTGGAGACGGCAAATGCACAACGCCTAGCTGCGAAGTGCCAAAACTCACTCCATAACGTATGAATCCCTTTGAAGCCACACAGGCGCCAACAGATGCGCCACAATCGCCCAAGCGATCTCCCGAGATCGTGGTGATGCCAGAGAAATACTATGGCGTGGCTTTGAAGATGGACGCGCGCGATATGGACGCCAAGGCGGCACCAGCGGCTGTTACGGTCGTACCACCGCCACCACCAAAGCCAAAACAAGCTCTCGTACCTATGGCAGAAGAGCGTCCATCGCCTTGGCCTTATGTGGCTTTGGCGGGTTTTGTGCTGTTATTAATTGGTGGAGGTTTTGCTTACATCAATCGCGAAGTATTATTCGGCGATAAAACGCCGGTCGTCACGCCGCCACCGATTGTGACCGAGCCGATAAAAAGTCCACCTATAGCGCCAACGGGGCTCGCCGCAAGTGTTGCGAGCGGTACTCAGTCGGTCGCCTTGTCATGGAACGATACAACGAATGACGAAACGGGTTTTCGTCTTGAGCGCGCCGGTACGGATGGACAATTTTCCATCCTCACAAACTTGCCGGCAAATAGCCGATCCTTTTTGGACGTGAGTGTGACGGCGGGTTTGAATTATCGCTACCGTGTTTTGGCGATAAACGAAGGTGGTGTTTCGCCGGCGTCTACTGAGGTTGCAGCTACGCTTGCGACCTTGGTGCCAAGCGCTCCAACCTTGCCACCGGGTGGGCTCGACTCTGATTCTGATGGTCTTTCAGATAGTGAAGAGATTGTATTTGCGACAGATCCGCGCAACCCTGATTCAGATCGCGACGGTTTTTTGGATGGCAATGAGGTCTTTCATCTTTACAATCCCGCTGCTCAAGCACCGGTACGTATCTTGGACACAACCCTCATAAAAGCCTTCAGCGGTTCACTCGGATGGTCGCTCTATGCTCCCTCTGCGTGGACGAGTTCACTTGATATCGCTGACGGTCAAAAGGCGAGTCTTGTGACCGGTCAAGGCGAGAGGTTTATTATCGAAGTCTTGCCTAATCCGCAAAAGCTCTCAGCGCAAGATTGGTATGTCGCTCGACATACAACGACTACGGCCGCAATGCTTCGCTCGCTGACAACCAAGCAGGGTCTAGAAGGCATTCTGAGTCCAGACCGTCTTGAGGCCGTATTCAGTTGGGGAGAAAGCGTCTTCTCGTTCAAATACGACCCCGGGACGAAGCCTTATATCAATTATCGAACGTTCTACGAAATGATGTTAAATTCGCTTGAGCTTGACGGTGCGCCATTGCAGCCTGTATCGCCAGAAGAGTCTTCACTTAATGGGCCTGGGGACGTCGTTGGCGCAACGTCTTCGACGGATATGGTGACGACATCAACGGTTTCGGTGCCGACCACGACCGAGCCGCTCATTATTCCGACTGTCACAACGACCTCTTCATGATCGAATTCGTTCTCGTTACGGCTTTGCCAAGCGTTCTCAAGCCTCGCGATATCGAGGCTGCCGCTCAGGCATTATCCAAAGCCCTTAAGATTCGCAAACCGACCTCGGTCAGTCTTTCGTTTGTGACGCCGTTGCGTATTCAGGCGCTAAACAAACAGTATCGCAAAAAAAATAAACCAACCGACGTGCTCTCGTTTAACGCTGATCCTAACATGCAGGCTCCGGGTGAATTTGAGCTTGGTGATATTGTGATTTGTCCTTCGTATGCCGCCAAAGAAGCCAAGCGCCGTGCGCTTTCTACGCGCGAAGAGCTGCTCCGGCTGATGATTCATGGGGTATTGCACCTGAAGGGCTATGACCATGCCACCGAAGATGAAGAGATGGTGATGTTTCGCTTGCAAGAAGGTCTCCTAGAGAGGATCATGTCAGTATGAACGGACGCAGTCTTTGGCGAAGTTTTAACAATGCCTTTAAGGGGCTGGCGACGGCATTTAAAACCGAACGCAATTTTCGTATCCACAGCCTAGCGGCCGTCGTTGTTTTTTTCTTGGTTTTTGCTCTGCCTTTTGCGCTTTGGGAACGTTTTGCGCTCTTGCTTGTGACGGTACTCGTGCTCGTGCTAGAATTGGCCAACAGTAGCTTAGAACGGTTGGTAGATCTCGCGAAACCGCGCTTACACGAGTATGCGGGCGAAGCGAAGGATTTAATGGCTGCCTCAGTGCTTCTTGCCTCGGTTTTTGCCCTTTGTGTCGGCATTGTTATCGCCGGCCCACGGGTTATTGATGTCGTATTTTCCCTATGAGAGACCGCTTTATCGCCGCAATTGATCTTGGCAGCTCCGCCATCCGTCTCGCCGTAGGGCAAGTCACGGTGGGTTCGGATCGTCGAGAAGTTTTGTCGATGATCGGAGCTGATGAAGTTCAATCTATCGGTATTTCAAGAGGTGCTGTTCAATCACTTGATGATGTGACGAGCGCTGTCTCTGCCGTGCTTGATCGCGTAGAGCGCAGCATCGGTGTGCCGGTCACTGAAGTCTATGTTGGTGTCGGTGGTTCACAGATTCAAGTAAAGCCAACCAAGGGCGTCGTTGGTATTTCAAATCCAGACGGTATTCGCGAAGAAGACTATCGCCGCGTTTTAGAACATGCCGCACAAAGTTCACATTCGGCGAACTACGAGGTTTTGCATCGTTTGCCACAGCGTTTTTCTATCGACGGCCAGCAATCCATCAAAGACCCGGTCGGGATGCAAGGCGCACGTCTTGAAGCCGAGGTTTGTGTCATTCAAGGTTTGGTAGGTCACGTTCGTAATATCACCCAGTCTGTCATGCGCACAAATGTCGATGTGACGGGTTTGGTCTTTTCGCCACTCGCGACCGCGGAGGCGTATTTAACACCCCGCCAGCGCGATCTAGGCTCAGCCTTGGTCAATATCGGCGCAACCACCACTTCCCTAGCCGTTTTTGAGGACGGGGACTTGTTGCACGCTGTAATTTTGCCTATCGGTTCAGACCACGTCACTCGCGACATTGCTCTCGGATTGCAGACCTCGCTCGAAGTTGCCGAACAATGCAAGTGGCATTTTGTCCATGGTGTTTCAGAAAATATGTCCAATACTGAAGCGGTTGACTTGCAGGCTTTGGGCGCACCTGAATCAGAATTTGCTTATCCGCGTTATATTTCAGATATTGGTGTGGCGCGTCTTGAAGAGATTTTTGAAAAGATCGAAGAAGAGCTACAAAAGATCGGCCGCTCAGGCATGCTTTCGGCAGGCGTCGTGATTACCGGTGGTGGCGCTAAGACGCGCGGCATTGTGGATGTTGCTCGTCGCGTTTTACGTTTACCGGCTGTTGTCGCGCCCGGGTCGTCGATCCAAACGCCATTGATTGAAATCGCCAAAGATCCAGCCTATGCGACCGTGATCGGACTCTTGCAATGGGGCTATGAAGATGAGCGTGGCGCACAGGGTATTCGCTCAAGCGCCGTCGCCAGCGGTGACCAATTGCTCAAACGTGTCGGTGGACCCCTTAAAAAGATCTTTAAATCCTTTATTCCATAGGGTTTTGGGCCTTGGGGGCATGCCCTTGACGGTATCCGCTTGACCCGCTTCAACCCGATGCGTAACGTAAATAGCAGGAACGGTTTTTTCTCTCAGTTATCAACATTTTTGAACCTCTGATGTACTCAACCTATGGCCGAAGTCAAACCTGAAATTGAAACCTTTGCCAAGATCAAAGTCGTTGGCGTCGGAGGTTCCGGCGGTTCTTCGATTAACCGCATGGTCGCGTCCAAAATCCGCGGCGTTGAATTTATTGCGATGAATACCGATGTGCAGGCATTGCATCATTCGCAGGCCCAGCACAAAATTCACATTGGTAAAACGGTTACACGCGGTCTCGGTGCCGGTATGGACCCAGAAATGGGTTTCAAAGCCGCCGAAGAAAGCCAAAATGAAATTCGCGAAGCCCTCAAAGGCGCGGACATGGTTTTTATTACCTGTGGTCTCGGTGGTGGTACGGGTTCGGGGGCAAGTCCATACATCGCGCAGGTCGCAAAAGAGATGGGTGCACTTACGGTTGCCGTTGTGACCAAGCCATTCGCTTTTGAAGGTGCACAACGTCGCACCATCGCTGACCAGTCCTACGACAAACTTGCGGCAAACGTAGACACCATTATCACGATTCCAAATGATCGTATTTTGCAGATTATCGATCGTCGCACCTCTTTAATCGAAGCCTTTGAAACAGTAGATGACGTGCTTCGCCAAGGTGTACAGGGTATTTCTGAATTGATTACGGTCCCTGGTTTGATTAACGTCGATTTTGCCGATGTGCGCTCAGTGATGGCTAATCGTGGCAGTGCCCTTATGGGTATTGGTCGTGGCCATGGTGATAACCGTGCCGCAGACGCTGCTAAAGCCGCGATTGCTTCGCCATTGCTTGAAGTTTCGATTGACGGTGCTAAGGCGATTCTCTTTGTGATTACCGGTGGTTCAAATCTTGGTATGTACGAAGTTTCTGAAGCGGCCAAAATTATTACCCAGTCTGCAGACCCTTCAGCGCGTATTATTTTCGGTACGACCGTCGACGAAGGCATGAAGGACGAAGTAAAAATAACGGTTGTCGCGACGGGATTTGAAAAAGGTCTACCGATTTCAAGCAAGGGCTCTAAAGTGTCGGCTCCTGTTCCACAACAAGTCCCACCGCAAACGCCTCCGCAACAATCGGCGATGGCACAGCCGGTTCAACCACAGCCACAACAGCCTCCGCGTTCGATGGCACAGGCCTCAATGCAGCCACCTCAATCTTTTCAGCAGACTCCGGTTGCGCCGCTTGAACGTGCTCCTATTGCCCAGCCGCGTCCTCAGATGCCTCCGCAGCAAGAGTCACGCGGTGGGTTCTTTCGCCAGGTCTTAGGAGGGTTATCACAGCAATACCAACAAGCAGAGACCGAAGACACTGATGAGACCGAGCTCGAAGAAGAGCTCCCTCCTGTCGAGCCAATGGTGCAACCTGCCCCATCGCCAGCGCCGCATCAGCCACATGTCGCACATCCGAGCTATGCTCCAATGAATACGGTACGCCAAAGCCCAACCGGTTTTACGTCAGCACCTGTCACGGCGCCAAAAAAGTCTCCGACACCAACCTCAGAAGAAGACGAACTCGAGATTCCTGCCTTCATCCGTAAAAAGATGATGTAATAGCGCCATGCATTGTCCGGTGTGCAGTCATGCCGATACGCGCGTGATCGATACGCGTCTCTCACAAGATGGGACGTCTATTCGACGTCGTCGACAATGCGATGAATGCAGTTACCGTTTTACGACCGGAGAAGAAATTGAATTACTGACGATCTCGGTAGTGAAACGCGACGGGGTCCAAGAGCCCTATTCACGCGAGAAGCTCGCAAGAGGTCTTAAACGCGCCCTTGAAAAACGCCCTCATGTTGAAAACGCCTTTCGGTCTTTGGTACATGATATCGAGCGTGATATCCTGAGAGTCGATGGGCACGAGATACGCAGTTCGGATATTGGCGAAATCGTGATGAAGCACTTACAGGGCTTCGATAAAGTCGCGTTTATTCGCTTCGCCTCGGTCTATCGCCAATTTGAAGATGTAAAAACCTTTCAAGAAACCCTCGATCGGCTCACTGAAGCCGCCAAACAACGCAAAAAACGTGCTAGCTAAACGTCCTATCCCAAACAAACCCTGATATGAAGACCAAATATCTCATCGCCTCTATCTTTGCCGCCAGTCTCGTTGGTGCGGCGGTTGGCGCATCGGTAATCGCCTTACAGCCGCGATTTTTATCGCAATGGGCTTCTGTCGCTCAACAAAATAATCAAGAGCTAACGCTTTCACGTGGTGGCTACGGCACGGGGACCGTTGCGGTCATTGAGCAAGACGAAGTCGTTGCCGAGCTTGTGGCAAAAGTTTCGCCATCCGTGGTCTCAATCGACATTTCAAAAACCCTTCGTGAGTCACGTAGTACGCTTGATTTTTATACGGATGATTTTTCTTTTGACGGCGAAGGGGACGATGAGTTATTGCGCGTCGGTGGTGGCTCTGGGTTTTTTGTCTCGGGAGATGGGCTCGTCGTCACCAACCGCCACGTGATTGATGATACAAAGGCTGAATATGTTGTTGTGACGCAGGATGGTACCGAATACAAGGCTACCGTTGCGGGTATTGACCCCGTGCTCGATCTTGGATTTTTAAAAATTGAAGGTTCGAATTTTCCTGCTATTGAATTAGGGGATAGCGACCAAATTCGTATTGGTCAGACCGTGATTGCCATTGGTAATGCCTTGGCAGAATTTCAAAATACCGTCACGAAAGGCATTGTGTCTGGGCTCGACCGTCGTCTTGAGGCGAGCGGTGAAGCCGGCGATGAACTCATTGAAGAGGCCATTCAAACCGACGCCGCGATTAATCCTGGTAATTCAGGTGGACCTCTCATCGATCTACAAGGACGTGTCATCGGCGTGAACACCGCTGTCACCGACGGTGCCCAATCACTCGGATTCGCCCTACCTTCAAATGCTATCAAGCGCGCCGTCGATAGCATGCGCAAATATGGCCGCATCATTCGCCCATGGATCGGGGTGCGCTATATTCAGGTAGATGCTGACTATGCCAAGCGCAATAGCCTCCCATATAATTATGGGGCTCTCGTGATGCGTGGCCAGGTCAGAGGGGATTTGGCGGTTGTCCCAGGCTCGCCAGCCGACAAGGGTGGTATTAAAGAAAATGATCTTTTACTTGAGATTAACGGCAAAAAGCTCGACATAAAGCACCCGCTTAGTTCGCAGATCGCACGCTTCTCACCAGGAGATGAAATCACCCTTAAATTATTTAGAGAGGGCCAAGAAATTGAGCAGAGGCTGACACTTGAAGAACGCAAAGAAATGCCGTAAGCTCCCCCATCTATGGCACAAAAACGCACAAAAATCGTCTGCACCATCGGTCCTGCTTGCAATACGGTAGAGATCTTAACCAAGCTCGCTGAACAAGGGATGGACGTTTGTCGCATGAATTTTTCGCACGGCACTCACGAAGATCATGCCGAGAATATTCGTCGTATTCGCGAAGTTTCTCTCTTAACGGGCAAGCCGCTCGCGATTCTTCAGGATCTTCAGGGTCCAAAGATTCGTATTGGCAAAATCGGCGATGGCGTTGAGATTGTAGCGGGGAGTGAAGTGATTTTTACCTCCGAGGCAACCACCGATGATGTGACAAAGCTTATCCCGGTCACCTATCCAAACCTTCACGAAGATGTAAAACCAGGCCAACGTTTATTATTGGACGATGGTTTACTTGAAGTTCAGGTGACAAAGATCGAAGGGATTCATGTCTTTTGCCAAGTCATCGTGGGTGGATTATTGAAATCCAGCAAAGGTCTTAACTTGCCTGAAACCGAAACAAAAATCTCGGCTATTCCAGAAAAAGATCGTATAGATGTTGAGTTCGGTGTCCAGCAAGGCGTAGATTTTGTGGCATTGTCGTTTGTTCGTAAACCTGAAGACATTCAAGAATTGCGCGAACTCATCGAAGCCGCCGAACAAAAACACAACCTCAAGAGCGACGTATCCATCAAGATCATCGCCAAAATTGAAAAACCAGAAGCCGTTAAAAACATGCAAGCCATCATCGATGCCGCCGACGGCATCATGGTCGCTCGCGGTGATCTCGGTATCGAAATGCCAGCAGAAAAAGTACCACTCATTCAAAAAAACTTAATTGATGGATGTCTCGAAGCAGGTAAGCCGGTCATTGTTGCAACCCAGATGCTGGATTCAATGATCCGCAACCCACGTGCGACGCGCGCTGAAGTTTCAGATATTGCGAATGCCGTCGTAAGTCATACCGATGCCACCATGCTCTCAGGTGAGACGGCTTCGGGTATTTATCCGGTTGAATCGGTACAAGCGATGGCAGCAACCATTCATGAGATTGAAACCTCGACCATGGATGATATGCCAGCAACGATTGATATCGCTGACAATGCTCAAGAAGCGATGACCAACATGGCCTCGGTCTTAGCACGCACGACAAATGCTCGTGCAATCGTCGTGGCAACTAGATCTGGTGCATCAGCGCGTTTCGTCAGCCGTTATCGTCCGCAATTACCAATTTATGCCGTTACACCGTCTGAGCGCGTGATTCGTCAGCTTAGTCTTTCGTGGGGTATCCAGTCATTTCATGTTTCACATGATGATGACTATCGCGGTTTGGTCGATAAGTCCATCGAAGCCATTGTTGAGAAAAAGTTGGTCTCAAAAGGCGATATGGTGATCGTGGTTGCCGGCGATCCAAGTATGGACTCGGGCAGCATCAACATGATCGAGTTGCGCACCGTTTAAAAAACGTGAAATAAAAAACTCTCCGCTAGTCGGAGAGTTTTTGAATCGTCATATTTTTTGGATCAATAATAAATGCGCTTGCAATCGGTATATCAATAAGGGATTCAATCTGCCAATACGCTGACCACCGCCTCAAGATCTCTCGGATAATCGGTAAATGGGTGATGGCGATGGTATACGTATTATCAAGAAAAGGGGGGCAATAATTTGCGGGGTTGCCTTGTTCAGAGAGGGTTAAATCGAGCTGTGATGGCACGTGAAGGCGTTCGGCAATGATTTGCGCCATCTCGGTCGTTCGCTGTGCTGGCGAGTGGTAGATGGTCGTAGGCTTCGAGAATTGCGCGAGGTATTCGCCAAGCGCCGTGGCCTGCGAGACTCCAAGCTCATCTAGCGCCCCCGTGCGGATGGAATATGAGCCATGGCGAATAAGAATAAGCATAGCGCTATTCAAATCGCCTGATGAGCCTTGAATAATCTTCTACGTCGCCAATCTCTTGTGATCGTTTCGTGATCGAATATTTTTTGCGTGCTTCTTCGATCGATAAGTTGGTATCAAGTAAACCATGTTCAAGGGCAAAAGTGTCCGCAAAGCCTGTGACGTATCCTTGCCAAGGTCGACTTGGGATCCGTCCACTCGTAACATTGTTCACGTGTTCGGCGATTCTAGATGTGCAGTTTGCTGTGGCAGTGTTGTACCACTCTGGCTCAGAAGCGATGCTATTCATTTCTTCAAGAATATCTACCAGTAGCTCCCGGCCTTTTTGGGTGCGTACTGGGTAGAGGTAGAGATCAGATTTTCGGACATTTGCTCTCACAAGTACTGCGTCTCGTTCATCGGCGGCGATATACATCAACGGGTATGTTCGTAATAACCCAAGTGAAAGTTTATAGTTTTGTCCTTTGCGCTTTCTGGCCTCAATGGTAATGCTCAAAAAATCCCCATTCGAAAATTCAAAAGAAAGAAAGGTGTGCGCAGCAACACTCACTTCTTTAAAGGGTTCGCTAATGTACCAGACTTTAGTCAGCTTCGAGAGGTCGTACGTTTTATCATAATACCCTGGCACGAGATCGGCCTCTTTTTCGCTGCCATTATAACGAAAGTTGCGCACGTTTTTCACCGTGACAAGGTCTCCGTTAAACTCAGCCGTTGAAAGTTGAGAGAGAGGAGTCTGCCAGTCGCCCGTAGTAGGGACTTGTTTGGTGACTTGCCAGAGTACAAAGATCGCGAGAAGTGCACTTGCGAAGGCGAGGGCGTAGGTAAATAATGGCTTAGGCTTCTCTCGTTGCATAGGTGATAGCATAGCATAATAAACAACAAAAACACCCCCTTTCGGGGATGTTTTTCTATGGCGGGTCCGAAGGGACTCGAACCCTCGATCTTCTCCGTGACAGGGAGACGTGTTAACCAGCTACACCACGAACCCATAGATTTGTGGCGCAATAATAGCAGGCTTAAGCCCAGGATGCAAGAGGTCGAAGAACATGTTAATCTAGCCACCTATGGTCGTTTTTACGAGGCCTGAGGGCTTTGACCCGGCGTTTCGTGTAGCAGGTTGTTTTTTGGCCTTTGAAGGGCGTTTTCTGCTCTTGCAGCGGGCCGAGCATGATAAGAGCTTTGCCTCCCACTGGGGTGCCCCAGGAGGCGGTATTGATGCCGGCGAATCCCCGGCCGAGGCTATGCTACGTGAAATCCGCGAAGAGACGGGTTTGGTATTTGAAGTGGCCGATCTTGAAGAGCTTGGGGCGGGTTATGTGACCATCGATGGTGCCGGCAAGCAATTTGAATATCACATGTATCGCATTAGGGTGGACGCTGAGCCCGAACTCGTCTTGGACCAAAACGAACATCAAAATCACGTCTGGGTGACCGCCGAAGAAGCTCTTGAACTACCTCTCGTCGCTGATATGGATGAATGCGTGAGAGAAGTCTGGTTCAGATAGAAAACACCCCGACATTCGTCGGGGTGTTTTATTATGCCGCAGAAACAGCTTGTGGGATCACGTAGAAGCTTGGTGACCAAGCATGCATTTCATCAGGGATGAAAGAGGCGCCAAGGTTATGAGCGACGACGAGAGCGGCGCGCATTGCTTCATATTCTGAAGAGATATCGTGCGTACCAGCGCACCAGAGCTCTGGTTGAAGTTCTTCATTTTTCAAGATCTCGGCAATCGAGAGCCATTGAAACTGCTCAACTTCACCAGGTTGTGGGGTAAATGCTGAAAGCGGGGAGTCGACGAGTACGACGTAGTCACGCATCCAAAGACGGGCTTCGTCATGACGGGTCGTGCGCCATGGGATTAATTGAGCTGCTTCAACGGTGATACCAGCTTCTTCTTCAAGTTCTTTGAGGGCATTGAGATCAAAGCCTTCGCCGCAAGAGACGTGACCGCCAAGATGGGTGGACCAAACGCCTGGCATACGCTCTTTATTAAGCGAACGCTGGTGGCAAAGAATCTCGCCTTTGCTATTCATCACAAAGACATTCGTCGAGCGGCACCAAGCTTTTTGTTCAATAGCATCTTTACGCGAGAGGATCTGACCCGTTGGGTGAAAGCTGCTTTCTGATACGATTTCAAACTGTTCTGACATACGTTCTATATATAAAATATTATTGTTTACGGCCAAGATCATAACACCAAAAAGAGACTTTGGTCAAAAAATGACCAAAGATGGTCATTTTCGCTTAAGAGATTTGAGAGCGGCCTTCACAATGGCTTTATCCGTCATGCCATATTTCTTGAGGAGTTCAGACGGTTCTCCAGATTCACCGAATGAATCAGGCATCCCCACGGCTTCGATAGGGATGGGAAAGGTCCGGGCCAAGCCTTCAGCGACCGCACCAAAGAGTCCACCAGTAATCTGATGCTCTTCGACCGTTACACAGCAACCCGTTTTTTTGACGCTCTTGGTGATGGTTGCGATATCTAATGGCTTGATCGTATGCGAGTTAATGACTTCGCATGAGATACCTTTTGCTTCAAGTTGCTTGGCCGCCATGAGCGCCTCATAAACGAGGGGGCCACAAGCGACAATGGTCACGTCTTTGCCTGTGGTGAGAACATTCGCTTTACCAATGACAAACGGAGTCTTTGTCGTTGTGATGACGGCGGTCTTTTCACGAGCAAATCTAAAGTAGGCGGGGCCCTTCATATTGGCGAGGGCGATGGTGGCTTTGCGTGTTTCTTCATAATCGCAAGGTACCACAACGGTCATCCCCGGCAGGACACGCGTGATGGCGATATCTTCGAGGGCTTGGTGTGTTGCACCGTCTGGCCCTACTGAGATGCCTGAGTGGGCACCTGCGACCTTTACATTAGCGTTTGAATAGGCGACCGAGACGCGCAATTGGTCCCAACAGCGACCAGGGACAAAGACGGCATAAGAGCTCACAAAAGGTGTCGCACCTGAAAGCGCCATACCGGCAGCGATGCCCATCATATTTTGCTCGGCGACTCCGCATTCAACAAAGCGATCCGGATAGGCTTTTTGAAAAAGGTTTGCACGCGTTGATTCGGCGAGATCGCCTGTTAACACAAAAACGTCTTTACGCGTTTTGCCAAGTTCAACCAAAGCGTCCCCATAGCCATTGCGGGTTGGGATTTGCTCGATATCTTTATCGTAGAGCTTGGGATTCAAAAAAAGTGAGGCCATATTATTCATGTTCAGAGGTGATGCGACCCTGCAGTGTGCGCAATTCTTTTAGCGCGATTTTTGCTTCTTCAGGATTCGGTGGTTTGCCATGCCAAACATAATCACGCTCCATAAAATGCACACCTTTGCCTGGGACGGTATGTGCGATGATCGCGGTTGGCTTTTCATAAATGGTCTCAGCTTTTTTTAATGCATCCAAAATTGCGCGTACATTGTGCCCGTCAACCGAGATCACATGCCAGCCAAAGGCCTTAAATTTATCCGCGAGGGGTTCAAGTGGCATGATCTTTTCGGTGAATCCGTCGATTTGGATATTGTTGCGGTCAACGATCAAGGTGAGATTGTTTAAACGTTCTTTGCCGGCAAACATAAAACCTTCCCAGCATTGACCTTCGTCGAGTTCGCCGTCACCGGTCATGAGGTAGGTGCGCCAGCTCTGTTTTGTTTGTCTGGCATAAAGCGCCATACCAACAGCCTGCGAAACACCTTGGCCTAATGGGCCTCCACAGGTTTCAATCCCAATGCCCCAGTGATTATTTGAATGCCCTTGAAAAGGGTGTCCGATCTTGCGCAGGTTTTTTAAAAAATCACGGCGGTCACAGAATCCGCGACGGGCGAGTGTCGCATAGAGAATTGGGCAAATATGCGCATTCGATAAAACAAACCGATCACGCTCAGGCATGTTCGGTTTTTTTGAATCGATATTCATCGCCGAAAAATACAACGATGCAAAAATCTCTGCCGTCCCCAATGGCCCAGCCGAATGACCGCTCTTGGCTTCGACGAGGGCTTGAATAACGTCTTGGCGCAATTCGTAGGCTAAGACTTCAAGTTCTCTAATACTAAGGTGCGCGCGCTTTGACATGACAGCAGTGTAACATAAAAACTCCCCAACGTTACGTCGGGGAGTTTTTACAAACAGGAGCTTATTGGACGTTGATCGAACCCTGCATTGCTGGGTTGATGGAGTCCTTGTAGTCAAAAGCGCCAGCGCTGTTGAATTGTTTGGTGTAGCTGTCACCTGGTTTGATGTCACCAGAGTTGAAGCCTGAGCCGACGACCGAGTGAACAACCGTATCGCGGTTGGTCCAGGTGACCGTCATGCCTTTTTTGATCGTGAGAGATGCTGGGACGAAGCCATTCGCTACCGAGCTAATGGTGATCGTTGCAAGCGTTTCATCGAATTGCTTGTCTTGAGCGATGGTGGTCGTCAAGGTCATCACGTTACCAGGGTTGTAGTCAGAAGCGGTCTGAATAGCGGTGCCTAAGCGGTAGTTCGTGAAGAACGCATCAGGGATATCGTCTACTTGGCTGTTCCAGGTAAGGCCGTAGAGCGTCTTTGCGAGCTCTTCAGAACCAATCTGGCGAAGGATACCACCTTGGTCAACGACGTAGGTGCGAGGATCCGTCGTAATCTTTACCATCTTGTAACCAGGACGGTAGGTGACGTTGCCGCCAAGTGGGATGGACGAGAGTGCGCCATCAGAGATGCTACGGACGGTTGCGAAATCTTTGTACCAAGTGAAGTACGTTTTGTCGTTAGGGAAAACGTAGCGTTTGCCGTTTGAAGCAAAGTAGTAAACAGCTGAACCAGAACCTTTGATAAGTTCACCGGCGTTAAAGTTGCCAGTGGTTGCAGCGCCGACAGCAAGAGGTGCTGCGAGCATAGAGACCGTTGCAAGGGTCGCGGCTGCGCGAGAAAGCATGAGCTTCATAGAGAAGTGGTACATTGAGTAATTGAGTAAGTGACTATAGGATGCCAACAATGTGGCATACCCGTCAAACTAGCGAACATTCACCTTGAAGATTTCTGACGATCCAACCTTGCCCAAAAGATCGGTGGCACGCACTTG
>Ga0075156_10001066_pt1 | contig 14701 bp, 15 predicted proteins | sample JI81AbrownDNA_FD_70966 | JGI IMG/M metagenome (GOLD analysis project Ga0075156, IMG submission 70966) | Wastewater effluent complex algal communities from Wisconsin, to seasonally profile nutrient transformation and Carbon sequestration -... | ecosystem: Engineered > WWTP > Effluent > Algae...
CGACGGCGCTGCTCCGACGCGGTGAAGTAGGACCGCACCCGGGTGCGGATGCTGCGCGAGGTGCCGACGTAGAGCGCGGTGCCCTGCGCATCGCGGAAGACGTAGACCCCGGGCGCGTCCGGGAGGCCGGCGGCCAGGTGCCGCTTCGTGCGCTGGGCGACGCTGACCCGGCTGGAGAAGGCCTGAAGGTCCTCGAGCGTGCCCACCCCGAGGTCGCCGACGCGGGCGATCAGGCCATGGAGGACGTCGGCCGTGGCCCGGGCGTCGTCGAAGGCCCGGTGGGTGGGCTGGACGGCCGTGCGGAAGTGGGCGGCCAGCGTGCCGAGCTTGCAGTTGCGCACCTCGTCGCGGTGGAGGGCGACTCGGGCGAGGCGTGCGGTGTCGACCACGCGCGGCTCGGGCCAGTCGTAGCCGTGCTTCGCGCACGCGCCCTTGAGGAACCCGATGTCGTACGGCGCGTTGTGCGCGACGAGGACCGCTCCGGCAGCGAACTCGAGGAAGTCCGGCAGGACGGCCCGGACGGTCGGGGCGCCCGCCACGAGGGAGTCGGTGATCCCGGTGAGCGCGGCGACGAACGGCGGGATCGGGATCCCCGGATTCACGAGCGTCTGGAACTCGCCGAGAACCTCCCCGCCGCGCACCTTGACGGCGCCGATCTCGGTGATGCCGGCATCGACCGGGGCACCGCCCGTGGTCTCGAGGTCGACGACGACGAAGGTCACGTCGGACAGCGCCGTGCCGAGTTCGGCGAAGCTGGTCTGGGTGCCGCTCGCGCCCTCGGTCACCCGCATGCCCCGACGCTAGGGGACGCGACTGACACGACCCGGTGACCGACACGGCCCCGACGGCCACGGGTCCGTGCCGGCCGGTCGAGTCGGTAGGGTCGGGGCGTGGCTGACTTGCGGATTCCTGACGACCGATCGCGCTGGCGCTGTGCGCACTGCGGCAATCTGACCCGCTTCGACGTGGTCCGCACGGCCCGGGTGCGGGAGTTCTGGCACCTGTCCATGTCGGGCGCCCCGTCCGTCGAGGAGACCGAGGTCATCGACGAGGTCGTCGAGCAGGTGCTGTGCCGGTGGTGCGGCGCGGGGGACCGGGTCGAGATCGTCGCCCGCCCCGAGTTCGGCGGCCCCGCGGACGAGGGCCCGGGCGACGGCGGTCCGTGATCGGTGTCAGGGGCTCCGCCTAGCCTGCTCGCATGATCATTGACTGTGACTCGTGCGTGGTGGCCGGTCTCGCCTGCGGCGACTGCGTGGTGTCCGTCCTGCTGGGGTCCCCGGAGGGGTCGTCCACCGTCCACCAGGTCGCCGACGAGCACGCGGGGGCCCTGTCGGTCCTCGCCCAGTCCGGCCTCGTCCCGCCGCTCCGCCTCGTCCGGCGATCGCAGGCCAGCTGAGGCATCGCACCTTTTGCCCCGTTATGAGGGCATCTGATCCGGCTCTCGCTGGGTGCACCCGACACCAATCTGTTACCTTGGACGGACCCGATGGGCAGGTCCGCACCGCGGACATGGTCACGCCCTCGGACGGACGATGGTGGCTCACACGGAGCCATCGGGCGAAGGGATGGCGGGTGCAGCAGGTCACGGCGGGGCGCCACTGGCGCAAGGTCGTGGGTGCGATCACCGTGTCGGCGGGCCTCCTGCTCGGCACCGTGGCCGTCGGTCCCAGCGCATCCGGACTGCCGAGCCGCGACATCAACCAGGTCCGCAATCAGGTCCGTGACCTCCAGGCCCGCGCGGAGGCCGCTCACGAGCGCTTCTCCAAGGCCCGCGGCCAGCTCGACGACGTGCAGGCCACCCTCGACGGGCTGCGCCGCAAGCTGCAGCGCGAGCGCGACGAGCTCCAGACCATCCTGTCGTCGGTCGAGGACCTCGCCCGCGCCACCTACACCGGCGGCGGGCTGGACCCGTCCCTGCAGGTGCTCATGGCCGAGGACCCCAGCGAGTTCCTTGCGCAGGCGGCCGCTCTCGACCAGGTCGCCCAGGCGCAGACGGCGTCGCTGCGGCGCACCCAGACCGCCCGCGTCCGCCTGGCCGCCGTCGAGGCCGCCGTGCAGGACAAGGAGACGATCGCGCAGAGCTACCGCGACGACATGGCCGAGGCCAAGGAGGAGGTCGACGACCAGCTCGGGGAGGCGCAGAACGTGCTCGCCAACCTCGAGGAGGAGGAGCGCCAGCGCCTCGCCGCCCTGCAGGCCGCCGACCGCCAGTCCGGCCTGTCGCAGGCCCAGGCCTACCTCGCCAGCGGCAGCATCTCCGCGCCCAATCCGCGAGCGCAGGCCGCCGTCAGCTACGCCCTCTCCCAGGTCGGCGATCCGTACTCCTACAGCGCCAACCCGCCCTCATCGTGGGACTGCTCGAAGCTCACCTCAGCGGCGTGGGCCCAGGCCGGCGTCGGGCTGACCGCGCTCAGCTACACGCAGTACGACCAGACCCAGCGCATCTCCGCCGCCGACGCCCAGCCGGGAGACCTCGTCTTCTACTTCGGCGGGGGAGCGCACCACGTGGGCCTGTACATCGGCGGCGGCCGCATGGTCCATGCGGCGAACCCCGGCGACGGCGTCCGCATCGACAACATCTTCGGACCCTGGTACGCCGAGCGGTTCAGCGGCATCGGCCGCGTGCTCGGCTGACGCTCCCTCGCTCGATCCCCTCGCCCGACCCGTACGCACATCGGCCCGGACACACATCGGCCGTGGCTCCGGCCGCGCCCGGAGGAGCCGGGCGGCGGCCGGTACCACGGCCAGTGAGCAGTGACCCCTACGCGTAGAGCGCCGCGACGTCCGCTGCGAACTCGTTCATCACCACGTTGCGCTTGAGCTTCAGCGAGGGCGTGATCTGACCGCCCTCCTCGGTCCAGTCCACTCCGAGGATCTTGAACTTCTTGATGGCCTCGGCGTGCGAGACAGCCTTGTTGGCCTCGTTGACCGCCTCCTGGATGGCGGCGTTGAGCTCCGGATCGTCGACCAGGCTCGCCACCGTCGCGTCGGCCGGCTTGCCGTGCTGCTTGGCCCAGGCCGGGAAGGCCTCCGTGTCGATGGTCACGAGAGCGGCGATGTACGGCTGGGCGTCGCCGACGACCATGCACTGGCTGACCAGCCAGTTCGCGCGCAGGCGGTCCTCCAGCACGGCCGGCGCCACGTTCTTGCCGCCGGCGGTGACGAGCAGCTCCTTCTTGCGACCGGTGATCTTGACGAAGCCCTCGTCGTCGATCTCGCCGATGTCGCCGGAGTGGAACCAGCCGTCCGGCTCGATCGCCTCGGCCGTGGCCGTGGGGTTGTTCCAGTAGCCGATAAAGATCTGGTCACCGCCCAGCATGAGCTCGCCGTCCGCGGCCACCTTGACCTTGGCTCCGGGCAGCGGCTGGCCCACGGTGCCGATCTTGAGCGCCTTCGGGCGGCTCACCGTGGTGGCGGCCGTCGTCTCGGTCAGGCCGTAGCCCTCGAGGATCGTGACGTTGATGCCCCGGTAGAAGTGGCCGAGGCGAGCGCCGAGCGGTGCCCCGCCCGACACGGCCCACCGCATCTGGCCTCCCATGGCGGCCCGCAGCTTGCTGTAGACGAGCCGGTCGAACACCGCGTGCTTGATCTTCAGCATGAGGCCGGGACCGCCCTCGTCGAGGGCCTTGCTGTAGTCGATGGCCACCTGCGCGGCCGAGTTGAAGATGTTGCCCTTGCCCTCGGCCGTGGCCTTCTGCTGCGAGGAGTTGTAGATCTTCTCGAAGACGCGCGGCACGGCGAGCAGGAACGTCGGCTGGAAGGACTGCAGCCCGGGCAGGAGGTCCTTGATGTCCGCCGAGTGGCCCAGGCGCACCCCCGCCCGAACGCAGCCGAGCTGGATCAGCCGGCCGAACACGTGGGCGATGGGCAGGAAGAGCAGGGTCGAGGATCCCTCGGCCAGGAAGACGTCGGGCATGCCCTGCACCACGTTGTCGACCTCGAACATGCAGTTCTTGTGGGTGAGCATGCAGCCCTTGGGGCGGCCGGTGGTGCCGGACGTGTAGATGATCGTGGCGATGGTGTCGGGGGTGAGGGTCGCCCGACGGGCCTCGAGCTCGTCGTCGGTGACGTCCTTGCCGACGCTCTTCAGCTCGTCGAGGATCCCGTCATCGAAGACCCAGACCCGGGTGACCGTGGGCGCCTCGACGGCGACCTGGTCGTAGGCGCGCTTGTTCTTCTCGCTCTCGAGGAAGATGGCCACGGCTCCCGAGTCGCTGAGGATCCACTGGATCTGCTCGGGCGAGGAGGTCTCGTAGACCGGGACGCTAATGGCCCCTGCGTACCAGACGGCGTAGTCGACCAGGGTCCACTCGTAGCGCGTGCGCGACATGATCGCGATGCGCTCGCCGGGCTGCACGCCGTTGGCGACGATGCCCTTGGCGACGGTCTTGACCTCGTCGAGGAACTGCTGGGCGGTGATGGCCACCCAGGCGTCCCCGCGGGGCACTGACATGACCACCCGGTCGGGCTCCTTGGCGGCATTCTCGAGGATGTGGTCGACGACGCTGCCGCTCGTAGGAGCCGGGACGATGACGGGAACGGAGAATTCAGTCTTCATTCATCCAACGTAGAACAGAACGCGGCGGTTGGCGACCTGTTTGGCAGGGCGTGACAGGGTGGGGCGATGCGGGTCCACGTGGTCAGCGACGTTCACGGGGCCGCGCTGGCCCTGTCGCGGGCGGCCGAGGGCGCGGACATGTTCGTCTGCCTGGGCGACCTCATCCTGTTCCTCGACTACGACGACCCCTCGCGGGGGATCTTCGCCGACCTGTTCGGCGAGGAGTACGCCCGGGCCTACATCGAGGCCCGCACGGCGAACCGGTTCGACGAGGCCCGCGACCTGAGCGCGGCCGCATGGCGCCAGCGGGGCGTCATCGACCCCGACCAGCGTCGCTCGGTCATGCTGGCCATGGTGCGCACCCAGTACGAGGAGCTCTTCGACGCGATGCCCTCGCCGGCCCTCCTGACGTACGGCAACGTCGACATCCCCACCCTGTGGCCCGACTACCTGCGTGAGGGACACACCGTGCTGGACGGCACCGTGCTCGAGGTCGGGGGAATGCGCTGGGGGTTCGTGGGCGGAGGCCTGGTCAGCCCCATGCGGACCCCGTTCGAGATCCCGGAGGAGGAGTACGCGGCGAAGGTCGCCGGCCTGGGACCGGTGGACGTCCTGTTCAGCCACATCCCGCCGGCCCTCCCCGAGCTCACCTACGACGTCGAGGCGCGCCGGTTCGAGTTCGGCAGCCACGCCCTCCTGGAGTACGTGCGCGAGGTGCAGCCCCGCTACCACCTCTTCGGGCACGTCCATCACCCGCTGGTGGCGCGGACCCGGCTCGGCCGCACCGAGTGCGTCAACGTGGGCCACTTCCACGGCCGCGAGCAACCCTTCGTGCTCGACCTCTAGACGGCCCCGCGGGCGGTAGCCTTCCGCCATGGCCGACCAGACGAAGTCCAGCATCGTGATCAACGCCAGCCCGGCCGCCATCATGGCCGTGATCGCCGACCTCCCCGCCTACCCGGAATGGAGCGACGGCATCAACGAGGTGACGGTCATCAGCGTCTTCGAGGACGACAACCGCCCGGCGGACGCCCGGTTCAACCTCGCCTCGGGGGCGATCAAGGACGTCTACGAGCTCGAGTACGACTGGGACGGCGACCGCAAGGTGTCCTGGACGCTCACCAAGGGCGACATGCTGACCGCCATGGACGGGGCCTACGTGCTGACCGACAACGGCGACGGCTCCACGACCGTCGACTACCAGCTCGCGGTGGACATCAAGATCCCCATGATCGGCATGATCAAGCGCAAGGCGGAGAAGGTCATCGTGGACACCGCCCTCAAGGGGTTGAAGAAGCGTGTCGAATCGCTCCCGACTCCTCCTGCTTAGCGGCCCGGGAGGGTCCGGCGCCGCCACGTTCGCGGCCGCCACGGCGCGGGCGCTCGTCGACGAGGGGCACGCACCGCACGTGATCGACGTCGGCGCCGTCAGGGTCCCGGGGGACGCACTGGCGGCGGTCCTGCGATCGAGCGTCGGACGGATCATGGCCGGGATGGGCAGCGACCCCGTCGCCGACGAGGACTGGGCGGCACTGCCGGGCGTCGCGCCCCTCTCCGCCCTCTACGACGTGCTCACCGCCCTGGCCGACCCCGGTGTCGACGTGGTCGTCGTCGACTGCGGGGGGATCGACCGTGCGCGCGAGCTGATCGCGGCCCCGTCGCGGCTCGTGCGGCTCCTCGACGCCGCGCTCACCCCCCGCCTGGCCATGTGGCGCATGCCGGGGGAGGTCGAGTCCGCGCCCACGGTCTTCGAGGGACTGTCGGCCCTGCGCAGCGACCTGCTGCGCATGGACCGCGCCCTGGTGCACGGCGACACGATCGCCAGGCTCGTCACCACGCCTGACGACACTGCCGTCGCGGCGACCCTCGACGCCCTCACCGCGATGTCGATGCTGGGCGTCGCGGTCGACGGCGTGGCGGTGACCGGCGCCGCCGAGCCGCCTCGCGCCCTCGTCGAGGCCATGGGCGAGATCGCGTGCTGGGCGTCGGGCGACCTGGTGCTGCCGGCCCCGCAGGGCAGGCCCGTGGCGGGTCCGCTGTCGCCGGTCGCTCCCCTCACCGCGGAGGCGATGGTGCTGACGTCGCTCGAGACCGGGTTCACGCTCGACGTCCCGCTGAGCGGCCCCAGGCGCGCCGGCGCGCGGGTCGGGCGCCGCGGTGACGACCTGGTGGTGGCCGCCGCCGGCGTGAGCCGTGTGCTGCCGCTGCCGCCCGTGCTGCGCCGCTGCAACGCGGTCGAGGCGATGCGCTCCGAGCGCGGGCTGTGCGTGCGGTTCACTCCCGACGCCGCGCTGTGGCGTGAGCCGGATGCGAGCGTCGCGTGAACGGCGGTCAGGCACCGTGGTGGTACTCCGGAGATGACGAGCCCGGAACCACAGAGCCTGCCGCCGAGCCCACGGGCGAGCCCGGACAGTCGCAGCCGGGCCTCGACTGGACGGTGCTGGCTGCGGGTGCGCAACGGCTGGTCGACTGGGCCACGGAGCGCGTGGTGGCACCGCACGCCGAGCACGACGATCCGCGGGAGCACCCCCAGTGCGTGGTGTGCCGCGCCATGGTGGTGATCGGCGACCGGGGCGCCGCGTTCGGCGGCACGTCCGCACCCGACACCGCAGGCGGCGGGCAGCCCGACGCCGGCCGCCCCACGGGTGGCGCCGACGAGGGCCGCGGCACCGAGTCGGACCCCGGGGGCATCGTCTGGATCCCCATCGTCGAGGAGTTCGGCGGGCCCTAGGCTGGTGCACGTGGGCATGAGCATCGGCGTGGACATCGGCGGCACCAAGATCCTCGCGGGCATCGTCACCGAGGATGGTGAGGTCGTCTCCACGGCCCGCCGCCCGACCCCGCGTCACGACGCCAACGACGTGCTCGACCTGGTGGCCGAGGTCGTCAACGAGCTGATCGAGACGTCCAGCGAGCCCCTGGACGGGGTCGGGCTGGGCGTCGCCGGGCTCGTCGACGCCGAGCGCTCGCGCGTCTACTTCGCCCCGAACCTGCGCTGGTCGCAGGTGCCGGTGCGCACCCTGCTCGAGGCCGCCACCGGCCTGCCGGTCGTCGTCGAGAACGACGGGAACGTGGCCGCCTGGGGCGAGTTCCGGTTCGGCGCGGGCCGCGGCGTCAGCGGGCTCACGCTCGTGACCGTGGGCACCGGCATCGGTGGCGGCATCGTCGTGAACGGCTCGCTGTTCCGCGGCGCCCACGGTGTCGCCGGCGAGATCGGCCACATCAATGCCGTGCCGGACGGCCGCCCGTGCGGCTGCGGCCGGAACGGCTGCCTCGAGCAGTACGCCAGCGGCAATGCACTCGTCCGGGAGGCCCGGATGCTGGCCGCCGAGCGCAGGTCCGAGGCCGGGGTGCTGCTCGCCCTCGGCGACGGCACCCCCGAGGGGGTGCAGGGGCTGCACGTGACGCAGGCGGCCAAGGCCGGCGACCCGGTGGCGATGGAGGCCTTCACGATCGTCGGGACGTGGCTCGGCCGCGGCCTGGCCGATCTCGCCGCCGTGCTCGACCCCGAGCTGTTCGTCATCGGCGGCGGCGTGTCGGATGCCGGCGACCTGCTGCTGGCCAGCGCCCGGCAGACCCTCGCGGACAAGCTGATCGGCCAGCAGAACCGGCCCGCTCCGGCCCTGAAGGTCGCCGAGCTCACGAACAGCGCCGGCCTCGTGGGTGCCGCGGACCTCGCCCGGCAGCCCCGCGACTAGACGACGGCCCCGTCGTTCCCGTCATCGTCGTCGCGGTCCTTCATCCGCCACACCAGCGACACGAAGCCGCCCACCGTCAGGGCGACGCCGAGGTTCGCCATCCACCGATCCCAGCCCAGCACCGTGACGAGCAGCACGAGCGCCGGGCCGCCGAGCACCGCGGCCCAGGAGAACCGGCCGATCGCATCGGCCGGTCGCGGCAGGGGCGGCGGATGGGGAGGCTCGTAGCCCTCGTCGAGCAGGTCGAGCGGGTCGTACTCGCCCTGGGCTCCGTCGCCGGGGGCGGGCTCGGGGTCCGGTGCCGGGGGCAGGGTGGACTGCTCGGCAGGGAAGTGGGGCCCGAGGTCGATCTCGCCGCGCAGGTCGGCGACGATCGCGTCCCACGCCTGCTGCTCGTGATCGGGAAGACCCTGCGAGGGAGTGCTCACGTCCGCAGCATCCGCGTGTCGAGCACGGTCACGTCAGGATCCGCCTGACGAAGGCGATGCTGTCGCGGACGATCACCTCAGCGTCGTGGTCGAGGGTCGCGACGTGGTACGAGTCCGGGAGGACCTCCTCGTGCACGTCGGTGGACGACACGTGCGACAGGATGTACGCCGCATTGGACGGCTCAACCACGTGATCCTCCGCGCTGCGGAAGAGCAGCACCGGCTGGGTCACCTTGGCGATGTCCGCCTTGATCAGCGACCAGAACTTCGACAGTGAGTGCGCCGCCTTCAGCGGGATCTTGGTGTACGCGACCTCGTCCTGGCCGGGCTTGGCGATGTCGTTCGAGATGCCCGGGAACGACGGAACGATGAGCTGCAGCACGGGCAGCAGGAAGCGGTCGGGCCGCTCGGAGTGCACCGCCGGGTTGACCAGGACGATGCCGCTGATGGCGTCGCCGTACTGCTCCGCGAGGCGGAGCGTGAGGGATCCGCCCATGGACAGCCCCATGACGAAGACGGCACTGCATGTCTCGCGGAGCTCGCGGAAGCTGCGATCGGCCTCCGCGTACCAGTCCTCCCACGTCGTGCGGTTCATCTCCTGCCAGGTGGTGCCGTGCCCGGGCAGCCGAGGCACGCGCACCGTCCAGCCCTCGCCCGACAGCGCCTGCCCCCACGGGCGCACCGAGGCGGGGGAGCCGGTGAAGCCGTGGAGCACGAGGATGCCGACGTGGTCGCCGTCGGCCGACCACGGCTCGGCGCCGGGAACGACGGTCCCGGAGGCGTTCGGCATGGGGGCTCCTTTCGCGGAGGTCGTCGGAATCGACCGACCGGACCACTAGTCTGCCACCCGAGAGGAGGTGGGACGGGTGCTGTACTGGTTCCTCAAGTACGTCGTCGTGGGGCCGTGGCTGCGCGTGCTCTTCCGTCCCTGGGTGGAGGGCCTCGAGCACGTCCCCGACAAGGGGGCTGCGATCCTCGCCAGCAACCACCTGTCGTTCTCCGACTCCTTCTTCCTGCCGCTCGTCGTGCCGCGCCCCATCACCTTCCTCGCGAAGAGCGACTACTTCACCGGCCGCGGCGTCAAGGGCCTGTTCACCAAGGCCTTCTTCGCCGGCGTCGGGCAGGTGCCCGTCGACCGCTCGGGCGGCCGGGCGTCGGAGGCGGCACTGCGCACCGGCATGCGCATCCTCGGCGAGGGCAGCCTGCTGGGCATCTATCCCGAGGGCACGCGCTCGCCGAACGGCACCCTGTACCGCGGCAAGACCGGCCTGGCCCGCATGGCGATGGAGTGCGAGGTCCCGATCATCCCGGTCGCGATGATCAACACCTACGAGATCCAGCCTCCCGGCCAGGTGCGGCCCAGCCTGCGGCGTGTCGGCGTGCGCATCGGCCGCCCGCTCGACTTCTCACGCTACGAGGGCCTGAGCAACGACCGCTTCGTCCTGAGGTCGATCACCGACGAGGTCATGTACGAGCTGATGTCGCTGTCGGGCCAGGAGTACGTCGACATGTACGCCACCCGGGCCAAGGAGCTCATCGCCCAGGGCTCACCCGCCGACTCGCGATCGATGGTGGATCAGGCGTAGCCATCGCGGCCGGGCCGGCGACAGCGGAACCCCCGGTCAGGCGTGGTCAGCGCGGTCGAGCGGGACCCATCCCTTGCTGCGCTCCACGGCGCTTCGCCAGCGCTGGTGCGCTTCCTCGACGGGCTCACCGGGCTCGAAGATCCCGGACGAGGCCCGCGTGGTGGCCAGTGCGCCGGTCGACGGCCAGAGCCCGACGCCCAGGCCGGCCAGGAAGGCCGCTCCGAGACCGGTCGTCTGGAGCTGGGCCGAGCGGTCGACGACGATCTGGAGTGCGTCGGCCTGCAGCTGGCACAGCAGGTCGTTGGCCGCGGCCCCTCCGTCGATCGCGAGCCGTTCGAGCGGAACGCCGCCCTCGTCGCTCATGAGGGTCACGACATCGCGCACCGAGAAGGCGATGGCCTCCAGAGCCGCCCGGGCGATGTGCGCCTTGGTGGTACCGCGGGTGATCCCGATGATGAGCCCGCGGGCGGCCGGGTCCCAGTCGGGCGCGCCGAGGCCGGTGAGCGCCGGGACGAAGACGACGCCGCCACTGTCCGGGACGCTACGGGCGAGGTCCTCGATGTCGCTGGCACGCTCGATGATCCCCAGCCCGTCGCGCAGCCACTGCACGGCGGCGCCGGTGACGAACACCGCCCCCTCGAGAGCGAAGTCGACGGTGCCGTCCGGATGCCCGAGCGCGACCGTCGTGAGCAGGCCGCTCACCGATCGGGCAGGGGCCTGGCCGGTGTGCACGAGCAGGAAGGAGCCGGTGCCGTACGTGCACTTGGCTGCGCCCTTCGCGAAGCCCGCCTGGCCCACGAGGGCCGCCTGCTGGTCGCCGGCGATCCCCGAGATGGGCGCGTCGATGCCGAGGAACGAGGCCGGATCCGAGCGGGCGACCACGCCGTACGAGGGCACGATCTGGGGGAGCGCGGAGACGGGGACGCCGAAGAGGTCGCACAGCTCGGGGCTCCACGCCCCGGTCGTGATGTCGTAGAGGAGCGTGCGGGAGGCGTTCGTGGGATCGGTGATGTGGTGCAGGCCCCGGGTCATCCGGGCGATGAGGTAGGAGTCCACCGTGCCGACCGCCACCCGGCCCGACGCGACGTGCACCCACGTCTGCGGGTCGTTCTCGCGCACCCAGGCGATCTTGGTGCCCGAGAAGTAGGGGTCCAGCCGGAGGCCGGTCAGCTCGACGACGCGGGCCTCGTGGCCGGCCGACCTGAGCTCGTCGCACATCGCTGCGGTGCGTCGGTCCTGCCACACGATGGCCCGCCGGGGCGAGCCCAGCGTCTCGCGGTCCCAGAAGCACACGGTCTCGCGCTGGTTGGTGATGCCGATCGCCACGATGGTGGCGTCGGTCGCGGCCAGCGCCTCGCGAGCGGCCGCGAGGGTCGCGGACCACATCTCGGACAGGTCGTGCTCGACCCAGCCGTCGGCCGGGAAGTGCTGCGGGTACTCGCGATAGCCCTGCGCGATGATGCTGGCCGAGCCGTCGACCACGAGGGCGGTGATGCCGGTCGTGCCCGCGTCGATGCTGAGGATGGCGTCCATGCGGCGACCCTAGCCACCGACCTGCTGCGGATTGCCGGGTCAGTCGTGATGACAGCGATTACATGGATGGCTACAGTACGAGTCAAGGAATCCCAGTCGAAGGAGTGCAGCAATCATGCGCGTTGGCGTTCTCACCGGTGGCGGCGACTGCCCAGGACTCAACGCGGTCATCCGCGCTGTCGTCCGTCGTGGCGTGACGGAGTACGGCTACGAGTTCGTCGGGTTCCGGGACGGCTGGAAGGGCCCGCTCGAGGGCGTCACCATGCCCCTGGACATCTCGTCCGTGCGCGGCATCCTGCCCCGGGGCGGCACCATCCTCGGGTCCTCGCGCACCAACCCGATCAAGGTCGAGGGCGGCATCGAGCGCATCGAGAAGAACCTGCAGGAGATGGGGATCGACGCCCTCGTCGCCATCGGCGGCGAGGACACCCTCGGCGTGGCCACCAAGCTCACCGAGCACGGCTTCCACGTGGTCGGCGTGCCGAAGACGATCGACAACGATCTCAGCGCCACCGACTACACCTTCGGCTTCGACACCGCGGTCGGCATCGCGACCGAGGCCATCGACCGCCTCCACACGACAGCGGAGTCGCATCACCGGATCCTCATCTGCGAGGTCATGGGCCGGCACGCCGGATGGATCGCCCTGCACTCCGGCATGGCGGGCGGCGCGAACGGCATCCTCATTCCCGAGGTCCCCTTCGACCTCGACGAGGTCATCGGCTGGGTCGAGTCACGGTTCGGCGCCAGCTACGCCCCCATCCTCTGCGTGTCCGAGGGTGCCCTGCCCAAGGACGGCGACCTCATCACGAAGGACGCCACGCTCGACGCCTTCGGGCATGTGCGGCTGTCCGGCATCGGCGACTGGCTGGCCCAGCAGATCGAGGCCCGCACCGGTCACGAGGCGCGCACCACGGTGCTCGGCCACATCCAGCGCGGCGGCACGCCCACCGCGTTCGACCGCGTCCTCGCGACGCGGTTCGGCCTCAATGCGATCGCCGCGGTCAAGGACCAGGCATGGGGGACGATGGTCGCCCTGCAGGGAACCGACATCGTGCGCGTCCCGCTCGAGGAGGCCACCGGGGTCCTGAAGACGGTGCCGCTGGCGCGCTACGAGGAGGCGGCCGCGTTCTTCGGCTAGGAGCGCGGCGCCCGCCGGCGCCAAACCCCTGACCGCGGCGCGTGAGGCGTGCCCTAACCTTGTGGCATGCCCGCACCCATCGTCTGGCCCGACCTGCCTGCTGCCCAGCAGCCGCCGTGGCCTGATGCCGCCGAACTCCAGGCGGCGATGGACGAGCTGTCGCTGCTTCCACCGCTCGTGTTCGCCGGCGAGTGCGACCTGCTCGCCCAGCGGCTCGCCGACGCGTCGCAGGGCAAGGCCTTCGTCCTCATGGGCGGCGACTGCGCCGAGACCTTCGCCGCCAACAACGCCGAGTCGATCCGGGCGCGCCTGAAGACGGTGCTGCAGATGTCCGTCGTCCTGACCTACGCGGCCTCGCTGCCCGTGGTCAAGGTCGGCCGGCTCGCGGGGCAGTACTTCAAGCCGCGCAGCAACCCGATCGAGAACCGCAACGGGGTCGAGCTCACGTCGTACCTGGGCGACGCGGTCAACGCGCTGCCGTTCGACCCGGCCGTGCGCCGGCCTGATCCCCAGCGGCTGGTCCGTGCCTACAACGCCTCGAGCGCCGCGCTCAACCTCGTCCGGGCGTTCACGCAGGGCGGCTACGCCGACCTGCGACAGGTGCACGCCTGGAACCAGGACTTCGTCCGCGACTCCGTGGCCGGGCAGCGCTACGAGGCCATGGCGGGTGACCTCGATCGTGCGCTGGCGTTCATGCGGGCGATCGGTGCAGATCCGGAGGAGCTGCAGCGGGTGGAGTTCTACGCCGCCCACGAGGCCCTCTCGATCGACTACGAGCGCGCCCTCACGCGCATCGACTCCCGCACCGGCCTTCCGTACGACGTGTCGGGCCACTTCCTGTGGATCGGGGAGCGCACCCGCCAGCTCGATGGCGCGCACGTGCACTTCGCCTCCACCATCCGCAACCCGATCGGCGTCAAGATCGGCCCGACGGCCTCGCCGGACGAGGTCGTCCAGCTGTGCGAGATCCTGAACCCGGACCGGGTCCCGGGCCGGCTCACGCTCATCACGCGCATGGGGGCGGGCCGCGTCCGCGATGTGCTTCCCAGCATCGTGCAGAAGGTCGACGCGTGCGGGGTGCCGGTGGTCTGGGTGTGCGACCCCATGCACGGCAACACCCGCGAGGCGGCCAGCGGCCACAAGACGCGATCCTTCGACGACATCGTCGACGAGGTGGAGGGGTTCTTCGAGGTGCACCGCGACCTCGGCACGATCCCCGGCGGCCTGCACATCGAGCTCACCGGCGACGACGTCACCGAGTGCGTCGGCGGGACGGGCGGGGTGCTCGAGGGCAATCTCGGCGACCGCTACGAGACGGCCTGCGACCCGCGCCTCAACCGGGAGCAGAGCCTCGAGCTGGCCTTCCTCGTCGCCGACATGCTGCTCACGCGATAGCCGGCACCATGGCACCCGGTCGGTGATGGCGGCGTCAGCCGGGGCCCTGCTGGCCGCCTCGTACCCCACGCCGGCGGGAACCGTCGTCGTGGTCGTCGACCCCCATGCGATGGGCGACCGCGGTCCGGCCGAGTACGGAGCAGTCGTCGCCAGCACCTTCGTCGACCTCGACGACGCCCTCGAGCGGCTGCCCGGAGTCGGCCGCGAGGTGCACCCGCGCAGTCCGGTCCCGTTCATCCGCGACGTGCTGCGCCGCTACGGCGACGGCGACCTCGATGCGCTCGAGGAGGTCTCGGTCAGCCAGCCGGGCGGGCCGTTCCAGCAGCAGGCCTGGATCGCGATGCGCACCATCCGGGCGGGCA
>Ga0075156_10001068_pt1 | contig 14686 bp, 16 predicted proteins | sample JI81AbrownDNA_FD_70966 | JGI IMG/M metagenome (GOLD analysis project Ga0075156, IMG submission 70966) | Wastewater effluent complex algal communities from Wisconsin, to seasonally profile nutrient transformation and Carbon sequestration -... | ecosystem: Engineered > WWTP > Effluent > Algae...
CAGGAATAGGTTGTAAATTATTTTTGACGAAGTACTTACCCCTTATCTTTTGATCATGATGTACACTGAAACAACGTATCAGGTGAGGATATTGCCAAAAGATGTGGCATAGGCCGGAACAGGGTTGGTGACAGTCTGGCGGGAGACGATATTCTCTTCCGTGGTCATCCAGGCGCCGCGCAGCTCACGTAGAGTGGCGATGGCGGAGGCGTAATCGCCCTTGCGGATGCAATCCAGGCACCACTGATACAGTCGGAATAAACCGGCTGCAACTTCAGGATAATCAAGATCAAGAGCATCACGAAGCGCACTGATCGTCTTGACGGCTTTGCCAAAATCCTGCTGCTCACAAGCGCGGATCGCCAGATCGTAGGTCATGATGACAAGGCGCAACGGGCTGGCGTTCATTACATCCTGTTTCTGGTATTGATTACGGTAAGCTGATTGATACATGGTTCGATTCCTCAAATTGTTTTTCAAAGAATTACTTCGTATTGTTCCATGTAGTCAGTTTCGGCTGGCTTTCATTGAACTTGAGTAGCGGGTCATTAATTCCGCATAAATTTCTTTTTTGTATAACATACAAGGGAAAACTCACAATCCGATTCAACCCGTAAGCTTTAACAGCTCACCGATTTGGAGCTTGCTCAATTCACTGGATGGGATGGAGCGTAACACCCGCTTGGACTGGCGATCTACAAGGAATATGGTGACTTCGTTGGTATCGTTATCCACACGAAAGTGAATTGAAACATCGGGGTGGATACCAGTGGACGCAGTTTGCGCCCTGGCATCGATCTGCGGTTTCTCTTGATGCGCTGCAACCGCGCGCGTTTGAGTGTTGGCTTCCGTTTGGGCCGAAGCCAACGCTTTGGAAAGTGTACTGCCGTCAGATGGCTGCACGCTGCCAATTGGTTTTATGGATGTATCACTCATAAGACACGATCCTTTCTTCCTGTCATCAGGCTCGCCGGATGAAGAAGGGACTTCACTAGCCTGATGTGTTTACATTTGAGCCAAGGTCGATCCCGAACATGGTGGCAGTATTGCCAAGATCGATCAATTGGGCCTGATATTCCATGTACTGGTTATACAGGGCTTGTTTGCGCATTTCCATGGAAGCGTTGTATTTTAAGATGCGCTGATCGTATTCCTTGCTCTGAGAATCAATGGAGCTCAACGTGCGTGTGAGCAAACCGCTTGTACCCGTGTAGCGCGAAATCAGGGTGTTCATTTCGCCCATGCCGGCGTCCAATAGAGCTGTGACATCTGCTGTGTTGTTTGTGAGGGCATCGCTGAACTTGCTGCTATCGAAGGTCAGTTTCATATCGCCATCAAAAGATATGCCAATATCTTCCAGACGCTTAAAACTTCCTGTGTTTGTGTAGCTGCGGCTCATGCGGTAAAGCATATCGGTGCGGAAGTTGCTAAATACGGTTTCTCCGCTGAGAGGCCCACGGGTGTAGGTGGTCTTCCCGTTTTCGGTTTTTGCCGTGGAGGCCATCTTATCTTTCAGGTGGCTGATAGTAGTGTTGAATTTGCTTACCAGGGTGGTCATCAACCCTGCAGCCTTGTCTGCATTGGCGCTGACGCTTAAACGGGCGCTTTTGCCTTCTGCATCACCCGCCAACGAGAGGGTCACGCCTTCCACGACATCGGTCAGGTTATTATTGCTGGAGCGCGAAACGCTCATGCCATTAATGGTGAATTGAGCATTCTGAGCCTCCTGCAAAAGAGTGTTGAAACCCAGCCCTGCCCCATCTGAGTAGGTCATGGCATGGTTGGTACCGGTTTGAGCGGAAGTGAGAACCAGTTGGTTCGCAACGATCGAGGCTCTGAAATCATGTCCTTCCGGCTGGGATGCGGCATTGATGGCATTGACGATATTGCGCTGGGTATCGGAACTGTTGATCGAGATGGACGTACCTTTGGCCACATAATGGAATGTGACGCTGTCGATACTGCCGGTCTTCTTCAAGGTCAGTACCTGTCCGCGGCCGGTATCGTAGGCGCCGCTTCCCATGGTCTGCCATTCTGTAGTCATGGCTGTTGAACCGTCCGTCCTACGGATGGAGACCGCGTTACCATCTGCGTTGACTAGACGGAATTGGCGAATGCCGGATACGTCGCGCATTTGCAGGGTGTAATCGCCTGTTCCCAATTCCCGTTGATTAGTAGCAACCGTCGAAACAGTGGCAGCTGTCAGCGAGCTTGAGGCGACAAAGTCGGAATATACACCGGGGGAGGTCTCAGTCTGCAGGGCTGCGCTCCCCGTCCCACCCATCCAAAACGTACCGCTCTTGTTCAAGGCGACGTCTGGGCTGGATGCGGCGGCTGTTGCGCGGCTGTTGGCTTTGGCAAGTTTGGATACGGCAATATCGTAATCGGAGGCGGCTGCGCCCTCATCCGTCTTGCTGACGTTAAGAACGGTGGTGCCGCTGGTGGCGGGTGTCACCGTTGTTTTTGAGGTGAGTTTCAATCCGTAAGAGGATTGGGTGCTGATCAAAGCTTGAATGGCGCTTTGCAAGGCAACGAAATTGGATTTGACATCCGTGTAAATACTGCGGCGCACTTCCATTCTATCTTTCAGGGTCTGTACCCGTTTAAGCGGTTCACTTTCAGCTTCGATCGTTACTTTGATCGCCGTCTGAAAAGTGGGGGTTAGATTTTTGAGGGAAGCATCTATGGATGAAACTGTTGTGGCCATCATTCACCTTCGTTGCCTGCGAAACTTTCGGATTGCACGGGCATGGAGCAGGTCAACTCATGTCCTTTTGAAACTTTGCTGGGGAGGCGCCTTGGGCGCCTCCCCATGATCTTCGTACTGTTTGCTTTGAAAGTTCAGTCAATCCTAGCGGAAGAGGCTAAGCAGGTTCTGCGGGGCCTGGTTGGCCTGCGCAAGCATTGCGATCGCCGTCTGTTGTAAGATTGTGTACTTCGAGGCATTCATTTGCTCTTCAGCCATGTTGGCGTTCATGATGCGGCTGTGAGCGGCTTCCACGTTCACCTGGGCTGTGGAGATGGATTCTTCCTTGAAGGTCAAGCGAGCCATCAAAGAGCCGAGGTCAGACAGGGAGCTGGTGACTTTGTCGAGAGCGTAGTTGGCGGTGGTCATGTACGCGCCAGCCTTGGCAGCGGTGGAAACATCCACGGAGAAGTTGTTGGCCTGTTTGTAGGTCAGGTTCTCGGTTTCGCCAGCGGCGAGGGATGCGAAGGCACCCATGGTGATGCTGACGCCGCGTCCGGATTGGTATGCGCCAAGGGCTGTTGCATAGGAGGATGAACCGGAGAGTGAGCCTGAAGCGTTGCGGGCGATCTGCACAGCCTGCCCGGTGGCGTCGTTCAACTCGAACTTGGCCTGGTTGCTGTGGATGTACTCAAAGTTCATGGACTGGCCGGCAACTAAACCACTGGGGTCCGTTCCGAAGGTCAGAGCTGCGCCGACTGTGCCGGTCTTGGCAGTGTTCAAGACGTTACCGGAAGAGCCGGTGGCAACGGAAAGATCTGCGTTCGAGACAGTCATGGAACCTGTGGTGTTCCAGGTGGAGTCATCCAGGTTGGTGATGACATAGCTGACATCATCATCGGCAGCAACGTTCGTGATCTTGATGTTATAGCGGCCAGAGGCAAGTTCGGTGCCGGTGGGGCTGTTCTGTGTGCCCAAAGCATTGACACCATTCAGCAAAGTGCTTGAAGTATCCAAAGTGGCTTTGCCCTGCGTGGCAGAGGTGGCCGTATCCAAAACTTCAAAGGAGTAATCGCCTGTGGAAAGTTCGGCCATGTTGCCCAATTGGCTGCTTGAAGTGCCGCCAGAGAACGAGTCGCTGACATCTACAAAATTAGCCTGGGTGGATGAAACTTTCTCGGAAAGATCCAATGTGGTGGGATCCAACTTGTCGGGTAATACCCAGGTGGTGCTTTCGCCTTCGTCCACACCGGTCTGGAAGACTTTGTTGCCGGTCGTGTTGTCGAGCAGTTTGACGCCGTTCCATTTGGTCTGGTCAACGATGTCCTGGATCTGTTGAGCATAGGATGAAAGCTGGGTCTGGATCGTAGCGCGTTCGGATGAGCCGAGCGTATCGGAAGCAGCCTGTTCAGCCTTGTTGCGCATTTGAATGATGATGTCACTCATCTTGCTCAGGCCGCCTTCGGCGACAGAGAGCATGTTCTTCGCATCGCTGATGTTGTCGAGAGAGACTTTCAAACCTTCAGAGCGGGCAAGCATTTTGGTCGCGATCGTCAAACCAGCGGGGTCATCTGAAGCGCTGTTGATGCGCTTGCCGGTGGCGAGGCGGGTCTGGTGAGTTGCCAACTTGGCATTGATGTTCTGAAGAGAGTTCAGGGAATTCAGCGCGCCGATGTTCGACGCAATTCGGGTAATATCTACAGTAGCCATTTCAAACCTCCATGTTTGAATTATAGGTAGGGGATCCTTCCCCTATTGATTTTGATTTTTCGATTTGTCTTGCATTGAATTTCAGATACGGACTTTTTTCAATTGTGGGAGAACTCTGTCTTTCATGCGATAAGCACCTCCGACTTGCCTTGTTGAGATATTCGATTTTTTGTCACACTTATAGTCTCGGCAGGTCGGCGGGTTCCTTGAGGCGGCAGAGGGCATTTTTCATAAAGAAAGCGTTAATTTTTCCTTTCACAAACGCAGACCGCGAATAATGCCAATTTGTTGTTTTATAATCGTGATCAAAACAGGAGAAAGACCATGTTCACAAATCTTTCCGACAGAACCAAAACGATCATTCAGGTGACTTTTGTGCTGGCTCTAGTAGGCGCGGCGATCGCGTACCTTCTCTCCATCGGGATGATGAAATCCTCCTCCACCAGCCACCTTGTCTATTTTGAAGTGAAGGCATCGGGCGGGTACGCAAACATCACCCTCCAGACGGGCAAGGAAAACATCGACAAGCCGACTACGGTAACGATTCCCTGGACGAAAACGATACGCATTGAAAGTGGAACGGAGGTGTACCTGACAGCCTCGAATCCATCCGAGACCGGCGAATTAAGCTGCCGCATTCTGCTGGATAAGAAAGCCTGGAAAGAGGAAAAAATCAACGCCCCCAAAAATGGAGTGGCCTGCGCCGGGATCGTACCCTAGGGCTTTGGCGCTTCCGGTATGGCTATTTGTGGCGTCTTTAAATTCGTATGCTGATTTTCGCGAAGAGAAAGATGAATCGTCAATGAACCGATCTTCGTTGTAAGCGGTACAACCAGGCGCGGATATTCAAGGGTGGAGATCGACGCACCTCTGCCGATGATGAGAGAAGGCGTGGAAATATTCGACTCAAAACCCGCTTCGGCCAACCTCATGCTTGCCTGCCCGGTAATGACATTTCCCAACTCTGCAATACCACTCTGCACCAATTCATCCAGAGCCTCAAATTTTTCCCCCATCAAAGCCGAAGCAAACTGAACGGCAGATCCTTTCGACATACCAAAAAAAACAGTACCATCCACCGCACCCACCAGCGAGATAATGACGGTCACATCGTCCGTTTGATAGGAACCATTTTCCAGGCGCAATTCCCCACGCTGGACGGTATCATGGATCTCCATGCTCAATATATCGTGAGCAGCACTTACAAATGGATTTAGGAACTTAACATTCATCTCTGCTCATTTCATCCGGTAACAACGGGCGGGGATTGCGGGTCAGCTTGCGGAGCGGGGACCTTGATCGAAGAAGCAAAATGATCCGCCAGATGGGCTTCCCCGGCCTTCTTTTCACGCAGAGCAAGGTGAACGGTGATCATGCCAAATTGGGTTTCCAGCGGAACCACGATGCGCGGAAAATCGAGAGTGGAAATTTCCACTCCGTTGCCATTCAACACGGTGGGCGTGGAAATGTTCGACTTATAACCAGACTCCGAAAAACGAATGGTCGCCTGGCCGCTGATGACATTCCCCAATTCCGCCACGCCGCTTTGGGCAAGCGTATTAAATTCGGAAAACTCCTGCCCCATGATCTTAGAAACCAGTCCCAAACAGGTGCTCGTGGACATACCATACATGACAACGCCATACACATCCCCAACCAGGTTGATCAACACAGTCACATCGTCGGACGTCAACGATGACTTATGCATGGTGATCTCGCCGCGAACAGCCTCCGCGCTCACTTCCGTCTTTAGCACTTCCACGGCAGCCTGAACAAACGGGTTTAGAAATTTAACATCCACGTACCACCTCCATCAAGGTTGGGAAATATCCCAACCGGGTTATTGTTTTTCGAGCGGGAAAATACATTCAAATAATTCATTGCCTGGCATCAGGCTTTCTTGTAAAAGGAAATACCGAAATTTTGAAGGCCGAATTTGGCAGCCCCTGAGATAATTTCTGTGCCGCCCACGAACAACACCCCGCCGGGGCGAAGCGCCTTGCAGAATTTTTCATAGAGAATATCCTTGGATGCGGTCGTAAAGTAGATGACCACATTTCGGCAGACGATCAGGTCAAAATCATTCTCAAATTGATCCTCCAATAGATTCTGCTCCTGAAAACGGACGTGCTTTTGCAAACCTGCCTGCACATAATAGGGCTGGGACGCGGTGATATGCCTCAGCCGCTGTGAAGAGAACAGATTGCGTGTGTCTTCCGGAGTGTACGGTCCACGCTCTCTGGCTTTGAGCAAGGCACCACGATCAAGATCGGTTGCGAGGATGGAGTATTTTTGCGCCGGAACAAGCTCTTCCATGAGGATCGCCATGGTGTAAGCTTCCGCGCCGGTGGAGCACCCTGCACTCCACAGCTTAAGACCGGCGAGTGGTTTGGAGTTTTTTATCAGGTATGGCAGTATCTCGGTACGCACGCTTTCCCAGCGATTCGGGTCGCGGAAGAACTCGGTTACATTGATGGTCAAATAATTGCGAAAGCGCTCAAGCTCGCCAGCATCATTTTTCACCGTACTGAAATATTCCTGCCAGGTGGGTATGCGGGATCGAACCAGCCACGAATCGAGGCGGCGTTTCATTTGTTCTTCCTTGTAACTTTCAAGGTCGATCTTCAACGTTTGTTTGATCGATGTCTTCACCTGCGAATAAATTTCAGAATCCATAACCTGATTTCCTTATTTCTTCATTTCCCGGATCGCTTTTTCAATGCCTTTTGCGATTTTTGGACGGGGCAAAATGGCATCGGCGGCTCCAGCTTCGACCACGCTGCGGGGCATTCCCCAAACCACACAGGTGCTTTCATCTTCAGCGATCACATACCCACCGGCGCTGTGCAGAATGGACATTCCCAGAGTCCCATCGCTGCCCATGCCTGTCAGGATCACGCCGATCATATTCTTTCCGAAATGTTTGTTCAGAGAATTGAGGGTCACATCCACTGCGGGGCGAACACCGTGCATGGCAGGCTTTTGGTTTAGCGCCACTCTTTCGTTTTCATCGAGGATCATGTGGAATCCGCCGGGAGCGACGAGTACCTGCCCCACCAACAGTTCATCACCGGGCTCGGCTTCCTTTACCTTAAGCGGAGAGAGGGAATTAAGCCGTTCGGACAGCGAGCGAGTAAACCCAACAGGCATGTGCTGCACGATGACAACAGGAGACGGCAGGTTGGCTGGCAGTGCGGGAATGATCTCGCTGAGCGCGCCCGGCCCACCTGTGGAGGAACCTATCAGAATAACCGGATCAAACTTCGAGTAAGAATGAAGCGTTTTATCAGATTGGCTACCAGCCTGAGGGGCGGCAGTCTGTACCAGATTGGATGTCGCGCGTTTCACCCGCGCATTCGCCGCCAGCTTTATTTTGGAGATGATCTCTCCCATGGCAGTGCGAATATCCAGACGATTGTCCGGCTTGGCGATGAAATCCACCGCGCCGAGCATGAGGGCCTGGATCGTTTCAGATGCGCCCTCTTTCGTGAGGCTGCTGACCATAATGACCGGGCGCGGGAATTTTTTCATGATCTCGCGCAAGGTGGAAAGGCCATCGAGATGTGGCATTTCCACATCGAGTGTGATGACATCCGGCAGCAATTGAGGGATCAGGCGCAGAGCTTCATTGCCGTTGCTGGCAGACCCGACCACTTGAATTTCGGGGTCTTCGTTGAGCTGCTGAATAATGGAAAAACGCATGAACGCGGAATCATCTACGACCATAACGCGCAACATTTTTTGCGGTGTTCCCAGATCAGCCATGTTTATATTTATGCCAGAAGTTTTGTGATGGCGTTCATCACACGATCCTGCTCAAACGGCTTGACGACAAAATCCTTCGCGCCGGACTTTACAGCTTCCAGCACAACTGATTCCTGTCCGAGAGCGGTCAACATGATGACGCGCGCCTTGGGGTCGAACCCGACGATCTCTTTGAGAGCAGTCAGACCATCCATCTCCGGCATGGTTACATCCATTAATACAATGTCTGGATGAATGTCCTTATAGGTACTTACGGCTTTGAGTCCGTTCTCAGCTTGAAAGACCTCGTAGCCATCGGTACTGAGCATTTTTGTCAGGCGTACACGCAGAAATTCTGCATCATCTACGATCAATACTTTTGCCATACTGTTACTCCTTTAGTTTATATATCGTGTTCTTTCTGACCAATGACGCGCACAGTCACCCGGCCTTCGGCGACATAGACACGAACAGTGCGCCCGGTATGTCCGCCAACATCCTCGGCGGCGATCTTCATATTCAGGCGTTGAAAGGTGAAGCGTGCCTTTTCGATATTGCGTGTTCCAATATCGAATGTGCTGGTCAACCCGGGAGCGATCAGCATATTGGCCCCGCCCACCATACGGACGATGATCCTGCCTCTATTCGCGCCTCCATTTAACATGGCCGAAAGCAGACTCTCGATCCCAAGGTCCACAAACTTGCTGTCCGTGGATGCGTCCTCATGTATCAATCCGTTCACTTTTTCGGGAAGGACCGCGTGAAGCAAGCCTGCCACATGATTGACAGGGTCGATCATGGAAATTCCCAAACAGGAACCCAGCCCATACGCCACAAGAACATCCTCCTGTGCACGGCTGACCGCCTGCTCGCCAAGCCCCAAGGTGATTGTGTTGTTCATGCATCCGTCTTCTTTTTCAGTAACAGATCAAGGGCTTTCATATCCGGAATGACCCAGAAATCAGTCTCCACACAGCGCGGACCGTCCATAAAGTTCGTGTGTACCAGCAACACATGCTCGTTAACTCCGCCCGCTGTTGCCACCACAATATCGAGGATCGCGCCCACCATATCCACCATCACCGCAGGCGGGCTGGGGCGGAAACTTGCCCCAATCGTTTTGGCGATGGAGTTCAAAAAGAATGAGCTGCACAGATTCCCCAGCTCGCCCAGGGCAGACCGTTCCAACTGTCCCAGAGTTTGAGTTGTCCCCTCCGCCACGCCCATGAGCAGGTCTGCCAGTTCAAGTCCCTTTTGATAGGGGATGATCATCATGATCTGCCCGAACATATCCCCTTCAAAGCGCAGGTACACGCCAACCGCATCATCCTCAAGACCGCCAATCACTTTCGGTATCGTCAGCAAAGGGATCAATTCCAATCTCGGGCTGCTCACTTCAATTTTGCGCCCGATCATCCCCGAGAATCCCACCGCGGCATTCTTAATGCCCTCATTCGTAATGATTGTAAGTTTTTTCAACAAGTCTTCATCAAATGCAGCAATTGTCTGTGTCATGAAACTCTTCCTTTTTATATTCCAGCCAGTTTGAACAAACCAAACACATCCACGATCAACGCAACCTGGCCTTCGCCCAGAATGGCCGCGCTGGAAACACCCGGGATGTCGCCGATCAGTCCGCCCAGCGGCTTTACAACAACATCCTCCTCCCCCACCAGAGAATCAACGATCAGCCCAATGCGCTGTTTGCCGGACTGCACCACCACCACATAGGAATTCTTTTTCTGCGAAATCTCTTTCGCGAGTTCAAAGACATCGGAAAGCTTCACCAGAGAAAGGACACTTTCCCGCAGCATGGTGACCGGTTTTTGGTACACAAATTTTATGGAACTTTCCTCAAGGAGAAAAGTCTCCATGATCATCACCAATGGGATCGCAAATGTGGAAGGCCCAACATTGACGAGCAAGGCAGGCACAATGGCAAGGGTCAGCGGCAGAGTGATCTGGAAGCTCGTGCCCTTCCCCAATTGTGTTTCCACATCGATCGAGCCGTTGATGCGCTGGATGTTGGTATTCACAATATCCAACCCAACCCCACGCCCTGAAATATCCGTCACCTTTTGAGCGGTGGAAAGTCCTGCCATGAACATCAAATCAATGGACTGTTCCTCGGTCAGTAAAGCAGCCGCTTCTTCCGTGATCAATCCTTTTTGCACAGCGCTTTTACGCAGCTTCGCCGCACTGATGCCGCCCCCGTCATCCTCCACGGTCAGGACGATGCGCCCCTGCTCATGCCGCGCCGTCAACGTCAACGTGCCGCGTTCCGGCTTACCGGCAGCCAGGCGTTCCTGCGGGGTTTCGATCCCATGATCCACAGAATTTCGAAGCAGATGGATGAGCGGGTCGTTGATCTCCTCCAACATCGAACGATCCATTTCCGTTTTTTCACCACGGATCACAATATCGATCTTCTTCCCCACCTTCAACGACATGTCATGCACCATACGCGGGAACTTGCCAAACACACTCGAAAGCGGCAACATGCGAATGTGCATCACCTCTTCCTGAAGCTCATCCGTGATGCGCCCCAGATGCAAAATGGTTTCAGAGATCTTGTCATAATTGCTGTTCATACGGGTCAGGCGGCTGTGGATCTGTTTCAAGTGGTTTCGATCCGTGATCAACTCACCCACCAGATTTACAAGATTATCCAAACGATCCACATTCATGCGAATCGTCATATCCGCAGCGCGCCTGCCAAAGGGATTGTTCGCACGTCTTTCGCCGGACGAAACATTTGCAGCTTTCTCTTCCGCTGCAGGCTGCTCAACAGACGACACCTCTTTTCCATTTGAAAGGATGAGTTTGCCATCAATTGAAATTTCGACAACGCCGGAAATTTTTGTCAACGCCACGCTGATCTGTTCAAAAGACTGGGTCGTACTTACCACCGCTGAAAAATCACTCACCGCCGTCGCCGTCTCGATCTGCGTCTGCGTCGGGTTCATTGAGCGGATCTCGCCCACATCCTGCAGCGCCATCATCAACTGAAACGCGCGCGCAGCAGATGCCATGCTCTTGACATCGATCTTTGCATGGATTTTGACAACAGGCTCGGAACTCGAAACTGCCTCAAACGCTTCCTTCTTCGCTGCAGCCTGATCGCCATTCCCATTCATTGGCACCGCTGATTCATTTCCCCCACCGATCAACCCCTTCAACTGCGAGACGGCAATCTCAATATCCACATCACAAGTCTGGGACGTGCTCACCTCATCGCGCAGCAGGCGCAAATGATCCACCGCCGCCAGACAGGCATTCACCAATTGACTTGATATCCGGATCTCATTTCTGCGAACCCCATCCAGCGCCGTTTCCATCGCATGGGTCAGATCGGTCATGCGTTGATGCCCAATCATGCCAGACATCCCTTTAATGGTGTGCGCCGAACGGAACACCGTCTGCACCAGGTCGGCATCCACATCCCCTCGCTCAAGACGGATCAACCCATCATCCAACGCCTGCAAATGCTCATCCACTTCAGCTAGAAAGATGGGCAGTTCTTCTTCATTGATATCAAAGATGATTTCCATAAAATGTCCTGGTTTCCAATGTCTCACCGTCTACATTAACACACCGCCCAATTTTTGACTGTAAACCAGCCGTAAAGAGAAACCAAAAAACGGATAAATTTATTATGCGTCCCCCGCATTGCTCTTGTCGCCGTCCCCGGCGACGGGGTGCCTTGAATAGTAGCGGCATTAATAACTGATGTTATGTAGTAAAAAATCCCGAAGGGATGATACAGATACTTCAGGCCATGACACCCCTTCGGGGCTAAATTAGCCTAACTCCACAATCTATAATAATTTGACCCCTACGGGGTCATAAAGCTGTACTACACTCGAAGAAGAAGGATAGGCTACGAACAAAGCGCCCCGTTCCAATGGAATGAGGCGCTTCACTAATCACATATTCGATCCCTTTTATCTTTTTTCATCTGCGGTCATGAACAGAATCTCAAACCGAACTTTCGCTTTCCGCTTCCAGTTCCTTTTCTTCCGTTTCCGAAGCAAGGAGTATTCTCAACTGCCCCAGCGACTCCGGCTTCCCCTTCTCCGCCATCAATTCCTGTATCTTCACCTGATCCTGCACCGCCTGAAAAATCTCCTGCCGCAAAATGATCATCTCGCGCGGGGCGTCGATCCCTATTTTGATGCGGTCTCCCTCAATGCCAAGAATGGAGACAACGATATTGTCTCCGATGGTGATGCTTTCATTGATCTTGCGTGAGATTACCAGCATGGTGAAGGACTCCGTTTACAAATATAGTAGACCTCTTAATTATTGTTGCCACACACTTGCTCTGGCGGGCAGTGCCAGGGAGGTCACAGAGAAAAACAAGTTTTTAATTGCTCTTCTCAAAAGGCTCTGTGTACTCTGTGGCTGATTAAGCCACTCAGAAAAATGCTACCGCAAATAGTCAAACAGACTGAGTGCCGAGATCGCCCGCTGACTGACCTCCAGCACGGCTTCGTAGGTAGTCTGCTGATTTGCCAGCAGCGCGATACCCTCCGCCATATTGGTATCTTCCTTATCCGAGAGCAGACTCTTCGTTTCCAGCTTGACCGTCTCGAGGAAATTGGCAGCCGAGTCCACCTGACGCATTCGTGCGCCGTTCGAGGTGCGGTACTCATCCAGCGTCTGAAGGGATGATTTCATCGCACTCAACGTGGATTGCAGGTTAAGCGGATCGGTGACAGGGTTGCCGATATCCTGAATATTGTTCTGGATCAAAGCATTGGATGCCTGGATCAGATTTTGCAAAAATCCCAAAATAGCCTGATCCCCGCGCACATTCAACGTCACAGACTGGTCTGGGCCCAGATTGCGCTGCATGTTTCCCTGATCGCCCATGTATGCAACCGTTCTGGGAACGAACGGATTGCCCTGATAATCCAACAGCGGAACGGCGGCATCACTTAGCGCAAACGCCTTATCATTCACCTGATACCCCGAGAAAATATAAAGGCCGTTTACAGAAGTGTTGCCGATCTCCACAGCCTCATTGACGAGGGTCTGCATTTCGGGAGCCAGAGCTTGTGCCCGCTCACTGCCGGAAAGGGAATCATTCAACCCGCGCAGGATGAGGTTATTGGCCCGCACCGCGATCTGCTCCAACTGGTCGAAGGCATTGTCGCTGGCGGTCATCCAGTTTTGGGTCATCTCTGCGGCGTTTGTGTACGACTCAAGGGTTTGCAAATGCGAACGCAGACTCAAACTGGCGGAGGCACGGGTGGGGTCTTCGGAAGGAACCTGAAATTGTTTGCCTGAGGCAAGCTTGCCCTGCAAATTATTCACCTTCTCCAGATTATTTGCCATGTTCTGAATCGCATTATCCGTCATCATTTGATTTGTGATTCTCATGTCGTCTCCTTCAGGCTATAGCCCGACCCGCCCCATGCGGTTGATGACCAGATCCAGTAGGTCATCATACGCGGTCAGGACACGCGCCGCAGCCTGATACGCCTTCTGTGCCTTTGCCATGTTCGTGGCTTCTTCATCCAGCGAAACCCCAGCCATCGACTCACGCTGGTTTCCCAACGCCTGTACGATCAGCCCATGCTGATAGGAATTATCCGTTGCACGTTTGATGGTGACTCCCAACTCTGTGATCTGGGAGTTGTAAAATTCGTTCAGGGTGGCCGTACCGGCCTTCATCCCTTTGACCGTTTTCAGCCCGCCGATCTGCAGGGAAATGTCATTGTTCCCGGCCTGATTCGCCGCGCTCGATGTGGCAATGCTGAGGGCATCCAACAACGGATTCACCGTAATGCTGGAGGCGTCCGTCCCGTTGAAGAAGTTGAGGCCTGTGGCATTGTTCAAGCCAAAGCCGCCGCTGTGAATGGTGTTGACCTGTGAGATCAACCCGGCAGACATGGTATTCAAACCGTTCAATTGATCCACTAGGATTCTGTCCCGCACTTCGAGTGTGCCTTTCATTTCGCCGCTGGGAGGATCGAACTTTTGGTTGTCGCTCCAGTAAATATCCGTCACGGCGGTGTCTGTGGGATTGGTACGTGTTTCAAGTTTGATGGCATCATGCCCAACCACCAGCACATGCCCGCCGACCGTGACCAGTACCTCCCCATTTTTTTGTTCAGTGGAAACCGCCCCGTTCAAGGTTGCGAGCCGGTCGAGAGCCATGTCGCGTCTGTCCAGCAGGTCATTGGGTTGTTCGCCAACCGAAATGACCCGCGCAATATTTTCATTAAGTTGGGCGATCTCCCCCGCAAGTGCATTGACTTCATCCACCTGTGAAGAGACTACCAGATTCTGGTCGCTGCGCATTTGGGTGATCTGTGTGGCGCGGCGGTTGAAAGCCGTTGCCAGCGAGCTGGCGTCATCCAAAAGGATGGTGCGCAGGCTGGTGTTTGTGGGGTCGTTGGAAAGAGACTGCCAGCCCGACCAGAACTGATCCAGCTTGGGGATCAGGCCATCGTCCGAGTTTTCGGCAAGAGTCGCTTCCAGCTGCGAGAGAATGCCAGTTTGCGCCTCCCAGCTTCCAGCTTCGGAAGAGACGGCGCG
>Ga0075156_10001070_pt1 | contig 14670 bp, 11 predicted proteins | sample JI81AbrownDNA_FD_70966 | JGI IMG/M metagenome (GOLD analysis project Ga0075156, IMG submission 70966) | Wastewater effluent complex algal communities from Wisconsin, to seasonally profile nutrient transformation and Carbon sequestration -... | ecosystem: Engineered > WWTP > Effluent > Algae...
TTGTCCAGCCGATGTTGTAGAGACGTTGCATGCAACGTCTCTACGGGGGCAATACGACTGGAATTATTGTCCGGCATGGCATGTAGAGACGTTGCATGCAACGTCTCTGCGCGTGCAATACGACCTGGATGGTTGGCCCCGGATGGTTGTAGAGACGTTGCATGCAACGTCTCTACGGGGGCAATACGACCGGGATTATTGATGGTATTTTGTTCATTGGGTTTCAACAACACTATGCCGTGAATATGATTCGGCATTACCACAAATTCGCCTAATTCTACATTTCGGCTGTGGTATTTTATTTCATACCACAAAATATCAGCAATAATGCCTACCTTCGACAGCACCATTGCTCCGTTTTCTATTTCGCCAAATAAATGTACTTTGTCTTTGGTGCAAATGGTAATAAAATATGCACCTTCATTGGAATAATCCCAATTTTGCAAACGTGCCGAGGGAATTCGGTATTTGCCATGATATGTGTGGTAGTTCATGACTTTCGGTGAGTTATATTGTGAAAAAATAGCTTTACTGATTGGTGGAATCAATCAGCTCAATCTGCTTGGAATCTGCTCAATCTCAACACCGGGAATTCGGCATTTAATTGAACACTTCGACAGGCTCAGTGTGACCGAATGTGGTCACCCGCCAAAGAAAAGAATTACCAAATAAAATCATCTTCATCATAAACAACCAGCGGCATCAGCGTGCCTTCATCTCAAGCACGACACCAAGTATTCGGCATGTACTTGAACACTTCGACAAGCTCAGTGTGACGGGTGCTATACTTTTGCAAGTAATTATTTTAAAATTACTTACACTTCCTCCACCTGACACACCGCAAACGCTGCCACGCCTTCGCCGCGTCCTACAAAACCCACTTTTTCGTTCGTTGTGGCTTTGACGGAAACTCTGTTCAGCGGTAAACCGCACATTGCTGCGAGTGCTTCGCGCATTGCTGCTCTGTGGGGTTGGATTTTGGGTTTTTCGAGAACAATTGACACGTCAATATTGATGATTTTGAGTCCGTTTTCGGCGAGTAATTTCACAGCGTACTCCACAAATTGCCTGCTGTCGGCGTTTTTGTAGAGTGGATTGGTGTCGGGAAAGTGTTCTCCTATATCACCAAGTCCTGCCGCACCAAGCAGTGCATCGGTCAGCGCGTGGAGCGCCGCGTCGCCGTCGCTGTGCGCCACGGTGCCGAAAGTTGAAGGGATCGTCACACCGCATAAAACAAGCGATTCACCATCAGCAAGGCGGTGAATATCATAGCCAAGTCCTACCATAATTGAATTCCGGATAATGAGAAAGTTTGGCGCAAAAATAGTATAATTACCCGTGAATTTGCCGTATTTTTGCCGGTATGAATACTACTACTCCGCTTAGCATTTCCGAACTCACAAATGATATCCGCCTTCTGCTCGAAGAAGGTATCGGCACCGTGAGCGTCGTCGGTGAAATTTCCAATTATGTCAATCATTCATCCGGACATCGGTATTTTACGCTCAAGGATGACAAAGCGCAGATTTCCGGCGTTCTCTGGCGCGGTAAACCGCTCGGTTTTCAACCGCGGAATGGGATGAAAGTGGTCGCAGCCGGCAAAATCGCCGTCTTTCCGCCACAGGGAAAATACCAACTTGACTGTTTTACCCTCACACCACTCGGAATTGGAGAATTACAACGTCAATTCGAAGAACTCAAGCAAAAGCTGAATGCGCTCGGATGGTTCGACTCCGCACGCAAGCAAGCGCTTCCCCGCCTGCCGATGAAAATCGGTGTGATTACCTCCAAAACCGGTGCGGCGATTCAAGATATATGTTCGACGCTTGCCCGGAGATTCCCCGTGTGCGAAGTGATTCTGCGTCCTGCCCTTGTGCAGGGCGAGGGCGCGGCCGAGGATATCGCCGAAGCAATCCGTGAGATGAATCGCAAGCGCGCGTGTGATGTATTAATTGTCGGACGTGGCGGAGGATCAATCGAGGATTTATGGGCGTTTAATACCGAAATTGTGGCAACGGCTATCTACGAATCCCGATTGCCGATAATCTCGGCAGTGGGACATGAAATTGACTTCACGATCGCTGATTTTGTCGCCGATGCGCGCGCTGCTACGCCAACTGCGGCGGCTGAGATGGTGACTCCTGTGCCGTCTGCACAATTTTCAGAGTATTTTTCGATGACGGAGATACGCTTGCAACGCGTTATCAAGCAAGAACTTCAAACTCTCCGCCGCAAGGTAAACAATGCAGGGGACAGTTCGGCCTTCCGGCGGGTCGGCGAACGTCTGCGCACCTATACGCAGCAGTGCGACACATCAGAAATCCGCATGGCGCAGGCGATGCGCCGGGCGATTGTGCAGTCACGAGCGCGGCTTGACGCACTCGAACTCCATGCAAAATCTGCTCATCCGTTTGCGCCGCTCAAGCGTGGATTTGCGCTCTTAAAGCAAGGCGAACATATTCTCAGAGCTGATGAATCACTCAAGAATATCCGGGAAATTGAGATTGTTCGTGCTGAGGAGACAGCGACAGCGACGATTCAGAATGTGCGCGGGAGGGAATAAATTTCGATTCTATTTTCAATCTAATTTCAATCTATTTTCATTTCTAACTTCAAACACACCATAGAGATGCACACCAATGACAAATAAGAAATTAAAGTATCAGGAATTCCTTGCGTTATTCTCCGATTGTCCGCCAACTGAATACACGGAAATTCATCAGTTGGCTTTTCGGTGGGTACATGGCTTCGAGCACCGCAATGACTTTGTGCCATTGCATCGCATACAAGAGCCGCCACCGAGAATGCTCGACGATAACGATAAAATGTGCGCCGGCTATGGATTGTCGATGTTTGATAGTGTTGCCCATGCTATGATACGCTACCAAACATTATATACGAAACTGAGAGAACATCTGCGAGTAGTATTTATCGAGGATAAAGGCGACCAGGTTGCGGAACTGCAACTCACTGATTCCGATGGAATTGCATCGTTACCTTCGCCTCATAATTACGGACATTTTACCTTTCATGAATACGAGACTGCCAATTTGAGAAGTGCAGTACGTGCGATTCATCCAATTTTTGATGCTCATGGAAAATTTATCCTATAAAGCAAAAAACATATCTCATCCACGCGATTTCATTCGCATAGGTGACCTCTCATACTTTGAGGGACCACTCCTGACTTTGTTTGAAGATGCTGCTCTCGGACATCTTTACCTGTTCGACTGGGTGGATCGAAGTACTACTCAAAACAGATGGTTAGTCTATCGTATCACTCCCGAATCATTGCTTTCATTTATCAGTGGGCAAGTGTCGCATGCAGAGCTGATGGCAAGCAATCCAACGGGTAGAGTGTATGTCACCGATATTGATGTCAATCATAGAAATGGTGAATATATTCTCGATGAATTGAATGAAATCCCTTCACAGTATTTCCCTGCTCATGACAGCATGTTTGATATCGCTGACTGCCCTTCCTACCAGAAAATTCATGCAGTTGCCATGCGTACACTTTCCCGGCGAACATTCGAAAATGAATTATGTGCAGAGGATATGATATTTTGGAATTTTGATGTCGTCCGGAGTGAAATATATGACTCATCGTCCGGTAGTGATTCGGGCTTTAGCCATGCTCATACTTCCTTGCATATACCTCAAGCGGACAGCACCACATTGAATCCGTTGACCATCGCGCCACATTCTATAACGCAACGATATTTTGCGAAATAACATATTACATAAAAAGAACTTATGTTGGAATTACTACAACAATATCTCACGCAAAGACAATGGCAATTTTCGGAAATTTCGAAAGGCAACACCTTGTTCTTCGGCGTTCGTACCGAGCATGGCGGCTTGCAATGCACTGCCACTATCCTCGAAGACCGTCAGCTTATCAATTTTCATACTTCCTGCGCGACCGTACCCGCAGACAAGCGTCCTTTGGTGCTTGATTTTATTAATACATTGAATTTCAACCTCTTCATTGGACATTTTGAGATAGAGCCGCGGGGAGGTGATGTGCGCTGCCGAACAACAGTATCCTATCAGTATCTCAAGCCCGGAGTTGAGGTTATAGAAGAAATCATCATGTCGAATATCATCACGGCAAGCAGGAGTCTTCCCGGACTCAGTGGTGTGTTGTACGGTGGACTGACGGCTGAGCAGGCAATGAAACTCGTAAAGCAGCAAGAAGATGCCGCCGTAACAGGATAATTTTTGATACAATCGCCGAACGTTAATGCGTTTAAGGATACAATTATGCATACCAACGGAAACACACTTCAACTCCCAAGTCCCGAGCAAGTGCAAATGCTCCGGAATGTCATTGAACGCTTCATTCAGCCAAGTGAGGAAGAGTGGGAGGTATTTGCCAAGCCGCTGCGCTTGCGGCATATTCCTAAGAATGGATTTTTTCTAAAAGAGGGCGAGGTGTGTTCGCATGTAGGATTTATTCTGCGTGGGCTTGTGCGCTATTATCATGTCAAGGACGGCAACGAATACTGCGGGAATTTCTCCTTTGAAAATAGCTTCGTGACTGAATATGACTCGTTTCTCAATCGTGAACCGTCCCGCTATACATTTTCCGCACTTGAGCCCACTGATGTTCTCGTTTTTCACTACGAGGACACGCAGAAAGCATATCATAAATATAAGACTTGGGAGCGTTTCGGACGACTCATCGCCGAACGTATCTTCGTCGAAGTGCAGCGCCGCAAAAATTCACTCGTTTTTGACTCACCCGAACAGCAATATCTCTCCTTAATAGCCGATCGCCCCAAAGTCATCGAGCGAGTTCCACAGCACATGATTGCCACCTATCTCGGTATTAGTTCCGTGCATTTGAGTCGGATTCGGCGCAAGCTTTCGGGGAAGAAGTGAGCCGCCTTTCCGAGCCCCTCGCTTCTTGGCGAGCGGCTCGGTTTTGCCGTCGAATAGGACACCTTCACATAGCCGCCCTCCCAACCCACCGAGCCGCTCGCGAAGAAGCGAGGGGCTCGGGATGATTTTAATAACAAATGTTATCGTTCTCACCATTCACCCCGCCGTATTTTTGCGTCATAATTTCAATCATTTCCCTCTTTCAGACATTATTTTAGGAGTACGTATGGCTCGGTTGTCTAGCCACTTTTTCGGTGTTTTATTCATCGTTTTATCCGCTCTTTCCCTCCACGCGCAGCAGCCCAAGGGCGCAATTGAAGGTACAATTCTCGACCGCGATACCAAGCAGCCCATCTACAAGGCAAAGGTCACCGTTCTCAAAATCAAACGCACAGCTACCAGCGATTCGCTTGGACGCTTCCGCATCGACGGACTCGAGTCGGGCACGTATTCAATTGGCGTGATGGCGCTTGAATATCGTAATATCGTCAAAACCGACATCCGTGTCGGACCGGCACAAAGCGCGAAAATTACCCTTGAATTACAACAATGGGAAACTAAATCGAGTGATGTAGTAATTTCCGCTAATAAAGACAAATTTTTTGAAAATAGAGAAGATACACGTGTTAGCTCGAATATGCTCTCGCAGGAAGAAGTGCGCCGCGCTCCGGGCGCCGTCGAGGACGTGAGCCGCATGGTGCAGGGTTTGCCGGGAGTCGTCACCGCATCGGACGCCCGCAATGACATCATCGCCCGCGGCGGGAGTCCGTCGGAGAATTTCATTATGATCGACGGTATCGAAGTGCCAAATATTAATCATTATGCCACGCAGGGAGCGTCCGGCGGACCGATTGGTATGATCAATGTGGATTTTCTTCAGGATGTGAATTTCAGTGCCGGCGGTTTCGGCGTGAAGTACGGTGACCGTCTGTCGTCGATTATGGATATCACCTATCGTGAGGGCGACAAACATGGTATTCATGGTAAAGTAGATATAGGGCTCGGGGGAGGCGGGATAATTCTCGAAGGTCCACTGCAAACCGACAAAAGTTCATTTTTAATCTCTGCCCGCCGCAGCTATCTCGACCTTATCATCGGCGGCACCGGACTGACGGCTGTGCCGAATTACTGGAATTTCAATACCAAAGCCACCTATATTCTGAGTCAATCTCACAAGCTGACCTTCATCGGTCTCGGCGGTATTGATGCCATTACCTTTGATGATTTTGGCGCCGAGGACTCTCCGTTTTTGAGCAAACGTACCTATACCGGCTGGCAGGGACTCGCAGGAGTTTCGGATAATTGGCTTGTGAGTCCGAACTGTTTTATCCGCAGTTCGATTTCTGCTAATGCGTATAATGTTGATTTTCAGCGGGATACGGTAGGGCGGAATCAAAACTACAATCGCGCGCTCGAACGTGAATTCCTCTTCCGTTCGGATATTTCCTACCGTTTTTCATCGTCTGATTTACTCGAGCTTGGTCTCACGGCGAAGTCGATTCAAGCCCAAAACGAACTCTACGACGAGCCGGCGACCGATGGCGCAGGTGTGCAGCGTCCGGGGATTTTACTCGACATGACGACGAACGCGACGAAGGCGGGAGTATTCGGACAATTCACTCATTCGTTCTTGGGAGTGCTTGATGTCACAGCCGGTGTGCGGCTCGATTACTTCAGTTACCTCAATTCTCCGGTGGCATTTTCGCCGAGAATTTCAGCGAGCTATCAGGCGACGGAGAATATTCGGTTGAATGTTTCGGGTGGATTGTACGCGCAGGCACCGCCGCTGTTTTGGCTCATCGGTGATGCGCGAAATAAAGACTTAGAATTCATGAAAACGACGCAACTTATTGCCGGAATTGAATATTTGCCGGTTGAAGATATCAAGATTACCCTCGAAGTATTCTCCAAAGAATATAAAGATTACCCGACAAGCGTGCTCAATCCGCAGTATTCCTATTCGAATGCGGGCACGGATTATAATCTTATCAATGAATATTTATTACCGGCGAGTACGGGTTATGCGCGAGGTGTGGAGGTGTTTTTTCATAAAAAATTGACCGACCGCTTGTATTCGATGATTAATTACGGTTATTCGCAGATTCGCTTTACCGCGCTTGATGGTGTCGAGCGTCCGAGCAGCTTTGATTTTCAGCATATTTTTACGCTCATTGGCGGGTATAAATTAATGGATAATTTAGATTTCAGTATGAAATTCCGCTATGGCGGCGGCAGACCAATTACACCGTTCAACACGCAGGTTTCCGAACAAGCCCGCACGGGAGTCTTTGATTTTACGAGATTTAACAGCGAACGTCTTGATGACTACTATCGCCTCGATTTGCGTATAGACTACCGTATTTCCATTGGTGAAGGAATAAACATGCTCGTGTTTTTTGATGCACAAAACGCGACCAATCGCGCCAATATCGAGAATCCGGTGTGGAATGAAAAGACCAACAAAGCCGATCGTATTCTCCAATGGCAGTTTTTGCCGGTGGGCGGTGTGAAGGTGGAATTTTAGGTGAGAAGAATTCAATCAAACAAAAAAGCCGCTCTTTTGGGAGCGGCTTTTTAGTTCTTTAGCGAACATTACGATAGTTTCAAGATTGAAAAACAGTATCAATTATTCATTGACGACTGTTTTGAGGGTTTTACCGGGAGCGAATCGTGGAACGTTACGGGCGGCGATTTGAACTGCCTCCCCGGTGCGTGGATTTTTACCTTGACGTGCGCTTCTTTTCGACACATCGAAGGTACCAAATCCGATCAGCGAGACTGCCTCGCCTTTTCCTAATTGTTCGGTAATAGCGCCTACCATACCGTTGAGTGCTTTTTCACTCTGAGCTTTGGTCAAACCTGACTTTTCAGCAATGCTTGCGACTAATTCCTGTTTATTCACAGATGCCCTCCCTTCAAAAAAATTCTACAATAGTTAATTGCGCCGCAAAATTAGTTTATTTCGTTCCATCTGTCAAGCATTATTTTCATAGAATGTTGATTTCATGCGGTTTTGGAGTATTTTTTGATGTTTTAAGTCCTTAAAAGTGGTTTTTGGGAACATTTCTGCCTTAAAATGCATTTTCCGGTGTGACGAAAGAAGGAGGAGCGTGGATTGAGCAGCGTGCTATTTTTAACAAATACGGCGATTTATGGGTGGTTATCGCCGGCGTTTTAGTGTTTGTCGCTGTTGATGGTTTCCATAATTGCATTGAGGAGGTGGTAGGACTTCATGGTATCGGAGTCGTCCATACCGCCGAGCTGCATACGGATAGAAAAGGCATTCTGCACCGGAAAAAACGCTGCTCCGTAGTCACCTTTTTCGACTAAGAATTCGGCGAAAGCATGAAAGCTTGCGGCGGTGTCGGGATGTTGGTTACCGAGAGACATTTGACGAATGGCAATAGCGCGGCGGAAGCAGTGTTCGGCCTCGTCGTATTTCTCGACCCGGGCCAGTAATTCTGCTAATGTCTGCAGGGTATCGGCGGTAGCGGCGTGTTCGGTGCCAAGAGTGCGCTCCCGCATCGCAAGTGCCTGCTTGAGGATATCTTCAGCGCCGGCATAATCGCCTTTTTCGTAGAGTAATTCACCGAATTCATAGAGTGTAGCAGAATAATTGGGGTGGTGTTCGCCGAGGGTCTTGCCCCACATTGCGAGTAATTGATGATACATCTGTTCGGCTTGTTCGTAATTTGCCCTCAACCGCAGAATGAGCGCGACATTCCCCATACTCACCGCCACATCGGGGTGTTCGTCGCCATAGAGTGTTTTTTGGATTTCTAATGCCCGCCCGCAATGTTCTTCTGCCGCAGCAAGGTCGCCCTGACTTCTCAGCAATTGTCCGACATTACTCAGACTTTGAGCCGTGAGCGGATGATTGGTACTATAATTCATGCTCCGGATCATGAGTGCGCGTCGCAGCAGCGGCTCGGCGGCCGTGGAATTCCCTTTGGCAAAATAGAGCATGCCCATGTCATTGAGATTATGGGCGACGACCGGGTGGAACGAACCATACATTGCCTCTGCGATAGCGAGCGCTGTGCGGAGGAAGGTCTCGGCGTCGAGGTAATTCCCTTTTTCGAGCAGGAGTGAGCCGAGGCGATTAAGACTATCGAGTGTGCCCTGCTCGAGCGTACCGAGATGCTTGTCCCGCAGCATAAGTGCGCGGCGAAGGTAGGGCTCGGCGCTGTCAAAATCGCCGCTGAGCCGGAAGAATTCACCGATTTCACTCATAGCTTTCGCAAGTGCAATCGGGTCGGCATGTGTTTTTTCGTAGTGGTGAATGCTCTCCCGATAGCTATCAACCATGAGCGTGTGATTACCCACTGCGAGCCAGTACTGGAGTAATTCAAACTTCCTGAGATCGGTATGTAACGTGAGAAAAATCGGCACATTAGCCAGACAGGCGACCAAGCGGTTGGTCTCGCCGGCTTCCATGAGCTGCCATGGTAACTCTTCGCATACTCTCGGCGATACGTCCATTTTTTCAAAACATTCCGCCAGTCGGGCATGCGCCTGCACCTGATGATAATATTCATCGAGATATCTTTTTTCCACAGCTTTCCGGAGATAATGATGAAAAAAACTCATCAGTCCGGCGCGGCGGAGGATATGATGCTCAAGTGCAACGAGCAAGGACGAAAGTTCCATTCTGCTTGCACCGGAAATCTCAAGTAGTTCTGTTTCCGAGAGACCACGCCGTGAAGCCCAGAGAGACACCATCACATTCCGTACAAGCTCGGCGCCGAAGTCGTGCTCAAGTCGCTCCAGCACTTTTTGAAACAGCTCCCTGCTATCGGCAGCGGCGAGATAAAAATCAATTTGTTGGTCTAATTGTTCGAAATAGCCAAAGATGCGTAATTCCTCAAGCAATGTCTTGAGAAACAATGGGTTCGATGTCTTTGCATCATGAGCTATGCGTATTTTCTGGCGCGCGGAAAGCGACTTTCCGTATCCGGCGAGATACTTGCTGATGAGCTGTTCACGTTCTTTTTTGGACAGCAGCTTGAGCTTCCACTCGGTCCACTTGCGGGCGCGGAGAATTTCCAATTCTTCACTTTCGACAGCCGAGACCACGAGGCGCACATTCGGCGGAATATATTCCGGGAGCCAGCGAAGCTGTTCGGGAACGCCTTGTAATTTATCTAAAGCATCAATGACAATAATCAATCGGTCACGCTGCGCCCGGGCGAGCCAGAGCGGGAATTTTGCTTCGAGCTGTTCGGCAGTCGAGGGCACTTCTTCACTGATCCCATAGCGTTCTTTAATCTCCGAACACACCCGCCAGATAAAATCGAGATGGTCATTACCGGTCGCAGTAAGCCCTATATTATGAAGGATAATAAACGCGCCCGGGTGCGTAGCTGCATACTCGCTCGCCCAATTTGCCAAAAAGGCGCTTTTGCCGCAACCGGACTCTCCGGTGAGGATAATCGGCGTGCTCAGACCGAGCTCACAGTACCGTGAGAGTGCATTCATCTGCGACTCATTGGGCACATATCCCTGCCGGTGCGCGGCTCCGAAAGCTTCATGAGCAAAGCGTTCTTTGTCTAATTGACCGGGGATTTTATTGGCCGGGAAATGGTGGTTGATGAGTTCTAAGAAGTCCTCCCGAACGGCTTGACCGAGTATTTCGGGAGAGGTGATATGATCGCGGATTTCGTGGTCGGTGGCGCGGATTTTTTGTTTTAACTCTGCCAATTGCCGCAGAGATTCGGGAGATTCCCGGTCGATTTTTTGAGCGTAGCCCTCGCCGTCGCAGAAGTAAAATATTGCCTTTAATTCCGAACTGTCCGCTCGCAGTACGCCGTGCATAATTTCTATATCTGTCAAGCTGTGGCGCTCATCGACTGCCTGCATAATCCACGGATAGAGCTGCAATAATTCTTCGTCTTTCGATACATCCTCATGGGTTGGAATCCAGCCGTAGCGATGCCCGAGAATCCCGATAAAAAACGGACGGCAGCGGTCAATTTCCTCTAAGCATACCTTGAGTACCTTCCCCTGCTCGGCCTCTTCGGCGGTCACTCCCCAGCGCAGGTCAATTTCGGTAAATTCCACCCCGCGCTCACGGCACATTTGCCGCAATCCGGGAAATACCTTCTTGACCAAATACTCACGCTCCTCTTGTAAATCTTGAAATGTCGAGGAAATAAAAACGCGAATTTCAGGCGCACGCTCCTGTTGTACCATCGTGTATGTTCGCCGTAGCCGATTAGTAATTCTAAAAAAAAGAGCCGCTGCACGCAGTGAAATTCTCACCCGCCCCTCAGCCGTCTTCGATATGCAAAATTACACAAGTTCAGAGCTACGACAATACGTGCACCCAACGAAACAGAGAATTTCAAGTCAGGTATTCTTCACAAATTTAGCTTTCGTACCTTGATTGTCGAAGCCATGTGTTATTTTGCATATTATTTCTCAATTATTGGCTCACATTTTTAGGATGTTTTCAATGAAACTTTTTTCCATTCAACGAGTTGCGCTCTGCGCTTGTGCTGTAATGGCGCTCATTTCGTGTAATAAGTCGAACAATGCGATCAAAGAGCAGGCAGTAGGCGATAAGCCCGAAAAAGGCGACTGGATTATCATTCATCAGCTCAGCGACCCCGAGGGTCTCAATCCTATTACCACCTCCGATGCCGGCGCCCGGAATGTGTTTTCGAAGATTTTCGAACCTCTCCTGGATGTCGATTATGCTACCGGAGAGCTCACTCCTAATGTCGCTGCCGCTCTGCCGACTCTTTCCCCGGATCACCTGACATACACCTTCACCCTCAAAAAAAACGTTACCTTCTCCGACGGCAAGCCACTTACAGCAAAGGATGTTATATTCTCTCTTAAGGCAGTAAAGAATCCCCTTCTCATCGATGGTGCTGCTCTTCGTAATTATTATGAATCGCTCATTGATGTGACCGCACCGGATGATTATACCGTCATCATGACGCTCAACAAACCCTATTTCATCGCCGATGCGGTGCTTGGAAACGGTGTGCCGGTTTTCCCAAAGCATATCTTCGACCCGAAAAATTTGACCGACAGCTACACCTTCGCCGAGACCAATTCCCTCGAAAAAGCGCAGGCAAATGCCTCGATGAAAGAATTCGCCGAATGGTTCGGCGCAGCAGAACGGAAACGCGATGTGAAGACCATCGTCGGCAGCGGTCCGTATATTCTGGAAGAATGGCGCACCGGTGAGTCGATCCGCCTCAAGCGGAATGACAAGTACTGGAACGGCTCCAACAATCCGAATACCGTCTCCTATCCCGATAAATTGGTCTATAAGACCGTCAATGACCGAAACACTGCCCTTACCACTATGAAAAACGGTGACTTAGACTTTATCGAATACATGCCGCCAAAGCTGTATGTCGAATCACTCGATACGACGGCGGTGCCATTTCTCAAAAAAACAAGCTATATCTACCCTGTGTATTCCTATATCGGCTGGAATGCCGCACGTCCAATCTTTGCCGACAAACGCACCCGTCAGGGACTCTCGCATCTTGTCGATCGCGATCGTCTGATCAAGTCCATCGCGCTTGGATTTGCGACACCGACAAGCAGTCCGGTGGATTTCCACCGTCCGGAATTCGACAAAGACCTGCCGGTGTATGATTATAATCCTGAGAAATCCAAGAAGTTATTCGCCGAAGCCGGATGGAATGACAGCGACGGTAATGGTATCTTAGACAAAGTAATTGACGGCAAAAAAGTCGAGTTCAGCTTTACATTTATGGTCAATCAAGGCAATGAAATGCGTCAGAATATCGCGATTATTCTTCGTGATGAATTCAAAAAAGTAGGAATCGACGTGAAAGTACAGCCGATTGACTGGTCGGTGTTTTTGGAGAATTCGAAAGGTCATCAATTCGATGCTTATATTGGTGCATGGGTACAGGATCCGCAGCCGCCGGATTTATTCCAACTCTTTCACTCATCCCAAATTGCAAATCGCGGCTCGAATTATGTGAGCTTTAATAATAAGCGCGCCGATGAGCTCATCGAGAATATACGTCTCGAATTTGACGCGACCAAACGCACGGCAATGCTCAAGGAATTACAGCGTGTGATCAGCGACGAACAGCCCTATACGTTTTTGTGGAACATTGTCAATCCTGCCGTGTATCACAAGAGAATTCAAGGGGTTAAATTCTACATGCCGCGTCCGGGATACAATCCGAACGAGTGGTGGGTACCCAAAAGCATGCAAAAGTATAATTCGCCGAATTAATTGTGATTATTTATTCGTTTGATGAGCGGTTCGATTGATTTGTTATTGGCTTGAATATTTGTTCCCTTTCTAGATATGCTCCAACGTACTGTAATACTTGCCTTTCTGATGATGAGTGCTGTCGCACAGGCGCAGCAGCCGAGCAGTCCGCCGCCGCTTGAATTGCCGGATATTGTCATCAGCGGGAAAGAAAAAATCGATATTCCTGCCGGCACAAAGCAAATGCCCGAGAAGCCGAAACCGCTGAGTAAAAAAGAACTAGACTCGCTCAATTCTCTCGAAAAGCAGCCGGCGCTCCTGCTCTCGCTCGGTAATTTACACGATAATCTGCCAAAGAAAGAGTTCGCCCGCGGCTATGTCCGCGGTGAGTTCGGACAGTATATCTCGCCGATTATCTCCGCAGGATATGGTACGGAGTTCGGCGGGTACAAGCTCAATGCCCTCGCCGGCTACGCCGCAAGCAGCGGTCATGTCGATAATGCCGAATTCTCGTCTATTAATGCGCATCTGAATGCTGATTATATTGCGCCGGATAAGTTTGTGTTTTTTGGCGGCAGCAAAACAGAGACGACCTTCGACTTTGCGCGAAAAAGCTATAATTTATATGCACTTTCCTCAGCTCCACCCGAGCGAACGACAACCGATTTTTCCGCTAAAATCGGTGTACAGGGCGAGTATAACGGATTCGGCTACTCCGCGGGCGGCGCCTGGACCGGGCTCGGCCTCACGAGCAGCAACCGCACTCTCTCCGACAATGCGCTCAGCGGACAGGTCAGTGTGCAGCAGAAGTGGAACGAAGCCGTTGTCGGTGCGCGCGTGCTGCTTGATTTCCATACTTTTGATGGGCGTGCGGTAAATTTCATGGAGGCAGGCGGGTTTGGGGAATATATGATTAATAATTGGACTCTCAGCGGACTCCTCGGCCTGCAGACAGCCAATACATCGGCGGATATCACCCAAGGCGGCGTGCATGTTGCGGGCAAAGCTGAATACCGACTGAGCCCACTGTTTACGTTTCGCGGGGAAGTGTCTTCAGGTCTTGGGAATAACAGTTTCAGAGATATGATCCTCCGGAATCCGTATATCTCCGATTCTGCGGAGATTAATTTTACACGAACGCATATTCTGACACGCGCCGGTGTGCTGTATCATCCGACAGAAACATTCACTCTGACAGCGAGCATGGAATACAAGATCCGTTCGAACACGCCGCTCATGCTCCCAACCGCCGGGGGCACTTTTATTCCATTCTATGCCGAAGTCTCGCAGATGCAATTTATGACGGAGCTGACATGGGGCTTCACCTCCAAAGACAATCTAACATCAAATTTATCAATTACTTCTGCAAATCTAACGGAGCATTCATCCGCTTCTGTACCCTATCTTCCTGCCCTGCTGCTGACCGGGCAATGGCACCGAACATGGTCTGAGCAAATTGGCACACAAATTACGGTAAACTATACGGGTACTCGTCAGGCAGATACAGCAAAAACGCGTGAACTCAGCGGTTTTGTGATGCTCTCTCTCCGCGGTGAATATATGTTTTCTGC
>Ga0075156_10001072_pt1 | contig 14656 bp, 13 predicted proteins | sample JI81AbrownDNA_FD_70966 | JGI IMG/M metagenome (GOLD analysis project Ga0075156, IMG submission 70966) | Wastewater effluent complex algal communities from Wisconsin, to seasonally profile nutrient transformation and Carbon sequestration -... | ecosystem: Engineered > WWTP > Effluent > Algae...
GCCGCGGCGCGGCGCGCCTGATGCACAACGCCGCGGGCGCCGAGACGTGGCTGCGCGCCGACGCGCTCGCCCGCGCGGCCGCGGACGGCCTGACCGCGGACGAGCGGCGCGAGAGCAGCCTGCTCGTCGTGCAGGTGCCGCTCGCTGCGCCCGCTGCGCCCGGCCACCGCGAGGAGTGCGCCATGGCCTGGTCGGTCGCGCGCGGCGTCGCGCCCGCCAAGATCTCCGCGGGCAGCGCGACCGGCGCGGCGCACGGCGGCATGGCGCGCGCGGGCCGGCAGACGGTGCGGCGCGACTTCCGCTACCCGATCCGCGTGACCGTGCAGCACTACTACGTCTGCGCGGCCGCGCCGACCGAGGCCGAGGTCGCGGCGGTGGCCGCGCGCATGCGCGACGTCGACGCGGCCGCGGCCGCGCAGGGCTCGCTTGTCGCCGGCCCCACGGCGCGCGCGACCGACGCGGCCAACCGCAACTGGGGCGGGTGCGGCCTGACGGCGTTCTAATACACGATTTTTTGTGTCGCGGCGCCGAGGTTTCGTGGTCCGGCGAACATTCGCCGACCAAAATCGACTGTTGCAACAGTGCACCCCTTGAAAAATTTTAAATCATTTCTTTTATTCGAAACGCACCCGTTTAAACCCGGACCATTCACCACGTCTACAATTCCCATGGGGGACTGGGCAAATTTCGATTTCTCGGCCGCATCGCGCGAGTACAATCTTCTCGCCGAGCACAACCTGCTCAAAAATCGAGCAATCGCGTCGCTCGAAGAGATCCGCGCTGCCGTGCAGCGTGGAGATCTGCTGAGCCCGAATATCCCGCTGGTCAATACGTTGTTTGGTGGAAACCCGTGCCATAAGATTGACCGCGTGCGCGACGACCTGATCGAGGCCAACCCGTCGCTCACCGGCCGGCTCGTGGTGGAAGGCCCAAAACTCTACTTTGTGATCCCCGAATAAACATGTTCGATTCTTCACGCGTGATGGTATTCTTCGCAGCAGCGCTTGAAGAATGCGGCGGCGGACTCGCATACGAACACGTCGGTCGGCGCGCTGTACCGCGCGGGCGGCGGCGCGACGTTGACGTGGATGACGCGGCCGCCGCGCGCGCGCAGCTCCGCGAGGAACAGCGCGAACGTCGGCAGCGCCCACGACACGCCGACGACAAACACCAGCGGCGCCTCGAACGCCTTGGCGCGGTCGACCAAGTCCGCCGCGCGCCGGCCGGCGGCGGCGGCGGTGTCGGGGTACAGCCGGTCGCCGAACAGCAGCACGGCCGGGCGCGGGTAGCCGCACGCGGCGTGCGCGCGCGTGCACGCGGCCGCGTCGCGCCCGCAACCGGCGCATATCTCGACGGAGACGGTGCCGTGCACCGCCGCGACGTGGTCGGCGTACTCTGACGGACCGGCGCGCTCGTGCAGGTCGTCGACGTTGGTCGTGACGACGGGCACGCCGAGGTCCGCGAGGAACGTGTGGCACGCGTTCGGCGTGGCCGCGCGGACCGCCGCGCGGAAGAAGCGCGAGTAGAAAAAGTACGCGACGCGCGGCCAGTGGTCCCACGCGCGCCCGCAGCCGGCGATCGGGTAGCCGACGAGCGCGAGCCCGCTCCACATCCACCCGGACACGCCGGGCGCGCGGAACGGCGCGATGCCCGACTCGACCGACGCGCCGGCGCCGGTGAAGGCGATCGCCGCGCGGCCGGCGCGCAGCGCGGTGGCGACCTCGCGCGCGACCGCGGCGGGGTCCGCGTGCTCCATGGCGAATCCGAAAACAAGGTATGGTTTATTGCCGGCGCCGCCATGGCACCCGCGGCACGTAGTGCGCGTGGCGCAATGCCATGGACGGGGCCGGTGTGCGGCCGTACAGAACAATGTTTACGAACGTAGGGGCGTACACGGCGACCCGGCGCGCGGCAGAAGCAAAGAGTTGCGTAGAGAACATGACCACGAGCCACTCCATTCGACCCGGTGTGTGCGCGAAATATTGAATGCGCCGTGTCGCGCGATTTTCGAGCGCACTGTTGCAACAGTGCGCGCCCGCGAATTTTGGTGTAGTGCCGGGATGAATTATTGGCGCGGGGCGGCGTTCTTGTGCGCGACCGCGGCGGTCGCGTACATGTTTCTTTCCGCGCCCGAGTACGTGCCCGCGCCGCCGGGCATGGGCACGGGCGTGCACGATTGCGGCCCGCGCGTGCTGCGGTGGGGGTACGTGTGCACCGAGCGGCCGCGCTGCGGCCCGCGGCAATTGGCGTACATCGACGAGCCAATCGAGTGCCAGGGGATCATCGCGGTGTGCGCCGAGTGGGCGACGTTGAAGACGCGGAACGTCCTGTACTACGCGGCGGCGCCCTCGATCCGGGTCGGCGGCCAGCTCGTGCGCGTCGAGGCCGCGGGGTGGCTGCGCGACGCCAACGCGCTGCACGAGTTCCTTGGCCTCGCCAAGTTCTGTGCCGTCGCGCTGAACCGCACGGACCTGCGCACATGCGAGCAGTAAAATTCGAGTGCTTGTACATTGGACGCGTCGTTTGGCTAGTGTATAAGCACTGGTTTATTGATAATAGTCGCTCGCGCGGAAGACGACCACTGGGTACTCGGGCAGGGTTTTGGCCGACAGTTCCTCGAGCGCGCCGGCGCGAAAGGCGTGCGCATCCAAGTAGTCGAGCATGGAGCCGATGGTCTCTCCCATCTCCGCGCACGGAGTCACATCGCGCTCGGCGAGGGGGTCGTCCATGTCGAAATCACTCCTGACAAACAAACCGAGGAGCACCATCACGCACAAGGAGTTGGTGTACGGCGGCTCCAGGGTCCTGCTCACCTGCGAGAAAAAACGTCGTTGCACCGGCGTCAGCTCGTCGCGGATGCCCCAGATCCGCATGCCCCACGACTCCTCGGTGTTCAGGAACACCAGGTACTTGAACTCCTGGCTGGCCGGCTCGTCCTCGCGCGCGCGCTTCCTGCTGTCGCCATTATCCATCCCCGATATACGAAATTCGTTTCTCGAATAAATGCAAACGCGCGCAAAAATTATCCAAATTATATTTTCATTTCTCTCATTGTGTGCGACATCATACACATTGGGAGGCACGAATTTTTCGCACGTCCATCCACCAATGTATTTGTGTTTGCATCGTATGCGCGTTATTTTCGCGGCTGCTCCGCGGACCACGCGTTTTGCGCCGTGCCGTAGTGTGTTTTTGGAGAATATCATGCGGGCGTTTTTGTACATCTTCGTGATCCTGTACATCGCCGCCATGGCAGAGGCATTCGACTTTCGCCGGGAAGTGTATGTCCATGCGCCCGACGGCATGGGAACTGGAATTTATTATACTGTGGATGAAACATTCCAGATCACGCACTACGAGCACAGGCGCTGCGGGCCGGAAAAGCTCCCGTCTCTGCGCCAGCGGATTATGTGCCACGGGGTGTTTGCGACGTGCGACGAGTGGATGACCATGGCCATGCGCACGGATGGCGTTCGTGGATATCAATTGTTCACCGACCGCGGCCCGGTACCGGTCGAGGAAAACGACGAGGTGCATCTGGCGATGGCGCTCGGCCTGGCCAATGCCTGCCGTGATCACGTGAGAGTTTTATTCTCGAATTGGTTGGGTGCAAATAGCATCAAGTTACAATCCAGCGCGGAAAATGAATGAATGTATTATGCATGCAGAAACAGCGCCGGCGCGCACTCGCGGCAGAAGCGCGCAAGCACCTCGCGGCTCGGGCCGGCCATGGCGCGGCGGCCGGCCACGGTCGTGCCGTACACGCGCCCGTGCTCCGCGTGCGTCGCCACCCACTCGGTCGCGTGCGGGAACGGCGCCGCGCGCACGGTGCAGCGCACCACCGCCCACCCGTTCTCCAGGCGCACGTCGGCGGCCTGCGCGTGCATGTCCACGTGCCACAGCGCGTACACGTCGTCGTCAAAGGTCTCGCCGGGCATCGCCGCGCGGAGCACGTCCACCGCGTAAAACAGCCCGACGTGCGGCATCGATAAAAAACTTGGCCGCGGCGGGCCGGGTGCACTGTTGCAACAGTGCACGGCCCGAAAAAATAAACGGTTCTTAGAGATTTTCAGATTTGTCTCGGGGATGAAACTGCTGAGCGCCCCCCAGAAATGCGTCCCCGCGCTGGTCGTCGGCGACCGCGTGTACCGCCCGGAGGCGTCCTACATCATGGCGGCCTCGATGCACGAGATCGCGGTGATCGTCGGCAAGCACCTCTTCCTCGTCGGCTTCAACCCCGGCGCGCCCAGGCTGTTCGGCCAGCGGGCGCTGCTGGTCCTGGCCACGGGCGGCACGTACCGCCCCCTGGCCAGCCGGCTCGTCGAGATCGTCCAGCAGATGTACCCCGACGAGCACGCGGACGTGGTGCTCGGGCCGGACACGTTCGCGTCCGGCGAAACCGCGTGCCTGCTCGGCACGTACACGCGCGACGCCAACTGCACGGCGCTCGACGGCGCGCCGCCGCCGTGGGACGGCGCGCCCGAGATGGCGTGCCTGGCGTGCGAGGCGCCGCTGCCCGCGGTGCCCGCCATGATGGTCTCCGAGGTCCTGATGATGCTCTGCGAGGTGGACAACCATCTGGTCGTCGACCTCCGCTTCGGCCGGCCGCGCGCGCCAAAGCGTGCGGACCCGGCGCCGCCGGCGCCGCCGCCCAAGCGCGTGAGCGTCGTGACCCGCGACGTCGACGGCGAGCGCGCCGAGGTGCTGCAGTACCTCCTGCACCCCAGCCCCGAGAACATTGCGCGGATCCGCGCCGCGCTGATCCCCGCGGCCGAGGAGATGGCGGCCGCCATCAGCCTCATCGAGGCGGCCGGCGGGACGGTCGCCGCGCGCGCGCCGCCGCCCGCGCCGTTTGCCGACCAGCGCCAGCGCCTGATGCGGTGGGCGCTCGAGCGCCGCCCGCCGGCGCCCGCCGCGGAGCCGCGCGCGGCTTCGCGCGCGGACGTGGACGTCAAAAGCATCCGCACCGGCATCTTCGTGATGGCCAAGGCGCACAGCGACTGCTTCCGCGTCTGCGTGTACATCCTGTTCCAGAACACGACGGCGCACTTTCTCGTGCGTTCGCTCACCGTCGAGGACGTGGCCGCCGCCACCGGGCGGCGCATCGACGACGCGGTCGCGCCGCAGGCGCTGATGCAACTCGCGGGGTTCCTGATGGCGTGCGCGTACGCCGCGAGCCGCCCGGCCATGAGCTTCAAGCTGTGGATCAACCGGCCGCTCCCCACCGCGGCGCTCGGCACGCCGTACGGGTACGCCGACCAGCCCGCGATCGCGCCGAACCTGTGGGCCGTCCACCTCGACACCCTAGCGTCGCGCCCGGTCGCGCAGGAGCGCGTGTGCCATGCCCTGGACGCGGCGCGGGCCAAGGTCCGGTGCATCTCGGACGCGCGCGAGGACACCACCGGCCTGCCGCCGGGGTGGGAGATGCGCTTCCTCGCGCCGCGCGCCGAATAGACATACGCCAAAAATTGTCATGTCGCGGGGCGCGTGGGGCGTCGTCGACGCGCTCGTCCTGGACTACCCCGCCGCGCCGCTCGCCGCGCTGGCGGCCGGCGTCGTGTTCTTTGCCTACCTGCTCGGCTGCCGCGTGCGGCTGTGGCCGCGGCGCGCGCGCGCGCCGGCCGTGCCCGTGCGCCCGACGGCGCCGGCGTGGATCCGCTGCGGCGACGTCTGCGTGCTGTCGCGCGCGTACGTCGCCGACGGGCGCGCCGTCGTGTGCGTACGCACGCCGGTGGACAACGAGGGCGAGGGCGCGTACGAGTCCGACGGGCTGCTGACGATCGTCGCGCACGCCGCGCCGTCGTTCCGCGAAAGCGTGGCGCGCCACTGGGGCGGCGCGTGGGTGCCGTGCCCGAGCCAACTGGCGTTTCTGGCCGAGTCGCTCGCGTCGGTGCGCGCCGTCGTGCCGTGCGAGACGGGGATGGCGCGCTCGCCCGCGGGGACGCTGTTCCTGTACCCCGGCGACGTGACGACCATCGCCGCGGCGCTCGAAAAATAAACACTGTTGCAACACCGAAAATGCCGGATATTTTTCGGAGGAATTAGTTTTGTCTTTGAAGAAAAACATGGGGGATGCTGTTTTGTCGCGGGTCGAGTACCCGGTTGGAACCAAGATCGCGCTGGTCGCGCACGTCGTGTCCGGAAAAACGGAGACGCGCACAACCATCCGCGACGGGAAAAACGTGTCGTTTCCGTGCCGCGACGCCATGATCGTCGTCTGTGACGGCATGCCGTGGTCGGAAATCCGCGTGGCCGTCGAGCCCGAGCGGCGCAAGAACCGGGAGTCCGAGGACACGTCCGAGTACGCCACCGAGTGTGTCGTGCACCCCGGCATGCGCATTTCGCTCCGCTTCAAGTCGGGTGAGCCGCAGAAGCACGTCGGGCAGATCGTCGTCGTCAACGTGGTGCTCTATTCCACCCGGTGGCTCGGCAAGGACGGCGTCATGCACAGCGGATTCCGCGGCGAGTGCGACCAGCCGTTCTCGCCGCTGCGCGCGGGCATCAAGGGCAACCCACCGGTGACGCTGCCGGTCAGCGAGTTCCGCGGCCCGTCGAGCGCGTCGGTGCCGCTCCGGGGCGACATGGACCAGGGCGGGCGCGAGGTCCACGGCGTGGTTTCCAATCTGGAGAGCATCGACGCCACGTTCAGCGAGGAGAAGAAGCCGTGCCTGCGGTTCCGCGGCGAGATGAACGGCGTGCCCGTCGGCGCGTCGGGCTACTCGCTGACCAACAGCCTCGGCCTCGGCAGGGGCGAGGCGGGCCCGGCGTGCGGCGACGCGTGGGCGCGCTTTGCCACGCTGTACCTCGCGCTCGGCCGTCCGGTGTGCTCGGCCAAGATCAACGGCGACCTGACGCTGACGGAGATCGCCGCCAACAGCGGGCGCGTCATCGTCGACAACGCCGGCCTGTCGATGCCGACCGCGACCGAGCTGGCGCGGTTCGCGCTGCCCATCTCGACCGACGCGGCCAAGAAGGTGATCGACAAGATGGACGAGACAACGCTCGTGCCCGCCACGGTCGCCGACGCCAACATCTACCTCCTGCCCGGCAAGCACGCCGGCTCGCGCATGTCGATCATCGGCGCCGACGACGCCAAGGCGCGCATCTGGTACCTGCCCGGCATCTCGCGCAAGCCGGCCGACCCCGCGCGCGTCCTCGCCGCCGTCGAGGCCGCGGCCAAGCTCGCCGGCGACGACACGAAGCGCATCGACGCGCTCAACGCCGCGCTCGGCGGCGAGGCCGTGGCCTCGCAGGCCATGCTGCTGGTCATGTGCGCCACGGACACGAGCGGCGTCGACGCGCCGGCCGAGATCCGCGGCGCGTGGCAGCGCATCAGCAAATCGTTTGGCCGCGGCAAGCGCGCGCGCGAGGAGCCGGCGGACCCGGCCGCCGCGCCGGCCAAGGCCGCGCACACCGAGGGCAATTGATTGGTACTGCAATAACTTACTGGGCGCCCTATAAATGCATTAATCAAACACGATTGTACTTGCGAGATGCGCAATGCGCCGTTTATTGCTCGGGGTCGCGCGGGCGCTTGCCGCTCGGCGGGCCCAGCGTCGTCGGGAGGTCGTTGGCCTCGCAGCTCACGGCCTTTTTGATGTTCGACCGGATCAGGTGGCGCGTGTGGTCGACCGTAAGCACGCCGCGCAGCACCAGGTCGTCGAAGATGCGGCGCGTCACCGTCGGCACCTCGGACGGCGCAAACGACTGCGCGACGACCGCGGTCATCTGCTCCATGAACGTGCCCGTGGGGATCGACGCGAACGTGCACCGGTCGAGCAGGTCGTCCATGCGGCGGTAGACGGAGATCATGTGCCGGTTCGACATGTTCTCGGTGGTGCGGCGCGCGAGCTCGCACAGCGAGCTGACGCGGAACTCGCGGTCGACATTGACGTACAGCGGCACGCGCGAGAACAGCAGGAACGCGCGCTCCATCGTGGCCGGGCTGGCAAAATCGGCGTAGAGCAGCCGGAAGTACTCGTAGTCGTCTTGCAGCACGCCCGGCGGGAAGTACGGGCGCACGTGGCGGTCGTCGGGCTGCATCGTCACGTACCACCGGTTCGCCGTCGCGAGGATCGTGATCACGTTGGTGACCGACGCCATCGCCTGGCCCTTTTCCTGCGACGTGAACACGTCGAGCCCGACGAGCATCTTGAGCAGGTCGATCGTCTTCTCGCCGACCGCGTCGGCGCCCTCGTCGAGGAACAGGAAGAGCGCGCCGCGCAGGAACGCGAGGAACCGGTCCTGCAGCTGGTTGGCGGGCAGCGACACGACCAGCTTTGCGCCGAGCAGCGCGCGCAGCAGCGGCAGGATCGTGCTCTTGCCGCACTGCTGGATCATCGAGAAGATGGTGAGCACCAGCGTCGATCGCATCCCGGGGTTCTGGATGCACCACGCCAGCGTGTACAGCAGGTGCAGCCCGGCCTTGTGGTGCACCGCGCGCACATCCGCGGGCGCGGTCTCGGGCGCGGCCATCAGGCGCACGACGTGCATGAACACGCGGTGCGCGCCGGGGTCCTCGTACGCGACCGCGTATTGCGGGTCCAGTTCACCCGCGGCGAACTTGGCGCGCAGCGCGTGCGCGTGCACCATCTTGCCGCCGAGGTTCAGCGTGCCCGACGACATCTGCATCGGCCGGTACCCGCGCGCGATCGGGTTCTCGATGGCGGCGACGACGGTCTCGTACCCGTACACCGGGTCGTGCGCGATCTTCTCGTCGAACCGCACGCCGTACGTCTTGTCGTCGCAGAACACGCGCCAGATGAACGGCGGCACGTCGCCGGTGACGTTGTCGATGATCGTCGGCATGAACCGCGTCGGCCCGGCCTTTTGCAGCTCGCGCTTGGCCAGCACGTAGTACGACGTGTTGACGCACGCGAGCACGTGCCCGACCACGCGCCGCATGAAGAAAATCGCGTCGATCAGGTGGCGCGCGTAGCAGCAGTGCTTCTGGAAGAACAGCTTGGCGTCCTCGTAGGTCTCGACGCGCTGCAGCGCGCGCGCCAGCTCGTCCAGCGCCACCGGGACCATCCCGCCGACGAGACGCGCGCCGTCGTCGCGCGCCGTGGGCACGCGCCGGAACTCCAGCGGGCCGGCCAGCCGCGCCAGGTCCGTGGCGAGCTTGCTCACGGGCCCGCGGTACCAGTGCTGCGGCTCCTGCGGGACCGCGCCGCGCTCGGGGTGCACCAGGTTCAGGACGCGCTCGTACTTGACCCACGTGAAGCTGACGTAGTCATTCTTGGGTGACGACGGTTCCGACATTCGAAAATAAAATAAACACATCCGCGAAAAAATGTCTGTTGCAACAGTACACGGCTCCGAAAAATTATATATTTCACAAACGCGCGCATGGAAGAGGAACTGGCGATGTTGCGCCGCGAGCTGGCGTCGACGCGCGCGGCCGCCGCGCTGATGGTGCGCCTCATGGAAATCAAGGCCGAGCTGGAGGACATGTGCCGCAGCGCCGAGGACCCCGGCGTCCGCGCCGCGCTCGGCGTGGTCGCGCCCGCGGCCGACTTTGACGTGCTCGCAGCGGACGCCGGCGAGCGCGTCCGCGGCATGCTGCACACGACCGTGCACGCGATCCACGCCGCGCGCGCGCCGCCGTCCCGCGCGCGGTGCAATACGCCGAAATGCCGCTGCACGCCGACGCCGAAATGCAAGCACGGCATGTGCGCCAAATGCTGCGGCGGGGCGCACGACCAGACGGTGTGCCGATTCCAGCCGACGGCGGGGAAGCGCCCGCGCGTCGCGCCGCCGGCGGGGGACCCATAAATCATTCTGACAATTCGTTTTCCCAGAGGGGTCATGTCGTCCGAAACTTCGTCCCGCCGCGCCGCCCGCGCCAACCCGTCCCACCGCACCGGCCGTCTCGCGCACGTGCCGCTCGCCCCCGCCGTGTCCGTGGCGATCATCGCCGCCGACGAGCTGCCCGAGGGTGCGACGCCGGTGCAGCCCGTCGTCACGCGCGCCGGCACGCTCGCGTTTGTCATGCACCAAATCGCCGCGCCGGCGGCGTCCGCGCCCGCGGCGGCCGCCGCGGTCGAGTCCGAGTCCGAGGCCGAGGCGCCCGCCGCGGAGGCGCCGGCCAAGAAGCGCGTGCGCACGGGCGTCGCCGCCAAGAAGCGCACGCGCACGGTCCCGGCGCCGATGGCCGTCGCGCGCCCGCCCGCCCTCGTCGCGGCCATGGCCGAGACCGCCGAGGCCGCGGCGCCCGCCGTGTCGCCCGTGGCCGTGCTCGAGAAGCGCATCCGCCGGATGGACCCGGAGAACCTCGCGCTGCTGGGGCGCGTCTACGACAATGGCGGCGCCGTGCCGGACGGCGTCGCGATGCCGCGGTCGCTGATGATGCCCAAGGGCAGCGAGAAGCCGCGCACCACGCGCATGATCTCGACCGACGGCAAGAAGATGACCGCCGACTGCATGACCGCGTTCGCGAACGTGCTCGCCAAGAAGAAGTAAACATTCAAACCGCCGAAAGTCTTTGGTTGCGGAGCGCGCCGATAAATGCACCCGCGCGCGGCCCTCGTCGCGCTCGCGTGTCTTGTGTGCCTCATGGCGCTCGCCGCCGCGCAGTTTTCCCCGTCGCCCGTCGACTTTCTCGCCACGGACGTCGACCCGGTGTCGCTGTCGAACTGGCAGTTCTGCGCCGTCGCGTCCTCGGCGTTCTCGGCCGACTACGCCGCGATCCTCGCCAAGTGCGGCGGCTCGCGTCTGCTCATCGCGTGCGCCGGCAACACGCCGCTGCTCATGGTCGCCGCCGCGGCCAACGCCTCGGCGTGGACGGCGGGCGCCAACCTCACGAGCACGCTGCCGCCGAACGCGCCGTTTGTCGTCAACACCTCGGCGACGGCGCTCTACGCCGGCGCCGGCGACCCGGGGACGTGCGCGTCCGCGACCGGCGACGGCATCTGCTTCCCGCTGACGGGCACGACGCTCGGCGTCGGCGCGTACTGCGGCACCACCGTCGGGTTTGTCGTGTCGACGTCGGTCTCGCGCGTGTTCTACACCAACCCGTGCGAGGGCCACGCGGTCAACGCCTCGTGCCCCTCGGTGCGCGGCCTGTGCGGCGTCGACCCGCGGTGCGGCGTCAACGGCACGTGCGACGCGGTGGCCAAGCAGCCGGACCCGCCGACGTGCGTCGTGTCGTCGTCGTGCGACCCCATCAGCGGCAACCTCACGACGACGTACCAGGCCGAGGGCGCCGCGTGCTTCATCGACAACTTCTGCATCGCCGAGGCCGCCTGCGCCGCCAACCACTCGTGCGTCCCGACCGTCTACACCATCTGCCCCGAGTTCATCGCGCCGTGCCTGACGGGCACCACGTGCAACGTCACGCTCGGCCAGTGCCAGTCGTCGATCCGCCCGCCCGGCTCGCTCTGCTCGTACGCGACCGCGTGCCACGGCGACGGCGCGTGCGACATCAACGGCCTGTGCGTCGAGGTCCCGACGACGCCGCCGCCGCAGACGTGCGGCGTGCCGGACACGTGCACCGACTTCACCGGCTGGACGTACACGCCCGCGCCCGGCGGCACGCTCTGCAACACGTCGAACCGGTGCCTCGTGAACACGACGTGCGACGGCGCGTACGCCAGCGGCCTGTCGTGCACCGGCCCGGGCGTCCTGTGCCCGACGCAGGTGTGCCGCGGCCCGGCGTACTGCAACAACGCCACGGGCGCGTGCGCGTCGCAGGCGCTGGCGGCCGGCACGCCGTGCGACGACGGCACGCCGTGCACGCAGGGCACGACGTGCAGCATGATCGCGACCTGCGGCGGCGGCGTGCCGGCGCTGACGTGCCCGTCCGACCCGCCGCTGTGCTACCAGTACACGCTCCAGGCGCTGAACGCGACGACGTGCGCGTGCGTGCTCGTGCCGCGCGCCAACGGCACCGGCTGCGACGACGGCGACATCTGCACGGAGAACGACCGCTGCACCGCGGGCACGTGCGCGGGCGACGCGACCACGTGCCCCGGCGACGACTGCAACTTCCCGCTCGGGAGCTGCAGCCCGACGACCGGCTGCCTGAACCCGCGCGCCGACTACCTGGCGTGCAACTCGACGTGCATGATCAACGGCCAGTGCCAGACCGGCGTCTGCCTCGGCGGCACGTTCAACGCCGCGAACCCGCTGTGCGTCCCCGGCCCGGCGCCGCGCGTGTCGGCCGCGCTCGACGCGTGGCTCGACGACGACGCGTGGGCGGCGGCGCGGAAGCGCGCCGCGGCCGCGCTGGGCGTGCTGTACGACGTGCTGCCGCTGATCGCGCTCGGCGGCGGCGAGGGGCCGGACAAGCACGGCTGGGTGCCCGATGCATAAATCATAAAATGCTTCTGTGCCGTGCCGCGTCAGAAACACGCCATGTTCCGGACGATCCGGTCGGAGGCTGACGTCGATGCGCTGATCGCGGAGCTCGAGGGCAAGCCCAACAAGGACACCAGCCTGACCGCGCGCATGACCCAGTATACCCCGCGCCAGTTTATGCGCTTCCTCGGGGTCGCCCTCGGGTACACGGGGCGCGTGGTCATTCATGGCGCGACCCTCTCCAAGGACACGACCGATCTGGGATACCAGTGGCCCGACTGGTGGATGCTGACGCGCAGCTTCGACCTCGCGTTCTCGTGGTGCAGCATGGACGGCGCGTTCATCGACACCCTGATGTACGAATGGCTCCGCAACAAGGTGGTCGAACAACTGGATTTCCAACGATGCAAATACATCCAGAACGACAAACCGGCGTTCCCGTATCCGTACGGGCAGATCACCGTGGACCACCTGTCGTTGGTCTCGTGCGAACCAGAGTTGGTACACTACGTCGGAAAATTTATCACATCCATGCGAGTTCGTGAATTGTACGTGGCGCCCGTCGACCCCCATTTTGTCCAGTGGTTCTCCATTACACCGCATCTGCAATCCGTGATCCTGGTCGGAATCGCATTCGACAACGACCCCGGATTTCTATTTGCCCATGCCATTGCCAGTGCCGGCAATCTTACCAAAATCCACTTGATCAGGGATAATGATACGACGGTCCGGCTTCCGTATCGCGTGGCCCGGGCAATCGGGGCGCAACCACGCACGGAAATTTCCGTGCGGGGCAACATCCGAGTCTCCAACGACGAATTCGAGGAAATGGTTAGATCACAGACATCTTTGGTGGTATTGAGATTGACCATTGAACATCCCGAGGTTGGTCCGGACATTGGAGATATTCTATACACAATGGTCGTGCAAAACCCACATCTCAAAAAGGTACAAATTCTTGTAGACGGACATCTCACCCTGAAAAACGCCCGGGATCTGTTCTACGCCGTACTCGATCTCCGTAACATTCACCAGTTCGACCTGCCGATGGATTCCGTAGTCGACCGAGACCTCGGCGATCGTCTGAAAACGTATCTACGCGAAAACGGCGAACGCGAGATCATGCGAACGGCTATTGCGACCGGACAAATGGACCCCCCGGGCATAATCCCCGTGCTCATCACCGGCGCGCACCGGGATGTCGTGTATTCCCATCTGGAAGAGCACGATGCGTATGCATCCAAGTCCGACGAGTGGCACGTGGCCAACGCGATTGCCGCGTGTCGCACAGACGGCGTTGAGTGGAGTCTGGTTGCAGACTCTGCGCGGTACCGGCAACTGCTCGGCGAGGAGTTTTCCCGCGCGATCCGGTCGCCCGTGGCCGACCCCGTGATCGTCCCGTACGCCATCTCGGGGCGCCCCGGCGACGTGTTTGGTCCGTGCATCCGCGTCCACGCGCTCCACGTCGGCGACCGGAGCGCGTTTCTGAATCTCCGGGACGCCGACACGGACATCTACCGGATCAACATCCTCACCGCCCCCGCCCGGATGCGCGAGCAAATCCGGGACGCGTCGCCCCTCGAGATCGTCGTCACCGACGCCGAGCCGGACGCCGCGTTCAAGCGGCGGTTCCTCGAGGTGTGCCCCGAGATGACGTGGGTGCCGCTCGGCGACCTCCGCGCCGAGATCCTGGCGCAGTACCGCCGCATCCGCCGGCCGCGCGTGCCCGTGCGCAACGCGCTGTGCACGCTCGCGGCCGTCCACGCGCCCCGGCGCGCGCTGTCGGCCGCCGAGGTCGCCGCGGTCTGCGCCGACGTCGCGCCCGGCGGCGGGCTGCTCCCGTGCCCGTACGTGTACCCGCTGCCCGGCGGCGGCGCGGTCCCGCGGCTGCCCGAGGCCCTGCGCGCGCTGCGCGACATCTTCTCCAAGCCGGTCCTGCTGGCGCGCATCATCCCGGGCGCGCGCAGCGTGCCGTCCGACTGGGCCCGGACCAGCGTCCTCCCCGACACGATCATCCTCCGGGTGTTCCACCGCGTCATGGAGAGCGAGGAGATCCCCGCCGACGACGCCGTGCGCCTCATGACCGCGTTCGGCGTGGTCTTCCCCGTCGACGGCCGGCGCGCCGTGTTCCCCAAGTTCCGGCACCTCTCGCCCGCCCTGTACCGCGCGCTGGCGTACCTCACGGGCGTGCCGAACGTGTACAACACGTCGATCGGCGCCGACGGGAAGATCGCCTTTTCCGTCGTGGCCAAGGACCGGGCCCACGTGAATTTCAGCGCGCGGCTCGACGGGAGCAACGTGGTGGTCGCGGCCGACGACGAGCGCGGAAAGTTCTGGGCCGGCGACCTGACCAACCGGC
>Ga0075156_10001073_pt1 | contig 14643 bp, 16 predicted proteins | sample JI81AbrownDNA_FD_70966 | JGI IMG/M metagenome (GOLD analysis project Ga0075156, IMG submission 70966) | Wastewater effluent complex algal communities from Wisconsin, to seasonally profile nutrient transformation and Carbon sequestration -... | ecosystem: Engineered > WWTP > Effluent > Algae...
ATTGTTTCTGTGGTACTCGTGATCACCCTCGGCGTCGCCGTCATGGTCAGCCTGGTCTGATCGCGCAGACGTGTTTAGACAGGTTCGCGCTGACGAGTACGAACTCGTCGACCAACTCTGCGTTGATGCATATCTGACTGCGGGCATCGTCTCCCCCGGCGACGACTATCTTGAGTTCCTATCCGACACCGCAGGGCGTGCGAGCGATCCGACAGCTGAAGTTTTTGTCCTGCTCGACGGCGACACAATTGTCGGCAGCGTCACGATGTGTCCGTTCGGCTCGGTCCTCACGAAGGCGTGCCTACCGGGTGAGATGGAGCCACGCGTCATCGCGGTAGCGCCGAATCGAACGCGCCAGGGAATTGCTTCGCAGCTGGTCGCCGGATCCGAGGTGTGGGCGCGCTCGCACGGCTTCCACACCGTGACGGTGTGCGTCACCGACTACAACACCGTCGGCCACAACCTGTACCGGAAGTTGGGATTCGTCCGCCAACCAGAGCGTGACTGGCAACCTCCCGAAGGAGTCATCTTGCAGACGTACACCAAACGTGTCGACCATACGGCCGCGCTCTACTGCGGTCGCTGCGGAATCGAATTGGTCATCGGTGATCACAGCGAGTGCCAAGAAGCACTACACCTGGAACCACCGCGCTACTGCGAGATCTGCAAGCGCCGCATGATCGTTCAGGTGACGCCGAGTGGCTGGACTGCTCGATGCAAAGAGCACGGAGAACTCGTTTCTTGATCGACTGAGTTGATCTTTCTGAAAATGATCGCTCATTCAGCGCATGATCCCGTCGGGAACTGGGCAACACATCATCAATGCAGGAGATGCTGCATCGAACGACCCTCACCCGCCCCCACGGAGGTTTCATGTCACCGGCCGAATACGTTCTCGCAGAAATTGCGTCCCAACCCGATTGCTGGCAGCGAGCAGCTGAACTCGCCCCCGAATTTGCAGACATCCTTCCCCAGCCTGGAGAGCGCGTAGCCGCGATCGGCTGCGGAACTTCTTGGTTCATGGCCGCCGCCTACGCCGTGATGCGTGAATCAGCTGGGCTCGGCGAGACCGATGCCTTCGCAGCCTCCGAATTCCCGGCCGGCCGCGACTACGACCGGCTGTTGATCATCACCCGCTCCGGCACCACCACCGAGGTACTTCGCCTCCTCGAGGACTACCAGGGAAAGATCCCGACGGTCTCGATCATTGCCGACCCCAACACCCCCGCAGTCGAACTGTCTGACGATGTCATCGTCCTTGAGTTCGCCGACGAACAATCCGTCGTTCAGACGCGCTTCGCGACAACAACGCTGAGCTTGCTGCGCGCCCACCTCGGCCAGGACATCTCCGCTTCAATCGAGGACGCACGCCGCACGATCGATGAGCCCCTCGACCCAGCTGTCGTCGCCAGCAAGCAGTTCACGTTCCTTGGCACCGACTGGACAGTTGGGTTGGCAACCGAGGGCGCCCTCAAGATGCGCGAAGCCGCCTTGGCATGGACCGAGTCCTACCCGATCTTGGAATACCGCCACGGCCCAAAGAGCATCACGGATTCGAACAGCACCATCTGGTTCCTGTCCCCGCCTGAAGATGGCTTGGACGACGAGATCCGCGGATTCGGTGCCCAGGTGGTCATCCCCAATGCAGACCCCCTCGCTGAATTGATCAAGATTCAGCGACTTGGTGTCCAGATCGCGCTGAACAATGGCCTCAACCCAGACCAACCGCGCAATCTCACTCGATCAGTAATCCTGTCCGACGACGAAAGCTGACCGCAGTCGTATGAGTGACGTAGTAGTCGCCGTCGATGTGGGTGGGACAGTGATCAAGAGCGCTGTCGTCACCAAGGATGCGCAGGTCTTGGCGCGTCTGCGGGTACCAACAAGCGCGGCCTTGGGAACAGACGTTGTGTACAACAACATCGTTGAATCAGTCGAAACCCTGCGAACTCAGCTGGACGAGGACTCTCGCGTCGTGGCAGTCGGCGTGGTAGTGACGGGCATTGTCGACGAGAAGTCAGGTTCGGCGATCCACTCCGAAAACGTCGGGTGGAACAACATCGCACTTCGGCCGATGCTCGAGGAACAACTCGGACTGCCGGTCGGGTTCGGCCACGATGTCCGAGCCGGAGCGCTGGCAGAAGGGCGCCTCGGTGCCGCTAGGGGTTACGACGACTATGTCTTCGTCGCAATCGGAACCGGGGTTTCGGCGGGTGTGATTGTTGCTGGCCGGATGGTGACCGGTGGCGGATACGCCGGCGAAATCGGACACATAAATTCCGGCCGGGATGTGTTGTGCGCGTGCGGCGGCAACGGTTGCGTGGAAGCAGTCGCATCCGCCTCGGCAGTTGCCCGCCGGTACAGCGAACTCACCGGTGAAGACGTCGATGGCGCCAAGGAAGTTGCCGAACGTGTTCAAGCTGGCGATCCGGCAGCACTGGCCGTGTGGGCCGATGCCGTAGACGGCCTTGCGACCGCCATCGCCTGGACAGGCGGCGTTATTTCGCCGCAGGCAGTAGTTGTTGGTGGTGGCATGGCCAGCGCTGGAGAACTCCTGCTGACCCCTCTGCGAGAACAGCTGGCTATCAAGCTCAACATCCTTCGCGCCCCGGAACTGGTCCAGGCCCAACTCGGCGATGAGGCGGGCTGCCTCGGCTCCGCGTTGTTGGCCTGGGAGGCATTCGACACCTCGGCCACGAACCGACAGGCAAGCTAGGAATGACCACCTACAGCTGCGCACATGCACTCACACCCGATGGGCTGGTTCACGACGTCACGATTGAGGTCGACGATCACCTCATCACCTCGGTGACGTCCGGAGAACCTGCCGCCGCCGGTGCGATCGACCTCGGGGACGTCACTGTGGTTCCAGGGTTCATCGACATGCACGTCCACGGGGGTGGGTCTCACAGCTTCTCCGAAGGTCCGGAAGCCGCCACTAGCGCCGCCCGGTTCCATCTGGGGCACGGGACCACAAGTCTGCTCGCGAGCCTCGCCTCTGCGCCCTTGGACGAACTAGCAGAGCAAACGGTCGGGCTGCGACCGCTGGTTGAAGCCGGGGTCCTGGCAGGACTGCACATCGAAGGGCCATTCCTCAACGAGTGTCGTCGCGGGGCCCACAACCCCGAACTTCTGATGGACCCCGATGTCGAGTGGCTGCTGGAAGTCGTCGGCAACGGCGTCAAGATGGTCACCCTCGCCCCTGAGCTCGCTGGCGGGCTCGATGCGATTCGTGCCATTACCGACGTGGGGGTTGTCGCCGCACTTGGCCACTCGGATGCCACGTATGAGCAAGCCGTTGAGGCAATCGACGCGGGAGTCCGAGTCGCTACCCACTTGTTCAACGGAATGCGCCCACCTCACCATCGTGAACCCGGTGCAGTGCTGGCGCTGGTGCGCGACCCTCGAGTCACCGCTGAGCTCATCAGCGATGGCGTTCACCTCCACGAAGCCCTACTGGAAAGCATCTTTGCGGCGGTGGGGCCGAGCCGAGTGGCGCTGATTACAGATGCCATCTCGGCAACGGGGATGCCCGATGGCCTGCACGAACTTGCCGGTTCGGCAGTGCGGGTGACCGACGGTGTCGCCGAATTGGCCGACGGTTCCTCGCTCGCCGGAAGCACCCTCACCATGGATGCCGCTGTGAGAAATGCCGTCGGCGCCGGAGTGAGCTTCACGGATGCAATTGCCGCAGCAACCTCCAACCCGGCCCGAACCCTTGGCTTTGACGACCGAGGCTCGCTGGCCGTTGGCCTACGCGCCGATCTCGTCGCACTCAACCCCGATTTGCAAATTGCCGCCGTCATGCAGGCTGGCAATTTGGTAGACCACGTCTCAGAATCACAGGTGACCTCATGATCTTGACCGTGACGCCCAACATCGCGCTAGACATTACGTACACAATCGACAAGTTCGAGCTTCACTCGAGCATGCGGGTAAATGATGTCGCAGACCGCGCTGGCGGCAAAGGCATCAACGTCAGCCGCGTGTTGGCCAGCCTCGGGTACGAGTCGCTGATCCTCGGACTTCAAGGTGGCAATGTTGGCGCCGCAATCGAGGCGGATTTGATCGCTTCACAGCTGCCTTACGAACTCGTTCCGATCGTGGGCCAGACCCGTCGCTCGGTTGGGATTGTTGACCGCTCTACCGGCGACGCGACCGTGTTGAACGAGGCAGGCCCAGACGTCAGCGGCGAAGAATGGGAACGGCTGACACAAACGGTTGCCCGCCACCTTCCACAAGCCTCGACGTTGGTCGTCTCGGGCAGTCTGCCGCCCGGTATTGGTCAGACTGGAGTAGCCGAACTCGCTCAGCTTGCCGTCGCGGCATCCGTTCCAGTCATCGTCGATACCAGCGGGCCGTCACTTCTCGACGCCGTCGCAGTCGGACCGGATGTTGTGAAACCCAACGCGCACGAGATCGCGAGCGCAACTGGGATCCACGATCCGCTTGAAGGCGCAGCCGCACTCATCGAACGAGGCGCGAAGGCCGTTGTGGTGTCGCTCGGCGCTGATGGGATGTGCGTTGTCACCGCCGACCAGACCCTTCGAGCCAAGCCAACTCGGACCATCAGTGGCAACCCAACCGGAGCAGGCGACGCAGGAGTCGCCGCACTAGCAGCCGGACTGGCGTTTTCGAATAGCTGGGAAGACCGACTGCGGCAGGCAGTTGCGGTTTCGGCGGCCGCTGTCGCACACCCACTTGCTGGAAGCTTCGACCCCGATGTCTACGAATCAATGCTGACCGACGTACTAGTGGAGGACCTTTCGTGACTCTTGAATCAACGCACGCAATTGTGAACGCCGCAGCCGAGGCGGGCAGGGGCGCTGGCGCCTTCAACGTCATTCAGATCGAACTTGCCGAAGCGCTGACTGCCGGGGCGGCGGATGCCCATGCCCCTGTGATCTTGCAGATCTCCGAGAATGCGGTGAAATACCACGGGAGCCTGGAGCCGATCGCGCTCGCGACTTTGGCAATCGCCCGGGCCTCGGAGTTCCCAGTCGCTGTGCACCTTGATCATGCTGAGTCGGTGGACCTGATCCACGAGGCCGTTGAACTTGGCTTCACCTCAGTGATGTTCGACGGATCAACCCTCGACTACGACGCAAACGTTGCACTCACAGCCGAACTGGCTGCCTACTGCCATGCGCATGGCGTTGGCATTGAAGCTGAACTCGGCGAAGTCGGTGGCAAGGATGGTGTGCACGCGCCCGGTGTCCGGACGGATCCGACAGAGGCCGCGGAGTTCGTCGCTGCAACCGGTGTCGATGCGCTGGCCGTCGCTGTCGGCAGTTCCCATGCCATGACGTCTCGTGATGCCAAGCTCGACCTCGAACTCATCAGCGCGATTCGTGACGCTGTCCCCGTGCCACTAGTGCTGCACGGCTCCTCAGGGGTGGCCGACGAGAATCTCACCAAGGCTGTCGAAGCAGGAATGACGAAGGTGAATATTTCGACACATCTGAATCACGCATTCACCGACACAGTTCGCGAGGTTCTTGCAGCGAATCCCGAGATGGTTGATACCCGCAAGTACTTAGGTGCTGGGCGTGAGGCAGTCCGTGCAGAAGTGACGCGATTGCTCGGAGTACTTCTCGCCGCGAACTAGCTTGCGAGTTGGCTCGCCAGGGCGGCGACGCGTGCCTTGGGAAATGCCGTGCTTAGGAAATGATGGCGATGACGTCGTCTTCGTTGATGGTGTCGCCCTCGGCAACCCTTACTTCGCTGACCGTGCCGTCTTCCTCAGCGATGACCGGAATCTCCATCTTCATGGATTCCAGGATCACCAGGGTGTCCCCGTCAGAAACGGTGTCGCCCGCCGCGACCAAGACTTTCCACACGTTTGCGGTCATTTCTGCACGAACTTCAGCCACTGTGTTCCCTTCGCAACGTTCCTGCCAACTGCGGTTGGGTCGCCACGCTACTCGACCGGTGCTAGCCGCGCATGCGGGAGATCAGCCCCGTGTCGTAATCGCCCCGAACAAACTCGTCGTTGTCGAGCAATTCGGCGAAGAACGGCAGGTTGTTCTTGGGACCAACGACCTTGAACTCATCAACGGCGACCCGCGCCTTGGCTAATGCGTCCTGTCGATTTGCGCCATGAACAATCAACTTGGCGAGCAGTGGGTCATAGAACGGCGTGACTGTGTTTCCCGCCTCGTATCCGGCATCAACTCGCACCCCGTCGCCAGCTGGCTGCTCCCATTCGGTGATGGCACCGGGTCCAGGTAGGAACCGTTTCGGGTCCTCTGCATAAACGCGAAATTCGATCGCATGCCCCCGCGGCTCTGGCACTTCCGCACCCACGAAGCTCGGTGGTTCACCTGCCGCGATCCGGAGTTGCTCGGCTACGAGGTCGAGGCCGGTGACCGCCTCCGTGACAGGATGCTCCACCTGGAGTCGGGTATTCATTTCGAGGAACCACGCCTCGCCCGTCGCCGTGTCGAACAACATCTCGACCGTCCCGGCGTTGCGGTAACCAACCGCCTCTCCGGCCTTGACCGCAGCATCGCAAATGGCGGCCCTAATCTCCGGCGTCACTGCTGGCGATGGCGACTCCTCCGCCACCTTCTGGTGACGGCGCTGAACCGAGCAGTCCCGTTCGCCAAGTGCGACAACAGTCCCATCGGCCAGGCCCAGGATCTGAACTTCGATGTGGCGGGCACTTGGTACGTACTTCTCAAGCAGAATTGCGGGGTCTGAGAAGAACCGCTCGGCCCGAGTTCTGGCCGTTTCGTAAGCGGCCGTCAGTTCCTCGTCATTGAAGGCAGCTGACATGCCGATTCCACCGCCACCAGCGGCGGCTTTCACCATCACTGGGTACCCGATCTCACTTGCCGCTGCGAGCGCTGCCTGCGCATCCGGCACCGGGTCAGGCGTGCCAGGGGCAACCGGGACGCCCGCGGCCGCCATTCGGTTGCGAGCAGCGATCTTGTCGCCCATCGAACGCATCGCCTCCGGCGACGGTCCGACCCAAATCAGTCCCGCCTTGACGACGGACTCAGCGAAGTCGGCGTTCTCGGAAAGGAAGCCGTATCCGGGGTGGATTGCCTGCGCGCCAGTTTGTTCGGCAGCGGCAAGAACGGCGTCGACGTCGAGGTAGGACTGTGCCGGTGGTGCTGGCCCAAGGAGCACTGCTTCATCGGCCTCCCTCACAAACGGCAGGTCGGCATCCGCCTCGGAATAGACCGCAATCGTGCGGATACCCATCTGGTTGGCGGTAGCGATAATTCGGCGAGCGATCTCGCCCCGGTTTGCGACAAGCAGCGATTCGAACACGAGTCAAGAGACTAGCCCGCGACACAACTTCACCGAATAGTCGCCTCCGACCATGCTCGAGGCTCTACTCTGAGCGTCGTGGATGAGCACAAAGACAGTCGGGATCACCTGCGCTTGGCATCGAGCCGGCCGCTGCTGTTGATTGATGGCAGCGGGCAGTCCGATCCAGCAGAAGAACCACTGGCCTTCGGCACCCCTCGTCCGGCGCTCACGTCGATCGCCGTCAAGCTCGACGGCGATCGAGTTGAAGCCACCGCAACCCTCGCACTCAACGGACGCGTTCTCACCGGCCAGAGCATGGGCGACGCCGCAGATCGAACGGCGATCATCGCGTCAGCCACCCTCGGTGCCGTGTCAGGGCTCTTGGACTCCGATGCGGTGCTTGAGACCGCCGATGTGATTGAGATTGGTGGGCGCGACGTCGCACTGACGATCCTGCGCTTGGATACCGAAGATCCCGCCGAAATCCTGGTGGGTTCTGCCATCATCCGTGGCGATGTCGAAGATGCCACCGCTCGATCGGTCCTGTCCGCGTTGAACCGGCGGCTGTCTCGTTAGACGCTCTGTGCGACCATGGACGCCTAGCGGCGAACTACCGAAACTTCACACGTAAGGAGAAACCATGAGCAAGCGAGGACGTAAGCGTCGTGCCCGCAAGAAGAATGGCGCGAACCACGGCAACCGCCCAAACGCATAGTTCAACTGGTCGTCGTAAGCGCAGGGCGAGCCCTCTTAGCTACCGACACCGCACAAAAAGAACCCCCCGCTAAAGCGAGGGGTTCTTTTCTTGTTCTGCCTGTTCGGATTTTGCCCCGCCGCAGGCTTCGAGTTTGAACGAAGCAATCATCGATATAACGCGACTTCGTAAGTCCTGGGGTGCGTGTTCACAACCGCAGGCTCGATGCACAGCATCCTTGATCTTGCGTTCATTTCTGAACTGCTCGTCACACGGCGGGCATTCTTCGATATGAGCCTTAATCTTGGCGCAATCACCGTCGCTGAGTTCGCCGTCGAGGTAGTCCCACAGGTGGTTCTTGGCGTCTGTACACGGCCCCTCGGTGCAGGGCCCGGAGTCGGCCGGAAGCTTCGATGCGTCGTTACTCATGACGTCGCCTCCGCAGCGTCGGCCGCAGGAACAAATCCTCGTTCGCGGGCATATTCGGTGAGCTGATCGCGCAACAGGCGCCGTCCGCGATGCAAACGGGACATCACTGTTCCCACGGGTGTTCCCATGATGTCGGCGATTTCTTTGTACGCGAATCCCTCAACATCGGCGTAGTACACAGCAAGCCGGAAGTCCTCGGGAATGCTTGCCATTGCCTCTTTGATGTCTCCATCTGGCAACTGGTCGAGCGCCTCTGCCTCTGCCGACCGCAATCCGGTCGAAGTGTGTGATTCGGCCTGCGCCATCTGCCAGTCTTCGACATCGTCAGCCGAGGATTGCAGTGGCTCACGCTGCTTCTTGCGGTAGCCGTTGATGTAGTTATTCGTCTGAATGCGATACATCCAGGCCTTCAGGTTGGTTCCTGGCTTGTACTGGTGGAACGCTTTGTACGCCCGCTCGACCGTCTCTTGGACGAGGTCAGAGGCATCATCGGGATTGCGCGTCAGCCTCAGGGCGGCCGCGTAGAGCCCGTCAAGTAGCGGCAGCGCCTCCCGTTCAAAGCGTTCAAGCCGCTCTTCGGGGGTCTCCGACTCGACGTCGACAACCAAAATTTCGTCAGGGTCCATTGCAAGCGAGGGTAGCGCCGAAACAGATCCAATGGATCCGGGGGCGAACTCGGTAGTCACCAGCATGTCGGGTTTAACACCCGATTAGCCGATCTGATTCCCGATTTACGGCCTTAACCACGGCCTTTAGCGCTGCAGCCGTTGTCGTCGCTGCGGCTGCCGCCACCTTGAACCCATGGTCGGCATCGGCAATCGCGCGAACCTTGACGGACTTGTCGCGGGACACTGCACGCCTGAGTTCGGCCGCTGTGCCAAATGTGTCGCGGGTTCCTTGAATGACGAGGGCAGGGCACGTCACGGATGTCAGCTCGTCAATTCGAGAGGACTGCGGCCGACCCGGCGGATGTAGCGGAAATGCGAGGGCAACCAAACCAACAGCGCCGACCTCAGACGCGGTTCGACACGCAACGCGAGCACCCGCGGACCTACCCCCGGCGATGAGCGGGAGACCGTGGCGGTCGATGGCCGCGATCAACGGCAGCCAGGCGGCGTCAAGTTGGCTGGGTGCGGGGGCAACCTTTTTGCCCGCGACTGCCCACGGCTGTTCGACCAAGACGACCTCAATGTCGGCCTGCGGCAGCTCGCTGGCCAGCGCTTGCAGATCCCGTGCTTGAACTCCCCCACCAGCACCGTGACCCAGAGCAAGCACAGCACGCGGATTTGCTGGTGCGCAGTATCGGTGCAGTCGACCCTCACCCACTGCGGTCGGCACGACGATGATCTGGCTGGGTTCACCAGCGGCGTTTGCTTCGTTGGACATTGCTGCTAAGCAATGGGCAGCGGGTCGATGAGATGCGGGTTGTTGTTACTTACCCGATTGACCTCGGTGGAGACCGGATACGCCTCAAGCAGGCCAGGTGCGGCGGGCACAAGGATCTCTTGCGAAGGTGCCGGATTCTCGGAATCGAGCCACTCCTGCATGTGTTCCGGAGCGACCAGCAGCGGCATCCGGTCGTGGATTCGGCCGAGGTCATCGGTCGCACTTGTGGTCAGGATCGTGCACGTCCAGCGGAACGCCATCGGGTCGTCGTCGTCAGCGACGGTCGGATCGCGCCAGATTTCGTAGAGGCCGGCCATCGACATCAGGCTGCCGTCCCGAGGGTGGATGTAGTAGGGCTGTTTCGCCGGTTTGGTGGGCGAATCCGGGCCGGTTTGCGGCGTGTACCACTCGTAGTAACCGTCAGCCGGAATCAGTGCTCGCCGTTTCTTCCAGGCGGCCCGAAAGGACGGCTTGGAAGCAGCCGACTCCAGTCGGGCGTTAATCATGCGGCTGCCAATTTTCGGATCCTTCGCCCACGATGGAATCAAGCCCCAACGAACGATCTTCAGTTCACGTTCGTCATGGCGATCCAATACGGCGTAGACCTTCTTTGTGGGAGCCACATTGAAGTCAGGCGCCAACGCCTCACCATCGACCGGCCTTGCATCAAACTGCCGTTCAATCTTCGAACGGTCGGCTACCGCTACATATCGTCCGCACATCCCCTCAGTGTGCCGCCACCGTCAAGTGATGCGGTGCCCCGGTCACGAGCGTGGCCGCGTCAAACCCCAGCCGCCAACGCACCTCGGCGAATTTCTGTACCCTCACAAGCAATGAGTCAGCAGATGTGGCCAGCGCCCACCGCCGATCGACCGATCCGCGGCACCGTCGTGGTTCCAGGATCTAAGTCGATCACGAATCGAGCGCTGGTCCTCGCCGCGATTTCCACGCGCAGTTGCACGATCTCGAACCTGCTGGTGGCACGGGACTCGTCTCTGATGATTGATGCCCTGCGCGAACTCGGCACGCAGGTCGAGCAGGTCAGTGCGACGTCTGTTCGGATCACTCCCCATTCGTTGCATGGCCCTGCCCGCATCGACTGCGGCTTGGCGGGGACTTTGATGCGTTTCCTGCCGCCGCTTGCCGCAACTGCCGACGGCGATATCAAGTTCGACGGCGACGAGGGCGCCCGCCGCCGACCGATGGCGACAACAATTGAATCGCTGCGAGCACTTGGCGTAGCGGTGAGCGACAACGGGACACATGCCCTGCCATTCACGGTTCATGGCGACGGGATCGTTCCCGGTGGCGACGTCTCGCTCGACGCCTCGACTTCTTCCCAGTTCGTCAGCGGCCTACTGCTGGCATCGCCGCGGTTTGAGAACGGCATCACCGTTCGTCATCGCGGGAACTCAGTTCCGTCGCTGCCTCACATCGAGATGACCGTCGCGATGCTTCGCGCTGCAGGCGCTGACGTTCATTTCCAAGCAAGCGACCCAACAAATGCTTCCTGGACTGTCACACCCGGAACGATCAATCTCGGCGACTATGTGATCGAACCGGATCTTTCCAATGCTGCAGCGTTTCTTGCTGCCGCCATGGTGACTGCAGGCAGTGTCACCATCCCCGACTGGCCATCTGACACCACGCAAGCCGGAGATCAGATTCGAGACGTCTTCACCGCGATGGGCGGTAGCTGCGTGCGCGACGCGGCTGGGCTAACCGTTACCGGACCACAGGAACTCGCAGGTATCGACATCGACCTGCGCGACATCGGTGAGTTGACGCCCACCATCGCTGCAGTTGCGGTGTTCGCTACTACTCCAAGCACATTGCGCGGAGTGGCCCATCTCCGTGGCCATGAGACGGACCGGCTCGCCGCACTCGTCACCGAAATCAACCGACTCGGCGGCCATGCCGAAGAACTGCCCGATGGGCTGCGGATCACTCCCGCGCCACTAAGCGCCGCGGACGTGGCTAGCTATCACGATCACCGGATGGCGACATTTGGCGCCATCATCGGGCTGCGCGTTCCCGGCACCCGTGTCGAGAACATCGGCACCACTGCGAAGACGATGCCTGAGTTCGCCGCCATGTGGTCACAGCTCGTCGGCCAGGCGGGCTCGCCGTGAGCGGTCGTCAGCTTGACGAAGATGACGTCCGGGTCAAACGGGGACGATCAACTCGACCGCGCAGCAAACAACGCCCGGCACATGAGGACGCCGTCGACGCCTTCGTCGTCACCATTGACCGAGGCCGCATCACGTGTGCGTTGTCAGCGAACCCCGACACCGAGGTGGTTGCCGTCAAGGCGCGGGAACTCGGCCGCAAAGCAGTCACGGTCGGAGATGACGTCGGCCTCGTTGGCGACTTGTCCGGGCGGCCAGACACGCTTGCTCGACTCGTCCGAATCGACCCGCGCAGAACCGAACTGCGACGTACGGCAGATGACTCCGATCCGTACGAACGGATCATCGTGGCCAATGTCGATCAGATGGGGATTGTGGTTGCGGTTGCGGATCCCCCGCCGCGGATCGGCCTGATCGACCGGTGCCTGGTGGCTGCTTACGATGCCCGTGTCGACCCGTTGCTGGTGCTAACGAAAGTTGACCTCGGCGATCCAGCTGAACTCCTTGCGGCATATCGCGACCTCGACGTGGAAGCAGTTGCCGTCACCCGCGGTGGCAGCCTCGACGAGCTCACTGCGCACCTGCGCGATCGGGTGTCGGTTTTCGTTGGGCACTCGGGGGTCGGGAAGTCCACCTTGGTTAACGCTTTGATCCCCGATGCCGCGCGAGCAACGGGCGGCGTGAACCAGTCAACTGGGCGCGGCCGCCACACGTCGACGTCCGCGCAAGCACTGGCATTGCCGTTTGGCGGCTGGCTCATTGACACACCTGGAGTTCGTTCATTCGGTTTGGCGCACGTCGAGCGCCAACGAGTCGTTGACGGATTTGACGACCTGGCGGAAGGCACAGCCAACTGCCCGCGCTCGTGCAGCCACGACGAGCCTGATTGTGGCCTCGACCAGTGGTGTGAAGAAGGCCACGCGAGCGCGGCCCGACTTGAATCACTGCGCCGAATTCTTCGCGCTATCGATGACTCCCACTAGGCGCGCACTACTTGCTGCGCACGAGGCACGGCATAAGGTGGCTGCGTGTCGAACATCCCGTTGCCGCAGACGCCGGTCACTGACCAACCCTTTGCAGCTGAACTCGCGCTCGCGTGGGAGCTCGCCGACATCGCGGACGAAATCAGCCTGTCTCGTTACCTCGCCAGCGATTTGCAGGTCGAAACAAAGCCGGATCTCAGCCCAGTTACCGAAGCAGATCGGGCCGTCGAGCAAGCGCTCCGCGCCGCGATCGCTTCCCGTTTTCCAGCTGACGTAGTCGCTGGCGAGGAATACGGCGGCGTGGCAGATGGTGTGATTCCAGATGGCCGAATTTGGATCATCGACCCCATCGACGGAACCAAGAACTACGTCCGCGGAGTGCCAGTCTGGGCGACCCTGATCGGACTTGTGGTTGATGGGCAGCCGACCCTCGGCTTAGCTAGTGCGCCCGCGCTCGGGCGTCGATGGTGGGCGGCTGCAGGGGGTGGCGCTTGGACGCAGACTCGCCTCAACGGAGTTGATGGTGATCCCCGCAGACTTCAGGTGAGCGCGGTTTCGGCGTTGGCAGATGCCTCGTTTTCGTACTCCGATCGAGTCGGCTGGGAACAACGGACAAGCACCGGTTTCGACGAACTTGTGGGGCAGGCCTGGCGCACCCGCGGCTACGGGGACTTCTACTCCCACCTGCTTGTTGCAGAAGGTGCTGTGGACATCGCCGCAGAGCCTGAATTGAATCCCTGGGACGTTGCTGCACTGATTCCGATCATCACCGAGGCCGGCGGAAGCATCACCGGCTACGACGGCTCCCCCGCGCTGACCGCTGGCGGGGCATTCACTACCAACGGACTTCTGCACGAGGTGACCGCGAAACTTCTACAGGGTTGACGCTACTGCGGGGATAGAACGGGCCCAGGGTCACTTTGCGGGTCAAGCGGTGCAGTCGGATCGTCGGCCGGTTTTGTCTGGTGCCAGAACTTCGCAACGCCGTAACAGACCGACACCACCGGCACCGCAATCACCGCACCGAACAATCCGGCCAGGATCGTCCCCGCTGCTACCGACAGTGCCACCGCCAACGGGTGGATGTTGACGGCCTTACTCATGACCAGCGGCTGCAGGACGTGACCTTCGAGTTGACCGAGCAGCGCAATCCCCAAGAGCACCACCAGGGCAATGATTGGTCCCTTCGCCGCCAGCGCGACGATCACCGCAATGAACATCGCAACCGGGGCACCAATCAATGGAATGAACGTGCCGAAGAAGACGATCAGAGACAGTGGCAGAGCAAGCGGCACTCCAAGGACAAGCAACAAAACGCAGACGAAGATCGCGTTACATGCCGCGACGATGATGATTCCGCGGGTGTACCCGGCGAAGCTGCGCCACGCCACGTGTCCGGCACCGTCAACTCGTGCCCGAGTTGGCTGTGGCAGTACCCGAAGCGCCCAATGCCAGATTCCGGCTCCCCCGCCGAGGAAACAGACCGCACTGAAGACTGCCAACGCCAAGACGGCGACAATTTCGAGTACCCGGCCTGCGCTGCCAACGACGCCAGCCGCCAGCTTCCCACGGTTGTCGAGCACCCACTGGCGCGCATTGTCGAACCACACACTGAAGTCACCGGACTGAATGTTGAATGGCGGGCCCTCTAGCCAGCGCTGAATATCGCCAACCCCGTCGCCAAATTGGGCAGCCAACGATTCCCACTGACCACTCACTGACGTCGCGATGAACGCAACAATTGCCGCCAGAACGGCCAGCA
>Ga0075156_10001075_pt1 | contig 14629 bp, 8 predicted proteins | sample JI81AbrownDNA_FD_70966 | JGI IMG/M metagenome (GOLD analysis project Ga0075156, IMG submission 70966) | Wastewater effluent complex algal communities from Wisconsin, to seasonally profile nutrient transformation and Carbon sequestration -... | ecosystem: Engineered > WWTP > Effluent > Algae...
CATGGCCGAACAGATCGGCGGACTGCCCGACCACATCGAGGTGGCGTCCATCAACGTGCCCGTGACCGGCGACAGCGGGGGATCGACCGTCGAGGCCCTGCTGCTGCATGACGTGGTGCCTGGCGGGACGGGGTATCTCGCCGAGCTGGCCGACCCCGAACGTGTTTGGGACCTGCTCTTCAGGGCGTGGCAGCGGTTGAAGGATTGCGAGTGCGCCAACGGGCCGCACCTGGCGTGCCACCGGTGCCTCCTGCCCTACGCGTCGGGCAGTCAGGTCGACCTGGTGTCGCGGGCGGCGGCTGAACGCCACCTGCGCGACATCCTGGGGGCCGGCGTCCGGGGGTTCGTCCCGGAGGCGACGATGCAGTGGACCGTCACCGAGATCGAACCGGTGATGCAGAGCGCGGAGTCACATCTGGAGCAGCGTTTCCGCAAGCTGTTCACCGAGCGACTCACCGCTCTGGGGGCGACCCTCAAGGAGGTTCCCGGGCAGTGGGGGAACACGGTGTCGATCACCTTCCCCCATGCCGTGCGTCAGTGGACGCTTGAACCGCAGGTGCAGATGGGCGGGGTGCGTCCCGATTTCGTGCTGCGCTCATCGCAACACAACCTGCCGGCGATCGCGATCTTCACCGACGGGTGGCGCTTCCACGCGGTGCCCGCGAACAACACCATCGCCGACGACGCGCAGAAGCGTCGCGTGCTGCGTGCCGCCGGCACGATGGTGCTGTCGATCACCTGGGCAGACCTCGAACGGGACGCGAACCTCGCGCAGGGCAAGGCCGTCTCGGCTGCGCCCCCGGCCTGGTACGACGCGCAGGTGATTTCGGCGTTGATGCAGCAGTCGGCCGACTTCGGCGCAGACCACGTGGAGGCGATCACCAAGGGCCCGATCGATTTCCTCCTCGGGTGGATCCAGGCCCCGGACCTGGCCGGACACGAGGCGCTGGGCAACCGCGTGCCGTGGCTGTTCGCGAAGGACGGCGACAAACTGGCTCTTGACCCCGACCAGGACCTCGCCCAGGCCGCGGCGCACCTCCTGCTCGACACCCAGCCGCCCGCACTGCCGGCCCGCGCGGCGACCACCTCGTGGTGGTGGCGGTCGGGTCACGTCGGCGTCCTCACCCGAGCGCGTCAGTCAGGGGCGGCCACCAGTCTCGAGTCGATCGCCGTGCTCGATGACCGGTCTGACCACCTCGGCGACGGCCATCGATCCGCATGGGAGGAATGGCTGCGCCTCGGCAACGTCCTGGGGTTGCGCACCCAGCCCACCGAGGTGGTGGCGCTCAGCGAGTTGATCTCCGGAACTGTCCCGCTCGCCGGAGAGGTGACCGAGCCCGGCGTCCCAGGGCTGTCGACGGCGTGGCAAGAGGTGGTTGACGGCGCCGCCAGCGATGCGGAGCGTCGCGTGTTGCAGGGGTTGGCCGCCATCGGACGCGTGCCCGTGCCGCAGCTCGGCTTCGAGACGCCCGAGGGCAGCCCGATCGACATCGCCTGGCCCCACCTGCGGGTCGCCGCAGATCTCGACTTGGACGAGCCGACACGTCAGGAGTTGCTCGACCTCGGTTGGACCATGGTGACGGCCGAGGTTGACGCACTCGTGGCCGCCCTCGCCGGCCCTGCAGGGGACAAGGCCGGCACCGAAGCTCACAAGGAGGGGTGATGGGCAACATCATCATGACCAAGCCGGCGAGCAAGCTCGACCCGGCGGTGAAGAAGAAGGCTTACGCCTTCCTCGAGAAGCTCGCCGAGGACGACACCGCGCCGGGACTGCACATCGAACCGATCGTGGGCAGCGTCGATGCTCGCGTCCGCACCGGGCGGGTCGACCAGTCGTACCGCGCGGTGCTGTTCAAGCTGATCAACGGGCAGTCGTACGTGTACGTCTTCCACGGCGTCTGGCCGCACGATGAGGCCATCGGGGTCGCGAAGACGACGACCCTGACGCTGAACCCCGTCAACGGCATCCCCGAGATCATCACGCTGCCCACCCCGGACGCGCAGCCACTGACTCCCCGCAGAGTGCCGGCGTCCGAGCCGGAGACCCTCCGCCCGGCAGCTGTGCCGCTGCTCGTGCGACTGGGACTCAACCGCGATGTGCTGGTCGATGAACTCGGCATCGACGCCACACTCGCGGAGGCGGCGTTGGCGGCGTCCGATGAGGACGCCCTGCTGACGCTGCTGACCGACGCCGTCGAGTGGCAGGGGCTCGCGCTCCTCGAACTCGCGGCCGGCCACCCTGTGGCCGACGTCAAGGACGCGTTTTCTCTCACAACCCCGGAGCCGGCCCCCGACGACTCGGAGGAGGATCGCCTCCTCAAGGGGTTGAAGCACCCGGCCGCGCAGCTCAGCTTCGCGTGGATCGACACCAACGACGAACTCCGCAGGGTCGTCGAAGGGGGCGACTTCGGTGCGTGGCGGGTCTTCCTGCACCCCGAGCAACGCAAGTACGTCGCGCGCCACTACAACGGGCCGTTCCGCCTGTCCGGCGGGGCCGGGACCGGGAAGACGGTGGTGCTGCTGCACCGCGCAAGGTTCCTGACACGGGCACATCCCCAAGCTCGGGTGATCGTGACCACTTTCACCACCAACCTGGCCGAGCAGATGCGTGCAGACCTGACGCGCCTCGACCCCGACCTGCGCTTTGCTTCCCGTTTGGGCGACGAAGGTGTGCTGGTGATCGGCATCGACGCGCTGGCGTCCGCGGTGCTGAAGCGGGCGGGCGACGACATCGCGTCCGACGCCGAAGCCGTTCTGGGTGTGGCCACCCCGCGGGTGAGTGGACGCACCCCGAACACGGCGTGGCAGGCTGCCATCGCGGACGCCGGGGGAGCCCTGCCCGAGGCGCTGCGGACGGACGCCTTCCTCGCGGCGGAGTACGCCGCTGTGGTGCTGCCGCACCGGATCACCGACCGGCCGGGATACTTCAAGGTCCGACGGCCGGGACGCGGAGTCGCCCTCGACCGGGCCAAGAGGTCCGCTGTCTGGGACGTCGTCGAGAGCTATCGTGCCTTGTCACGGATCGGAGGATCCGTGGATTTCGCCGAAGCGGCGAGCCTCGCGGCGTCGTATTGCGAGCGACAGGGACTGGCAGGTGAGCGGGTCGCTGACCATGTGCTCGTCGACGAGGGGCAGGACCTCAGCGGTTCGCACTGGCAACTGCTCCGTGCGCTGGTGGATGAGGGCCCAGACGACCTGTTCATCGCCGAGGACTCCCACCAGCGGATCTACGGTCAGCGACTGGTGCTGTCGGCGTACGGCATCAAGATCGTGGGCAGGTCGCAACGCCTGACCCTCAACTACCGCACGACCGCCCAGAACCTCGCCTGGGCCATCGGCGTGCTGGCCGGCGGTGAGTTCATCGACCTCGAAGAGGTGGAGGAACGGTCGTCGGACTACCGATCTGCGCGCAGCGGGCCGCGTCCGCAGTTGTACCCGTGCGCCACCCTCAGCGACGAACTCGACCGCGCGGCGTCGCTGGTCAGAGAGTGGACAGCCGATGGAGCGGCGCCCGAAACGGTGGCGGTGTTGGTGCGGTATTCGTCAACACGGGCCAGAGTCGTCGCCGGGCTGGGGGACCGCGGCGTGACCGTCCGGGCCGTCGAGCGAGGGGCGATCAAACCGGGTCAGCCGGTCGTGATGACGATGCACCGTGCGAAGGGCACCGAGTTCTCGAGGGTGTTGCTGTTCGGGATCAACGAGGGATCAATGCCGGCGTCCATGAGCGAGCAGGGTTACTCCGAGGACGCCCAGGCGGACGCGCGGCTCCGCGAGAGGTCACTGCTCTACGTGGCCGCAACGAGGGCGCGCGACGAGCTCGCGATCTCGTGGAGCGGGCCGGGGAGTGAGTTCCTGCCCAGCGCGTGACGGGTGACGAGGCGTCAGGCATGGTGCCCGTCCACCACCAAAGAGTGCATGCACCGAAGCTGGGCACGGCGCGGAGCAGTCTGCGGTTTCGTCTTCGATGGGCCACGACGCCCGCGCGTGTCGTTCGGGTGTCCGCGTCCGGGTCGAACGCTGCCCGGCCCTCCTCCTGCGAGGGCGGGTCGAACCCGGACGCGTTACCGGGGCGGGGGCTGGTCATGGCTGGGGGAGCGCTGAAGGCCCGCCGAAGATCTCATCGTCTTCTGCTCCGCCATCGTCCCCCCTCAGGACGCGTCGCCCCTCCGTGGTCCTGGGACTGGGTCAAGGAGCTGAAAGGTCAACTCCCGTCAACCCGATGGAGGGCTGCGTTCTTCATGTGCGGGTGGCCGCAGTTGTTGCAGCGCGGACGACCGAGCCCCTGCTCGAGTCTCGCGAGGCCCCTGTGGACTGATTCGTGCAGCCGCGGGGCGGCGTCACTGTCGCGGATGCCCGTGGAGTTCAGACCGGCGCTGACGATGCCGAAGAGGCCTCCGACGACCAGCTGAACGGTCTCGGCGTCCGAGCTGTCAGGCGCGGGGATCGCAGTGAGGATCCGGTCCCCGACGGCGGACCACACCTTCCACTGTGCGTCCCGGACGTACGGCACGAGTTGCGGGTGTTCCGCTGACAGGGCGGCCACCTCGGTGAGGATCGCGAGTGTGCCGGTTCTGAGTTGGTGATCCACGAGTAGCCGGGCGATGTCGAGCACGTCCATGTCCGCGGACTCCGGCGGTGCCCATGCCGCGAGGGCTGCTTCGACCTGGTGAACGACGACCGCTGCGACGGCGGCCTCCTTGGACGGGTAGTAGTTGGAGAAGGTCCGCCGGGACACCTCCGCCTCGGCGACGATCTCCTCGACGGTGACCCCTCCGAGACCACGATCGCGCACAAGGCCGAAGGCGATCCGAGCCAGGCTGCGCGCGACTGCGGCCCGCTTCGCATCTCTGAGTCCGGTCACCGCACCAGTGTGTCAGGTTGGACAGTTGGAGAGAGCGCCGCTGCTGGAGGCTCGCTGGGAGCAGCGGGCAGCTCGAGCCGGGCACCCTCCAGGTCCAGGTCGGGCAGGATCCGGCCCAGCCAGCGCGGGAGCCACCACGCCGTGTCGCCCGCGAGGTGGAGGACGACGGGGATGAGCGTCATACGGATGAGGAAGGCATCAATCAGGATTCCGGCGGACAATGCGAATCCGAACTGGCGGATCATGGTGTCGTCGCTGAGCACGAACCCGGCGAAAACCGAGATCATGATGAGCGCGGCCGCCACCACGACTCGGCTGGCGTGGTGGAACCCCTCGACCACCGCCGTGCGGGCGGATCCGCCGTGGACGTGGACCTCGCGGATCGAGGTGCCGAGGAACACCTGGTAGTCCATGGCCAGGCCGTAGAGAATGCCGGTCGCCATGATGGGCAGGAAGCTCAGGACGGGTCCTGCTCGGTCGACGCCCACGAGCCAGGTGACGTCGGGGTTGCTGAAGGCGGTCACCACGAGCCCCAGGGTTGCACCAATGGACAGGAGGAATCCCGCTGTTGCGGCGATGGGGACCAGCACGGAGCGGAACACCAGAAGCAGGATCGCCAGGGACAGGAGCGCCACCAGCGTGAGGTAGAGGGGAATCGCGTCCCTGAGTGACTCGGAGAGATCAATGTTGATGGCGGTCAGGCCGGTCACGCCGATCTCCTCGACGTCGGTGATCGAACTACCACGCAGGGCGTGGACCAGGGCGGCCGTCTCGGCATCGGTTGGTCCGGCAACGGGGACGACGGTATAGAGCGCGAGGGATCTGTCCGCGGACGTGCCCATCAGGCTGACGTTGGAGGCACTGTCGTGGCTCGCGAGCTCGGCCTGCCAGGCCTCCAGGACGTCCTGGTCGACTGCGCCCGGATCCACGGGTGTCAGCGCGACAACGAGCGGCGCGTTGGCGCCCTCGCCGAGGGTGCTGCTCACCGCATCGTAGGCCGTCCTCTGCTCCGACCCGGGAGCGGCGACCGCCCCGGACGGCATGCCGAGCTCCATCTGGCTGGCCGGAATGGCCAGCATGCCGAGCCCGACGACGACCGCGACAAGGGTTACGACCGGCCGGGCCGTGATGGTCGTGACCCACCATCGTGCCGCCCGGCCGAAACGCGAGTGGCCGTGACGTGTCTCGTCCGCACGGCGAGCGGTCGTACCTCGTCGTCCGCGTGTCAGGAGCCCGAGGAGGGCGGGCAACGCTGTCAGTGCCAGGGCGACGGCGAGCGCCACCGTGACCGCGGCGGTGATCGCCATCGTCGAGACGAAGCCCATTCCCAGGGTCAACAGTCCAAGGAGGGCGATGACGACCGTGGCGCCCGCGAAGAGGACCGCACCCCCGGCGGTCGCGACCGCGCGGGCGATGGCCTCGACAGGGTCCAGCCCGAGGTGCATCTGGAGGGAGCGCTCCTTGTGGACGATGAACAGTGCGTAGTCGATCCCGACGGCCAGGCCCAGCATCAGCCCGAGGGCGGGAGTCGATGTCGTCATCTCGAAGTTCGCCGAGAGGGCATAGGCCCCGCCGACGCCGATGAACACCCCCACCAGCGCCAGCAGGATGGGGAGTCCGGCCAGGACCAGTGAGCCGAGGGTGACGATCAGGACGACGGCGGCAACGGCGATGCCGACGGCCTCATGCCCACCAATCGGCGGCTGGAGCGGTTGCAGTGAACTGCTGGCGGCAACAGTGAGTCCGTCGCCGGCGACGACGGAGTCAATCTCACTCAGCAGGTCGCCCAGGCTCCCGGACGGCAGGTCGGAGACCTGCTCGGTGAGCTGGACCGAGGCGATCGCCGTGGTGCCGTCGTCGGAGACCAGCACGGACGGGCGGACGCCCTCAGAGGTGAGGAGTTCGGTGCCCCGAGGCGAGGTGCCGCGCAGCAGGGAGTCCAGCCTCCCGAGCGCGTCGGCGGTCGCGCTCGTCGTCGCGTCCTCGACGGCGGCAGCCGGGTCCGTCATTCCCCCCTCCGGACCTGGGAGCTCGCCCAGCACCATGCCGGCGCGGCTCAGGTCGGCCTGCAACTCTTCCACTTCGGCGAAGAGATCACTCGCACCGCTGATCAGTTCGGCGTCCGGGGCGGCCAGGAGATCATTCGCGGCGTCCCTGAGCGCAGCGATCCTGGGTGCGAGCTGAGCTGCCTGAGGTCCCTGGGCTGCTGGTCCGTCAACCCGCAGGGCTCCGTCAAGGACCCCGAGCAGTTCCTCGATCCGTACGGTGAGATCGCCGGCCACACGCGCCTCCACGTTCTCGCGCACGGTGGACTCGACGTCGGCTCGCTGGTCGAGCAGGCGTGTATCCCTGTCCAGCACGAGCCCGCTCCCGACTGCGGTCTCGAGTGCGCGGCCGATCGCGTCGGCGCGCCCGGGCGTGTCCACCCGGCCGCCGTCTGCTGCCTGGAAGACGAGCGTGCCCTGGGTGCCACCCGCCTCGGGAAGTGCTCGGGTGACATCGTCGAGCACCTGCTGGGCCGGGGCATCGTCCAGGGTGAGGCTGGTCGAGATCGAGGGGGTCTGCGTGGCGAGCAGCGCGACGACCGCGAGGATGACGAGCAGCCAGGACACCAGCGGCACCAGCGGCCGCAGCGCGGCACGCCTGCCCAGGCGGTAGAGGAGTGTGGACATGGGCGTGCTTTCGGTCGGTGAGTCGCTGAGTGGGGCAGGCCAACCCTAGAGCCAATGATGCCCAATGGGCAAATCTGCCTATTGTGCATGTTTTGCAGCGCACTCCCAGTCCGCTCTGAGAGCATGACGTCCATGAACACCGAACTCGAGGACGACATCCTGACGCGAAACGCCTCGACGACCGACCCGTCTGTCCGTGTCTGGAGGCGGCAGCGACGTGTGGGCGTGATCACCGTGGCTGGCGCGGGTCTGCTCGGCCTCACCGCCCTCGCCCTTGCTGTCACAGAGGCACTGCCGCTCAGTGGCAGGGTGGAGATCCTCGCCGGTGTCTCGTCGATGGCTGCGGTGACCGGCACCTCGCTGGTGCTGTTCCTGCTCCTGCTCATCTCCCGCTGGCCGGTGCTGGAGCGGGCCTTCGGACAGGATCAACTCGTGGGCTGGCACAAGAAGCTCGCACCCTGGGCGCTCTACCTCATCGCCATCCACGTGATCCTCATCATCACTGCGTCCGCCATCGAGGAGAACAGGGCGTGGGTCGCCGGCATCGGCGTCATCCTCCGCACGCATCCCGGGATCGTGCCCGCGCTCGCCGGGCTGCTCATCATGGTCACCGCCGGAATCACCTCCTGGCGCCGGGCGCGCCGGCGTATGCGCCACGAGACGTGGTGGACCCTGCACCTGCTCACCTACGTCGGGATCGTCCTCGCGTTCTTCCACCAGGTGGTCGCCGGGGACACCTTCGACGACGGCGCTGCACGTGCGTTCTGGGTGGCGCTGTACGTCCTGGTGCTCGGCCTCGTCCTGTGGAACCGCCTGCTCATCCCCGTCGCGAGGTCATGGCGGCACGAACTGTCGGTCACGGAGGTGGTTCGTGAGTCCGAGGACGTGGTCTCGGTGTGGATGACGGGCCGGAACCTCGATCGACTGCGTCTGCTGCCGGGCCAGTTCATGAACTTCCGGTTCAGCCACCCCGGGTTGTCCTACGAGGCCCATCCCTTCTCTGTTTCCGGCCGGGTGGGCGACCGCCTCCGGATCAGTGTGAAGGCACTCGGCGACGCGTCGACCGCCCTGATGGAGGTCCCGAGGGGCACCCGTGTCACCTTCGAGGGGCCCTACGGCATCATGATCCCGCCGCAGGCGGAGGGCTCCCGCTACGTGCTCGTGGCCGGCGGAGTGGGAATTGGCCCCATCGTGTCTCTCGTCTCGGGCCTCGAGGCGCGTGGCGTGCCCATCGACGTGATCTACCGCGCCTCCGTCCCCGAGGATCTCATCCTCGCTGACGAACTCCGTGGGCACGAAGCCTGTGGGACTGTCCGGCTCCACCTCCTGGCCGGGCCGCGGGCGATCCACCCGCTGGATGCTGATCACCTCGCCAGCCTGCTCGGAGACATCACTGACGCCACCGTGTTCACCTGCGGGCCCGCCTCCCTGAACCAGGTTGTCGAGGCTTCCGCCCGCTCGCTCGGCGTGCCGGCCTCACGCATCCACAGTGAGCTGTTCGATCTCTGAGCTGCCGCCATCGGGGACGCTGTCGTGTTCGTCGTGCTGGCCACCAGCCGCACGGCACGTGCAGGACGGGGACGCTTCCAAGGAGCCCAGGCCATGTGGGCCGCGCCGTGGTGCACGAACCTGTGGGGGCCCTCACGGTCGTTTCCGCTGGGGCCCCCACACGTCGTGCCCTGAGGCAGTGTTCAGTCGAGCATGGCCCTGCGGACGGCGCCGGCGGGGTCGATGGCGACGGTGGGGGTGTTGTCGAAGATCATCGCTTCGGCGTTGCCGGGGGTGACGCGTGGCCAGCGGCGCAGGCCGGGGTGGTTGGGGTTGCCGGTCTTGGCGAACGCGATCCAGGCTTCGCTCATGGTTTGGGCGAGCTTGCGGGCGTCCTTGCCTCCGCCGGTGGCGTTGGCGCAGCGGTCGATGTTGTCGAACGCGAAGCCGATCTCGGAGGTGTGGTAGGCCCGGGGGCGTCCGTCGAGGACCGGTGTGGCCCACGCGAAGATGTAGCGGTAGACGGGTGCGCTCTGGACGGCCTTGAGGTTGGCCCAGATGGCGGCGTTGGCGCCGTAGCTCTGGATGGCGCCGACGTAGCCGAGCAGTTCGATCGGTTTGGCGGTGGGCCATTCCGCGCGGGCGGCGGTGAAGATGGCGTCGGCGCGGGCGCCGTAGGTGGTGGCCAGGTTGGCCTTCAGCTCGGGGATCGTCATGTTCTCCAGGGCTGGGTCGCCGAAGCCGCTGGGGGAGCCTTCGCACAGGTTGTGTCCGAGCATCAGGGGGATGTCGGCGGCCAGGGGTGGGGCGTCGGTGCCGTAGGGGTTGCGGGGCAGGATGCGTCCGTCGACGGTGGGCGCAGCGCCGGTGCCGGCCTTGGCCCAGGCGGCGTTCAGGTCGAGTGCGGGAATGTCGCGCAGTTGCTCGACCTCGGCGAGGGTGAGGCCCAGCTCGGTGAGCAGGCGTCCGGTGCCGGCCTCGGACTGGGCCGGGGTGAAGGACGCCACCCGTGAGCCGCTCTGGACGATGGCCTTGTGGAAGAGGCCCTTGGCCAGCGGCATGCCCATCAGGGTGTTGACCTTGCCGCCGCCGCCGGACTGGCCGAAGATCGTGACGTTGTCAGGGTCGCCGCCGAACTGGGCGATGTTGTCGCGGACCCACTCGAGGGCCAGGACGCAGTCGAGCATGCCGACATTCGCGGAGTCAGCGTAGGCGTCGCCGGCGGCGGACAGGTTCAGGAAGCCGAACACGTTGATCCGGTGGTTGATGGAGACGACCACGACGTCCCCGCGGCGGGCGAGGTTCTCGCCGTCCTGGCCGGGGAGTTCCTCGGCGGAGCCGGCGGAGTAGCCGCCGCCGTGGATCCACACCATCACGGGGCGTTTGCCGCTGCCGGTCCTGGGCGTCCACACGTTGAGGCGCAGGCAGTCCTCGTTCAGGCTGGTGCCATAGCTCCAGTCGAACAGGAACGCCTGGACGGGATCCTTGGTGGCGCCGAGGGGGGTCTGCGGGCACAGCGGCCCGTAGGCCAGCGCGTTGAAGGTGGTGGTCCACGGTTCGGGTGCCACGGGGGCGAGGAAGCGGCGGGCGCCTCCGGTCGGGGCGCCGTAGGGGATGCCCTTGAACGTGAACATGTCGTTGCGTTCCATGCCGCGAACCGGACCGTTGGTGGTGCGGACCACGGTGGCGGGCTGAGTGGCGACCTGGACATCGCCGGCGTTGTTGAGTTGGTAGTCGGAGCCGCCTGCGGCGGCGGCCATCTCGGGCTTCGCCACCGCCAGACCGGCGACGGCGGCGGAGCCGACCAGCAGGCTGCGGCGGCGGATCGGGTGGGAGGTGGGGGAGGGGTGGTCGGTCACGTTTCCTTCTTCCTTGAAGTGCGACTCGCGAGTACCTGAACACCAAGTACCGCAAATACGGTCTACACCCTATTCGCCTCGTATGGGGCGGTTGAGGCCAGGAATCTGACCAGATGGTACGTAGTTTCTTGCTCACACCCCCACGTGCAATGGACGAGGTCGCAGCCGGACATCCAGAAGCGGAGCTCGCCAGACAGCGGGCGGAGCGCGGGAGGGTGACTGCCCACCACCTGACCGAGGCCCAGCCGACGAGGACTCATCGACGAAGGGCGAACAGATGCGTGGTTGGGGAGGCATGACGCTCGGCTGTCCCAAATCCGGACGCCTGCTCCGCGCGGCCTTCGTCGACCTGCACCTCGCCGCCGACACGACGAACACCAGCAGGCAAGGCAAGCGCCGGAGTTTGGGATCAGGGTAGGTGGGGTGGGTGGCGGATCAGGGCGTCGAGGTCGCCGCCCAGGCTGCCGGTGTCGAGGGTGGGGAAGAGTCGGCTGAGCCGTTGGTAGGCGGCGACGAGGAGGTCGTCCTTGGAGCGCCACCGCGCATACATGGTCGCTTTCGAGACACCGGCGCGTTGGGCGATGCGGTCCATGGACAGCCGGGCCGGCCGGCGGCGGCAAGTTCGTCGAGCACGGCGTCGATGACCCGCGGTCGAGATCGGCTCCGCGTAAGGTGCGCCCACCGGCCTGGGTGGGGAGGCCGTCATGCTCGACACCCTCGGCGTCGGCGACCGAGCCACCCTCTACGCGCTGCCGAACGGCCAGCTGTCCTACGCCGGCGTTCCCCGAGGTGATCACCGCCGCCCCCGATCGCCACATCGGGTTCTGGTTGTACCTGTCCAGCGCCTCCGCCGCGGGCTCGAGCCCGGTGCTGGAGGCCTGGGTCGCGACGGCCTACTCCAGCCACAAGATCATCACCTACGACCCGATGGTCAACGGCTACACCGCCCGCGACCGCTGGGTGTACATCGACACGCCATTGACGGGGTCACCGTCAGCACGATCACGCGGCCCCTTCAAGAACCAAGGCGCCTGCATCGCCGCCATCGTCGCCGCCGCCCACTGACAGAACCAGCAATCTGCTCCAGTGGAACCCCGAGGAGTAGGTCCGATGCCGCCATTCCGAGCGTGTACTTCCCCCCTGTGCGGACCCTTGCCGGGAGCGGGATGCCGCCCCCGAAGCCATATCCAGCGAGTTCGACGCTGACCGGGTCATCACCGGTGCCAGCGTCCGCAATGGTGACATCGTCATCGAGTTGGCATCCGGGTTCGGGGTCCCTGCGGCCAGCACGCTGGGCTACCTCGCCGTGGCTGGACGCAATGTGATGCTCGACCTCATCCATACGATCACCCAGAACGAGCCCTTCACCCTCATGAACGGCCGATCGATCTCGCTCGGGTCGTTCGAGCAGGGCGACCTTCTTGATAGCACCTGTGGCAATGGATGGCGGAACAGCGCCGCTGACTGATTGATCGACGTGAGGCGGTCCGAGTCCCTGTGGCCCTGGACCGCCTCACTTCGCTCTGCTCAGCCATGCATTGGCGAAGCGGCCGACTTGGGCACGACCCCAGCGACACAATGGTGGTCGCGACGCGCTGACTGCGCGGCGTCACGTGGACGGGTCCATGGTTCCGTCCGCTTGCCGCTGGACGTGGCTCGGCCAAAGGGCATCGGGAACGCGGCGCCCGTGGGGATTGCTCAGCCGGTGATGTCGAAGGCGTGGAGGCGTTTGCGGTCGGCCTTCGTCGCGGATGCCTGCAGCGCCAGCAACTCGGCGTAGATACCGCCAGAGCGGGCCAATTCCTCTGGCGAGCCGATCTCGTCGACCCGTCCGTCGCGCAGCGTGATGATCCGGTCGACCGTTGAGATCGTCGACAGTCGGTGGGCGATGATCAGGGTGGTGCGATCGGCCATCAGCGCCTCGAGGCCGGCCTGGACGAGCCGTTCGGCCTTGGAGTCGAGGGCGGAGGTCGCTTCGTCGAGGATGAGAAGGGGAGCGTCCTTCAGCATGGCGCGGGCCACGGCGACACGCTGCTTCTGGCCGCCCGACAGCTTGATGCCACGTTCACCGATCTCGGAGTCGTACCCGCGGGTGAGGCGGGCAACGAACTCGTGTGCGTTGGCGCGCCGCGCGGCGTCCTCGATCCGGTCGTCGGGGGCGTCAGGTCGGCCGTAGGCGATGTTCTCCCGGATTGTTCCCGAGAACAGGGCTGCGTCCTGGAAGACGACGCCGATCTGCCCGCGTAGCTGCTGCAGGGGCAGGTGGGTGACGTCGTGGCCGCCCACCTGCACCACGCCGGAGTCGGGCCGGTACAGCCCGAGCAGCAGGTTCACCAGGGTCGTCTTCCCGCCCCCGGACTCCCCGACAAAGGCCACTCGCTCACCTTGCGCGACCGAGAACGTCACATCTTTGAGAACGTCGGACGCGCCGTCGTAGGAGAACGACACGCGGTCGAACGAGAGGGCCGGGGCATCCTCCTCCACGCGCCACGGCACCAGGACGGCTGTGGGCGTCCCCTCTGCCTGCGCAGGTCGGGTGAAGCTCAGCGCCGCCTCGGCGCCGAAGGGGGCGTGCGCCTCGGGGAGCTCGTCGAGCGCCTCCAGGTAGCTGTTGGAGCCGGCGATCGCTCGCTGGGAGCTGTCAACGAGGTAGCTCATCATGGTGACCGGCTGCTTGGCCATCGCCACCAACTGGATCAACAGGACCATGGCGCCGAGGGTGAACGCACCCGACGCCGTGGAGGTGAAGATGATCACGTAGATGGCGAAGAAGATCAGGGCGAAGGCGCCGCGCCGGGCGACATCCATGAGGTGCCAGTACCGGGACTGGCCGTGCGTCACGTCGACCGTCCTGGCGTAGTGGTCGTTGAAGACCCGCAACTCGCGCCACTCGGCGGTGAAGCTCTTGACCACCCGGATCTGGCCGATGGCTTCAGCGAACCGGCCACCGGCGATGTCGAACTGCTGGTTCTTCTCGCGCTCCAGCGGTTGCCAGTGCTTCGACGTCAGGGCCGTGAGCCACATGTAGACCGGGTAGATCACCACCAGCAGCAGCGTCAACCAGACCGAGTAGGACGCAGTCACCACGAGAACAGCCACCACGGTGAGCAGCAACGGCAGGAAACTGTTGGCGAACATCTGGAAGAACTGGGAGGTCTCGGCGATCGATCTGGTCAGCCGGTTGATGACGGTGCCGGTGAGCTGGCCATCGAAGTAGCGCTGAGGCAGCGTGAGCATCTTCGCGTAGTAGCGCGACGACAGGATGGCCCGGAGCTTGACCGACATCACGTCACCCAGGTAGCCGCCCACGTTGGACACCGCCGTGCTCACGAGTTCCACGACCAGCAGGGCTACCGCCAACCAGACCAGGGCGGGGACGCCGCCACCCTGCCCCCCGATCTGCGAAACGATCTCGTCGGTGGCGGCCTTGATGATGAACGGCGTGAGCAGAGCGGTTCCCGCTGTTGCCACCGCAGCCAGGGCGATACCCAGGTAGTAGGGCCAGAGTTCCCGAGCCAGGCCCAGGAGCCGTAGAAGGCTGTGCATGCTTCTCCCATATCTCAAACTGATGTGCCTGATCGGCGGTCAAGTTCACGACTGGCGGGCGTCAAACAATGAACTCGGCAGGATGCGCCGGAGAACGGAACCCGGAGCCGTGTTTCAGGGCAGTGGATCGGTCGCGTCCAACACCTCTTGGACGCAGCAGGCGGCTTTGCCGACCGGCGTCAGCGCCGCCAACGTCGCCAGCA
>Ga0075156_10001077_pt1 | contig 14623 bp, 14 predicted proteins | sample JI81AbrownDNA_FD_70966 | JGI IMG/M metagenome (GOLD analysis project Ga0075156, IMG submission 70966) | Wastewater effluent complex algal communities from Wisconsin, to seasonally profile nutrient transformation and Carbon sequestration -... | ecosystem: Engineered > WWTP > Effluent > Algae...
CGCACCGGCCTTGTTCATCTCCTCACGCACGATGGCCTCCACCTTGCGCAGTACACGCAGGCCCAGTGGCATCCAGGTATAAAGGCCAGAGCCGAGCTTCTTGATCAGGCCGGCACGCAGCATCAGCTTGTGGCTGGGCAGTTCGGCCTCATTGGGGGCTTCTTTGAGGGTAGAGAGGAAGAATTGCGAGGTGCGCATCAGACGGTAGCTCGACGGTAATCGTTTGAAAGAACGCGATTTTACCGTAGGTTCTGCCGAATATTCCGTTTGAATGCAGAAACAAATACCGGCCCTGTTGCAGGACCGGCTGTTTTGTACCTTTTCTGCGGCCTTTCAGCGCTTCTTCAGTGCGTCTTCTAGGCGGCTGCGTATCAACTTGTCCAGCTGGGGCTGCAGGGCACTCAGGGTCCGTTTCAGCGATTCGGTGTGCACAACGGCCAGTTGCTTGCCCAGTTCTATGCGCACCATGCGCTCCAGTTCGGGCTTGAGGCCGGCGACCAGCTCCTGCGCCAGGGCGGCCACATCCAATACGGGCGCCGGTGCCGGTGCTGGCTCTGCATGAGCCTCATCCAGCTCCAGGCTCAGCTCAGGCAGTTCGTCCGATACCAGCACCGTGACACCGCTACGCGGAGACGGCGAAGCTGGCGATATCGCCGAGGCTGGGGCAGTCGCAACCGGGGCGGAGGGGGCGACTGCCGGTGCAGAGGGTAGTACGACAGGCGCCACCGGCACGGGCGCCGGCTTCGTAGCAGCAAGCGCAGGCGTTACCGGTGCGGGTGCAGGTGCAGGTGCAGGTGCAGGTGCAGGCTGCGGCGTAGCAGCCACCACGGGTGCTGGGGCTGGCGGCACAACGGGCGCCACCGCCAGGGGTGCTGCTGGCGCAACCGTGGGTAGGGGTGCGGCAACCGGGGCGGTTCTGGGCTCTTCTGGCGGTGGGGCAAAATCGAAGTTGAGCGACAACTCAGGCATCAGCGGCCCATCCAACAAGGGTGAGTGCGGCTGCTGCGGCGGCGGCGCAGCGGGCTTGGCCAGCTCCTTGGGGGACGATGCATCCAGGCTGGGGATGGTCAGCTCAGGGAATTCAAAACTGGGCGCGGGTGGCGCAGGCCTTGCCGCCTGCACGGGCGCCGCAGGCGGGGGTGCCGCAGGAGTCGCGACCTGCGGTGCAGGTGGGGCGGGCCGGGGGGGCGGTGCAACAGGGGCAGCCGCCACTGGCGCGGCCACCGGCGCAGGTGCAGCAGCGCGTGCCGGCTGGGCACCCAGGCTATCCAGCGACGAGGGCAGCTCGCCACGTATCTCTTCGGGCGTGAACATCAGTTCATCGCCCACCACCGGCTCCACCTGGGTCAGCACCGGAATCGCATCACTGAGATCCCCGGCATCCAGGTCGGTCAGCACCGGTACATTGGGATTGAGGCCGCTGCCACGATGGCGTGCGATCAAGGCATCCATCTTGCCGACCACAGCTGGCGGCTCGGTATCGGGGCCCAGCGAGGGAAAATCAGCCATTTGCACGACCTTGCTTGTCCATATCGGTGAACTCGACGTCGTATCCAGCCCGTTTATAGAGGGCCAGACGTTGCCGGGCAACCTCGCGCAAATCCATGTCGTCGCGCGGCACGATTTCTACAATACGCGCTATGCCGCGATCTGTGGGGACGACATGCGCCGTCCAATTGAACACCACCTCGCGCGGCAGCAGCAGCTCAAGGCGGTGGTCTATCAGTGCCGGCGTCTGGGAGGCCAGTGCATCATCGCCCAGGCAGTGGGGGACAAAGCCCGTAGGCGGCACCTCCCACAGCAGGCGGTCGATGACGCGACTGGCGGTCTCCGAATCGGTGACGATACCGGTGGCAAGCTTGCGCTTCACAGCCTTGCCCACAAGCTGGCATAGCGCCTGCTCGCGGTTGGACACATTGAAATAGAAGCTTGCCAACGGTTTCATATCACTTCTTCTTGGCGGCCGGCTTGGCAGCGGGCTTCGCCGCAGGCTTCGCAGCCGCCTTGGTTTCAACCTTGGCAGCAGGCTTGACCGCAGCCTTGGCGGCGGGCTTGGCTACCGCCTTGGTCGCAGGCTTGGCAGCTGCCTTGGCCGGGGCGGCCTTGGCTGCAGGCTTGCTGCCTGCCACCGCTGCGGCACGGGCACGCAGGAACTGCGTCAGCAGCGGCACAGGGCGACCCGTCGCCCCCTTGGCCGCGCCCGACTTCCAGGCCGTACCGGCAATATCCATGTGAGCCCAGTCATACTTCTTGGCAAAGCGCGACAGGAAGCAGGCTGCGGTGACCGATCCACCAGGACGACCGCCGATATTGGCCAGATCCGCGAAGTTGGACTTCAGTTGCTCCTGGTATTCGTCGAACATCGGCATCTGCCAGGCACGGTCACCAGCAGTTTCACCGGCCACCACCAGCTCACGACCCAGCTCTTCCTTGTTGGCGTACAAGCCGGTCACATGATGGCCCAGGGCAATCACGCAGGCACCGGTCAGGGTTGCCACATCCACCACGGCGGCAGGCTCGAAGCGCTCTGCGTAGGTCAGCGCATCACACAGGATCAAACGGCCTTCGGCATCGGTGTTCAGGATTTCGACAGTCAGACCATTCATGGTGGTCACGACATCACCAGGCTTGCTGGCATTGCCGGCAGGCATGTTCTCGCAACTGGCGACCACGGCGTAGACATTCAGCGGCAGCTTCATGGCGCCCACGGCGTGCATGGTAGCGATCACCGAACCCGCACCCATCATGTCGTACTTCATTTCGTCCATGCCTTCGCCCGGCTTCAGGCTGATGCCGCCCGAATCGAAGGTGATGCCCTTGCCTACCAGCACGACGGGCTTATCGCCCTTCTTGCCGCCTTCATGCTTGAGCACGATGAACTTGAGCGGCTCGGTGCTGCCCTTGGCCACCGAGACAAACGAGCCCATGCCCAGCTTCTCGACGTCGGCACGCTCAAGCACTTCCACCTTCATGCCGAACTGCTTGGCAATATCCTTGGCGGTGTTGGCCAGATGGGTGGGGGTGCAGAAATTGGGTGGCAGGTTGCCCAGGTCCTTGCCCAGGTTGATGGCGCTACCCAGCGCCACACCGGCAGCCACGCCGACGGCCGCAGCGGCTTCATCGGCCTTGGCTACCAGCACGGTCACCTTCTTGAGGCCGGGCTTGTCGTCCTTCTTGGACTTGGTGGCATCGAACTTGTAGCTGGCATCAAATGCCGCCACGGCGATTTCCTCGGCGGCCCAAGCCGCATCGCGACCTTCAAACGCCAAGGCCAGCTCGCCACCGGCAGCCGTCGCGGCACGCACGGCAGCGCGGGCGGCATCGCGGAACTCCTTGTCGGTCTTGCCGGTGCTGACCAGCAGCACGCGCTCGGCAGCCACACCGGCAACCTTGTGCAGCAGTACACTGCTGCCCGACTTGGCATCCAGGTCGCCCAGCTTCAATATGGCGCTGAGGTGACCACCGGCTGCCTTGTCCACCAGTTGCGCAGCCGCCCCGAGCTTGCCCTCGGTGACCGACAGCGCCAATACGGCCGCCTTGTGTTTTTCGGGGCTCGCGGCCTTTGCAATGATTTCCACGGTGGACTCCTGTAAGATCGCGGCTCGGCCGCTGCCCGGTATAGGCAGCGCACCCCGCTAGGTTTTTGAAACGCACTGCGGCTTATGGCCGTAGCGAGAATCAGGAAAATTCTCCCGATTTTCCGAACTAGACCGGCAAAAGTCAAAGCGCAACCCGTGCCAGCCCATTCAGCCTCCCCTTCCCTGCTACGTTCCTGCCTACCTTCAGAGCGCCTGTTCGAACGTGCCATGCTGCGCGAATTCGGTGTCATGAGCGCGGGCGTGTTCGTCGTTCTGCTCAGCATTATGATCGTAACCAGCGGTGCCAAGTTGCTCGGCCTTGCGGCCAGTGGCGGCATCGTATCCGAAGCCGTGGCCGCCTTGCTGGGTTTCACGCTGCTCGGCCTGGTGCCATGGCTGCTGTCCATGACGGTCTTCATCACCGTACTCTGGTCGCTAACCCGCGCCTGGCGCGACCACGAGATGGCTATCTGGTTCGCTGCCGGCCAACCACTTACCGCCTGGATCAGGCCGGTACTGACCTTCGCCGTTCCGCTGGCGCTGGTGGTGGCCCTGCTCAGCCTGGGCCTCAGCCCCTGGGCCAAGCAAAAAAGCCGTGAATACCGCGAACAGCTGGCTACCCGAGACGATATGTCCGCGCTGGCACCGGGCCTGTTCAAGGAATCCTCACTCAGCGACCGGGTCTATTTCATCGAGAATTTCTCCGGCGTGGCGGGTGCGGCCCGCAATATCTTCGTGCAGTCCACCGCCAGGGATGGCACCCATAGCGTTACCGTAGCAGCCCAGGGTTATCTGCGCAGCCTGCCCGATGGTGAGCGCATACTGGTCATGCAGAACGGCCGCCGCTATGAGGGCATGCTGGGACAGCCCAACTACCGCATCGTGGAATTCAATGAAGCCCGTATCCGGGTACAGGAACCCGACAGGCGGGAAGCCACCACCACCAGCGAGACGCAATCCACCCTGGCGCTCTGGCATAGCGACAACCCCGAAGACAAGGGTGAACTGGCACGCCGCATTGCCAGCCCCATCAGCACACTGTTGCTGGCCCTGCTGGCTATCCCCCTGGCCTATGTCAATCCGCGCGTCGGTCGGGGTTTCAACCTCATCGTCGCCGTCCTGCTGTTTTCCATCTACCTCAATCTGGTCAACATCGCCCAGAGCTGGATCGCGGCGGGCAAACTCTCCAGCCTGATCGGCATCTGGCCGGTGCATCTGGCCATGGCGGCCATTGCCTGGGGCCTGTTCCGCTGGCGGGCCAAACCCCGATCATGAAATCGCTCTCCCGCTACCTTATTGCCGAAGTCACCCGCAGCAGCCTGTTCGTGCTGGTCGGGCTGCTGGGCCTGTTCCTGTTCTTCGACCTGATAGGCGAACTGCGCGACATGGGCCAGGGCAGCTACACCTTCAGCAAGCTGCTGGCCTATGTGCTGCTGCTGATACCGGGCCACGCCTATGAACTGATGCCCATCGCCGTGCTGATAGGCGGCATGATCGGTCTCTCCATGCTCAACCAGCACTCCGAGCTGACCGTCATGCGGGTGGGTGGCCTGTCGGTCTGGCGCCTGCTGGGCATACTGGCCATCGCCGGCCTGTTCTTCGCCCTGATCACCATGGCGGCAGGTGAGTACCTGGCCCCCACGGCTGAACGCACCGCCACCCAGTTGCGGCTGGCGGCCAAGGGACAGTTGGTCGCCCAGAACAACCGCTCAGGTTTCTGGCTCAAGGACGACAGCAGCTTTGTGAATGTGCGCGAAGTCCTGCCCGACCAGACCCTGCGCCATGTGCATGTCTATTTGTTCGATGACAAGCGGCAGATGACAGCCTATGGCTATGCCCGCTTTGGCGACTGGCAGAAATCCGAGCAGGCCTGGAAGCTGCGGGAGATCATCCTCACCAACTTCCACGGCGACAAGGTGGATGTCCAGCACATGCCCGAGTACCTCTGGCGCTCGGTACTAACCCCCGACACCCTGCAGGTATTGCTGGTGAAGCCCGAGCAGATGTCGGTGCTGACCCTGCTCGACTATATCGACCACCTGGCCCGCAACCAGCAGAAAACCAGTCGCTACGAAATCGCCTTGTGGAGCAAGCTGGTCTACCCCTTTGCCTGTCTTGCCATGCTGATCATCGCCCTGCCCTTTGCCCAGACCCAGCGTCGGGCCGGCGGGGTAGGTATGAAGCTGTTCATCGGCATCATGCTGGGCCTGGGTTTCTACTTCGTCAACAAGCTGGTCGGGCACTTCGGCCTGCTGTATGACTGGCCGCCGCTTCTGGCCGCCATCCTGCCTTCCACCCTGTTCCTGATACTGGCGCTGTTCCTGCTCTGGTGGCAGGAACGACGATGACCGCGGCCGGGTTGGCCAGCGCCTTGCTACGCATCGCGCTGGGTACAAGCGGCGCAGTCGTGCTGTTGTGGCTGCTGCTCTACCTGCTGCAGGAGCGCCTGCTGTTCCAGCCCCAGCCCCTGGATGATGCGCAGCGAACCGCCACAGGCAGCCTGCCAGGCACCGAGACGCTGAGCCTGGTCAGCCCCGAAGGCCACACCCTGCGGGGCTGGCTACGCAAACCCGCCCAAACCGGCCCCTGGCCCTTGCTGCTGTATTTTGGTGGTAACGCCGAAGAAGTCAGCCACATCCTGGCCGAGCAGGCAGCCTGGCCCGGCTGGGCCATCGCCACCCTCAACTACCGTGGTTTTGGCGATAGCCAGGGCGAGGCCGGTGAAGCAGCCTTGCGTGCCGATGCCATGCTGCTCTACGACCACCTGAGCCGCCGTAGCGATGTGCAAGCTGGCCGCATTGTCGCCATGGGCCGCAGCATGGGCAGCGGGGTCGCGGTGGCCTTGGCGGCCGAGCGCAAGCTCAGTGGACTGGTGCTGATCACCCCCTACGACAGCCTCACCGCCGTGGCCCAGCGGCACTATCGCTGGGTGCCGGTACGCTGGCTGCTGCGCCACCGTTTCGATTCGGCCGCGCAGGCGAAGACCAACTGATACCCAAGGCCCACGCCCAGCGCCTGCACGATGCCTGGCGCGGCAGCAAGATCTGGGTGGAGCTGCCCAATACAGGCCATGGCGACCTGTCATCCGCCCCGGCCTATGATGCCGCCTTGCGCAGCTTCCTGCAGGGGATTGCTCAAGGCACCGAAGGCGCCCCCAGAAAATAGGCCAGTACAAACAAGCCCAGCATGAACAGGCTCAGGCCTACCTTGGCCACAGTGCCTATCAGCAATCCCAGCCAGGTTGCGGCCCCCACCTTGCCCGCTTTCAGGGTATCGCCGCTGGCCATCCATTCGCCCACGGCCGCACCAACGAACGGGCCCAGTATCAGGCCGGGTATGCCGGCAAAGATGCCCACTATGGCGCCCAGCGTGGCCCCAATGACCGCCTGACGGCTGGCCCCCGCCTTCTTGGCACCCCAGGCGCCAGACACAAAATCAACCACCTGCAGGATAACGGCCAGCACCAGCAATACGCCCAGCCAGCCCCAGCCCAGGCGCTTGAAATCGTCCAGCCAGGCGCCCAGCAGGCAGCCGGCAAACAGCAGCGGCGCAGACGGCAGCAAAGGCAGTAAATTGCCGGCAAAACCCGCCAGCATCAGCAGTACGGCCAGCAACCAGCCGCCGATATAGAGAAAATCCATGACAACCCATGAGCAATGCAGCCCTTGCGGCTGCGATGGGGAGCAAGCATAGCGGGAATGCCCACCCTATGCCCAGCCTCATGGCAGTGGCGCCCAAATGCAAAGGCGACCGAAACCACGGTCGCCTTTTATTTGCCGGCTTGGGCCAGCAGCGGCGCTTACGCGCGCCGCCCTATGGCGGGCCTAGTGCTTCAAGCCCGCGAGAAATGCATAATCGCTATCACGTCGGCCTAGGGAACCGCGCTGTTCACTGCTTTCCAGCGCGAGGTTGTAAATACGCCAGTCGCGGTCTTCAGGGTGTATCGGGGTGCGACGATCTTGCAGGCGACGTTCCGGGCCTCGGTAGCCTAGCGTGTCGATAAAGGACTGTTCGCGCATCCAGCCTCCTTTCCTTGGCGCAGTGCAGATTTCACACCGCTTGAGACCCAACTCTAGACCCGTACGGACAATTTGGCGCGGCCGTTCGTCGCGGAACCTGCGATTCAGAGGTCGTACTGGCAACGTTGCTAGCCCTGCCCCTGGACCCAACCAGAAGCTCAAGGCATGGCTGGGCACCAGTTAATGCCTGCCCTCAAACAGTGCTACGCGAAGGCGGCCTTGCTGGCCACCCACGATCGCCTCAGCCCACCTTGCCCAGACCCGACCTTTGCAGGGGTGGCTGCCGGTAAACCTCAATCCCGGTCCGGCGCGCCCAAGGGAAAATTCGGCCGAAACCATCGCGCCTCGTCCACCGCACGGGCGAAGGAGGGGCGGGCAAGCAGCCTTGCACGGTAGGCGCGCAGAACGGGAAAGGTTTCGGCTATCCGGTGCGTCCAGTCCGCGTAGAACAACGACGGCGCGGCGGCGCAGTCTGCCAGCGTGAAATCCTCACCGGCAGCCCAGGTCCTGCCAGCCAAATGCCCTTCAAGCCAGGCATAGGCCAGTTCCAGCTTGCTGGCGGCCAGCGCCATACCTTCCTGTCGCTTCACCGGGTCGCCCGTCAAGGCACCATCCACGGCGTGTTGTGCCGCGTTCATGACATGCAGGTCGAAGAAGCGGTCGAGAAAGCGCACATCCAGCGCCGCTACCGGGTCTGCGGGTAGCAGGCGCACCGGCCCCGGATAGGCATGCTGCAGGTACTCGATGATGATGCTGGTCTCGGCGATGCTGCGCTCGCCATCCACCAGCAGCGGGAACTTGCGCAGGGGCCAGCGCCGCAACCACTCGGCCGTATGCTGTGGGGTATCCGGCCCTATGCTGCGGAAGTCGAAAGGCGTGGCGTTCTCATACAGCGCCACCAGCACTTTCTGCGTGTAGGAGGAGAAAGCATGACCGTAGAGCACCAGCGACATCGTGAGACCTCCCCTTGTTTGGAACGACGAGCAAGCCCGCTGCATTCTGCAAGCGGCACTGCTTGCTTGTCCAATCACAGGCCCTAGCAGTTGGCTCAACTCGTACCGTGCCGGGTCGACCGCAGCACCCATAGCGGGAATATTTGCGCCATCGCAACTGGATAGCAAATTTATGCGTGGTACACGCCGCTCAACCGCCACCGGCCCTAGAATGCGGGAATCCTAACCGGACCTCCCGCCATGACCGATACCCTCAAGCAACTCGCCATTGATCGCACCGCCCAGCCGAACAAGCGCCGCAAGCGCTGGGGCAAATGGCGTATCACACTGGTGGTGATGGTGCTGGCAGGCGGCGCCCTGCTCTTCAGCCAGCGTGGCAGGCCAATTGCGGTGCAGACCGCCAAGGTCACCCAGGCATGGCCCTCGTCGGCCCTGTCAGACCTGACCGCCACCGGTTATGTGGTCGCGCAGAAAAAAGCCGCCATCGCCTCCAAAGGCACGGGCAGGCTGGAGTGGCTGGGTGTGCGCGAAGGTAGCCAGGTCAAGGAAGGCGAAGTCATAGCCCGGCTGGAGAGTGCCGATCTGCAAGCCCAGGTAGCCCAGGCTGTGGCCAATGTGGAGGCGGCCCGCGCCCGGCTCAAGCAGACCGAGGCCGAGGCCCTGGAAGCCGACCGAGCCTTCCGCCGCAGCCAGGAGCTGCTGGCCCAGGGCTTTATCGCCGGCGCCTCCCACGACAATGCCATCTCGCGCACCAAGCAGGCCGCAGCCCTGGTCGGTGCCCAGGCGGCGGCGGTGAGGCAGGCCGAGGCCGCACTGACACAGGCGCGGGTGGGGCTGGAGAACGCCTATATCCGTGCGCCGTTCTCCGGTGTGGTACTGACCAAGGCTGCCAATGTCGGCGATGTGATCTCGCCCTTCAATGCCAGCGCCGACTCCAAAGGCGCCGTGGTCAGCATGGCCGACATGACAACCCTGGAAGTAGAGGCCGACGTATCCGAAGCCAGCCTGTTCAAGGCCAAGCAGGACCAGCCCTGCGAGATACAACTGGACGCACTGCCTGACCTGCGCCTGCTGGGCCGGGTCAGCAGCATCGTGCCCTCGGTGGATCGCAGCAAGGCCACGGTCACGTTCAAGATAGGCTTTATCGAGAAAGACGCTCGCATCCTGCCCGAGATGAGCGCCAAGGTGAGTTTTCTCAGCCGTCAGCTCAAGGTCGACGAGCGCCAACCACGCCTGGCGATCAACCCCAAGGCAGTCAGCCAGGGCGCAGTCTTTGTCGTGCGCGACGGCATTGCCCACCGCACTGCAGTGCAACTGGGTGGCAAGCTGGGCGACATGCAGGAGGTGCGCGCCGGCATCAAGCTGGACGAGGTAGTGGTGCTGGAGCCCGGTGACCTAAAGGACGGCGCCCGTATCGTGGAGGCGAAGCCTTGACAACCCACGCCGAAGTCGCGGTTGCGCTGCGCCATGTCAGCAAGTCCTATACCCGTGGCGGACAGGCGGTGGAGGTACTGACCGATATCGATTTCGATATCCAGTCAGGCGACTTCCTGGCCCTGATGGGCCCCTCCGGCTCCGGTAAATCCACCCTCTTGAACCTGATTGCCGGCATAGATAAACCCAGCGGCGGCCAGATACTGGTGGGTGGCACCGATATCGCCACACTGGACGAAGCCGATTTGGCCGACTGGCGTGCAGGCAACGTCGGCTTCATTTTTCAGTTCTACAACCTGATGCCGGTGCTGACTGGCCTGGAGAATGTGGAGCTGCCCCTGATGCTGACCCGGCTGAACCGACGGGAGCGGCGCGAGCACGCCGCGCTGGCGCTGGAGATGGTCGGCCTGGCCGACCGCATGCAGCATTACCCGAATGAGCTCTCGGGCGGCCAGCAGCAAAGGGTGGCAATTGCCCGCGCCCTGGTCACCGACCCCACCCTGATCGTGGCGGACGAACCCACCGGCGACCTGGACAGAAAATCAGCCGGCGAGATACTGGACCTGCTGGACAGACTCAATACCGAGTTGGGCAAGACCATCATCATGGTGACCCACGATGCTCGTGCAGCCGAGCGCGCCCACGCCATACGCCACCTGGAGAAAGGCGAGCTGTCCAGCCTGGAGATCAATCCGCGTGCCGCACCCTCTCATGCCTGAACCTTTGCCGGGCAGCGCCACTGCGCTAGCAGACATCCGGCCCGCAGCTGCGGTTGCGGCCAGCCTGCTTGGCGCCATAGAGGGCCTTATCCGCCAGGCCGATAAGCTGCTTCAGTTCCATGGCTTCGGCCACGGTGGCAACCCCTATGCTGGCCGTCACCTTGATGCTGCGGCCCTTGAGCATGAAGTGCTCCTCGGCGATAGCCAGACGCAGGCGCTCGGCCACCTGCAGGGCCTCGGATGGCCCAGTCGCGGGCAGCAGGATGCAGAATTCCTCCCCGCCATAGCGGGCCAGCATATCGCCGCCCCGCAGCAGCGACTCGATGCGTCGCGCCACCTCGCACAACACCTCGTCACCAGCCAGGTGTCCCACGTCGTCGTTGATCTGCTTGAAATGATCGATATCCAGCATCAGCACCGACAGCTCGCCCGGTTCGCGTGCCAGCCGGGTCAGGGCAGCCTGGCCTACCGGATCAAAGGCATAGCGGTTGAAGGCACCGGTGAGGGCGTCGTGGGTAGCCCGCTGCGCCAGCTCCATCACCATGGTTTCGCGCGCCATCAACGCAAAACCGAGCGAGCAGCCCAGCACGATGACTTGGGCTGCCAGCATGGAGAGGGTGTGCAGCGGCCCAGTCATCTGCATAGAGGCCGGCGGATGTACCAGGGCACCAATGGTGCGTACCAGCAGGATCAGGGCACACAGGCCCAGCCAGAGCCCCATGGCATAGCGGGCCGGTGCCTCCATGCGAGTAGCACCGCGCAACAGCATGCGCACCGACATCACCAGCAACAAGGTCAGCGCCAGCGAGACGATAAAGATCATGAGCATGGGTATGGCGCCGCAGAAGAAGGTCAGGCTCAGCGCCCCGGCACCGGCGATAGCGGTCCAGCGCAGATTGGCAGGATAAGGCGGCAGCCCCACCACCTCGGCCATGGCGGCATACAGCAGCACTGCAGCGGTGAATATCAGCAGATTGGCCAGCAATACACTCAGCACATCGGGCACCACCCCGCGCAAGGCCATCAAGCCCCAGGTTACCGTCAGCAGCAGCAAGCCCACCACCCAGTGGCGCCCGCCTGGCAGGTACATGCGGCCATAGCTGGCCAGTTGCAGCATCAGCGCAGACAGCAAGGTGGTGACTACCAGGGCAATGGCCAGCGTGCGGGCATCAAGCATGTCGGCCTTTCCATGCCGAAACCTAACGTTCTTACTGTAGAGCCTGCGATGGACTATTTCATCTTCCGGCCTCCTGCCCCGGCCATGCCGGCATACGCCTACGGGGGCATGCTGCCATGATGCTGTTCCTGCTGCGCATGTCACTCAAGAACGCCCTGCGCCATCGCCTGCGAGCGGCACTCACCCTGGCCGGCCTGGCCGTGGCGATTCTGTCGTTTGGCCTGCTCAGCACCGTGGTCACCGCCTGGTATGCCGGGGCAGATGCCGCCTCCGACAAGCGCCTGATCAGCCGCAGCGCCATCTCGCTGGTGTTTCCACTGCCCATGAGCTACGGCGAGAAGATACGCGGTGTGGAAGGCGTGACTGGCATTTCCTGGGCCAACTGGTTTGGCGGTATCTATATCGAGCCCAAGAATTTCTTCCCCCAGTTCGCCGTGGACCCACCCAGCTACCTGCGGCTATACCCCGAGTTCCAGGTGGATGAGGCAGAACGCGCCGCCTTCTTCCGTGACCGCCGGGGCTGCCTGGTGGGTCGCAAGCTGGCCCAACGCTTTGGCTGGAAGGTCGGGGATACCGTCCCGCTCAAGGGCACCATCTATCCCGGCACCTGGTCCTTTGTAGTGCGCGGCATCTACGAGGGGCGCGATGCCACCACCGACGAGAACCAGTTTTTCTTCCACTGGGACTACCTGAATGAATGGGTGTTGCAGCGCTATCCCAAGCGGGGCAATGCCACCGGCGTGTTCGTGGTGGGCATACGCGAGGGCAGCGAAGCGGCACTGATCAGCGAGCGGGTGGACAACCAGTTCCGCAACTCGCTGGCCGAGACCCTGACCGAGACCGAAAAATCCTTCCAACTGTCGTTTGTCGCCATGACCGACAGCATCGTGCTGGCCATACAGGTGGTCAGCTATGTGGTCATACTCATCATCATGGCTGTCATGGCCAATACCATGGCCATGGCAGCACGCGAACGCACGGCCGAATACGCCACCCTCAAAGCGCTGGGGTTTGGCCCACCCGTGGTAGGCTGGCTGATCCTGCTGGAGAGCGTCCTGCTATGCGCCTTGGGGGCGGGCCTGGGTATCTTGCTCAGCTTCCCCGCTGTGCAACTGGTAGGCCACGCCCTGGACAATCTGTTTCCCGTCTTCCGTATCGCCAGCCAGACTCTCTGGCTACAGGCCGGTGCAGCTCTGGTCGTCGCACTGGTATCTGCCGCCGTACCCGCTTGGCAATCCATGCGCATACGCATTGTTGACGGCCTGAGGGCCATTGCATGAATCTGACCCGCGTCCCGCTCAGCTATGTCTGGCGCAATCTGCTGACCCGCAAGCTCACCACCGGCCTCACGGCGGGCGGCATGGCCCTGGTGGTGTTTGTCTTCGCCACCGTGCTGATGCTTGAAGCCGGCCTCAAGCAGACACTGACCGCAACCGGCCTGCCCCAGAACGTGGTGGTCATCCGCAAGGGCTCGCAGACCGAAGTCCAGAGCGGCGTATCCCGTAGCGAGGCTGCCATCATCGAAAGCCAGCCCAATATCGCGCTCGATAGCGCCGGGCGCCTGCTCAGCAGCCGCGAGAGCGTGGTACTGATCTCGCTGAAGAAACAGGGCAGCGGCAAGCCGGCCAATGTGGTGGTGCGGGGGGCTGGCGAGCAAGGGCTGGCATTGCGGCCCCAGGTACAGCTCTTGGCCGGCCGCCAATTCCGCCCCGGCAGCTCCGAGATCATCGTCGGGCGCGCCATTGCCGATGGTTTCGATGGCGTGCAGTTGGGCGCCAGCCTGCGCTTTGCCCGCCGCGACTGGTTGGTAGTGGGCATTTTCGACGCTGGCAAGACCGGTTTCAACTCCGAGATATGGGGCGATGCCGAACAGATGATGCAGGCTTTTCGCCGCATCAACTATTCCGCACTGGTGTTCCAGCTGGCAGACAGCAATGGCTACGAGGCAAGCCGCCAGGCCTTGGAGGCAGACCAGCGCCTGACCACCGAATACAAGCGCGAAACCCGCTTCTATGCCGACCAGGCACAGACCATGGCCACCTTCATCTCCATACTCGGCACTGTGCTCTCGGTCATTTTCTCCATTGGCGCCGTCATCGGCGCCATGATCACCATGTATGCCGCCGTCGCCAATCGCACCGGCGAAATCGGTACGCTCAGGGCGCTGGGCTACCGACGTAGCAGCGTGATGGCCGCCTTTCTAGCCGAATCACTGCTGCTGGCCTTGCTGGGCGGGGTCATGGGCGTGGTATTGGCGTCCTTCATGCAGTTCTTTGCCGTCTCCACCATGAACTGGCAAACCTTCTCCGAGCTGGCATTCAGCTTTACGCTCACCCCGGCCATTGTGGTCAAATCCCTGCTGTTTTCCCTCTTCATGGGCTTGTTGGGCGGCTTTCTGCCTGCCGTGCGGGCGGCCCGCATGCAAATCGTCGACGCCTTGCGGGCAGCCTGAGCCCCTGTCGCCAATGCAAGTCGTGGCTGGATGGCGACGCCCTCCCTGGCAACAGGGGGCATGGCGCTCCCAAGCCGACCAACGGTAGGCAGCACCCCCAAGGTTGCCAGTTGTGGACGAGCGTTTTTTCTGCACACCGCTGGTCGGCTGCCCTATATAAAACCGGTTTGCTGCCGATAAGGTGTCATAGCCCGGCGAAATCATACAAACGGGCAAGGCAATGACAGGAGCACCACCATGAAACTCGCATCGCTAGACGCCGGGCAGCAAGCCCAGACCCACGCGCCCCAT
>Ga0075156_10001079_pt1 | contig 14599 bp, 11 predicted proteins | sample JI81AbrownDNA_FD_70966 | JGI IMG/M metagenome (GOLD analysis project Ga0075156, IMG submission 70966) | Wastewater effluent complex algal communities from Wisconsin, to seasonally profile nutrient transformation and Carbon sequestration -... | ecosystem: Engineered > WWTP > Effluent > Algae...
CCACCCCAGAGATCACTGTGTCCTTGGGGGTGGAACCGGCGGTGGTGGCGGCCAGCGCGGCATACGCACCGGCGGCGGCGACCACCAACCCCCCGGTGATCCACGGCCACCGCGTCCGCGACCGGCCGGCATTGCTCGACCCGGCGTCGCCCGAACGGCCAGCATTGTTCGACCGGCCAGCATTGCTCGACCGACCGGCGCCGCTCGGGCGAGCAGCGCTGACGGGAGCGGGGGTCGACCCCGGGTTGGTCGGTTCGGTCATGCCAAGCTCCCAAAACGGTGTCGGTAATAGACGAGGGCGTCGCCCGGCTCGTCGGCCAGGACGATGTCGTCGACCTGCGCGACGACGATGGAGTGGTCTCCCGCGGGATGCATCGCGACCACATGACAGTCCAAGGTGGCGAGGCTGCCGTCGAGCAGGACGGCCCCCGATGCGCCGCGGCGATGGGCGATCCCGTCGAGTTGCCCGACGATCGGGCGCCCCGGCGTGGCGAGCCAGTCGGCGTACGCGCGCTGGTCGGTGGTGAGCAGGCTGATGCCGAGCGCTCCGGATTCGCTCACAGCGTCGTGGAAGCGCGCCTCGATCTCGACACAGACCAGCACCAGCGGCGGGTCCAGCGACACAGAGCACAGCGCACTCGCCGTCATTGCGTGGTCATGCGAGCCCAGTCGGCTCGAAATGACGGCCACTCCCCCAGCCAGGCGGGCAAGTGCCAGCTTGAAGTCGCCCTCGCTGGTCATCGCCGCATCACCAACCCCGTGCGGGGGTTCATGGCCGCCCACGCCTCGCGGCCGGGCAGCCGCTGAGCGATGTCATTGGAGAGAGCGAACCAGCCGTCGAAGACCGTCACCTGGGTCGCGTGCGCCCGCAACGCCGCGGTCTGCCGCGCCAGTCCGGCGACCGACTCGTGCGCGACAACTTGCGCGAAGGTCTCCTGCGGATCCCCGCCGAGCACGGACGCGACGAACGGTTCCCCTTCTGCCGGTATGCCGATCCCCGGCTCCGAAACATTGCTCGCCACCCACGCGCGATCCTCGCGAGCCCAGCTCAGGGGGGTGAACACGGCATACAGCCGAGGTGGTTGCGCCATCGTCGCGATGGCGGCGCAGGTGAGGCGGTGCGCCTGGATGTGGTCGGGGTGGTCGTAGCCGCCGTGGTTGTCGTAGGTGACGACGACGTCCGGGCGCACGGCGTCGATCACGTTGCGGACGGCCGCGATGGCCTCGCCCGGCTCGGCGTTGACGAACGCCTCCGGGCGCCGGGAGCTGGGCGCGCCAGCCATGCCCGAGTCGCGATAGCGGCGCGGCGGCTCGGCGTCGGCCCCCAGCACGTGCCCAATCGCCCCGAGGGCAGTCAGCGCCGCAGCGAGTTCCCCGGCCCGATAGTCGCCGAGGGCGTCGTCATGATCGGCGTCGAGGTGCTGCAAGGCGGGCGGGATGACTTCGCCCTGCTCACCGAGCGTGCACGTGAGCACGTGCACGTCATGGCCGGCCTCGGCGAGAGCGCCGATGGACAAGCCGGTGGCGATCGACTCGTCGTCCGGGTGGGCGTGGACAAGCAGGATGCGCATCAGGCTCAACCTCCCTCGACCGCGGCCAGATCGATGACGCCGCCGAGTACCGAGTTGACCAGCGGACCGCCTACGCCTGCGCCAGCGTAATAGGTCGACATGCGGTCAGCGAGGCCCACGTAGGCACCCGACCGCAGTAACCCGGAGTCGATGGCGCGCCACGCCTGGGCCTGTTTGATCGGGTCAGACTCGGCGCTCGCGAGCGCCATCCGTGCGGTGGTGCCGGAATCGGCATACCGGCCGTAGTCGCGGCCGCGAGTGGACTCCCCGAGGTTGATGGAGCTGTCGAAGAGCGGGGGAAGGACCGCCGCGGCCGACGGGTAGTCGGCCCCCCACTGCCCCCAATAGACGTCCGCCCCCACGCCCTTCTCGACGGTGGCGAAGTAGTCGCCGGTCACCGGGACAAGGGTCACGGCGAAGCCGGCCTCGGCCCAGCGGGGCAGCATCGCGGCGAAGGCGGCGTCAGCTTGGGGGCCCTGGCGATAGGCGAGTTTCACCGCGACGGGCGTGGCGACACCCGCCTCCGCAAGCAACGCTTTGGCCCGTGCCGGATCGCCGGCCGGCGCCGCACCGAGCGGGTCGGACGTATGGGTGCCCGGCACCCCCGGGCCCAGCAGGCTCACCGCAGGCGTCGCGGCTTGAGCGCCGCCGAGGGCCGCGGCATACGCCGTCCGATCCGTGGCCATCGCGAAGGCACGGCGAATGTCGGCCTGCCGCATCACCGCGCTCTCGTGGTCGGGCACGAGATAGTCGACCACTTGGGTCGCGGCCGTCACCGTGCGCACCTGCGGGGCGGTGCTCAAGGTGGTGAACATCGCCTGCGGTGCCGGGTCCCAGGCGATCGCGCGCTCTCCGACGGTGGCGGGCGTCAGGACCGCGCGGGCGACGCCGTCCAAGGGAACGTTTTCGCGAATAACAATCCGCGACAAGGGTTTCGGGCGGATCGGGTCGAATTCGGGAGACCAGCGCGGGTTGGGGATCAGGCTCGCGCCGGCAGCGCCCCAGGTGCCGTCCACGGCATACGGACCGCTGGAGACGATCCCTGTTGCACCCTGGCGATAGGGGGCGAAGGCGGGCAGGCTCACCATCGCGTTGAAGTCGGCGACGGGCTCGGTGAGCGTGAACGTCACCGTCTGGTCGGCCCGGTCACAGGCAACTGCCTTGGCGTATGCCGCGGCCCCCGCCCGCGCAGAAGCTCCCGTCGCGTCGGGGCCGGCGAACGTGCTGGTTCCGTCGGGACGTCGGGGAACGGCGAGGAAAGCCAGCGGGTAGCCCGGCCCCGCGCTGAGGTCGGGATCGAAGGCGCGGGACACGCCATACGCGACGTCTTTGCAGGTGAGCGGGGTGCCGTCGGACCACCGCAGGCCGTCGCGCAGGGTGAAGGCCCACACCGAGCCGCCCTTGCTGGGCCGGCCCGTGTCTGTCGCGAGGTCACCACTCAACCGGCCCTGCGCGGCGGCATCGGCGCCCGGCGGATAGGTCGTGAGGGTGCGCATCACTGTACGTGAGGCGAGCGCGGCGACATCCCGGGTGGCGATGCGCTGCGGGTCCAGCGACCCGATCTGGCCGGTGGCCAGGAGGGTGAGTGTCGACCCCGAACCCCCGGCGCCCGCGTCGCCGGGCGTCGCATTCCCGGCGGCGGGTGATCCGGACGCGCTGGTGCCGGCGCTGCCGCCGGAGCCCGGCTTCGCCTCGGACGCCGTCCCCGAGCCCGCATCGCCCTCGCACGCGCTGACCCCGGCCACGACCAGCCCGGCCACAACGACCTTGGCCAGGAGCAGGGTGCGGCGGGCACGCGGCATGCGGAATCGGGTCATGGGTCGTCGCTCTGGCTTCGCGTCTCCGGGCGGCGTGGCCGGGCGGCGGCTCAGGAGTTGCGCGCCCGGGCGGCGGCGCGCGCCCGGAGCGTCTGGTCGAGCTCGACCTTGCGGATGCGGATGGCCTCGGGGGTGACCTCGACGCACTCGTCCTCACGGCAGAACTCCAGGGACTGCTCCAAAGAGAGCCGGCGCGGCGGGATCAGTCGCTCCAACACGTCGGCCGTCGAGGACCGGACGTTGGTGAGCTTCTTTTCCTTCGTGATGTTGACGTCCATGTCGTCGGCGCGCGAGTTCTCCCCGACGATCATGCCTTCGTAGACATCGGTGGTCGGCTCCACCAGCAGCGTGCCGCGTTCTTGGAGGTTGAACATCGCGTATGACGTGGCCACCCCCGAGCGGTCGGCGACCAGGGAGCCGGTCATCCGGGTGAGGATCGTGCCGGCCCAGGGCTCGTAGCCGTGGAAGACGTGGTGGGCGATGCCCGTGCCCTTGGTCTCGGTGAGGAATTCGGTGCGGAAGCCGATCAGGCCGCGGGAGGGGACATAGAACTCCATCCGCACCCAACCGGTTCCGTGATTGGTCATCTGGCTCATCCGGCCCTTGCGCTGGGCGAGGACCTGGGTGATCGTGCCGAGGAACTCCTCGGGCGCGTCGATGGTCAGGTGCTCGACGGGCTCGTGGAGCTTGCCGTCGACCTCGCGCGTGACGACCTGCGGCTTGCCGACGGTCAGCTCATAGCCTTCGCGGCGCATCTGCTCGACAAGGATGGCGAGCGCCAACTCGCCACGACCCTGGACCTCCCAGGCGTCGGGGCGCTCGGTGGGCAGGACGCGCAGCGAGACGTTGCCGACGAGTTCGCGGTCGAGCCGCTCCTTGACGAGGCGGGCGGTGACCTTGGCGCCGCGCACACGCCCAGCCATCGGGGAGGTGTTGGTCCCGATCAGCATCGAGATCGCCGGCTCATCGACCGCGATCAACGGCAGGGGACGCGGGTTGTCCAGGTCGGCAAGGGTCTCGCCGATCATGATGTCGGGGATGCCCGCGATGGCGATGATGTCGCCGGGGCCGGCGGACTCGACGGGCTTGCGCTCCAGCGCCTCGGTCATCAGCAGTTCGGTGATCTTGACCTGCTTGATGGAGCCGTCCCCGCGGCACCAGGCCACCTGCTGGCCCTTGCGGATCTGGCCGTTGTGGACGCGCAGCAGCGCGAGTCGGCCGAGGAAGTTGGAGGCGTCGAGGTTGGTGACGTGGGCCTGGAGAGGCGCCTCGTCGTCATACGTCGGCGGGGGAATCGTCTCGAAGATCGTCCGGAAGAGCGCTTCGAGATCCTCACCGTCCGGGAGGGCGCCGTCCTCGGGGCGGGTGAGGGAGGCCCGGCCGGCCTTCGCGGAGGCGTAGACGATCGGAAAGTCCAGGACCGCCTCGGCGTTGTCACCGTCCTCCATCAGGTCCATGAAGAGTTCGTAGACCTCATCGACGACCTCGGCGATCCGCGCATCCGGCCGGTCGACCTTGTTGATGCACAGCACCACGGGCATGTGGGCGGCCAGGGCCTTGCGTAGGACGAATCGGGTCTGCGGGAGCGGGCCCTCGGAGGCGTCCACCAGGAGCACGACGCCGTCGACCATGGACAGACCGCGCTCGACCTCGCCGCCGAAGTCGGCGTGGCCGGGGGTGTCGATGATGTTGATGGTCAGGCCATCGGGGTGCCCCGCGTCAGCCGCGGCCTTGCCCGCGTAGCGGACCGCGGTGTTCTTGGCGAGGATGGTGATGCCCTTCTCCCGCTCAAGGTCACCGGAGTCCATGGCGCGTTCATCCACGTGCTGGTGAGCGCCGAAGGCACCCGCCTGCCAGAGCATCTTGTCGACGAGGGTGGTCTTGCCGTGGTCGACGTGGGCGACGATGGCGACATTGCGGATATCGCTGCGGGACTGCATGGGCATTACCCGATTCTCTCAGGCAAAACCACTCCCGCCGAATTGCCCGCCGGCGGCGGGGGCGGGGCTCCCGCGTGGAGGCGGTCGGTCACGCCTAGATTGAGTCCCATGTCACCCCCGCGTCTGCTGCTGGCCTCGGCCTCCCCCGCTCGCCGGCTGCTCCTGCAGCAGGTCGGCATCTCGGCGTCCGTGTTGCCGAGCGAGGTCGACGAGGCGGCCCTGCTCACCGACCTTGCCGAGCGGTATGGCGTGTTGGAACCCGCCGATCTCGTGCTCTCGTTGGCGCGGGCGAAGGCGGAGGATGTGGCCCACGACACCGACTCCCTTGTGCTCGGCTGCGATTCGATGCTGGAACTCGACGGCGAGGTGCACGGGAAGCCGGCCGATGCCGCCGAGGCGATCCAGCGGTGGCGGCGGATGCGCGGGAAGTCGGGAATCCTCCATACAGGGCATTGGCTCATCGACGACCGGGACGAGGGCAGCGGCGGCCTCGTCGGGGCGACCGCGTCCACCGTCGTGCACTTCGCCGACCTGAGCGACGCCGAGATCGAGGCGTATGTCGCGACCGGCGAGCCCCTGCGGGTTGCCGGGGCGTTCACCGTCGACGGCCTCGGCGGCGCCTTCGTCACCGGGATCGAGGGCGATCACCACAATGTGGTCGGACTCTCGTTGCCGCTCCTGCGTGACTTGCTGCGCGACGTCGGCGTCGCCTGGTTCGACGTGGTCGACTAGCTCAGACGGGCGGAATGTCTCGGCGCTTGGCCGCGAAGTGGCGGTCGCGGCGGGCGGCATACGACAGGCGCGCGATGAGTTCGTCGCGGAGGAGGTCTGGCTCGATGACCTGGTCCAAAACGAGGTCGGCGGCCAGCCGCTCGATGTCGACATCTTCCTCGTATGCCGCACGTCGCTCAGCGACATAGGCGGCACGCTCGTCGGGGTCGCCGATCTCGGCAATCTTGTTGGCGTACACCGCATTCACGGCGGCTTCCGGGCCCATCACGGCGATCCGTGCGGTCGGCAGGGCGATGGTCGCATCGGGAGCGAACCCGGGCCCGCCCATGGCATAGAGCCCCGCGCCATACGCCTTGCGCACCACGACACAGATCTGCGGGACGGTCGCGGATGCCACCGCCGAGACCATCTTGGCGCCGTGTCGGATGATGCCCCCGCGCTCGACCTCGGAGCCGATCATGAAGCCGGGGACGTCGGCAAGATAGACGAGCGGGATCGAGTAGGCATCGCAGAGCCAGATGAATCGCGCCGCCTTGTCGGCGCTGTCGGTGAAGAGCACCCCACCCTTGACGGCCGAGTTGTTGGCCAGGATGCCGACGGTCTCGCCATTCATCCGACCGAATCCGACGACCAATTCGGCCGCGAAGAGTGGCTTGATCTCAAAGAACGAGTCGTCGTCCACTAGCCCGTCGATCACGTCGTGGACGTCGAAGGGTTGCGACTCCTTCTCCGGAATCGATTGTGGCGTCAGGGGATTGGCCGGCGGTTCGGGGGCGTAGCTGGGTGTGGTCGCGTTCCAGTTGAGCGGGAGGTAGGAGAAGTAGAGCCGGGCCAGTTCGATCGCCTCGGTGTCGTCGTGCGCCAGCAGATCACCGACGCCGGAGACGGTGCAGTGCATCCGCGCCCCGCCCATCTCCTCCAGGGTGACCTTCTCCCCCACGACCATTTCGGCCATGCGGGGGCTGCCGAGATACATCGACGCATTGCCCTCGACCATGATGATCAGATCGCAAAAGCTGGGGATATAGGCGCCGCCCGCGGCGCTAGGGCCGAAGAGGCAGCAGATCTGCGGCACCTTGCCCGACAGCGCCACCTGGTTGTGGAAGATGCGGCCCGCCCCCCGGCGGCCCGGAAACATCTCGACTTGATCGGTGATCCGGGCGCCGGCGCTATCGACGAACCAGAAGACCGGAAGTTCTTCGCGCAGAGCCATTTCCGTGGCCCGGACGATCTTCTCGACCGTTCGCGCGCCCCAGGATCCCGCCTTGACCGTCGGGTCGTTGGCGATGACGATGACCGGCCGGCCGTCCACGCGGCCTCGTCCGGTGACCACCCCGTCAGCCGGCAGGTCCCCGGCCCGTGCATTGGCATAGCGGCCGTCCTCGACGAAGCTGCCCTCGTCGACAAGCAGTGCGATCCGGTCGCGGACATACAACTTGTTCTGCTTGGCCAGCTTGGCCGCAGCCGGCTCGGTGGGACGCTCGGACGCCGTATACGCCGCGGCGAGACGGGCCCGCAGGTCGGCGACATCGCTCACGACGACAACCCTAGGTGGCGGGCAATCACCATGCGCTGGACCTCGGAGGTGCCTTCACCGATCTCCAAAATCTTGGCGTCCCGATAGAAGCGGGCCACGGGGTACTCCTCCATGAACCCATTCCCGCCGAAGATCTGGGTCGCAATCCGGGTCGCCGTGACGGCCGCCTCGGAGGTATAGAGCTTGGCGATCGCCGCGGCCTGCTTCATCTCGGCCACGCTGCGCTTGCCAAGCTCCTGTTGGTCCTTCAGCCAGGCCGCCTTGTAGGTGAGCAGTCGCGCGGTCTCCTCCATCACCGCGAGGTCAGCCACCTTGAACGAGACTCCCTGATTGGCGCCGATCGGACGACCGAAGGCCAGGCGTTCTTGGGCGTATGCCGCGGCCTCCTCCCGCATCCGCACCAACAGTCCGAGGGCGAGGGCGCTGATGGCAATGCGCCCGTCGTCGAGGGTCTTGAGGAACTGCTTGAAGCCCTGCCCCCGCTCCCCGAGGAGATGTTCCTTGGGCACGCGGACCCCGGTGAAGTTCAGTCCGTGCGTGTCGGAGATATTCCAACCGAGCTTGTCGTATGCCGGTGCCACCTCGAATCCCGCTGTGCCCGAAGGGATCATAATGGCCGAGATCTCAGGTCGTCCGTCCGCGCTGACACCGGTGCGCGCGGTCACGGTGACCACGGAGGTGATGTCCGTGCCGGAGTTGGTGATGAAAGCCTTGGCGCCGTCAACCACCCAGTCCGTGCCGTCAAGGGTGGCCTTGGTCCGGGTTGCGGCGGCGTCGGAGCCGGCATCCGGCTCGGTCAGACCGAAGGCGGCCAGCGCCCGGCCGGAGACGAGGTCGGGGAGCCAACGCTCCTTCTGGGCGGCACTGCCATACGTGAGGATGGGGTTGATCCCCAGGCCCACCCCGGCCGACAAGGTGATGCCGATCGACTGGTCGATGCGGCCGAGTTCCTCGATCGCGACGCACAGCGCCGTGAACGGGCCGCCCTCCGGATCGGCGCTGCCGCCAAACTCCTCCGGCACGACGAGGCCAAAGAGTCCGAGGTCGCCCATCTTCGGCACCAGGTCGGTCGGGAAGTGGTGGTCGCGATCCCACTGCGCGACATGGGGTGCAACCTCGCGATCGGCAAAGTCGCGCACCATCGCACGGAAGTCCTCGTGATCCTGGCTCAACTCGAACATGTGGGTGGCTCTCCAGACTGCGTGACCGCGTCTAGGGGCGGGCACAGCTACTTGACGTTTACGTTAACGTAAAGCAAGATCCTCGGTCATGGCAAGCTCGTCCCTGATGGCAAACCCGCCTGCGATGGCAAGCCCGACCTGGACCATCGCGCAAATCGCCGAGGAGTTCGGGATCACTCATCGTGCGGTGCGGCACTACGAGGAACTCGGCCTCATCGCGCCGGAGCGTCGCGGCACGGTCCGCCGATATCACCCTCGCGACCGCACCCGGCTCGCCCTGATCCTGCGCGGCAAGCGGCTCGGCTTCCCCCTGGAGGAGATCCGCACGATCATCGACATGTATGACGCTCCCCTCGGCCGCCGGAGTCAGCTGGAATACGTCCTGGCGCAGATCAACGAGCGCCGCGCGGACCTGGAGGCCCGCCGTCGCGATCTCGATGAGGCGCTGGCCGAACTGGACACCTTTGAGGCGCGCTGTCGCGCTGACTTGAAGGCATAGCTGAGACACGAGCCGGCGAGCGCAGAAGGCACGCTCAGGCGACCCGGGGGCGCCGTCGCGCGTCGTAGCTTCCCGGCGTCAGATCCCACACAACCCGAGGTGGACCGGTCGCCCCTGTCGCATCCGGCGGACGGGCAGTGCCCGGCGCATCGGGCGAGTCCGCACTTGCCGTGGTGACCCAGCCGGCCAAACGTCGACTGTGCACGATGTGATGGTGATAGGTGCAGAGCAGTGCCGCGTTGGCGAGGTCGGTCGGCCCCCCATCGGCCCAGTGGATGAGGTGGTGCGCATCGGCCCACCCGGCTGGCCGGGTGCAGTGCGGGAAGCTGCAGCCGCCGTCCCGCAGGTGCAGGGCCCGAATCTGCTGGCGAGTGAAGAGACGCTTGCTGCGCCCGATCACGATCGGAATGTCGTTGTCATCCAACAAGATCGGTGCGATCTCGGCTCCGCAGCTCAACTCCCGGGCGGCCGCGATGGACAGGAACCGACCCCCATCGATCGTCCCGATCGTGGTCGCACAGCCAGCACTATCGCGCAGGTCGGCGGCCTTCACCAGGAGGGAGACCTGGGTGGCCGCCCTGAGCGGGACCGCGTCGGCGGCCCGCACGGCCCGCTGAACTAGTTCGATCAGGGCATCGGCACGCCGCGTCGCCCACGAGCGCGCATCCGCCTCGCGGTCGGGCCCGGGTTGCGGCTCGGTCAGCGGGTCGAGCGCGGCTTCCAAGATGGCCACCGCCTCCGGGTGCAGCGTCAACCGGTAGTCGGTCAACCCGTCGATCGGATCCACTCGACCGCCGTTCAGGGCGGAACTAGTGCGGGCCTTCTCCTCATCTCGGGACAGCTCTTCCGCCAAACCGAACCGGGCGTGCATGGCCGGACGCAGCCGACGAACTTCACGCGGGTCACCGCCGGCGCCGAGCGCGGCATACGCCGCCCACACCGCAGACACGCACTCCGGACGCAGGTGCCGCACCAGCCGCCCCATCTCACTGACCGCCGCCGCGGCGCACGCCACCGGCACCTGCGCGCTCAGGACTGCCTCGCCGAGCGTCTCGCCGTCTTGCCCGAGAGACAGCACGCCCGCTGACCGGGTCACCGTAGCCGGGGACACCGCCTCGGCCAGCTTCACCAAACGGCCCGCCTCCGGGCCGGCCTGATAGCGCCGTGACGTGGCGGCGACCCACGCAGCGGCAGGCAACGGCACGGCCGCGTCACCCGGAACACCGCGCGTCACCGCCTCGGCGACGACAGCAACTTCGGCAGCGTCAACCACCAACGCCAGCTCGCCAAGCTCCGCGAGCAGCTCAGTCACAAGATCCGAGTGCGCGATCGTGACCACTTGGCGCACATCCGCCAGCGCTTCGCGGCACTCTCGCACCAGGTCGAGCAGTCGCTCCAGCCCGGAACCGGGGCCTGGAGCGAATCGCTCGATCGGGTGCACTGCCATACTTGATAATACACCTGTTCGATTCAAACGACAAGTGTTTCGGCGCCGGTTCCGGTGACGAGCGCCCTTCACTTCCAGCGTCAACCCACCTTCACTTCCTGTGCCACCGGCCCTACACGAGCGTGTACCCGCCGTCCACTAAGTAGTCCTGCCCGGTGATGTAAGACGCATCGCCACTGAGCAACAAGCAGACGAGCGGGACGATTTCGTGCGGCTGCCCCATGCATCCCATGGGGGTCCGTCGCTCCCACTCGGGCAAAGGTGTCGGGGTTGACGTCGGTGAACTGTCGCGTCATCGTCGACGCCATATAGCCGGGGGCGATCGAGTTCACGCGGATACCGTGGCCGACAGCAGATGCACCGCCTGGCCCGGATGCAGGAGGCGGCCCTCGCGGACTAGCGGGCGCGCGCCAACGTTCCCAAATCGTTCCCAACGTGCTAAGTTGGCGTCATGGGATCTCACGAAACGGCCACTTTCCTCAGCTGGGCAAGCAAAGATCGTCGACTGAAGGCGAGCCTGCTCGACCGACTCGAGCCGCACCTGAAGACGCTGCCGGGTGTGAAATTCACCTGGTGGGAGATGAGCCACATTCAGATCGGGGAAGCGTGGCGCCGCGACATCCTGGCGCGGATCGACGAGTCAGATGCCATCTTGCAGTTGCTGTCGCCGAACTTCTTCGCCAGCGACTTCATAGTCCAGGAAGAGATCCCCGCCTGCATCGGGCCCGAGGCGCCGAAGCGCGCCCTGCCGGTTGGCCTCAAGCCCTTCCCCCTCGATCCGAAACGTCGACTCTTGCAGGGAGTGAACGAGCATCAGATCTTTCGACTCGGCGACAAGTTCTACTCCGAGTGCAGCACGACCGAGAAGGACCGATTCGCCTTGGAGTTGGCCAACGCCATCCAGGATTCCCTGACTGGGAAATCCCCCTGGCGGAAGCTGTGAGCGGCCCTCGACTGGACGCGGTGAGTGCGAGGGCGGCGGCAGATTTCGTTGCCCCGGAGTTAGGTCGCACTCCCCGAGAGCGCATGCGCGCAGTCCTCGACAACCTCGATTCCGAGGGATTCATCTCGATGGCGAAGGTCCTCGACCTGACGGCCACCGGCGAATCCGACGTCGCTCGCCTGACCAGCTTGCGGAAGTTGCGACGTGAGGTGGCCAAGGCTGCGGAGATAGCAGGCCAATCATTTGACTTCGTAGTCGACAGCGATAAGCGAGCCGATCCGGCCGATCGCCGTTGCTGGTTCACGGGCGAGTCTCCCACCCGGCGGCAACTGGCCGACCTGTCCCGCGCCGAGGCCCGCGGTGACGCCCGCGAGCGGACTATTCCACCTGAGATGGCTCAGGTGGTGCCGGCCCCGGCGGTACGGGTCTATGTCTCGTATCAAGCGTCGAGTGAGCGGGACCGCAAGTCTGCGGAGGACTTCATCGACCGGCTGGCAAGTGCCCTGAAGTCGGTGGAGAGGGTGATCGAGATCAGCTCAACGGGAGCCCGCGGAATGGGTAGCCGAAACCCAGCCTCCGCCCCGTGGGGGCGTCAAGACCTGGTCGTGATCCTTGCGTCGGCGGACTATCTGGCCGACCCGCCCGAACCCATCAGTGAGCTCTGCTTGTGTCGTTATCACCTGCAGGTGCTTCGTCCCTTCTCGCCCGGCGCGTCTGCCGACGGTCTCGATCTTCAGACAGCCCAGGGAGCCGACCGCCCCTATGCGGCAGCCAATTCCACGACGAGAGACCGGATCATCGGCGACACCGTCGCGGCCCTGCGCCGCATGGCTTCGGCGCCTTGCGGCCACGCGGGGAGTCCGCCCGCCGCGCGCCTGAGTCAATTGGACGTTGTCGCCCAGTACGCCCGGCGCTCGACCCTGACAAGTCACCGGACAGAGGTGGCCGACGAGAAGGTGCCGCCAGAGTTCGCGGCGATTGCGCTGGAAGACAATGCGCTGCGCGATAGGTCGTCAGCAACGGCGCCAACGACGGGAGCAGACGGCACCGAACGCCTTGACGCCGTGGGTCGACTCATCGAGTGGACGATCGATGCTGAGGCACCGCCGATGTGCGTGATTCTCGGCGATCTCGGCATGGGCAAGACGACGACGACAAAGCTCTTCACGCAGGCCCTGCTAGCAAAACACGATGCGGATGCCCTGGCGCCGCTGCCGGTGCTTTTCGACTTCCGGGACTTCGACGTCAGCGCGCTGGGGCCGGCGCCCAATCTGGAGCGGATTCTTGACCTCCTCGTCGACTCCACCGATAGCCTGGGTGCCAAACCCACCGGCAGGCAGATTCTTGAAACGGTGCAGCGGGGTGGGTGTGTCCTCGTCTTCGACGGTCTCGACGAGGTGCTCGTCAAGATGGACCGCGCCCAAGGGAATCGCTTCACCAGCCTCCTCTGGCGAGCCATCACTCCGCTGCCGGGTGCCGAGCCGCGCACGGATGTGCTATTGCCAAAGCTGGTCCTCACCTGTCGCACCCACTACTTCAGGGATCTGCGCGATCAACTCGGTTATTTCACGGGGCGTAGCCGAGAGGGCATCCGGGCGCAGGACTATGTCGCTTTCGCGATGCTGCCCTTCTCCGAGGATCAGATCCGCCGATACCTCGCCGCCAATCTCCCGGGCGCCGATGTCAATCGCCTAATGGACACCATCGCCGCGGTGCACAACTTGCGAGACCTCGCCCAGCGGCCGCTCCTGCTGCGCCTGCTGAGTGGTCAGTTGGCAGAGGTGGAGGCGGCCATCGCCGCCGGTCGAGCCGTCACGGCCCTCGATCTCTATGACGGGTTCGTCTGGCAATGGCTGGACCGGGATGATGGCAAGCACACACTGCTCCCCGATCACAAGAAGATCCTGATGGAGCGGCTGGCGGGGGCAATGTGGGCATCCGGCGAGTCGCGCTGGCCGGCGCCGAAGATCGAAGGCTGGTTGTTGCGCGAGATGGCTTCGGAACCCGAGTGGCAGCTGGCCTACTCCACCCGGCTGCCCGACCTGTGGAAGGAAGACCTCCGAACGGCAACCTTCATCGTCCGTGGGGAAGATGACGGCTTCGGTTTTGCGCATACCTCCATCCGCGAGTACTTCCTCGCGAGGCACTTAATACGCAGCCTGGCTCTGGGCTTGGAGGCGACCACGGCCGCCTGGGCCACGCCACGACCGAGCCGAGAAACCTTCGATTTCATCGGGCAGCTTCTGCAACGTGCGGACGACCGCGACTCCTTGATCGATACCCTTGGGATCCTGGCTGGGCGCGCCGACACGGCCGCAGAGAACGCATTTTGGTATGCCGTGACCGTCGGCACACGCTACCCCCGGCACCACCTTGGCAGAACGCGACTCGCGGGGGTATCCCTTGGCGGCCTGGCCCTGTCCCCAGGCGACTTCCCCGAGGGCCTCAGCCGGGCCGACCTCAGCGGCTGCTCGCTGCGGGACGCCGAGTTCACCGGCCTCAACCTGCGTACGGCCAGCTTGCGAGGGGCCGATCTGACTCGGGCCGTCTTCGACAGGTGCGATGTCACCGGCCTCGACCTGCAGGCCACCACGCTCGTCGGCGCCGTCTTCCGGCACTGCCAAGGTCGGCCAGGGAGCGTTGACGACGCGCATGCTCAGCGCACCCAGGTCATCTCGGCCCGGGGCGCGGACGCACTTCCGGCGCTGCGCGGGCTCGTCATCGCTCCCTATTCAGGCAGCCCCGGCCATCGACGCCTCACCGCCTTCACCGGCCACTTCGGCCCGGTGTGGGCGGTCGCCTACAGTCCCGACGGCACCCGCCTCGCCACCGCCGGCGACGATGGCAGCACCCGCATCTGGGACCCCGAGACCGGCACCGAACTCACCCACCTGACCGGCCACACCAGCGCGGTGCAGGCGGTCGCCTACAG